>FWPU01008567.1_pt1 | contig 13627 bp, 11 predicted proteins | sample 2228361 | NCBI WGS metagenome assembly FWPU01 (sample SAMEA103939777, study PRJEB20133) | metagenome | reverse complement strand
TAATGAGCACGAACTCGCTTATCCCCACGCCCTCGCCCTCAAGAAGGTCATGGTCGGTCACGGCGTTCATGTCCCTCGGGCAGAACTTCACGGGGTGTGAGCCGGTGGTCACGAGCCCCCTCTCCCTCAGCCTCCCGTACTGCCACTCGACCATTCTGCTGAAGTGGGGGTCCAGGGAGGTGCACTCCCTGCCCCAGTCGATGCCGTAGCCCAGGGCGCTCATGCTGGGCTTGTATCCCCTTCTGCTCTCCGATATCCAGAAGCGCGCGAAGCTCATCGGGTCCTTCAGCCGGTCTATCTCTCTCGCCGAGAGCCCGTACTTGTCTCTTAGAACAGCGATGTAGCCCGCGTCCCCGCTCCCGATTCTCTTTGTGGCACCCACAATGGGGCTGCCGGTCAGGTGCCAGCCCATTGGGAAGAGGCAGTTGAACCCCTTCATTCGTTTGTACCTCATAATGACATCCGGAACTGTGTAGGTTCTGGCGTGACCGACGTGCATGGGGCCGGATGGGTAGGGCCACGCCACGGTGATAAAGAATCTCGGGCGGCTCCGGTCCGGTCGGGAGCTGAAGACCCCCGCCTCCGCCCATCTCTGCTGCCACTTCTTTTCTATTTGCTCCGGCTCGTATTTCCTCATTCCGGGGCGCAAAAGGCTGAGGGGGGATATAATTCTATGCGAGTCAGGGCCCCCGTGGGGGAGGCAAATGTGAGAAGGGTTTTATATCAATAATGACAATTACTGCTGAAATGAAAACTATCCAGGCCGTTAGAGCGAATCACGGTCCACATCTGAGTGCCAGCGCGCCGCTCATCCCGTCCCTCGTTTTGATGGCCGGTCTGACCTCCCGCCTCCGCACCCTCCTCGTGGGCGGGCGGGGCGAGGATAAAAAGCCCCAGCCGGACCCCTACTCCCAGACCTTCCCGCACCTTCCGGAGCAGAAGCACACAGCTCCGAGGATCGTCTCGGCCGCGCCGGCCCCCCCTCCGCCTCCTGAGCTGGAGAGACCCCCTGAGCCACGGGTCGCGGCAGAGGCACCAGAGGACGACCAGGAGGGCAGGGAGAGGGAGGACCTGGTCAGGGAGGTCATGCACTCGACGGCGATGATGATAGCGGCGCTGGAGGAGAGCGGCCTGGACATGACCATGGCGAAGAGGCACCTCTCCCTTGCAGAGTCCCTTCTTCACCAGGGGGACCCGGAGCGAGCGCTCAGGTACGCAACCAAGGCGATGGAGCTCGCCGAGGGTATAGAGGCGGAGCAGGACCGGTGCCCCCGCTGCAGGTCGGAGACCAAGCCCCGTTGGATTCTCTGCCCTAAATGCGGTGCGGCGCTTCGAGAGAGCAGGCCCGCGCTCCCTAGATAACCCTAATATTAGAGGAAAGAGGTTTATCAATTTTCCTGTGGAGAGGAATATTATTATATAGGTTCAATACATTAAAGCCCTCAACCTAACCAAGGGTGGTGTAATGAGGAATACATTGACAAAGATAGGCGCTTACACATGCGTCCTCCTGTTCCTCGCGAGCTTGGTGGGCGCATCCGGCCTCGGTGACGCAGGGCGCTCTGGAGCCCGGAGCCCTATGTTGGACATTTATGTCGAGAGCGACGACATCGTGTTCAAGGTCGGAGGCTCGGAGGTCTCGGAGGCCATAGCTGGAACACCGGTGACGATAAATGTTACGGTGCACAACAACGACACCTCGGACGAGAGCACGATGAATGTGAATGTCTCGCTCTTCTACGACTCCGTGGTTATTCAGTCAACATACATCACGGACCCCATCGCTCCCGGTGAAATGGCCTCCTGCGAGGTCTCCTGGGACACAACTGGTGTGGCTCCCGGAGACTATCAGATTCGGGCGAGCGTGAATGACGAGGAGATTGTGGACGAGGACCTCAGCAACAACGACGCCTACAAGGGCTTCACCATTCTCCCCGTGCCCAAGCCGCACGTTTTTGTGGACAGGATTGAGCTCCCGGCGGCGGCCCTCGTGGGCGACCAGGTCGTCATCACCGCATATCTAAAGAACGATGGAACGAAGGACATAACTGAGCAGGACGAGGACACCGTCAAGTTCTTCGTCGGCACCTCCCCTCTCGTGAACGGGCTCCTTCCATACCCCAAGCCCCTGCCAGCAGACAACAGCACCGAGGTATCCGTGAGCTACACATGGGACACCTCCCAGATGAGCGAGGGGAAGTACATAATCGTGGTCGAGGTCGCGAGCTCGAAGCTCAAGTTCGAGTCGGATATAATCGAGCTCACCCTCCCGACGCCCAACGTATACATCCACTCAATCCAGCTGGACAAGTCCTCAATTTTAGAGGGCGAGACCGTCACAATCACCGCCACGCTGAAGAACAACGGAACGGCCAACACCACGGCGGACGAGGAGATTTGGTTGCTTGTGGACAACGCCACAAGCCCCACCGCTGACGGTGTCGTGACCAAGCTCATTCCGAAGGGAGGAATCAGCGTCGTCGCCACATTCACATGGAACTCAACGGACGCCACCCCGGGCAACCACACCTTCACGATAAAGGTCCCGGCCTCCAGCGACCCCAAAGCCACAATGACCTCACCCCCACTGGAGGTCAGGCCGCGCCTCCCCGAAATAGAGCTCGTCTCCTTCGAGGCGAGCCCGGGGACCGTCAAGAGCGGCGAGCCCATTCTGCTCTCCGCTCTCCTGACCAACAACGGCACCGCGGACGCCTACAACGAGGAGCTCAGGTTCTACCTGGGCTCCAACCAGACCTACCCGCTAGCGATAAAAAAGGTCAACATAAGGGTGGGGGTGGAGGTCACGGTGAACCACACCTACACGCCTGAGATCGGAGAGAACGACACAACGATGAAGTTCCTCGTCGAGTACAAGACCACCCTCCTCGAAGACAGCGTGCTTGTGAAGTCCACAGTCCCCCTCAGGGCCGACCTAGTCGTCGAGAGTGTGGATGTCACGAGGGACATGATGGTGAACAGCGAGTACACCTCCACGGTGGTGATAGGCACCGGCCTACAACTTCACGGTGAAGTTCAAGCTGGGCATGGAGTTGCCATACTTGATCAAGAACCTCGACCTCGCCAACGGGGACACGCTGACCCTGAACTGGACGCTCAAGCCCACCATCCCAGGCACGGCCCTCCATCTCCAGGTGGAGGTCGACGCCACTGGTGTGGTGGTGGAGTCGGACGAGTTCAACAACATCAACGAGGAGATTCAGGACATAACCGTCAGGCCGGAGCCCCGGGCCTCCATTGATATACAGAACATTGCCGTGTCTAAGAAGAGCCTGGAGGTGACCAAGGGCGAGAAGGGGACCGTGAGGGTCACGATAACCCTATCGAACACTGGGGAGAAGGCCGGCACAGTCCTGCTCACGATAAAGGAGGGCCTTGTGCAGCTCTTCAGAGACAACGTGACCGTGCCTGCGAACTCCACCACGGACATCGTCTACAAGTGGAACATCACGGGCGCCAGGACCCACACCGCGCGGATATCAATCGAGGGGCCGGACGTCGGTCTGAAGACGTCCCAGACAGTATACGTTGAGCTCAAGGAGAAGGCGCCCGGCCTCGAGGCGCTCACCCTTTTGGTGGCGTCGGTCCTTGCGGTCCTGCTTTTGAGGAGAAGGAGAAAGTAGCGGCGCTGTCTCTACCGTCCCCCCGCCCGACCCCCCGCTCTGGCGCGCAGCCGGAGGCCTATTAGTGCGGCGACGGGGACCGCTATGACCGCAAAGAGGAGGATGGCTAGGGGCCAGGTACTCTGTTCTCGAGGCTCGCCTCCGACGACGCAGGGGAGACCGGCCAGGCCCTTCTCCATGTCCAATAGGAAGCCCTCGGCGTCCCTGAACCCCACAACCCTGTGCACCTCGATGCCGGAGGCGTTGAGGAAGAGCGTGGTGGGGTAGGCATCGACGCCGTAGTGGGAGAGAAGGTCTGGCCTCTCGTCGCCGTTGACTCTGACGCAGACGAAGCACTCAGACTTCTCTACCACGCGCTCGTCGGCGTAGGTCTCCTCGTCCATCCTCCTGCAGGGGCCGCACCAGTCCGCATAGAAATCTATGAGCACGCTCTTGTTCTGCGACGCCGCGAGCTGGAGGCCGGCCTCGTAGCCGTACCAGCTCACCCCATCCGCGCTGGCTGAAGGCGCCAGGGCGACCAGGGGGAGCGAGAGAGAGGCGAGCAATATAGGTGGGAGTCTCATGCTCAATAATTGGGGAGGGGGGCCCAGGGCCCCCCAATCGTTTTTAGCTGCTTTGGTACCAGTACGTGTCCACGACATTGCCCTCGTAGGCCACCTCCACATAGTACCAGGTCGTGGCGGGGTCGATGTTGGACACCGTTATCTCCAGCACCGACATCGTGTTGTCCACGGAGCTGCTGTCGACGAGGCCGCCGTTGGTCTTGGACCTCTCCTCTATCTTGGTCGTCTTGTCGGCCTGGTAGGTGGTCACGGTCACGTTTATGGTCCCGACGGTCTTTGCCTCGCCCCTGTTGTCGAACTTGACCGTCACGTTAGCCCGGGAGATGTTGTTGTCGTCCTTATAGATGAGAGCGGTGACGTTCGTGATTATCAGGTCCTTCTCGACCGTAATGTTCAGCGACGCCACGCCCGTCTCACCGTCGTTGTCCGTGACGGTGAGCTTGACGGTGAAAACCCCAGGCGAGACGAACTTGTGGCTGACGCTCGTGCCGTTGTCGGTCTCCCCGTCGCCGAACTCCCAGTAGTAGCTGACGAGCGTGCCGTCCATGTCCCCCGAGGCGACGCCAGTGAGCTCTATCGCTTTGTTGGAGTAGTGCGGCGGAGCAGAGGATATGCTGATGTTGGCCACGGGGGCCCTGTTGGCGATGCTCACAGAGACTTTGGCTGTGGCGGTCTGGCCTGAGTAAGCTATCCTGACCGTCACCTCATATGTCCCGTTCTCCTTGAACTCGTGCCCGACCGACGCCCCCTTAACGGCGCTCGTCCCGTCCCCGAAGCTCCACTCGATTTCGGATAGAAGCCCCGCTAGGTTGCTGACATCCAGGGAGAAAGTTATGTTCTCAAAGGTCTTGGCGGCCACGGGCGAGACCATTGGGGTGGGAGCGACGACGAGCGTGGCGCTCGCGGCTTTGGACTTGGCTCCTTTGTCGTCCTTGACAACTAGCGTCGCGTTATAGACGCCTGCGGTCGTGTACTGATGCTCCACCGTCTTGAGGGTGGAGTCGGCCTGTGTGGCGCCGTCCCCGAACGTCCACGAGAATGACTTCACCTTTCCATCCGGGTCCTTCGAGGCTGAGGCGTTGAAGGTCACGGTGCCCCCCTCAAAAAGGACCAGTCTGTCCAAAGTCATGCTGGCCTTCGGAGCCTTGTTCGGCTCGCTCGGGCACCCGGCTATCAGTACCCCTGCCACAACCAACGCTGCCACTCCAGCCCACACACTCTTCATCGGATCACCGCTCCTGCCTTCGCTCGCCCTTCCCCCAAATGGCCCAGCGGCCTGCGCCGCTCAGGCTTAAAGATGGCATGATAATATGGTGATTTAAGGTTTTGCTTGAGCCACCGCTCCTACCACCCCTCCCGCTCGATTCTGCGCTTCTCCTCCTCGCGGAACCTCAGCCAGACGGTGTATATCGCCGGGAGAATGAACATCGCCGCTAGGGCGTTCAACCCGAGGAGAATCTGAATCATCACCACAAACTCCCTCACCGACTGGATGGGCACACCCATGACGAGCCAGTTGGAGGGCTGCCCCCCCATCGCCACGTCGACGAGCGCACCCGGGGAGGCGAGAACCGCCATGAAGCCGATGACCATCGTCGCCGTGGCCTCCACGAAGGACACTCCGCAGTTCTCGACGGCGCTCTTCACGGACTCAATCGTAAGGCCGCTTGTGCGGACCCTCTGGGATATCTGGATGCTGAAGTCCACTCCGGTGCCTATGGCTATGGAGCCTATCATCACTGTGACGACAGATAGAGGTATGTTGACGCCGACGAGCACCATGGGCTCCAGCGCCACGACCACGCAGCAGGGAATGATGGTGAAGACAGCTAGCCTCCACGAGCGGAATACAAAGGTCAGCACCATCCAAGACGCAAATATGCACACAGCGAGCGAGACGAGCTGGCCTTGAATCAAGAGGTCGTTGACCGCGAGCTGAATGGCCGCTATGCCCGTGAGGTGGGAGGCGGTGGCCAGGTACAGGGGAATCTCGTCCACGGCCTTGTTCACACCCTCGACGGCCTTCCTCGTCTCCTCGACGTCGAGCATCGGCTGGAAGACGTACACGAGCGTTTTTGAGTAGTCCGGGTTGACCAAAAATCCCCTCATCTCCGCGCTGAGGGAGGAGTAGAACAGGTTGACCAGGAACTCCTTTGCCCTCTCCGGAATGAAGAGGTGAATCGCGTCCCAGAAGGTGACGTTCACTCCGATATGAACCGTCCCCAGCCCCGGTACAGTAATCTCGTCGGGTGTCTTGACCGTCTTCATTATGTCGACGACGCTCATGCAACTCGTGTAGGGGGCCTTTACCATTCTTCCCTCGAGAGCCTCAACGCTGTCGAGCACCTGGACGCTCTTCGCGCACCCCGGTGAGCCCCTGACGATGACCATACCAATCTGCCCGCCGCCCATCGTGCGAGAGTACTCGTTCATACTGACGAAGGCGGGGTCGTCCGAGGGGGCCATTGCGAGATAGTCGGCGTTGAACCTGACGGATGGAATCAGCGCCAAAGAGAGCAGAATAAGCGAGATGAAAACCACAAGGGTCTTCTTCCTGTGGTCTGAGGGGACGGAGGCGAACCTCCTCCAGCCCCTCCACTCCTTCATCTTCCTGTAGCTCAGGAGGACCGTAAGGGTGGGGACCATCACCATCGTCAGGACATAGGTGAGCATTATCCCCAACGCCAGCGCCAGTCCCATGACGGCTATCGGCGGCAGGGTGCCAAACATCAGCGAGCCGAAACCAATAGAGGTGGTGCCGGCGGAGAGCAGAATAGCGGGGTTCATCGCCTTCGCCGCCACGCGCGCCCTCTCCATTGAAGTGCCCTTCCTCTCCTCGCCGTAGCGGTTGGCGATGTAGACACCATAGGAGATTCCCAACGCGAGCATCACGGGCGCCACGAGAGCTATCTGGGGGCTTATGATGAGGTGGTCGTGGAGGGCGCCGACGATGCCGAACGTTATTGCGAGGGCGTAGGCCACGGGAACCAGGGCCAGCACTGGCGCCTTCAGGGTTCTGTGGAATATGAAGAGGACTATGATGAGGTAGAGGACCGTGAAGGGCATGACCTTGATGAACTCGTATATTGTTCTGCCCTGTATTTTCTCAATGACCGTCATTGGACCGGTGTTGACCATCTTGCAGCTCTGAGCCTTGTAGCGCTCCAGAAGCTCGTCCACCTTGTTGACTATGAAAGAGGGCTTGGTCCCCGATCGGACGCCGATCAGAATGGCGGCCCGGTCGTATATTCCATCGCCGTCTGTGTCCTTGACCAGACTGGCCTTCTGGTCCTCTGGAATGGTGTTGACGATGGCGTCTATGGTCGCCTGGTCAGGGGGTATTGCATAGTCGCCGTAGCCCACAGGGAGCTGAAGGGCTCTCGCGATGCGAGCCGGCGTGCTGTTCAGCTCCTTGATTATCGTTGAGATGCTGAGGCAGTAGATCACCCGGTCGTTTTTGCCGGAGTCGTCCTTGTCAGGGTCGATGCCCCTGTCCCTCTCGTCCGGCGCGTTCTTGTTTAGGTCGTCGCCCTCGAACCGGCTCATATCGAGCAGTACCGGAAGGCTGGTCAGGTTCTCCACCTTTCCGTCCCCGTCGACGTCCTTGGCCGTGATATATATCACAATGATGTCCGTGGACCAGTCGACCCTGACCTCTGAGAGTATCTTAGTCGCCTCGTGGTCGGGTGGCAGGTAGATCTCCATGTCCCCCCTCATGTGCCGAGGAATGTTCACCGCCTGCGAGCCGATGAGGGCGGTGATTATGGTCAGGAGGACGAATATCTGCAGAGGGTGCCTCGTGGAGTAGTCGATGACCCTGTCCCCCGAGCCCCTTCTGGGCCTCAGCTTCCCCGCGTACTTCTCCCCTAGGTCGTCAAGACTCCTTATGGTCGCTCCGGCCCTCCTTCTCGCCCGAGAGACGCTCTCCTGCACCGATGCCCGGTACCTCTCCCGCTCCGCCCTCGAGGAGATATCTGGGAGGCTCTCCAGCCCACGGTCGAGGCGACGGTCGAGCCCGACGATTGTCTCCCTGAGGCCCATGGCGAGCTGCCTTCGCCCTAGGTATCCCCCTCTGGGGATTAATTGTTTTGGACCGTCGGGCTGCGCACCAAAACCATTAAATTGTCTCTTAAAAATGCTCTCCAGGGTTGGCTTGGGCGGCTGGAGATGGGGAGCGGCGCTCCTCTGGCTCATTCCGCTGGTCTCCGTCGCGGATGTGGTCTGGGCTATTCTCACCAAGATGGGCGTGGTGTTCACTTTCGGCCTGGGCCTCTACAAGCTCGACAGCATCCACATCGCCATTCAGGTGGGGCTCATGATCGCCCTCAGCCTCCTCTTCCTCGCCTCGGGCCCCTCCAGGAATCGGGAGGCCAAAGAGGAGCCTCGCGAGGTGGTGGGGAAGCGGGTGAGGCGGGGGGTGCGCTGAGATGGGGTCGCGGAGCGATACCTGTACAATTGTCTTTAGGCCCTCCGGAAGGAGGGTCCGCGTACCGCCCGGCACAGACCTCCTGAGCGCGGCGCGTCTCGCCGGCCTGAACATAGGCGGCGTCTGCGGCGGCGCTGGAAACTGCGGGAAGTGCAGGGTCGTCCTCGTCACCGGCGGGAGGAGGAGAGAGGCGCTGGCCTGCCGGACGAGAGTCCGGAGGGGCGTGACGGTCCTCATCCCCCCGGAGACCCTCTCGCACTCGGCCCGAATTCTGACGGAGGGCGTGTTCGTACGAGTTGAGCCCAGGCCATTCTTCCGGCTAGCATCCGGAGGGATGGGCCACCTCCTGGCGGTCGGCGAGGGCGGAGAGCTCCATCGCCTCCGCCGGCCTCTCTCGAGGTGCCTTGGAGTGGCGCTCGACTTGGGGACAACCACGCTCGTTGCCTCCCTCCACGAGCTCGGGACGGCCAGGAGGGTGGCCGTGGCGGCCTCGCTCAACCCCCAGAGCGTCGTTGGCGAGGACATCGTATCGAGACTGTCCTTCGCCCTGGGCGCGGAGGATGGTGCTAAGAGGCTCAGGAGCCTCCTCGTGGCCGAAGTAAACGCCCTTGTGGCGAGAATCTGCGAGCGGGCCCACGCCCCCGCGAGCGAAGTCCTCGACTTCTGCGCGGTCGGGAACACTTTCATGCACCACTGCTTTCTAGGTCTGCCGCTCGGGACGCTCGCGGAGGCGCCCTACGCCCCCGCGGCGCGTGGCCCCCGTGAGTTGAGGGCCTCGGAGCTTGGCCTCAGATCCCACAGGCTCGCCCGCGCCTATCTCCCTCCCGCTGTCGCGGGCTTCCTTGGCTCCGACGCCATTGCTGGGGCCCTGGCCGCCGGTCTCGACCGCGCGCAGGGGCCGACGCTCTACATAGACCTGGGGACCAACAGCGAGGTCCTCCTGGCCTTCAACGGCGCTCTGCTCGGCGCCACGGCCGCGGCCGGCCCCGCTTTCGAGGGGGCGCAGATAGAGTGCGGCATGCGCGCCGCGGACGGGGCGGTTTCCTCGGTGCGCCTCGCGAGGGGCTCGCGGGGAGAGGAGCTGTTGGCCCTGGAGACCATCGGGCGCGCACCGGCGAGAGGCATCGCCGGCTCCGGACTCGTCGACGCCGCGGCGGCCCTTCTGGACGCCGGAGCCCTCGACCGCGGCGGCGCCCTCCGGTCCTCCCACCCTCTCGTCGAGAGTGGCCCACGGGGCAGGAGGGTGGTGCTGAGCAGGAGTCCATCGATTGTATATCTCTCCCAGGCCGACATCCGGAGCCTGCAGCTCGCCAAGGCCGCGATTTCGGCGGCGGCTAGGATCCTGCTCAGGCGAGCCGGAATACCGCCCTCAGTGCTGGAGAGGGTACTCTTGGCGGGTGCCTTCGGGAACTACTTGGACCGCAGGAGCGCGCTGAGAATAGGGCTACTGCCGGCCGTTGAGGAGGAGAGGGTTCTCTCCCTGGGCAACGCGGCCTCCACGGGCGCGGGCGTGATGCTCGTCTCAACGGCGGAGAGGAGGAGGGCGGAGGCGCTGGCGGAGCGGACTCAGTACGTCGAGATGGCTGGAAGCCCCGATTTCCGCGATGAGTTCATCGCCCGCCTTGGGTTTCCTTAGAGGCCCGGAGGTGTCGGCTCAGGTGAGGATTCTCTCCAGCTCTCCCTTTTCGAGAGCTCGCCTGACCTCCCTCGCCCATCTCCTTCCCGTGCTCATCGGCCCACGCCAGAGGGCGTTCCCGTAAGGGTGCCCCACCCACATGTGGACGTTCGTTCCGCCGCCCGTGCGCGGCGCGACATCGTATATCCAGAAGTTCAGGTCCTTGTCCACGCAGGTCTGGAGGCAGAAGGGGCCGATGATGCCTGGGGCGTAGTGCTCCTGAGTGGCTCTCACGTATTTCTCGGCCAGGGCGAAGGCCTTCTCTAGCAGCGACTCCCTAAGTGTGGCGGAGTTGTGGCCGCAGACGGTGTACTCAGGCCAGAACTGACTCTCGCTCAGGGTCATCTGCTGGGGCGCCGGGAGGCGCACGTGCCCGTCCAGGCTGGTCTCGAAGCGCCAGTCTATACCCAGTAGCTCTAGCCCCTCCATTTTGCCCTCAATGGGCGAATAGAAGAAGTCCAGGTTGAACACGGGACCGATGATGTAGCGCTCGATGCGCGCTCCCGCGAGGTCCTCTCGGCTTATCACGCCCTGAGATAGCAGTTGCTCCGACTTCTTCTTGTACTCCTCGTAAGAGGCGGCGGTGAAGAAGCCCCTCTCCAGCTTCTTGACCGCGTGGTGGAGCTTGACGATGACTAGCCCGTCTATGTTCCTGGCGTCCTCAACCCTCTCCGGGAATGGGAGCCCCGCCCTCTCCAGTATCCAGTAGTAGTCCCTCCCCCTCCCCCTCTCTTCGCTCGCGAGCAGGTTCCTGCTGCCGAGCAATGGGAGCCGCAGCCTGTCCTCGACGTCCTCGACCGCCAGATAGGAGGTCAGGGCCCGGTTCGGGACAACGAGTGTGCTCGTCGCTCTCAGCGCCTCCTGGTGCCTCTCCTCGAGCAACTGGGCGAATTTGTCCAAAAGGAGAATATCGTCCACGACGCCCCTCACGGCCATCCCCCCGCTGTCCCTCTGGGCTCTGAAGTAGCGAGCGTAGGTCGCTTCCCGCCCCCTCTGGCACACCGCGACGGTGCGGAAGCCCTCCTCCACGGCCCCGTCGAAAACGTCGAGCGCGGAGTGGGAGGCCAGAGCACCAATCCTTATGCTTCTCTCATCGTACCTCCTCACAATCTCAGAAATCTCCCTCGCCCCAAGCACTCTCCCACCGCCTCAGGTATATATCGACCGCTTCTTGAACTTCTGCTTGATCGCGAGAGCCGCGCCCATCCAGGCGCCGTCCAGAATTGCGAAGAGGAGGAGGAAAGTGAGCAGGGCGTTGAGCAGACCCGGCTGAATCTCCCTCTGCAGCTCATAGTGGATGCGGAGTCCCTCCGACCTTATGACGGTGTATATCCTGTGCTCTCCGTAGGGCATGCCCTGGGCGCTCCTGCTCAGCACCGTCGTGTTGGGCCTGAAGTCGATTCCGCTCTGCCTGGAGTAGTTCTCCAGGCTCTCGAGGCTCCGGTCGCCCTCCTCGTACTGCCTGTACATCGCGGTGAAGTTTTCGTAGAGTTCCTTGGGAACGATGGCGATGTCCACGGGCGATGTCGTGGTGACCATGATGCTCGTCACTCTTGTGATCAGGAACTCGTCCTGAGACTTGAACCGGTAGGTCTCCTCCCCGTAGCCCTTGTCGCTGTCTTCCTTGGAGGCCATCGCGTCCTTGATGGCGCTCTGGGTCGGCAGGTAGAACAAGAGGGCGAAAAAGACGATGGCGACAATCATTCCTGTCATGGCTCCTCTAAATGCGGTGTGGGCGAGGAGCGTCCTCTGGCCCGCGCTCTCCGTGACCTTGATCTCGAGCAGGCGGAAGACGATGCCCGTGACGGCCATTAGAAAGCCCATCATGAGGGCCCAGTAGAGTATGGGCTCCAGGGGCAGCAAGGGCTTCTGGGTCAGCCCCTCGAACTCCGCCATCCTCTGGAGATACCCTATGTACATCAGGATGGACATCACAAGGAGCTCCACAACCAGAACCACTCCCTTCACTCGCCTAAGCAGCTCCACCTTGGGACTGAGGTAGCCGAGGTCCCCCTCAGGCTCCTCCTCGAGTGGCTCGGGGCCCTCCCCTCCGCCGCTGTACGGGTACTCCCCATACGCGCTCCCGTACCCAGATGGGGGTGTGGAGGGCGCGGGTTGATAGTCGGTGTAGGCCATCCCCCTCTCACCTTTTTAGCATAGATAGTCCTTGTTCGGTTAAATATATTTCTACACAGTGCAAGCCACACCGCGCAAGCCGGCCGGCTGATGCGCCCCCTCAGCCCTCAACCCTCTTCATCATTCTCATCAAGCGCCCGTGGAGGCCGAGCGAGCGGGCCGAGGCCAGGAGGTGCTCCATGTCCAGGAAGTTCCTCCACTTGAGATAGAGAGCAGCGGCGCGCTCCCCGTCCCCCTCACCGCTCTCTAGAAGGCTCAGCAGAAAGTCCTCTGTGGAGGGTATGAATGTGCTCAGGTAGCCAAGCGTTATCGGCACCCTATGCGCTATCGCCTCCACCTCGTGCGCTCCACCCGCCATTCTGACCCTCATGGGGATCCCAGTTGGCCTGTGCCTCAGCTCCAGCAGCCCCTTTCGCTCCGACACAACAGCGAAGTCCTCCTGCGATAGGAAGTTGAGCATGTGGTCTCTTTGCGCGGGTGTGAGGTTCACCATTAGCTCGACTCCGTTGACCTCTTCAGCGCACCCCAGCATCTTGAGCGCGAGCTCCCCCGTGAAGACGTAGAAGAGCTCATTCTCATTGAGGTATCTGCAGAGGGGCGTCAGGAGCCGAGTGATTCTCTCGACGCCCCCCTCGCCACTAGCCTTGGGGCTTGCCCTCCGGAGCATCTAGAGCCTCCAAAGCCTCCATCTCCTTCTCGGACGGGCGCCGCCCTCCCCCTCCAGGGCTCGGATGAGCTCCCTCTCCCTCGAGCTTGGCTGGCGGGGAGTGGTGACGACGATCGTCACGAGGAGGTCCCCGCGGCCAGTGTCGCCGTAGCCGGGCATACCCAGCCCCTCCAGCTTGAGCACCGTGTGGCTCTGCGTCCCTGGGGGAATTCTGAGCTCGACCGGACCAGAGAGCGTCTCCAGCCTCAGCCTCCCTCCCAGTGCGGCCATTGGGAGGGATATCTCTCGTGTGCAGTGAAGGTCCGATCCCTCTCTCTTAAAAAAAGGGTGGGGCCTGACCCTGACGACTAAATACATGTCCCCCCTCGGGCCCCCCTCCGACCCCTCAGCGCCCTCCTCGGGCACCCTGAGCACAGCCCCGTCCTCGACGCCAGGGGGAATCTGCACTCTCAGGGGCGCCATTCTCCTCACCCGCCCTCTTCCCGAGCACTCAACGCACTCTCTCTCAAAGAGCTTTCC
>FWPU01010474.1_pt1 | contig 13629 bp, 12 predicted proteins | sample 2228361 | NCBI WGS metagenome assembly FWPU01 (sample SAMEA103939777, study PRJEB20133) | metagenome | reverse complement strand
CTACTTTCCGTGTTCATACCTCCTATTTTAAAGGAAAATTTCGGTTAGATTTTTAATGAGTCAAAAACTGAAAAAACTTGAATTTTTTCTTATTAATATATTATAATATGAATTAAAAACATGAAAAAATTAAAAAAATTTATCTTTTTTTTATTTTTAACCAATTTATTCCTTTATGCTCATGAAAAGGAAGAGCATAAAATAGAAAAAAAGTCTGAGGAAATAAAAAAAGAGATTGAAATTTTTTACATGCCTCCCTTTAAAGAGGCTATTTTTGAACATCTTCACAATAAACTGGTTCATTTCCCCATTGCCCTTTCCTTTCTTTCCTTCTTATTTTTCCTTTTATCTTTAAAATATCCTGAATTTGAAAAACCTGCCCGTATAACTCTTCTTATCTCTGCCCTTTTCACAATTCCTGTTTATTTTTCAGGTGAAAATCAGGTTAGAAATTTTGAGGGAAAGGCAAAAGAATGGCTTGCTGAAACCCATGAAAATTTTGGTATATTCACAATAATTTCGATCTGGTTATGGCTCTTTATCTCATATAGGAAAAAAATAAAAAAATTGGCTATACTTTTGGGAATTATTACACTTATACTAATTTCCATAACAGGTTTTTATGGTGGTATCCTTGCCCATTAAATACAGGAAAAATGATTGTTGCAGTTAATAGAATATTTGTAAAAAAAGAATTTCAAAAAGAATTTGAGGAAAGATTTAAAAATAGAAAAAAACTTATAGAAAAACAAAAGGGATTTATAAGAATTGAAATCTTGAAACCTCTCGACAGAGAAGATTATCTTGTGATGACTTACTGGGAAAATAAACAAAATTTTTTAAACTGGGTAAACTCAGAAGAATTTAAAGAAGCCCACAGGAATTCCCCTCCCTCAGAATGGTTTTCAAAGAAAAATGAATTTTCAATTTATGAGGTTTTAAAATAATTATTTGAAAATATTTTCTGAATTTTTTAAAAAATAAAAATTCCTTATAATCCTCAAAGGGTCCTTTCCCTTATTTTTGATGCCACAGAGATAATTTTCAGATTAAAAGCAGAGGAAAAATTAAAGGGAATAAGTCTTTATACTATGTTTGTCAATTGCCTCCTGAAAACCTTAAAAATAATCAAAAAATCCAAATTTTCAGGAAAGTATCGAACAAGAAGTCCATAAAGCCCAATATCCCATTTGAGTTGCTTTTTTTTATAATTTTTAGTATTATAGTATTAATTACCCAATTCATTTTTGTGAAACTTATTGCCTTTAATCAGGCACTTGTATAATTTCCATTTTTCACTTTTTCGCAAAAGTGGAATTTTTGTTTGTGATATGGCATTCTTATTTCTGGTTAAAGTATTAAAATTTGCTGCAAAGGTTTTAAATAAAAGAATTAGTGGACTTGATGCAGATGGGTATAATTCTGTATAATTTTTAATACAGTGAATTCCGAACAAAGAGAAGTTATGGCGAAAAATGATGGAAATAGAAAAGCTATTAAATAAAACAATAAAGTTGCCGACACATTTTCCTGAGCCTGTGAAAGTTGAAAGTATAAATCAAGTAGGAAGGCATTACAAATTAAGGGTGCGAAAGATAAATGGCCACTTGGAAGAGGTGATAGTATCTAAGGACGAAATAGAAAAAATTCAGATAATTTCTAAAGAGAAATATGAACCTGTAAACTCAGAACATCTATCTTTACTGGTGGAGTCCCACCGCATTCGCTATGCCTACTCTTATGACCCTTACTTTGCAGTTAGCCTTTCAGGTATTCAAACTTTGCCACACCAGATAGAAGCGGTATATGGAAAAATGCTTCCTCAACCACGCCTTCGTTTTCTTTTGGCAGATGACCCTGGAGCAGGTAAGACAATAATGGCAGGGTTATTCATTAAAGAAATGAAGATGCGAGGTGCAATTGAGAAAATTTTGATTATAGTCCCTGCAGCTTTGAGAATACAATGGCAGGATGAGCTTCTTAGGTTTTTTAACGAGTATTTTATTATCGTTGATGCCGAACTTGACAGACAACAAGCTGTTAATATATGGCAGAAGGAAAACCAGATAATTACATCTATGGACTACGCAAAACAGGAAGAAGTAAGAGAGCGTATCTGGCAACAAGACTTTGATATTGTAATAGTTGATGAAGCACATAAATGTTCTGCCTATACTAAAAGGAGAAGCAATCGCTCACCAGAGCGTGAGGCGACAAAACGCTATCAATTGGTGGAGAAACTTGTATTGAGAACTAATCACTTGTTATTTCTCACCGCTACGCCTCACTATGGTGATGACGATAGATTTTGCCATTTTTTGAGACTCTTAGATCCAGAGGTCTTCCCAGAGCCTCATAAGTTTCAAAGGGAAACCAAAGAAATCAAGAATTTGATTTTTCCTGACAAAAATAACCCTTGGATTTTAAGAAGGCTTAAAGAGAATTTATGTGACCTGAATGGTAGACCGCTATTTACAAAAAGACACGCAAAAACTGTTTCCTTCAAATTGAGTATGGATGAATATGAACTTTATAAGACAGTGACAAATTACCTGAACAGATTTTTAGCTCTACAGGGAACAGGACGAATCAGGCAGAGCATTGCATTAACCAGGACAGTATTTCAAAGACGTCTTGCAAGTTCTACTTATGCTATTTATGAAAGCCTTAAAAGAAGATTACAAAAACAAAGAGATTTTTTAGATGAACTTGAAAGTCTTTCACCCAATGAAAGAGCCAAGTTATTAGAAAGGCGTAGAGGGGTAGTAATTGATGAAGAGATAGATGAAGGTGATATGGATGAGCAGGATAGGGATAGACTTATCAATGAATTTTCAGGAGCTCGTGAGATTGATGAGATAAAAGAAGAAATAGCATCTTTAAAAGAGCTTGTTGAAAAGGCAAGGATTGTTTACGAACGGACGCCAGATACTAAGTTAAAAACCCTCAAAGAATGTCTACAAAGAGCAGAATTTGGAGAACTCAAGGATGGCAGAAGAAAACTTCTAATTTTTACAGAACACAGAGATACTCTCTCCTATATAAAGAAACAAATTGAAAGTTGGGGATACTCTACCTGTGAAATTCATGGTCTTATGGATGTCTATCAGAGGAAAAAGGCTCAGGAAGAATTTAGAACATCTTCACAGATTTGTGTTGCTACTGAGGCAGCCGGGGAAGGAATAAACTTGCAGTTTTGTCATCTCATAATAAATTACGATATACCATGGAATCCTGCACGCCTTGAACAGAGAATGGGCAGAATTCATCGCATAGGGCAAAAACGAGATGTTTATATATTCAATTTTGTAGCAGAAGAATCAATTGATGGAAAGCCAATAATTGAAGGCAAGGTTTTGAGAAGGCTGTTGGAGAAACTCGAAAGGATAAAAAATGTTTTAGGTAAGGATAGAGTTTACGATTGTTTAGGCGAAATTCTTTCTCTGAATAAAGTTGATTTAGCAGAAATTCTGAGGGAAGCAGCTTACAATCCCCATCGGCTTGAAGAATATCTGGAAATTATTGAAGAAATTGATCCTGAGAAACTAAAGCAATATGAAAAGATGACTGGAATTGCTTTGGCTCGTGCCTATGTGGATTTCAAAAGTTTCCAGAAAAAGAACTTTGAAGCAGAAGAAAAAAGGCTTATGCCTGAGTATGTAGAAAAATACTTTAGAAGTTCAGCAGAACTATGCGGATTAAAGGTTGAGAAAAGAGCAGACGGTTTGTTACGCATTCCCTATGTTCCTGCAACTTTCCGCTCTGAACAACTGGAATCTGTAAAACACTTTGGAAAACCTGAGCAAGAATATAAAAAGGTTACCTTTCATAAGGAGGATCTGGAAAAGGATACGCATATTGATGCAGTTCTTCTTTCCCCTGGACATCCGCTTTATGCAGTGGTTGATGAAAAGTTATTGGCGAAATTAAAAGAATTAAAAGGCGGAAGTGCTGTATTTTTAGATTTGAATACAGCTGAACCTTACTGGATTCACTTTTTAGAGTTCAGTATTGTTGATAGCGAGGGAAGTCCAATCCATAGAGAACTCTCAGCAATAAGAGAAGATAAAGACAGAAATTGCTCTTTAATTCCACCAGACATCATCCATGATCTTGCTCCTTATCCACTATCTCTTGAAAGTTTACCCGAGTTTGATATTGAAAAAGTTAAGGATTTTTTGATGGCAAATTATCAGTTTGAAAAAAGACAGGAAATATTAAAAGAGAGACTGCATAGAGCAAAAATAGTTAAAGAATATCTTGAAAAGTCTTTTGATGCAAGAATATTTGCTACTCAGAAAAAAATAATGGAGGCAAAAGCAAAAGAGGCAGAAGGGGAACAGGTTGATATTGCAAGATTAGAAAAAGAATTAGAAGATTTAGAGAGGACAAGGGAAGAGAAGATGAAAAATGTTGATAACTTAACAATTGTTCGAAATGGTCCAGTGAGTCATTTAGCTTCTTTCTTCGTCCTCCCACCTGGCGAAATTCCTCAACTTTCTGGCTTTGTGGAGGAAGAAGAAGAGAAAGAAAGAAGTGAAAAGACAGCAATGAAAATAGTTATGCAATATGAAAAAGACAGAGGCTGGGAACCTGAGGATGTATCTATGAAGAAATTGGGCTTTGACATAAGAAGCCTAAGTCCTGCAGACCCAAAAACGGGTTATAGAGAGGTTCGGAGGATTGAAGTAAAAGGAAGAAGAAAGGGACAGAATATTCGACTCACTGTGAATGAATGGCTTAAGGGAAAGCAATTAAGAGATACTTACTGGCTGTATGTGGTATGGAATCCCACAGAAAAAGATCATAAGATAAAAACAATCCAGGATCCTGTAAATAAATTAGAATACGCAGCAAAAGAGATAAGAGCAATAAGTCACTATGAGATTGATGGAAAAGAGATTGAAAGATTTGGAGAGTAATATGGCATTTAAAATTGGAATAGCACAAAAAAGAAAGAAAAATTTAAAAGACGAATTATATCGGCTTATTCCAGAGATTATTAAGTTTGATGTTGAAAAAATAATACTTTTCGGCTCATTAGCTTCAGATAACATTCATAAATCGAGTGATATTGACATTATCATTGTAAAAAAGACAGGAAAAAGGTTCTTTGATAGATTAGAAGAATTCTATAAACATTTAAAGCCAAGATATGGCATGAATATACTTGTTTATTCACAAGAAGAATTTGAGGAAATGAGAAATAGCAATCAATTTATAAAATCTGCGTTAATGAGATGGAGGATAATTTATGAAAGATAAAATACCAGATGCGAAAAGGTGGTTTTTCCAGGTATTGCGGGATTTAGACGATGCAAAATTTAACCTTTCTGGAAAGAGATACAATATTGCCTGTTTTCTTGATCAACAATCAGTTGAAAAGGCACTGAAAACATATCTTTTCTTGAAAGGTGCTGAGGAAGTTTGGGGGCATTCAACAGCAGAGTTATGTAAAGATGCTGAAAAGGCAATCTCACAGGCAGAAAAAGTTATAAACTTTATGAAATCAGGAGGTGTATTATGATAAACGAAAAAAGATTAATTGAAGATTTTCTTCCAATAAAGGAAATAAGCAAAGAATCGGCAAGAGAAAAATCCATAAGACAGGGGCATATTTCAACTTTGCATCTATGGTGGGCGAGAAGACCGCTTGTTGCCTGCAGGGCTGCGGTTTATGCTTCTCTTGTCCCTGCACCAAAAGAGAAAAATGGTAGAGGACCAAAATCGTCATTTATCCAGAGACTCTGTAAGTATCCTGCTAATCCATATACTGTAAAAGAAGCGATAAAGGCTCAAGGCCACCTATTAGAAGGAAACAGAAAGAGTGGCATCCTGAGGTGGGAATCTCCCAGATTGGAACATTAACCCTTAAAAATAGAATTGGATGAATTTTCTATGGAAAGAGGAATAAAACCTATTCAAATGGATTCTTTACATGTATTTGTAAAGGGAATAAAAAGATACATTTTTACTGCAATTGATTTGAAAACAAGATTTGCCTTTGCTTACACTTATAAATCTTTTGCAAGTGATAATGCAAAGGATTTTATGGAAAAACTTATAAAAGTTATGCCTTTTAAAATAAAAGCAATACAGACAGATAATGGAAGTGAATTTGCAGGTAATTTTGAAAAATATACCCAAAAATTAAAAATTTTACATTTCTATAATTATCCGAGAGACCCACAAAGCAACGCATATATAGAAAGATTCAATAGAACCTTAGAAGAACACTATATTGAATGGAATACTGATACAATTGTAAATACGAAAGAATTTAATTACCACCTTATTAATTATTTACTTTGGTATAACACTAAAAAACCACATAACGGGCTGGGAAAAGAGAAAGCCCTTAGAATACTTCGTGAAATACTATGTTAAAAATAAACTTAAATCCAATATGCTATGGAATTCTACATTACAAAATTTTTCTAAGACCTTATAACTTAAAACTATGAATTTTTAAAAGGATTCAACTATGAAGAATTGCCATAACTTTCACAATAGGGGTGTTTTTCAGGCAGATAGAGAAGGTTTCTTTGGATATGTCTATTCCTACAAAATTTTCAAAGTTTTGCATTTTGTGCCTTCTTTTTGGGGGTTAATCCCGTATTTGATACGGGAGAAAGCAGGGAATGCTTTCCTACTCCTCCTCCATAATTACACGGGTTTTAATACCCAACCAACTTATTGGAGTTGTGGAAAGCAAGGAGCATACTCCTTTAAATTCATTTCTTTCATTAATTTTAAAGTATTTAATTTTAAACTAAAAAACATGTAGGAGTGATCTAAAATGATGAGTGTATTTATTTTATTTCTTTATTCAGGTCTCAACATAAACACAGGGTTTACCTTTTCTTATTATTTTGTGCCTTATGATTATTATGGTGAAATGCAAGAATTAAAAGTGGTTCCTAAAGGATTAAACATTGGGTTCTCTTTTGAGAAGAAAAATATAGGTTTCAGGATAAATTCAGGTTTTATTAAAGGTGGATTCAAGGATTATTTTTATACTATCGGCGGAGTTTTTGACTCTTATACATCAGAAACTGATTTTAAAGAAATATGGGGAGAAATTTCTATTTTACCTTATTTATCTTTAAAAGAATTGGATTTTTATCTGGGGCTTGGAGTCTCCTTCTCTCTGATAAATTATTATTTTGAGAGAATAGATTTTATAGGAGATTCAATAACAGACGCTATAAGTATAAAATATTATGGGAATCTTTTGGTTTTCCCCCTAACACTTGGAATAGAAAAGGAAATTTTCAAGAGGGTCAAACTTTTTGGTGAAACCTATGCAATAGCTTACGGTCTTTTAAATTTAAGATGGAAAGAGAACCAGAGAAAGAGAGAGAAAGACTATTTAATTTCAGGTGGGTATCCCTTTTATTTTTATGAAGAAGGAAAACTGGGAAAAATAATCTTAGGAGTGAAATATGAATGGTAATTTTATAAAGATAATAATAGGGATTATTGTATTTATTTTCCTTTTTTAATGTTTTTCATGCAGGGAAAAAGATATAACAAATGGTGAAAAACCACCCTTTTATGATGAAAGAAATATTTCAAGAACAGAGGGCAAATCAGGGGGAGGGAAGTTAGCGATTGATAAATTTGGGAATGTCCATATTGTATGGCAGGATTCAACACCTGGAGGAAACTGGGAAATTATTTACAAAATGAAATCTTCAACCGGAGAATGGTCAGATACAGAGAATGTTTCAAGGAGCCAAACCCTATCTTTTGGTTCAAGAATCGCAGTAGATAATAATGGAAATCCACATGTTGTTTGGGAGGAATATACAGAGAATAATGAAATTCATATATATTACTCTAAAAGAAAAAACAATATATGGTCAAATCCTCTGAAAATTTCTGGAAATTCCACTTCCAATGATATACCTGATATAGGGATTGATGATCAGGGAAGAGTGCATGTGGTATGGATGGGAGGAGCACTAAAGTATGTTAGAAAAGATGGAGATAATTGGACACAGCCCATAGATATAACTACCTTAGGACCAATGAATCCTGCTATATATGTGGAGAAAGAAGGTAAAATTCATGTAGTGTATGAGCATTGGGATCATGAAATTGTTTATCTTTATTCCCCAGATGCTGGGAGTACCTGGACAGAACCTATGAACATATCTAATAGTTCTTATTATTCCTGGACCGCGGATGTAACAGCGGATAAAGATGGAAAGGTATATGTTGTCTGGTCAGAAAAAGGTGGAAATGGGCTATGGTATGCTGTTAAAGATACAGATGGGGTTTGGGGAAATCCTCAAAAGATACCAGGAACAACTCAATATTTATGGCTACCTGCTATTCAGATAAATGAAAAAGGTGAGATTTTTATCTCTTACAGTGGTTTAGTAAATGAACAATGGGATATTTTTTATACAAAAAAAGATACAACAGGAAATTGGAGTAATTCAATAAATATTTCCCAGACTTCGCAAAATTCAAATGGGTGGAGCCTTGGTATTTTACCTTCTGGGGCTCTTTCTATTGTTTGGGTTGAGGAATTAACTCAGGATAACTGGGAGATCTACTATGATGAGGTCTCCCCTTAAACAAAAGGAGGTCTTAAAATGGCACGAATGTATAAAAAGGTAGCTCTGCTCACCGTGATGATAGGAATATTCTTTGTTTCCAAAAGGAATCTTTGGGCATTTGACATTGCTACCCATATGTATATTGGTTCACAAACCTTTGATCTGTGGCAGAATTTTGATAACACTTTTTACAACTATCTTATACAATCATCAGATGAAGGGATTATGACAAGAAAGTTTTACTATATCGGACTTACTCTTCCTGACCTTATGGAAGAAGAAGGGCTTGCTTGGTCGAAAGCTATTATTGACACACTTTACAACCATCCGCCAGAAGTAGAAGTTACAAGGGCTCTAAATATTTATTCATCAACATACAATCAGGTTCAGACTGATTTTATCTTTTATGACCCAAAGCCCAATCAGAACCTTCAAAAACTATGGGAAATGGCAAACTACACGAAAAATCAAAATTGGGATTCATTTGAAAAAGCAATTGTATATGGTGCACTAATGCATGTTATTCAAGATGTTTATGGACATATGGTATTGCAACCTTCTTTGTGGGGATATGGACGAACAATAGATCCGGATAGCGCACTTTCAGAATTTCTCCTTCGTTTTGGTGAAACTTTTCATGAGGTATTTTACACTGCAACCTATATACCCAACTGGACATTCATTAAAGAACTGTACCAGGGATTGTTCATAAATGGATTCTCAGAAAATGTTGGTTTTATGGAATTTTTATCACTTTATGACCAATCTGGAAGGTATGTATCAGGCTGGCAGGATGCAAATGTAACACCTGTTCAAAAATTTGTGGATGCTGCAAATGCTGTGAATTACAATATAGGAAATTTAAGTTATGGAAGAGTTAAAGCATATCTTCATGGATGGGGAATTATAAATTTTCTTTTGTATGGCTATCGGTGGGATTTTAGTGATTTAGGTGGACTATTCTCTCATCCTTGGTGGAATGCAAATGATATTGCTAATTTCTGGGCTGATATTGGAGACGAGGACATCCACTTGGGACAACTCGAAGGATTTTTAGGATGGCTACAACATATACCATTCTTAGATATCGTTTTCAGAGAAATTGGGGAGAGGGTAATCCACCAAAAAATTTATGAAGCATTGAAAAGGTATATTGCTTGTGGAAGTTCCCGCTCCTGGTCTACTTTTACAGAACAGACAGCATACTGGGATGAAGCATGGGCTTGTGTTCCTGAAAATGAAAGACCTGAATTTTACTGAGATTTTAGAAGGGCAATTGAATATTATGACAATTATGCTACTTTAAGAAAGCCTCATAGACGTGCTTCCTATTCTGGTGAAATAACCCGCATTCTCAATTTTAGACCACTTTTTCTAAATATCTTAAATAATGGTCCTTCCTATTTATGGTATGAAATGAACGGTCGGGATGTATGGTCTTTAGCAAGAAAAACAGGTTATTTTGGTGGCATGTTTGATGTTGATGCGACTTATGAATATTTTGAACAACCAGGAACATTTGATATGCATTTTGACAGAGTTGGAACAGGATATGTCTATACTCCTCAGGATATTGAAAGGGAAGGACCGGCAGCTTATATAAAATTATCTGGTGATGTTATTCCATTTGGGAACACACAAATTTGGATTATGGGAAATAAAGAAAGTGGTCCTCCTTATGAATTAGCTTATGCTCCTTTACCAAATGGCTATACCCGGTATCCCTTTTACATTCAGGTAAATGCACAAGATTTAGTGAATCAGGATTACAACGAACTATTTTTTGAAGCAAGGACAAAAGCAACAAATCCCAATGTGAATCAATATTCCACTATGTATGCATCTGATTACCGTGAGCAATACAATTCTACCCCTGCAATTTATGGAAATCCATTTTATAGAGATACACTTTTTAAAGGTGGAGACCCTGTTAGAACAATTTCTGAAAATCCTTTGGAAAATCCAAAACGCTACTGGCCTTATACTTTACCAATAAATCCTGTTTTAAATATTTTAAATCCTCCCACAAACCTGTCAGCAACAAGTTCTTATCCTTACACATCAGTAAATTTAACCTGGAATGATAATTCAAACTATGAATCTGGGTACGAGATCTGGAGAAAAGGAGTAGATCATAACTGGCAAAAAATAGATGAAGTCCCTCAAAATACAACAAGTTATATTGATAATTCAGTTTCAATATTTCAGGATTATTTTTATAAAGTAAGGGCATTTGCACATGTAGGGAATCAAACAATTTATTCAGATTTTTCAGATTCTGCATGGGTCACAACCTGCCCTTTAATCTCTTTTGGGAACATTTCACTTCCTCCCTCTGGTAAAGCAATAATTTATAAAAATAATAGATATCATTGTGTATACACAGAAGATAATAAGGTTTATTATACTTTTTCCCAGGATAATGGGATTACCTGGACACACGAGCTTATTGATACAGGAAGAAATCCTTGCATTGAATATGTTGATGGTAAAATATGGGTATTTTATATAAAAAACCCACCTATATATTATAATTTAAAATGCGCAATAAAAGATGGGAACATATGGCAAAAATATACAACAAACTATTTAGGAACAAATATTTCCGCAACTTCATATTCTGATACAGTTTTTTTATTTTTTGAAATACGTGATACTCTCCATGTACAATATAGAATAATTTTTCTAAAGATAGTTCCTACTATTCCCCCGAGTTTCACTCCCATAGATACTTTTACTTTTTCCTTTTATTGAAGTGTAGGACTTGATTTAATAGGGATAAATGATAATCCAAAAGGTATACTTGGTATATTTTTTGAACATCCTTATGGCACAAAAGGCTATTTTTACCAGATTTTGCCAGGGCAGTGTGAATATTTTGTAGAAGGTATGCCAAATAATCCCTTCTATAATTCGGTAAGCGGAATAAACGAATTTGTTCATTATAAGGATGATGAATTGCGCTGGTATTCCTATGATGTTTGGTACCCATGTTGTATGGATACGCAACTTTTATTTGAATATTCCACATCCTCTCCAATTAAATCAGTTTCTATGGATAAGAACTATATTGTATTCATTTCTGGAAATAATATATTCATAAAGTCAAAATATTCCCCTCTACCTTCTAAAATTACACAGGCTGAGAAAAATTATAACAATATACATACATCTATAAGAGAAAGACCTTCAGCAAGTTATGCAGGGATGATTTATGAATGTGAAGATAAGATATTTTTTAGGGAATACAAACTTCCTCCTCCAGCCATACCACTAACCATAGTAGATGAAGGAATACCAGTTTCAGATATTCCGCCAAACAATACGAAAAGGATTTTATTTTCAAATAATGATTTACATATATTTTATTCAAAAGAAAATAAGATCTATGATGCTATTTTAAAGGGGAACGAGATTGAAAGGATTTATATAGGTGATGGCAAAAATCCAGCATTATCTTTGTATCAGGATAAATTATACGCAGTCTGGGCATATAATGATACAACAACAGTGGAGGAGATAAGATTTTCAAGATATGATACATCATGGTCTGCCTCTTTAATGAGTTATACAAATGCAAATACATACTTTTGGGGCATAGGTGCGCCTTCTTTATACATAGAAAATGACACAGGATATATTGCATTTGAATCCACATGGGGTCCTACATATCATACACCACCAGGAGGACCAATTATTACAATAATTAAACTATGGCATGGAAAACTTTTAACAGGTGTTAAATTCCCATTACAAAATCCTTTAGATTATGAGATTTCATATAATGATTTTATACAGACAGTACCTGAGACATTAAAAGTTCCAAAGCCTTTATTTTATGATTCCATTGTCCCGAGTTTAATTTCTCCATCAATTGTTTATGATAAAGGATTTTCAAACATAATCTGGGATGGAACAAATAAATATTTAAAAATTTACAAAATAGGGAATGATACAAATATAAAGATTTTCTATCCTGAACTTGAAAATGTAAAAGACCCTTATGCTGAGAAAGAAAATTCAATAGTAAGGTTTATATGGGTAGATTATGATTCATTAAATTCAAAAATTTATACTGCATATACATTTAAAGATTATGAAATATCTGATAAAATGGAGATTTATTGTGGGGAAAATATAAAAGAGCCTTTTATTTGTAAAAATTATTTAGTTTTTGTTGAGAATGAAGCAGGATTTGATAATCTTATTTTTGGGGAACTAAAAACACCATTTAAAGGTGAGATTTTATTCTCTGCATCCTCTATAAAGTCACCTCAGATTCTTTATGATGATATAAATAAAAAATTCCATATAACATTTTATGCAGGTGATACAGTTTATAATTTATATAAGATTGAAAAACAGATTCTTGAGGTACCGCCTGATATAGTTATAAATTTTGGGAATGAGACAGAAGAACCTGTAACAGTTTACAGGGAAGGATTTTTATCTCTGGGAAATGAGGATTACAAAAATCTTGATTTTGGAGATTCTCTTTTTTATGAAATTCCTTTATATCATGCAAATAAGGTAAAGATAGTTTTTGAAGCATATCTTGATAAGGAAATAAAGGAGAAAATTTATATAAACAATCATCCGCTTGGAGTATGGCATATAAAGGAAAATGAGCATGAAATTTATGAAAAGCAGATTGTTCCGCCTGTTTTAGATTCCATTTTAAAGATAAAAATTGAGAAAAAGCAGGGAGATAAGGTTTATCTTGGGAAATTAAGTATTTATATAGAGGAAAAGGGAGGAAAAGGTGGGGTTCAGGGGGCGAATTTAAAACCTGCTTTAAAATTCTCATTAAAGATTCTGCCAAATATAATAAAGGATAAAACAATTTTAGAGATTATAATTCCTGAAAAACAAAAGATAGATTTAACCATTTATGATGCATCAGGGAGAAAAGTTTTAACCCTTATAAAAGGCTATTTTAAGGCGGGTATTCACAGAATAAATTTAAATAAGGAGATTAAAAAAGGAGTATATTTTGCAATTTTAAAAGGGGAGAAAAATAAAATAATAAGGAAATTCCTGATTTTAAGATAGATAAAAA
>FWPU01010534.1_pt1 | contig 13630 bp, 11 predicted proteins | sample 2228361 | NCBI WGS metagenome assembly FWPU01 (sample SAMEA103939777, study PRJEB20133) | metagenome | reverse complement strand
AGATCGTAGACGTGGTGAAAGGTATCCCTTCCGGTCACTTCACCACCGAAGGCGGGCCGACCTGCGAGACCTGCCATATGCCCAAGACGACGTTCGTGGGCGAATACGGGCGTGCGGGCAGCCATACTATGGATACGGCGCTGTGCACCGACCTGACGGAATGCTTCCCGGATTCGTGCACCACCTGCCACACCGACCTGACGCGCGATTACCTGAAGACGTTCGTGGAGAAGACGCAGAGCGGAGTCGCCGAACGGCTGAGCAAAGCCCAGGAAGCGCTTGCGACCAGACCGGATGCGCCCGCCTGGGTCAACACAGTGGTCACTTTTGTGGAGCACGACGGCAGCCTGGGCATTCACAACTTCCCCTATACCGACGCTCTGTTGCACGCAGTAGAGGTCGAACTGGGTCTGTTGAGGGTGGTCGCACCGCAGACGACGCCTTTGCTGGTGCAGACCATTGATCCCGAACAATGCGCCCAATGCCATCGTGACGAGTTCCGCCGCTGGCAGGATTCGCCGCACGCTCAGGCGTCGCTCAACGACACCTTTTTGCAGGAATATGCCAGCGAGGGGCGACCGACGCTGTGCATGTCCTGTCATGCGTCCGGTTTCAACCCGAATACAGGCACCTATGTCTATGAGGGTGTGGTGTGCAGCAACTGCCACACTCTGCCGAATAATGTGCAGCACCCGCCGGGAGCAGTGGAGATCGCCAACAAGCCGCAGGACTGCGCCCGTTGCCACAGTGGTGCTCATGCTCCTCAGAACGATGAATGGCTGGTGAGCCGTCACCGTGTCGCAGGCGTGGACTGTGTGGATTGCCATACGCCGCACGAGAACGGACTGATCCTGGGCGACGTGAACTCTACCTGTGGCTCGTGTCACCAGGAAGCACTGGTGGACGAAGTGCACATGGGCGACAACATGACCTGTGTGGACTGCCACATGCAGAAGCGGGTGATCACCAACGGTGAGGAGATCAAAGTCACTGGCCATACCATGGCCATTGATCCCAGCGTTTGCGCGGGCTGCCATGGCAATACGCACCTGCTGAGCGCACGGGGCGAGATGGGCCTGTCTCCGGAAGAACTCAGCCGTGTGCACGAACTGGAAGCCGAGATTGCCCGCTTGCAGGAAGAAGCCGACGATACACGCACGGCGGACCTGGTGGGCGGCGCGCTGGGTGCTCTGGTCGTTGTTGCTGTCGTATTCCTGCTGGTACGGCTGAAGTCATTGTTGCGATAGCAGGAGGTACACGATGAGCGAACACATCCGCCGGCTCAGTCGGCGCGAGTTCGTCAAGCTGGTGGGCGCGCTGGGCATCAGCGCGGCGGCTGGGGCGTGGGTCTGGGAGGAGTTCTGGGCACACGACAATCCCATTGGCCAGGCGAACGCGCACGGGAACGGCGATGGCCCCTACTGGGTGATGGTCATTGACCTGCAGACGTGCATTGGCTGCGAACGCTGCGCCTTTGCCTGCCAGGCAACCAACGATACGGCCACCGGTCACCTGTGGAACATCGTGCTGCGCGACGAAGAGACGTTCGGCAAGCCGGTCTTTCTGCCGCGTCCCTGTATGCATTGCGAGCACGCCCCCTGCGTGGAAGTCTGTCCGGTGAAGGCCACCTACCATCGTCCAGATGGCCTGGTGACGATGGACTATCAGCGTTGCATCGGTTGTCGTTACTGCATGGTCGCCTGTCCCTATGGAGTGCGCGTGTTCAACTGGGAGGAGAACACGGAAGAGAATCCGATGGCTCCCACCTGGGGCACGCCCGAAGTCCGGCGTCGCCCGCGCGGCGTGGCCGAGAAATGCACTTTCTGCTCGCATCGCATTGACGCCGGACTGGAACGCGGTCTGCGCCCCGGCTACGATCGCGCCGCGACGCCCGCCTGCTGTGTCATCTGTCCGACGGAGGCGCGCGTCTTCGGCGACCTGCGCGATCCGAACAGCCCGGCGTCGCGCAAGATGCAGGGGCGGCAGGCGGTAGTGCTGCGTCCGGAACTCGGCACCAACCCGCGCGTCTTCTATCTGTTGCCAACGTGAGGGGGAGGGGAGCCATGCTGCATCAGCTACGACGAAGAATCACCCTCTTCTGGGCGTGGATCGGCTTTCTGGCGGTAGTGATCGTCATTGGTTTGTATGCGGTCTATCTCATTCTGTCCAGAGGGCTGGTAGTCACCAACCTGACCGATGGCACGCCTTGGGGTCTGTGGATCATCCTCGATCTGTCGTGTATCGGGCTGAGCGCGGGGGCGTTTTCGCTCTCGGCGCTGACCTACCTGCTGGGCCAGGAATCCTATCGTCCTCTGGCACGGGTGGCCGTCTTCGTCGGCATTCTCGGCTACAGCGGGGCGCTGATGGCGCTGGCGCTCGACATCGGGCGGCCCGATCGTTTCTGGCACGGCTGGGTCTTCTGGAACATTCACTCCATGCTCTGGGAAGTGACGATGTGCATCACCTTCTACTTCCTGGTGCTGGTGCTGGAAGTGTTCCCTATGGTCGTGGAGCTACCCCTGTTCGACCGGCTTCCCTGGTTGCGTGAACTGGGGCACCGCGTGCACCGTTTTGCACCGGTGCTGGCCGTGGTGGGCATGGGCCTTTCACTACTCCATCAGTCCAGCCTGGGCGGCACCTACGGCGTGGTGGTGGGGCGTGCAGCGCTGTTTCGCCCGACCATGCCGTTGCTGTTCATTGTCTCGGCGGTGGCGGCAGGGATTGCCTTCTCGATTCACCTCACCCTGATCGTCGAATGGCTGGGCGGCAAACTGCTGGTGCCGGACAGGGTGTTGTTTCAGGCCGGGCAGCTTTCGGGCGCGATCCTGCTGGTGTATCTCTACATGCGCTTCTGGGATACGACAGCGGGCAACTATGGCTATGTGCCAGGGCGTACCGAAGCCTTCACGACGCTGTCGGCGGGGACATTCGCGCTCACTTTCTGGACGTGGGAGATTCTGCTTGGCGGCTTGCTGGCGGCCTACCTGCTGATCCGCGCGCGTTTCCGCAACAGCATCATGATGTTGCTGATCGGCAGCGGGCTGGCGGCGGCAGGGCTGGCGTTCAACCGCTATCACACCACGCTGCTGGCCTTCACCGAGCCGCTGTCGCGCCGCCCGCCGCTCACTGACCCGCTGATCAGCCCCTACACCCCTGCCTGGACAGAGTGGGCCAGCACGTTCATGATCCTGGCCATCCTGGCCATGATCTTCAGCCTGGGGATGCGCTATCTGCCCGCTTTCCGGGGCTTGCGGGTGGATAGACCGCTGGAAGAGCGTCTGCCGCGCCTGGCAGGCACAGCGCGTTAGGGCCTGTTTCGTCGGTTGTAGTTACCGCCCGCCGGTTTATTCCGACGGGCGGTTTCTTGTGATCGCTGGAGGATGAACGTCGCTGGGCATTTTCGGCCCGCGGAATCTATAATCAAGGGCACGGCTGGCAAGGCGACCGTTGATACGGCCCCTGATGATGAGGAACAATGACTTCTTTGCGCGACCTGCCCGCTATTGACGAATTGCTCCGCGCGACTCCTGCCCTGGTGAACCAGTATGGGCGCGAAGTAGTCGTGCGCGCCTTGCGTCAGGTAGTGGACGAGGCCCGCCGGGTGGCGCGCGCTGGTGCACCGGTGCCGTCCGAGGCAGAGCTGGTGGCGCGTGCGACGGCGTTGCTTGCCTGGGAGGCGCGCCCTACGCTGCGCCCGGTGATCAACGCCACAGGCGTGATTCTGCACACGAACCTGGGTCGTGCGCCGCTTTCGGCGGACGCGCTGGCGGCCATGGCGGCGGTAGGCGAGGGCTATAGCACCCTGGAATACGATCTCGACGCGGGAACGCGCGGCAAACGCGATGTGCATGCCGAGCGCCTGCTGAAAGAAGTCACAGGCGCAGAAGCGGGCATGGTGGTCAATAACAACGCTGCCGGCGTGTTACTGGCGCTGACGGCGTTGGCGCGGGGGCGCGAGGCGATCATCAGTCGCGGGCAACTGGTGGAGATCGGCGGCTCGTTCCGCGTGCCCGATGTAATGGCACAGAGCGGGGCAATCATGGTGGAAGTGGGCACGACCAACCGCACCCGCCTGGCCGACTATGCCGCCGCCATCAACGAGCGCACCGCCTGCATCGTCCGCGCCCATGCCTCCAACTTCCGCGTGATCGGTTTCACCGAATCGGTGCCATTGGCTGACCTGGCGGCGCTGGCCCATCAGCACGGCCTTGTGCTGCTGGACGATCTCGGCAGCGGCGCGCTGCTCGATACAGCGCAATTCGGCCTGTCGCACGAGCCAATGCCACAGGAAAGCCTCGCCGCGGGCGCTGACCTGGTGCTGTTCAGCGGCGACAAATTGCTGGGCGGGCCGCAGGCGGGGATCATCGTCGGGCGCGCCGATCTGATTCAGACGCTCAAGCGCCATCCGCTGGCGCGGGCCATCCGCGCCGACAAACTGGCACTGGCGGGCCTGGTGGCGACACTCACCCATTATGTGCGCGGTGAGGCGCTGGAAAAAATCCCTGTCTGGCGCATGATCAGCCTGTCGCCGGAAGCAATCCGCGCCCGCGCCGAGGCATGGGCCGCTGCTATCCCCGGCGAGGTGGTGCCCGCCGAGTCCACGGTTGGCGGGGGGAGTCTGCCGGGAGATACATTGCCTACGTGGGCGTTCGCGCCCCGCGTCGCACAACCCAACGCGGCAGCGGCCCGCCTGCGCGCGGGCGATCCGCCGGTGATCGCTCGCGTGGCCGACGATCGTCTGTTGCTCGACCCGCGCACCGTCTTGCCGGAACAAGATGCTCTGGTTCTCGCTGCCCTGAAAGAGTTGTGAGCCATGCACGTCATTGGCACCGCGGGCCATGTGGATCATGGCAAGTCTACGCTCACCTATGCGCTGACTGGCATCAATCCCGATCGCCTGGCCGAAGAGCAGGAACGGCAGATGACCATTGATCTGGGCTTCGCCTGGCTCGATCTGCCCAACGGCGAGCGGGTGGGCATTGTGGATGTGCCGGGGCATCGCGACTTCATCGAGAACATGTTGGCCGGGGTGGGGGGCATTGACGCGGCGCTGCTGGTCATCGCCGCCGACGAGGGCGTGATGCCGCAGACGCGCGAGCATCTGGCCATCCTCGATTTGCTCGCCGTTCCCACTGGATTGATCGCGCTGACCAAGATTGACCTGGTGCCCGATCCGGACTGGTTGGAACTGGTACAGCTCGACATCCTGGAAGCGGTGCACGGCACAGTATTGGATGGGCAGCCGATCATCCCCGTCTCGGCGCGCACCGGCGAAGGGCTGGACGATCTGGTCAGGGCGCTGACCGACCTGCTGGCCCAGCACCCACCGCGCCCTGACCTGGGCAACCCCCGCCTGCCGATTGACCGCGTGTTCACCATCAGCGGCTTTGGGGTGGTGGTGACCGGCACGCTGCTCGATGGCTCGCTCGCTGTGGGGCAAGAGGTCGAGATTCAGCCGGCGGGCGTGCGGGCGCGCGTGCGCGGGATGCAATCGCATGAGGAAAGCATCGAGCGCGCTTCGCCAGGGCGACGGCTGGCGGTCAATTTGCGGGGAGTGGACAAGGCGGCGCTCAAACGCGGCGACGTGCTGGGGTTGCCGGGCGTCTGGCACCCAACTGTCCTGCTCGATGCCTGGCTGCGCTATCTGCCGGAGGCGCAGCGCCCGCTGGAACACAACGACGCCGTCAAGTTCTTCGTGGGCGCGGCGGAGGTGATGAGTACCGTCCGCGTTCTGGACAAAGAGCGCGTGCTACCAGGCGAAGAAGCCTGGATTCAGATACGCCTGAACGCGCCAGTGGTGGCCGCTCGCGGAGATCGCTTCATCCTGCGGCGACCGTCGCCCGGCGAGACCATCGGCGGCGGCGTGATTCTCGACGCCGCGCCAGGGCAGCGTTGGAAGCGTTTCCGCCCGGACGTGATCGCGCGCCTGGAGGCACTGCGAGGGGGCGATCCGGTACAGATGGCGCTGGTCAGTCTCGCCAGGCGAGATCATCCGGTGCCGGTCGAGGCGACCGGCCTATCACCCGCTCAGCTTGAGGCAGCGAGGGCAGCCGGTCAGGTGCGTCTGTTGGGGCAGGGGCGCTGGGCGGCGCACGTCAGCGCCTGGCAACGGTTGCAAGAGCGCCTGTTGCGCACGCTGGAACGGTTTCACTACGCTGAACCGTTACGCCCCGGTATGCCGCGCGACGCCCTGCGCGGACAGTTGGGGCTGGGACCTGATCTCTTTGAGGTCGTGCTGGCGGAATGGCTCGGCGATGGGCTGCTGGCGCTGGCTGCCAATGGGGCGGTGCGCCTGCCCGATCATCAGGTGCGCTTCACGGCGGCGCAACAAGAGGCTGTGCAGCGTTTGCTGAGGGAATTCGCGCGCGCGCCCCACACTCCGCCGACCGCTGCGCAGGCCCGCGAGATCGTCTCTGACGAGGTGTTGATCAGCTTGATCGAGCAGGGGGTATTGGTGCGCATCAGCGACGATGTACTGCTGACGCCCGACGTGCTGCGCGAGTGGATCGCCTTCGCGCGGGCGACGCTGGAGCAGGGCGATCTGCTCACCGTGGCTGTGCTGCGCGATCGCTTCCAGACGACACGCCGCTATGCGCTGGACTTTCTGGAGCGGCTGGATGCGCTGGGCATCACCCGCCGCCAGGGGGACGAACGGGTATTGGCCTCCGGCCAGTGGGAACGCCTGCTGCAGGGAATGTAAGGAACAACGCAGGCGATTCGCTCTGGTACGTCACCCCGTCTTGCGCTATAGTGATAGTGGGGGTGTATAAGTCCCGGTGGACTTCCCGGTCTTCAAAATCGGCGGCGGGTCGCGCAGAGCGGGCCGCGATGGGTTCGACTCCCATACACTCCCGCCTGTTTTTTATTCCTCTTCGCCGTCTTGCTCCCGTTTCTTACGCTTCGACATGGTCAGGAAGCCACCCAGTGAGCCGAACGGGCCGGGCAGGGTTTCTGTGGTGGGCGCTTCTTCCCACAGGCCGCTGTGCCGCTTGACGTCCCATTTCTCCCACTCGCGCCCGACGATGGTCAGGAAGGCGTCTATTGTTTCCATGTCGCCATTCACCAGCGCCTGACGTAGCTCGTCCAGCGTCTGGATCACATTCCCCAGGTGACGGGCCAGATTGCCTCTGTTGCGGCTGAAAGCCAGGCTGAGGTCAGCGGGCGTCTGGTGACGCAGTATCTGGAACGAGAGCGCCAGGGTGGGGTTGACCATGCGCCGCAACTCCGGCCAGCCTTCCGATTGTTGCAGCGCGTAGAAGATCGCCGTGCCGATCAGCGCTGGAAGCTGCTCCGTGGCGGCGGTCAGCCCGTCGTGTTCGGCGGGATCCATGAAGCGCGGGATGCCGCCGACCAGCCGGACGATGTCTTCGGCCAGGGTGATGGCTTCGCTGGGGCAACTGGCATCGGGCGTGATCAGGAATTCGGCGCGGTCGAACAGGTCGGCAGTGGCCGCTTCTGGGCCGGCCTCGCTGGCGAAGAGACCGGCTGCGTTGACAATCGGCGTCAGGCCCACCAGATAGGCGATAGCCATCCCCCGATCGTTGGTGGGGAAGTGTTGCCTGGCCCAGGCAATGGCCGGTTCTTTGAGATCGCTCATATCCAGCACAACCGCGCCAGGCTTGAGCGCCGGGCCGAGCCGCGTATAGATATCTTCCAGGGCTGCCGGGGAGCTTTTGATCACGATCAGATCGGCGTTCTCGGTGGCCTTGAGTAGCTTGCGGTCGAAGTTGTCAATCGCGCCCAGCTTGTGCGCGGCCTTCATGGCCTGCGCGCTGCTATCGCTGCCGATGATGGTGAAGGAATGCTGGGCCTTGGGGCGTGACTGATAGCGCTTGAGCGCCAGCGCGAACGACGTGCTGATGCGATCGAGTCCGACAATGCTCACATGTACGTGCATGGTGTGTCCCCTTGCGGTGTTTCAGTACGATGGCTGCACCAGAAATCTTAACCTATTGTACGCGATGCGGGGAGAGGGTGATCAATTCTGGTTGTCTACCGTCTGCAGGGCGAGCAACAGACGCTCTGTCTCGTCGTGAGGTGGGTCGCTGAGCGGCTCAGCGTGGCGGCGGATGAGGGTCACTGTCAGCGGGGAAGCGCCCGCTGCGGCGGCCATCTCCGCGCCCCAGGCCGGATGTTGCTCACTGACGGCAAAAGGCAGTCGCCAGCCGTGCGCAGGCCCCGCGCTCCAGGCGCGGAAACGCTGGGGCGCTGCTGCCTTCACCAGCACCACCAACACTTTTTCCGGCAGCGAGAAGCGAACGCGGCTCTTGCCGACATCGTGCAGCAGGGCGGCGGTCAACAGGTCGGGGTGTGTGTGCCCTGCTGCGAGCAGATCGCGCAGCACACGCAGGCTGTGTTGGCGCTCCGCGCGGCGCATGTGTCGGTACAGGTCATAGAGCGGCGGCGTCAGGTATTGGCGGGCCAGCGCATCGTCAACCGGACGCAGCCAGGCGACCAGTGCGCGCACTCCCTGGCGAAAACGGTATGCCGCGCCCATCGCTTCAGAAGACAGGATAGAAACCAGTGCACAGCTCATAGAGCGCGGTCAGGGGTGGGCCGAGGATGGCCCACAGCGGGTTGAAACCCCAGGACATCGCCCCCACCAACAGGAGCAGCATCAGCGCCAGGGTGGTCTCGCGCTCGTATTTGATCAGCGTGCTGGCCTGTTGAGGCGGCAATGTGCCCACCGCGATCTTGTAACCGTCCAGCGGCGACAGAGGGATCAGGTTGAACACGAACAGCACCAGGTTGAACAACACTACCGTCCCCAGCACGTTGTAGAAGAAAGTCAGAATACCCGCCGACCCTACGCCCTTGCGAATCAGTTCGCCGCTGTCAACCAGGACACGCCATTGTGTTTCGAACAGCCCCCCAGCCGTCAGCAGGCGCACGAAAAGGCCCAGCGCCAGCGCGATCAACAGGTTCATCAGCGGCCCGGCCAGCGAGACGATCACCAGCCCGCGCTTTTCGTTGGGGTAGAAGGCGCGCGGGTTGACCGGCACAGGTCTGGCCCAGCCGAAGCCGGCGATCAGGGCCAGGATGATGCCGATCGGTTCGATGTGGGCACGTGGGTTGAGCGTCAGGCGGCCCTGATAATAGGCGGTGTTGTCGCCCAGGCGATAGGCCGTCCAGGCATGCGCCCATTCGTGCAGGGTGAAGCCGATCACCAGGCCGAGCACGCGCCCCAGCAAGATTTCTGGCGAAAAGAAGCTCACGGCAATTTTCCTCACTGGATGCTAACTTGCTACCACCCTGTGACCACCAATCGCTCTGTATCTTCACTCAGGCGTCGGGCGAAGACCCCTCGGACGCACCGACGATCACATCCGCCAGCGCCTCCAGCACGGTGATCACGGCGCTGTTGTCCAGCTCGCCATGCCCCATGCTCACCTGTGCTTCGTAGAGTTGATGGGCCACTGCCGTCAGCGGCAAGGGTACGTGATAGGTGCGCCCTGTGTCAATGACGATCTTAAGGTCCTTGGCCTGCATGTAGGCTTTGAAGCCGGGCGACAGATCGCGCTTGAAGATTTTCGCCGGTTTGTTGTCCAGTGCCCAGCATTGCGCCGCCCCTCGACTGATGGCCTGGACGACGCGCTCCGGATCGACGCCGGCTTTCTGGGCCAGCACTAGCGCCTCGGCCATGGCGACCATCGTCCCGGCGACCACGATCTGATTGGCCGCCTTGGCGATCTGACCCGCGCCGCTCTCGCCGACCCAGGTGATGGTCTTGCCCATGGCCTCGAAGAGGGGCAGGGCGTGCTCGAAAGCCTCTTTGGGGCCGCCGACCATGATGCTGAGCGTGCCCGCCCGTGCGCCGATGTCCCCGCCGCTGACCGGTGCGTCGAGCGCGGGCACGCCTACTTTGGCCAGCTCGGCAGCGATCTTGCGCGCTGTCTCTGGCTTGATTGTGCTGTGGTCAATGTAGATCAGGCCCTCGTGTGCGCCTTCAATGATCCCGTCCGGTCCCAGCACCACCTGTTCGACATCCGGCGAGTCGGGGAGGTTGGTACACACGAAGTCGCTCTGTGCGGCGACTTCGCGCGGGGATGTGGCCGGAAGTGCGCCTTCGCGGGCGAATTGTTCGACGATGGCACGGCTGCGGTTGTGGACGATAAGCGTGTGTCCGGCCTTGAGCAGGTTGCGCGCCATGCCCGATCCCATGATTCCCAGGCCGATGAAGCCAACACGTGCCATGAAAGCCTTCCTCCCTGGTGGCAGTGAGTAGCGCTCAGGCTGCCCCGCAGCAAGCCGCGCAGGGCTGCCAGCAGGTGGATTATACGCAGGCAGGGCGGGCCTGTGCCAGCACATGGCGGCCCTGGCGGTGGCAGAGGGTATAATGGAGCGCCATTGGAGATAGACCATGTCGAGCGGGCGGAAGAGGAGACCATGCCGGTAGATGTTCGTGTGGGCGATGTGGTGCGTATGCGCAAGCCGCACCCCTGCGGTAGCGATCGCTGGCGCGTCTATCGGGTGGGGGCGGATATCGGTCTGCGCTGCCTGGGCTGCGACCATCGTGTGCTGCTCCCCCGGCGCAAATTCGAGCGCGCCGTCAAAGCTGTGCTACGCGACGACGACCCGGCGGGATCGTGATGGCAGAAGGACGTGTGCGACGCTGCAGGGGCAGAACGGGGAGCGCGTGAGGTCATGTCGCGCAAGCGCATCGTCTTCCTGATGTCCGACACGGGCGCGGGACACCGCTCGGCGGCCAACGCCATCCGCGCGGCAATGGAACGCCGCTATCCCGGCCTGTACACCTACGAACTGGTGGACGTTTACCGGCGCTATACGCCGTTTCCTTTCAGGTATCTGCCGGAGCTGTACCCCCGCTGGGTCAACTGGGCGCGGCACACCTGGGGGCTGGGCTACTGGCTGGCCGACGCGCCGCACCGCTCGGTGGCGGTAATGGCCGTGCTGGAGCGACTGTGGGGGGCAGGGCTGCGCCGGATGCTGGCCGAGCACCCTGCCGACGTGTTTGTCTGTGTCCATGCGCTGTTCTCCCGTCCAACCATGCGCGCCTTGCAGACCAGGCGTGAGCCGCGCCCTCCGTTCGTCACCGTCGTGACCGATCTGGTGACCGCGCACGCTTTCTGGTACGAGCGGGCGGTGGATCGCTGCCTGGTGCCTACGCCCGAAACGTATGCCCGCGGCCTGGCGCTGGGACTGACACCGGCTCAGTTGCGGCTGACGGGGTTGCCGGTGCACCCGCGCTTTGCAGACGGGCTGATGCCCAAAAGTGAGGCGCGGCGTGCTCTGGGCCTGCACCCGACATTGCCCGCGGTGATGCTGGTTGGCGGAGGCGATGGCATGGGGCCAGTCTATCGTATCGCCCGTGTGCTCAACGAGCAGCGGCTGGATATGCAACTGATCGTGGTCGCCGGGCGCAATCGCTCGCTGCAGCGCCGCCTGGAAGCCGTGCCCTGGCATCAGCCGACGCTGATCACACCGTTTGTGCACTCTATGCCCGACCTCATGGCCGCCGCCGATATTCTGGTGACCAAGGCCGGTCCGGCGACCATCTGCGAAGCGACGGCTGCCGGTTTGCCTCTGGTGCTCAGCGGCGCGGTGCCGGGGCAGGAGGACGGCAACGTGGCGTTCGTGCTCCGGCATGGGCTGGGGGTCTATGCGCCCGGCGCGGCAGAAGTCGCCCGCGCGGTGAAGGCGTGGCTATCCGAGGGGCTGCAAGGCCTGGCCCGCCGCGCCGAAGCAGTGCGCCGCCATGCCTGTCCGGACGCCGTGTGGACGATTGCCGAGGAGATTCATGGACAGGCGCAGCGCACGCCTGCTGTGTGCACCTCCAGCGCTGCCGAGCGCCGGAGGTGGAACTACGACGCCCCAGAAGAGGGCTGGCTGTGGTGAAGACCTGGTCAGCCCGAAGGGAAGGTTACAGTCTGTGACTGCTTCGCTCCATACCCTTTCACTTTATCCATTGGTCAGCCGTCAAAGCCCACGCGATCTGGCGACTACTTCCGTGCCTACCCTGCTGGCTATCAGCCATAGCCTGGAAGACGTGGTGATGCGTCACCGCCTGACGCTGACTTTCTACGCCGGTTTTCAGCGGGTGTCGTCGTTTCTGCCGCAGTTGGATCGCTTTGCCCGGCTGGCGGCGTTGTGTCAGGAGGTGCTGGTCTTTGCCGTGCCGGACGCTCCCTTTCCGGCACTGTCCGGCGTGACCCTGGTGCCGTTGGCCGAAGATGCGCCCCTCGCCCGCGAATGGTTCATCGTGGTGGATCACGAGCGGTTCGGCGCGGCGCTGCTCACCCGTCAACTCAGCGAAGGGACGACACGGGTGACGCGCAAACCGATCGCTTTCGGGCGCGGGCGGCTGTACGAGGGCGTGCTCAGCTTCGAGGATCAGTTGGTTGGGGCGGCCCGGCAGGCGCTTGACATGGCGCTGGGCAGGGACTATCAGCCGGTGCAGCGTTCGCGCGAAGCCCTGCTGGCGTTCGAGTCGCCCTATACGGTGTTCGGGCGATCGCTGGTGCATTACCTGGAACAGAACAATCAGCAATTGCTGGGCCTCTATCAGACGCTGGCGCAGCGCACCCGCGAGCTGGAACGATTGCAGGGCGTGGTGCGCAAACTGGTCTCGCAGCGCGCCTGGGAAGAGGCACAGACTTTCGGGGAAGTGACGCCGGACACGCGCAGCACGGTCGAAGTACAACCGCTCACTGTCCTGTTCACTGACGTACAGCAGTTCTCGCGGCTGAGCGAGTCCGTAGACCCGGCGGTGTTGCTGGAAAGCCTCAACCGCTATCTGGATGTGCTGGCGACGACTGTCTACCAGTACCGGGGCGACGTAGACAAGTTCCTGGGCGATGGCATGATGGCTTTCTTCGAAGACCCGCTGGCGGCGTTGCGCTGCGCCCTGACCATACTGGGGCGGGTGGCGGTCTTCAACGCGCAGCAGGTTGCGGCTCTGCACCCGACCCTGCCGACGCGCGTTGGATTGGCGACGGGCATCAGCCTGATCGGGCGCATTGGCTCGCGCGATCGCCAGGAGATCACGGTGATGGGCGACGCGGTCAACCTGGCCAGTCGCCTGCAGGCCAGGGCGACGCCCGGCGGTCTGGTGATGGACGGGGCAACCTATGAAGCCTGTGGCCGGCCCGCTGCCGCAGTGGGGCATCTGGCCCGTATCTACGGCAAGAGCGAATTGCAGATGATCTACGAAGTAGGGCCGGACGATGTGTCCGCCTGTGAGCGTCAACTGGCCGGACAGAGCCGCTCCGACGATCTCACCAACGAGGAGCGCTAACCGGCCCAGTCGCGCAGGTAGAGGAAATCGTGGCCGATGCTGCGCGTGCTCAGCTTGGCGACGTTGGGCATGGTGCGCTTGTAATGGTTGAGCCGCACCTGTCGCCACACCCTGGCGACGAAATCGCGCTCGAAGCCTTCCGCGGCCACTTCGTCTACTGTGTAGCGCTCGTCTACCAGCAGATAGAGCACCTGATCGGCGGTCTCGTAGGTGAAGCCCAGTTCGTCCTCGTCGGTCTGCCCCGCCCACAGGTCGGCTGAAGGGGGCTTGCTGAGGATCGAGGGGGGAAGTCCCAGTGCCCGCCCCAACTGACGCACCTGCGTCTTGTAGAGATCGGCGATGGGCTGTACGCCCGCCGCGTTGTCGTCGTAGACG
>FWPU01010541.1_pt1 | contig 13636 bp, 10 predicted proteins | sample 2228361 | NCBI WGS metagenome assembly FWPU01 (sample SAMEA103939777, study PRJEB20133) | metagenome | reverse complement strand
TCAGGTGTCTATCTTTATTAGATCTATAGCCAAAAGACAATAATGCTCCAGATGGCTGCAAATACCACAACAACAGAATTTTACATCAGTTCCGAGTACGATTTGAAATAGAATATTGTCTAATCATATTTGCATCCACGAAAAAGGCTTTTTCTGCAACAGATAATAGATAACATCATCCACATTCATTTAAAGGTGAGGATGACCCCATTGGTATACGTTCTGAAGAGTTCATTGAGAGGAGATCCTCCTCATTATTCGTGACAAGACTGTGAAGGTGAGGAAATAGGTGGTACGTGTTGCACATATCTCCGACTCGCACTTGGGCAGCTCAATGTTTGAGCTCATTGAACGAAGAGATGATGTACGCAAGTGCTTTGAGAGAGCAATTGATCTCGCAATGAGACATGACCCCGACCTGCTCGTCCATACAGGGGATCTCTTTGAGACTCCAGATCCTTTGCAGGAAGACATTGCACACGCAGCAGAGATCCTGAAGAATATCAAGGATAGAGTGAAGGTATGTGTGGTGGAGGGAAATCATGACATAAATCATACTGCACGTCGTGGAATTGGTCCTGTGAGAACACTGGAGGCGGCAGGACTGATATATTCAACAGAAGGTTCCAGCTACAAACACCATCGTTTCAAGATAAAGGGAGAGACTGCGGATGTGCATCTCATCTCATGGACAAGAGTGGAGGAGATAGTAAGACGGATGAGCAATATACAACCCACAGATAATGTCGCATTACTGTTCTCTCATACACTTCCAGAAGATTTAGACCTAGTGCCCAGTCACTTTGACTATGTTGGTCACGGACACAATCATAGCTTCTATCTAGATATGAATCGAGACATTGGCAGACCTGGCTCTACATGCTATGTGGCTTGGAAGAGGGAGATGAATGGGGAGAAGAGAGTAATATTTGTTGATGTAACAGTAGATGGAAACACTTACGAGTATGAACATCTGAGAGATGTTAGGACCATCAAGCATTATGGTGGGCTAGATATCACAGGTATGAGTGCAGAGGAGATAGAGCAACATGTCCGCAGAGTCATTGACAAATTGTCTCAGAAGACATCAGATAGACCCATTGTCATCATTGAGGTGGTAGGCACAATAGACTCTGAGACTGAGAGGGGCATTAAGAGGTCTGAGTTGATCGACTATTGTACCCAGCGACTAAAAGCACTCCTGTTACATATCGAGCCACGATGGATCTGTCTTGGTCCAAGACCTGTCAAGTTGAATAATCCACTAGATATGAGGACGTCAGTCGAACAATACCTGGTTCAGACAGGCAGAGAGGACGTAAATGAGGTGATTCAGATGTTTGATCAGGTGATTGGAGGTGAGTGATAAAATGATAAACCGGCTCAGGCTCATTGACTTTAAGGTCTTTGCCAATCAAGAGTTTAGATTCAGCGAGGGGATCACAGCAATTGTTGGTCCAAATGGTTCTGGTAAGACAAGCATTCTGGAGGCAATTGAGTTTGCATTGTTCAAACAGGTGACGCGCAAAGAGAAGACTGTAGAACACCTAAATGATCTTATCCGGCATGGTGTAAATAAGGCGACGGTTGAACTTGAATTCATATCACCTGTAAATGGGAAGTCCTACACAGTTGTTCGAAAGATAAATGCTGCAGGTGGCTCAGCGACAACAGAGGCAGAGTTGCGGCTCACAGACCAGAGAGACCCCTATGTGACAGGACCAGAACGTGTCACCAAAGAGGTCATAGAACTATTGGGTGTAGATAGAGATACCTTTGCAGCCCTGACATATGTACGTCAGGGTGAGATTGATGAGTTGTCTACAAAGGCACCACGTGAACGTAAGAAGTACTTGTACGACATGATGGGGCTTGGTATTTATCAAAAGGCAGTAAACAAGGTCCAGAAGGTAATCAAGGACGGAGAGAGAGAAGTAAAGAATGTCCGTGATTCAATAAAACACCTTCGTGATATAAGAGAGCATCTTCCAGATGCCGCTGAACTTGATTTGGCCAACAGGACACTTGAGGAGGCAAGAGTTGTCATAGGTACACGTTTAGACCTGAGACCGCTCACTACAGTCATGGCCAAGATCACCGAACTGACAAAAGGACTAGACAAACAGATCGCCTCTTTGGACGATAAGGTCTCAGACTATGCACTTCAACGCAGACTCAGCGTGGCAGAGAGACTACAAGAGGTACTTGAACTCATTCCAGGAGTTGCAGAGGAACAGTTACATCCAATGGTACGGGAAGAGGCACGATCAATCTTCCTGAGCATATTTGGTGACCGCTACAGTGACCTGACGATTGATGACAACTACAATGTGGTCTTGTACAACATTCAGGGCCATCGGATACCACTCATGGAGGCATCTGGTGGAGAGGATGTCTGTGTCAATTTCTCTCTACGAGTTGCCGTGAATGCGACACTGCAGAGAGAATCGGCTAAGGGACACGCACCAGGTCTGCTGATCCTTGATGAACCTGGCGCAGGACTAGACTCTGCAAGAAGAAGATGGCTACCCGAGGCAATCTCAGGACTGCATAATATAAAGCAGGTCATAGTTGTGACACATATGGAGGAACTCCGTGATGCAGCAGAGCACGTGATCCTCTTGACCCCACAGGGAGGTAGTAGGCAGCCGCGGGTTGCTGCACTACTCAAGACTGAGCCTTGAGTACAAAATGACTATAAAATGCGGTTCTCCTCCACGTTAAAGAATACAAGGTGTCAGCAATGAGTGCTGGTAATGGGATTGACTCAAATAAGCATAGACTTGCGACTCAGTTTGCCCTCCTATCGGGGACGTCATTCATCGTAGGAGTCACTCTATTACCATTAGCGTTGGTAAGTCTCTTCCGACTCATCTTCGACTGGGCGGTGATACTTCTGTTCGGTGTGGCGGCAATACAACTGGCCGTCATCCATGTTAAGTACAGACTGGAGGCCAGACATAGGGGGATTGAGGCAGAGTTCAAGGAGTACTTGCAATTCAATGCATTCGGCACCATAATATTTGATTTGTGCATTGTTTTTCCGATTTTCATATTCTTCTTCTGGCCTCTCTTAACACAGCATCAAATCCTCTTCTATATAGGGCTGGATGTTGTCCTCATCTCAATCATCGTAATGATAACGGTCGTTCCGATAAGAACTCAGTATCTTCAGAGACAATTACATTTCAGGCCAATTGATCGCGATATCCATCCTCTTGTCTGGGACGTGGCGGTAAGATCGGGTGTAGACGTCGCTCAGATTGGTTATGCAGAACTTAGTCGTTTGAAAGTGGCGAATGCATATCAGGCTGGTGACGGACGAAACTCTATAGTTATGCTCTCAAGCTACCTTGATAATGTATTGAACGAGGAGGAACTGGCGGCTATCACTGCACACGAACTCGCACATGTCCGAAGACGACACTTTGTCAAGAGACTAATCGCATATTTTGTTCCTGCGTTTTTGATTTTTAACACGTATGCTGCATTGAAACTACTAGAGGCTTCTGCAGTTGTTTCTAGAGACATGGGGACTGTGTTTTCAGCAATACTGGTCGTGGTCTTCATTGGGCATGTAGTATTAATAATGCCTTGGCTCTCCAGAAGGTGGGAGATCGAAGCGGACCTCTATGCCTCGTCTGTTGTGAGTCCCAAGGCTATGGTTTCAGCTCTGACTAAGTTGGCGGAGAAGAGCTTGATCTATGGTAGCATCGACAAGAGGATGGAGTTCCTAATATCGCACCCGGTCCTAGAGTCACGTATCAGAAGGATCTCCTCACACAGTGAGGACAAAGACACAAGTCATCTCATGTGACGGAGAGACATCTTCAGGATCACATGTTTGGATATTGCGAAGAGATGAGGCGGTTCACAGACTAAAGATACTGTCACGCATGGACGACACATCTGTTCTGCTGTTAATCAGTTGTCGAATCTTGAGCGCAACCTGTCTATTCCCAAGTATGATGGCACCAACAATGACATTGTCCTTTATGACTGCCTTATAGTAAGTTCCACCAGAGATATCAGCCTGGACAATGGACTCGTATTCAGTGCTATTGGGAGGCGGGTTGATCTCGCCAATTGATGTCAGGTCTATGCCAGCCACCTGTAATGTGTTTGAGCGTACTGTGCCGTTGTAGGTTGCATCGCCGTGTTGAACTATATTCTGAGCAGCGACCTTTGCTGTATCCATTGCGGGTGGAATGAGTCCCCATGTGATGACATTCCATTCTGCAAAGTCACCTGCAGCATACCCATTGTTGGCGGACGTCATCATATGAGAGTCGACCTTTATTCCGTGGCCACAGGAGATGCCAGCCGCCTCTGCAAGAGCCTTGTTTGGTTTGACACCTGTTGATACAACAACCATGTCACCAGTCACATTACCAGACTGTCTTGATATCAGTGTGGCTGAACCATTCACGCATTCTATTCTATCACAAGTGAAATCAAACTGTATGCGGACACCCATTCTCTCGAGCCGCTTCACAAGTACATCGCTGCCTGTACTGTCAAGCTGAGCAGGTAGTAACTGAGCGATGTTTGTGACCACTATTGGATCTCCGCCCCTTGCCTTTATGGCAGCAGCAATCTCGATACCAAGGATTCCACCGCCAAGTATAATGTGTCTGCGCGTGGTGGAGATAGTTTCACGTATGACCATTGCATCATCAAGTGTTCGGATCACATAGACGCTCTCGCTATCAATGCCAGCAATGGGTGGTACCGCAGGAATACTCCCACATGCTACGAGTATCTTGTCATACTGTGGATACTCACTCCGATCCGTCTTTACAGTCAGTGAACTTGTATCAATTTCACGTACAGCCTCAGCCAGATGAAGACCTACTTGCTGGGCCTGATACCAGTCTGTGTTGTATTGAATGACGTCCTTCTCAGTGATTCGTCCTGCAATGAGTTCAATCAACTTAGGACGAGGATAGTAGGGGTGACGTTCGTCGGTCCACACGTCAATCTGAATTGAGGGATCCATACGTCGAATCTCTCTAATTGCAGTGACTGCCGCAATACCATTTCCGACAATTGCAACTCTCAATATTGTACCACCTGCTGATTACAAGGACGAATGGACAATCATGATTTGAGATAGTGGACGACATCTTTGGTACCCTTTTGAGTATGACGGCAATAAATCATTCTCTCTGCCATGAGCGGGAATATGCAGTACTCGGTTAGGCCGCTAATAGATATAGACGAGGAGATATCACTACTAGCCAACTAAAGGGGCCGTAAGGGGTGCTTAGAGTATGCAGTCTGTCACAAAACTGGAAACCTATGAAGGCATGCTTGGCACATCAGTAGGAATCAAGTATGTTTCAACCCTATTTCTAGTCTGATTGCAACCACAGACTGACAAGACGTCCATACACATCATTTCAACCTTACTTTTAGTCTGATTGCAATATGTATACCGAGTGGATGTCCTCAAGATATAGTATAGTCAGTTTCAACCATAGATCAGCAGCTGCATAAGCGAATAGAGAACCTATTCCTTAATAATATTACAGATTAGAACAGTTATTGCGGAACATATTGTATGACTAAGGGTCATAGTGAAAGAGTATTGACTGCTGTTCAATGACTAGAAGGTCACAGATTGTAGTTAGATTGATGAAAAAATTAGATGGCATGATTAAAAATAGATAAACGAACTCGCTCTTTAACTGAAATGGGCTGTACTGCCATTATCAAGGGATGTATCAGAGTCTGATATTGAACCGTTTCTGATATGAAACACACTGTGGGTCTATTGGTTGTTCCTCAGCGAAAGACGACCATTGGGCGTCAGAGAGATACAGCGGCGACTGAGCATGTCCAGTCCGTCAGTGGCAAGCCACCACCTCACTAAGCTGGAGGATCTACAGCTTGTGGAGAGAATGTTTGACGGTACCTATCAACTCAAGAGTCTTGTAAAGGTGGGCGTGCTACGCAGCTTCATGGCGGTTAGAGGAAGACTTGTTCCACGCCATGTCTTCTATTCAATGTTCTTTACAGTCTTTGCAGTGAGTTATATCATACTCACAATACAGGTACCGCCCAGTCTATTTGACAGACTCATTGTTATATCCATCAGTGTAATTGCAGCTATCTCTGGTTGGTATGAAACGGTGAGGTTCTGGCGACTCAGATTCACCTAGAGATGAACTCAGGCGCCTATGTGAATGTACAGCGTCTGACTTTAAATTGAGTCATTCTGTCACATTCACTCAGATGAGGTGTATCACATAAATGAATGGTGAACATGCTAGTAGCGTTATAGAGCGACTCAGTCTCATCAAGTTGGCCATTATGTTTCTGCTGGTTGGAACAGTCTGGAGAATAGTGGATGTCTTTGTATTCGATCTGGGTTCAACATGGTTGAACATCATGCCCTCAAAGCTGTTTCCATTACTGATTATAGTGGGAGTATTCTACATGTACCGTAGAGGGGAGATCAAGACAGTACTTGGTCTAGTACCCATAAGAACCAGGACGCATGTTCCAGTGGGCGTGGTCGTTGGTCTATTGATGGTAGTACCGGTTGTATTCTTCAGTCCACTGCTATATGCTACATTCATCGATCCCAGTTATCCCACCACATTGTACCTGAGTGTAGAGGGTTGGTTACTGGCCTATTCATTCATCTTCTTTCTCATCAATGCCATCTTCGAGGAAACCCTTTTCAGAGGACTACTACAGAACGGGTTCCGTCTTCGGTTTGGAGTCACAAAGGCGATAATCATGTCAGCACTCATATTTGGTGTGTGGCATGCATGTTGGCCTATACTCAACGGGCAGTCCCTCAATCTACTTGTTTCAATGGTAGTACTATCAGGAGTCACAGGTGCATTTCTGGGTGTCTATTATGAAAAGTTCTCTATGCGCGAGACCCTGATTGGTAATATAACTGCACATACAATCATAAACTTCGTCAATGAGAGTCTCTCAATAGGTATAGACCCGCATCTTCCAGGTCCTGACAATCCACTCGTGAACTCAGCCATCACCACAATATCACTGTGCATGTTTGTGATAGTCTTCGCAGTGTTGTTCTATGTCGCTATACATTTTCGTATCACAAGGGTCGAGAGACTGCTATACCGAAGAAACATGGAGTTCACAGTACAGAATGTACCAGTATTGCCCACAACAGGCCAGTCCCCACAGTCACATGGTACTTAAATAGGACTGTGAGTCACACTATAGAGAAGAAAGAGGTGATCGTGTGCAGACTATAGACCCCTATACACTCTCCGCACTGACTGCTGCCATAGCCTCTGCTGCTATTGCGGCATATCTCATATTCAAGTGGCACAGTCAACCAACTAGAATGTACACAGACCTGCCCTTTGTATTTGGACTGTCTTTTATGATGCAGGCTATCAACATGCTGATTCAGGGTCTAGCGTTAGGAGGAATTCTTCCAGACACTCTTGAAGTGCTCCGGCTACGTGCCCTTGTCATTGCAGGCACGGCATTCCCGCTACTCAGTGCACTTCTATTTATCTGGTTACCACGTCAAAAGAGACATCACTGGAAGATAATTCTTGCATTATTGATATACTGGCTGACAGTGACTGTTCTTGCACCGGACTCGCAGATACTCATGGGTCTTCTTGTACCTATACTTCTAGTCCTAATGATTGGGCTCATAGTCACTTTTGCAATAACGTGGAAGACAGGTCGATTAAAGGAGGTCAGAAGCGACCTCATGATACTTGCATTATTACTGATAATAGTCAGTCAAATCACAAGACTAAGACTTGTAGAAATAGGTGCTGGACCAATTGCAGACCTGATGAATGTCATTGCTACCCTTATGGCTACCATTGCGCTGTTGAATCCCTGGTATAAAAGAACGACAAATCCCGCCTAACCATCTATATAGCGAAGAACTGCATGGCTAACCATGACAAGAGTCGCAGAACCAGATCCCAGCTTGCGGGATTGAAAATCCAGCCTAACGGCTAAGGTCCGCACATGTCCAGTACATCCGGGTCTTTCGTTATTGTGATGGGTTTGGCCTGTGTATGGGTCATTCTCATGACCTTCTCGAGATAGGAAGTGTTCATCACACGCATGACTGTTGGTCCAAGTGCACCTGTCTCTCTGACCACCCTAAACTCCTCATTGATTGACTTCATGGAACTCTCAAAAGCCTCACAGAACCGAGGACCATAAACAGTACTATCATCGTGAAACAGAGCGAGTATAGTATAGTGCCCAATACCATTCTTGATAGTGCCAAGGACTGTGTAGTCAATCACCTCTGCACCAGTCTCACGACAGGCACTTGCCATCGCGGTGGCAACATGTGCATCGCTTATCTTCTCTCCAGAGAGATTGATCACACGTCCGCGACGGGACACTCTACAGACTGAGTATGGGTCAGTCGAGGCAATTGTGACCATATCGCCAATACTATAGCGATAGTACACCTGGATGTTGGTGAAGACAAGCTCATACCTATGTCCGCGCTTCACATCTGACATGGGGATGACCTCTGGATCTGGTTTATCAATCTCACACTCAGGAATGAACTCAAAATAGTTCAGGTCAGCGAACAACTGCATGCCTCTCTTGCGTTCGAAGAGTTGACCTGCAAAGACGCCCTCAGAACCGCCATAGATGTCGACCACTTGTGCGGATGGGAGAGTCTTATTTATCCAGGGAATGTATGGTTCTGTGTCGATTCCCGAGGCAAGAAAGAGCCGTAGATTGGGCCATAGTGCTGCAACATCGATATGTCCTGCATCATCCATCACACGCCTGATGCGTTCTCTGTGAGCAGGTCCGCTCAGTACATCTAACAACCAGGGACCGTACTGGCTCTGCATTCTTCTTATCATTGCAAGAGAGAGTGTTGTGATACCCTGTAGAGCGGTCACATTCTCAGTTGCGAGAAGCCTTGCGTATGCCTCCATCTTCTCATCCATGTCTTGAATGTTGAATACTTCCTCTCCAGGCCTGATGAGTCTCTGAAAGATCTTGTTCTGGTTACGGGCATAGACACCTGTTGCATAACCTACAGGGACACCGTTGATACTGTCAAGGACAGAGGCGGCACCAAATGTCACCAGTGTACCGTCAAGGATGTCTGCATTCTCTCGTTCCCTGTTGATAAAGAACATCCACGTCATTGCAGAACCCTTTGATACATCCTTGAGTCCGACTCTTGTGGTTGGCATCCGCTTAGGATGTCCGGTCGTACCTGATGTCTGTAGATACCAATACACAGGGTCTGCAGTCAATACCTTACCTGTGGGATCCGCATATACTCTCTCAAGATAGGGCTGCAGAGTATATGCATCGACGAGTGGAATACGACGTGCATACTCCTCGACTGTATGAACTGAGGAGAAGTCATACCTCTTTCCATAGACTGTGTCTTGGTGTCGTCGCAGGATGGCAAACAGCTTCTGCTCCATCACCTCATTCTGATTCTCAAGCATATTGAGAGCATGTCTGACCTTGATCTCTGCAACTCGTCTCACAAGATGTTTTAGAAGTGTCACCGATCTGTCTCACATCTCCTCATGTTATTGTACGTGATAGATCAACTCACTCTACATCGTGCAGACAAAATTAATAACCATTTCACAACACGCTATTGAATCTTATCAAGCTGTTTATCGAATATTCGTAATTTTGATGACTTTTAGTTAAATTTTGTAAAACTATAATCTCAATTTTGTTTATAGTAAGTTTTTGATTGATTTAAAATATCACAAAATACTGAAATACGCATGATAAACATAAAAAATAGTAAAGACCAGAGAAAGAATATCTGACAGGCGGATAAACTATGATGTCTGAAAATATCAATAGGAATGACACAAGTGGTATAGATGATGTGAAGTGGCGTAGAGAGGCATACTCAATATTTATTAGACTTCATTAGAAATAGTAATATTCAAGGCGATGCTGCCTTAACATGATGCACTCGATACATAGACCGTGGATCGTTGTACTAGGAGTTTTGTCACACTATTTTAGTCGATGTTCTTGGAGTAGATCAGCCGGGAAGTCAGCATCATGGACGGACTATTGCCCGGTTCGGATTTTCAAAGTGGACTATGTCAGAGTTACTCACATCGCTGAAACAGATCCCGCATTGCAGGGATTGAAAGAGGAGGTGAGATAGTGAGCAGACATTCTCACCCTGACAAGCATAATAAGCACAGACGAGCAGCAGGTAGAAGATCCGATCAACCTCGAAGAGTATCATGGATGGACGATGTTCGTAGTCTAGGCTGGTCCGCGTGCTAGTTGTGACTCGTAATCAATATTATTGGCATCTGTGGATACTGGATGGTGGAGCATTGCAGTAAACACACAGATGCCGCACTTTTTCTCCCTATGTTACATCCGCACTGAAAAAGAATTCGCTAACTCGTGATCAATATCGCATACACGTATCTTGGAGAGAGTCAACTACATTATTAGTCATTGATAAATGTGATATATCTATTATATACACCACTTGCTTCTAACGATATAAACGTAGAAACTCACACGTATATGTGAATGAAGGGGAGTATATCAGAAAGACAGACTCGGAGAATATCAATACCAAGGATCGCGTGAACGAATAGGCAATTTAACATATTGTCTTTTCGCGCGTCACATGTCTTCTGATACGTCATCTGCATGGGGACACACCAGGGCGTTTCAGTTATTTCAACCATCAAGAATAGTGTTAAACAACATTAATTGCTGTTAAATAACATTAATTGTTATTTACAGCACAGTCTGCCATTTCAATATACCAAAGAGGTATATGATTATCCACGACTGCACAACGTAGTATAGCACAAATCTCCGTGTTATTACTATGTGTAATACTCACGCTTGCATGTTGTCGTTCAGATTATGCATACCTGTTGTCAAAGCCTATTGACGGGGCTGTATTCAACGCATCGAGAACGTCTATTATGGACATCTTACACACCACACGACCCAATGGCAAAATCATAGTGGAAATAGAGGTGTCATTTCTATGACTATATCCGCCAAAAAGTCTTCATTTATAGTGTATCTTTGATGGGTATGACAAACCACAGGTCATTTGATACTCACTGACACATGATATAAATCAATGAGGTAACTCGCGCTGACTCGATATTTTAATAATTTGGAATGGAAAGGACTTTGCTTTATTACACCTTTGAAGGGGGGTGAAAGAAAAAGTAATATAGTACAAACAGAATATCATGGTAGACCAAACCAAACTTCTGAGGAAGAAATGATGGTGAGATTTACAACTATTTCCAACATACTGTCAGGCATTGGTCTTACTCTATTGGGCTTCACAGCAGTTCTGAAGTACATTCTTGAGAGCCTTGGACAAACTGGATTGGCCTATGCATTCTATGCATGGGTTGGCGGTGCAATAATTCTATGTATAGTGTTGGTATTGAGTATAATAAACACATTCACAGAGATTGGTGGTTTTGTTCATCCGACAGACAAACTCATCAGTAACATGTTTGTCTTCTTGATGACAATTGCAACCGTTCTAATGCTAGGCATCACAGAGGAGGGTTCAATATATGATGTCGCTCTGTTCAAGATGGCGTCAATGATCATCGTTGCCTATGTATTTTTGTTCATATTCGTATTCTTTGCACCTTCAATAACCAAGGGCGGAGAAGAGGGACAGCTCAAAGAGATGACTGCAAGATTCATGCTAGTATCGCTGATGTTGGGTGCAGTAATGGCAGCACTGCAAATTGTCCTGGATTCGGTATGGACATTCTTTGGTGGCAGTTATGGATATGCTGCAGGTAGTCTTGGATTAATAGCATTCGTGATAGTCATATTCATAGTTCTATTCTTGGAACGCAAGTACGAACCGGTCGGCAAATAGTTATCAGCATAACAGACATCAGATATGGTGGAGTATGTGCTCCACCATATCTGTTTTAACCACAATCGACTATTTGAGATGGTGACATAAATTGGCAGATAACAACCTCTGGCTAGGTTACTATCTTGATGAACAGGGAAACAAGACCGACAGACTCTTTGAGATAAGTCCAGACTTGCTCAGAAGACATGGGGGCATCTTTGGATCCACAGGTTCTGGAAAGACTGTTCTTGGAAAGGTAATACTTGAGGAGGCAGCTATGCAGGGTATTCCAATCCTTGCATTTGATCCTCAGGGAGATATTGCATCTTTGATGCTTCCTAGTGACCCCAAAGAACTTCAGGCAAAGGGAGTAGACCCAGCCAGGCTCAAAAAATATCTTGACAAAGTGATTGTGAGGGTATATACACCAGCCAGTAGCAAGGGATTGGCAATCTCGATCAACCCATTGAAACTTCCTGACAAGACTGCAGACCCTGACGACATGATCAGACTACTTGACAACTCAGCCAGGACATTTGTGAACGTACTGATGAAGGTCGCAGGACTTCCAAAGTCATGGGAGGCAAAGTCATTTGCTGCGCTCTATGAACTACTGCGAATCATGTGGGAGAAGGGTATAGAGATTGAGGGACTCGCAAAGATGGCAGACCTACTTGCCACAGATAGTCAGACCAGTGGTGTGGATCTAGACCCCTTCATGAAGCAGTCGGAGAGAGAAAAACTGGCATCATCCATTAGAAGCCTGACCGTAGGCTCCGCACAACTCTTATTCCGCGAAGAGGGACAGATAGACTTTGACCAATTAGTCAAGCCAGTAAATGGAAAGACACCGATCAATGTCATATTCTTGAAGACGCTCAGAAGCGAGGAGGAAAAACACTTTTTCATCGCAATTGTTCTCAATCAGCTATACACATGGATGCTCAAACAGGGCTTTTCTGAGCAGCCCAGACTACTTCTGTTTCAAGATGAGGCTGCACCATTCAAGGCACCCGGTCCAAAAGAGACCTATCTGTTACTCTTTAGGCAGGCACGAAAGTATGGTATAGAGTGTCTGATTGCCACCCAGTCACCCAAAGACATCGATTACAAGGCCTTTGAACAGTTTAACACAATTGTCGCTGGAAGAATAAGTACTGAGCAATCGCTCAAGGTCGTTGAGAGAATACTTGAACCAATCGCCGGAGATAAACAGGCATCAGAGATAATCACTGCTTTGCCAGGCGCACAGGTGGCGTGTTTTGTATTCTCGTCTGCAGATCTGAAACCAAAAGTCAACCACATGACTGCACGTTGGTTACTCACCAAACATATCACACTCACTGAGAAGGACGTCCAGACATATATGGCAGAACTTGTCAAAGAACAGGAACGTCTTCTCAAGGAGATGGAGAAGGTCCGCCTTGCTGAAGAGAAACGCAAGGAGGAGGAGAGAAGACAGAGAGAGGCTGAAGAGGAACGAAGACGAGCAGAGGCAGAGAGGCTGAAGAAGGAGGAGGAAGAGCGTCTTGCACGCGAGAGAGAGATTGCAGAACGTCGTGCCAAGTTCAAGTCTGCAAAGGATGACGAGAAGATCTTTGAAAGCAAAGGTACAACTAAACTGGTGTCCTACGAAGACATCATGAATGGTTTTATCGCAAAGATAGAGGCAGTTGCAAAGACTACATTTGGACTTCCATTTCTAAAGGAACTCGTCAGCCGAAAAGAAGGTATGGTCTATGAGAAGGCCATTACCTACTATCTAAAGGAAACAAGAGA
>FWPU01010540.1_pt1 | contig 13639 bp, 10 predicted proteins | sample 2228361 | NCBI WGS metagenome assembly FWPU01 (sample SAMEA103939777, study PRJEB20133) | metagenome | reverse complement strand
CGAAGATATCGCCGCGGCCCTTGGCTACCCAGCTTGGCTAGCCCAGGACTAAGAGGAGCATCCTCTGCACACGGAGGCGAGGGCTTGAACTTCAAGCTCGATGAAAAGTTCCCCTTCACCGGTATGCAATGGTCCGGTAACTCAAAACAGCAGGAGCGTAATTCATGACTGTAACGTGTCCGAGCTGCGGCAAGGCACTGGAGGCATCGGATTCAATGGCTGGCAGGGAAGCGTTGTGCCCTTACTGCGCTACAGTGATGCTGGTCCCTGGCCCCGAGGTGGTTGCTGCGGACCGGCCCGCTGCGGATAGGCCTGGTGGGCTTCCGGCTGAGGCGTGCCAGTCGAGGCGAGCCGCTGGCAGCCGTGATGAGCCAAGCGGACCGGCAGTCCAGCAGCGTAGGCCGTGCCCGGTCTGTGGCGAGCTGATCATGGCTGCCGCGGCCAAGTGCCGCTACTGCAGCGCGGCGGTGCAGCCTGTGCGTTCGCTAGGGCCTGCTGCCGCAATAGCGCTCAAGCCCGGCAAGGTGACTGCCGTCGGCGTTATGATGGTCGTCGGCGGCAGTTTGGCGTTGCTCGGCGCTACGATCATGGCGCTTACCTGTTTCCTGCTGTTGTGGCCCGGAACGTATTACGCTCTCGTCATGGGCATCATGGCGATCGTCAAGGGTGCAAGGTTACTGGCGGCCGACGCACATCGCCACCTTCCGCCGAAAGGTACCGCGATAATGCAGATCATTAACATCATCAACTTCGACCTCGTCAATGTTGTGCTTGGCGTAGTGAACCTTGTCTTCCTCAGCGACCAGGAGGTGCGCAGCTATTTGCGCGGATATTGAGGCTGAGCCGAGTGGCTGGGCTGGACGGGCCCGACGAGAAGCGTGTAGGAGCGGCGTGCTACGCCTGGCAGTGGGCGCACGGCGAACGGCCTCCGTTCACTCGCCGGTTCGGGCTCGACACGTACCGGCCGAACGCACAGAATGTTCGCATTCGCGATGGAGGCGGATCCACTGGCGTTCGTGCAGATCGATTTCCGACTTCTGCCGGAGTGCAGTCGGCTATGCAACTGGAAGGGATAGAAGAATGGCGTGACTGGGATCGGAACGCACCTTTTGCTCTTGAGGTGGCGGAGCGTGTGCGGCGGCTACCGGTCTATATGTTCACGCGGATCAACGAGCGGATGTACCAGAAGCGTCGCGCCGGCAGCGACGTGATTGACCTGGGCATGGGCAACCCGACCGATTCGCCGGACAGCCGCGTGATCGAGAAGTTGGCTCAGTCGGCCCAGGACCCGCGCAATCACCGCTATGCGCCCGCACGCGGACTGCTCAACCTGCGCCGCGACGTGGCCGCACGCTACGAGCGGCTGCACGGCGTCAAGCTCGACCCGGAAACGGAAGTGATCGCCACGATCGGCTCGAAGGAAGGGTTCAGCCACATGTGCCTGGCCATGCTCGGCCCGGGCGACGTGGCGGTCGTGCCGAACCCTTGCTACCCGGCTCACCTTTACGCCCCGGCACTGGCTTCGGCCACCGTCATACAGCTCAGCATCTTGGACCCAGGACGGTACTTGAGCCAGATTGCGCACGCGGCCGAGCATTTCCATCCGCGGCCGAAGGTGGTGGTGGTCAACTTCCCGCACAACCCGACCACGACGGTGGTCGAGCGGGATTTCTACGTTGAGCTGGTCGCGCTGGCCAAACGCTACGGGTTCTACGTGCTGAGCGATTTCGCTTACGCCGACGTCTGCTTCGACGATTACCGTGCACCGAGCTTCCTGAGCGTGCCGGGTGCCAAGGAGGTGGGCGTCGAGTTCACCACTATGTCGAAGGGCCACAGCATGGCCGGTTGGCGGCTCGGATTCTGCTGCGGCAACGCTGAAATGGTTCGTGCCCTGGCGACAATCAAGGCCTATTACGACTACGGCATATTCGTGCCGATCCAGGTGGCTGGCATCATTGCGTTGCGTCATTGCGAGGATGCGGTTGAGCGGCAGCGGCAGGTTTATCAGCGGCGTCGCGACGTGCTCTGCGACGGCCTGCACCGGCTCGGCTGGGCTGTGCAGCGCCCGAAGGCGACCATGTTCGTCTGGGTCCGTATACCCGAGCCGTGGAGCAGTCGCATGGGTTCAATGGAGTTCGCCATCAAGCTGCTCGAGGAGGCGGACGTGGCCGTATCGCCCGGCCGAGCGTTCGGGCACGCGGGCGAAAACTACTTGCGATTGGCATTGATCGAGAACGAGCACCGCATTCGGCAGGCAATCCGCCAAATTGGCCAGTGCCTCCGCCGCGGCTAGCCACCCTCTCGGTACGGCCCCGACACCTTGCAGGCTCAACGTTGCCGCGCTCGTGGCCGTTCGCCCCCTACGCCCCTCTGTGTGGCCCTACACCTGAAGAGATCGAGAGCCATGGACATCAAAGAGCTCTACGCGAAAGTACTGTCGCAGTCGCGCGAACTGAGCACGCTCTGGGCAATCGAGGAGTTGCTCGGCTGGGACCAGGAGACGTACATGCCGGCTGGCGGCACTGAGCTGCGTGGAGAGCACCGCGCGTATGTAGCCGGCCTGGCCCATGATCGGCTGGCTGACCCGCTCTTCGGCGATTGGCTGGAGCAACTGCACGAATCGGCCGAACTGGCTGAGCTGGGTGAGGCGGCCGTGGCCAATGTTCGTGAGCTGCGTCGCCGGCACCTGCGCGAGCGGCGCGTGCCGGCCGAGCTGGCACGACAGATCGCACGCACCGAGTCGCTGGCGCGCGACCCGTGGGTACAGGCACGCCAAACGGACGATTTCGCCCAGTTCGCTCCCTGGCTCGAGAAACTGATCAAGCTGAAGCGGGAATGGACTGAAGCGGTCGGCTACGAACAGGACCCGTACGACGCACTGCTCGAAGAATATGAACCGGGCACTCGTGCCGCTGAACTGGATGAGCTGTTCGGCACACTCTGCCCGCGCCTGAGCAAACTGGTGGACCGCGTGCTCAGCTCACCACGCCGTCCGCCGGATGCGCTGTGCGAAGGGTTCTTCCCGATCGAGCGGCAACGTGAGCTAGCCGTGCAAGTGGTGAGTGAACTCGGCTTCGATTTCAAGCGCGGCCGGCTCGATCTCTCCGTTCACCCCTTCTGCACCGGCCTGGCCGACTGTGACGTGCGTATCACCACTCGCTATAGCACCGCCAACCCGATCGACGGACTGCTCAATGCGGTGCATGAAGCGGGCCACGCCATGTACGAGCAGGGGCTGGTGGCTGAGCATCGCGGCACGCCCATGGCTTGGCCCGCCTCCTACGCAGTGCACGAATCGCTGTCGCGCTGGTGGGAGATCTTCGTGGGCCGCAGCCAGCCCTTCTGGGCTCGATTCCTGCCACGCATGCAGGGCCTGTTCTTCGACCAACTACGGCACTTTCAGCTCGACTCGTTCCTCCTGGCAGTAAACAAGGTTCGCCGCTCCCTCATTCGGGTCGAGGCGGACGAGCTGACCTACAATCTGCACATTGCGGTGCGGCTCGAGATTGAACGGGCGTTGCTCAGCGGCGGCCTGACCGTGGCTGATGTGCCTGATGCGTGGAATGAGCGGATGGCACGCTACGTCGGCGTCCGACCAACTCGCCACGCCGACGGCTCCTTGCAGGACATCCACTGGTCGACGGGCGCCTTCGGCTACTTCCCCTCATACACACTCGGTAACATCTACGCCGCACAACTGCACTGGCGCCTGACACAGGACATCCCGCACTGGCAGTGTCGGATCGAATCGGGCCAGTTCGCCGAACTGCTCGAATGGATGCGCCGCCACATCCATCGGCTCGGCTCGCTCTACCCGCCCCACCAACTCATCGAGCAGGCCACCGGCCAGCCGCCCCGAAGCGAATTTCTCATCGAATACCTCGAAAACAAGTACAGCGAACTGTATGGATTGTAGACGCTCACGGGTCCATGCCAACCGCATCGAATCGCGGTTCTTGATCTTGCGATTCTGACTGACCAACATAGCGAAAGGCAGAGTCAGGGGGCAGTGCCCGACTGGCCTGCAGTCGAATCGAGCATAGTGATGCGAATACTCGAGGCGAGTTGCCTGGCCTGAGCAGATGGGCAAATTGAAGAGGAGTTTCAAATGGCACCGGACGCATTGTTTGCTATCGCCGGCAAAGTAGCGGTAGTTACGGGCGGCACCGGCGCTTTGGGCGGTGCGCTGGCACGCGGCCTGGCCGAGCGTGGCGTGAAGTTAGCGGTGATCAGCCGCAGTCAAGAACGGGCGGACCGGGCGGCCCAGGAGTTGCCCGGTGAGGCAATCGGGCTGGCCGCTTCTGTTGACGACCGAGCGGCACTAGAAGCTGCCGCTGCGAAAGTACTCGATCGCTGGGGCAAACTCGATATCCTGGTCAACTCGGCCGGCGGCAACCGACCCGAAGCAACGACCGGCCTCGACCGGACATTCTTCCAAATAATGCCTGAAGCGATCCGCAGTATCGTCAGCCTCAACTTCGATGGCACAGTCTTGCCGTGCCAGGTCTTCGGCAAAACTATGGCCGACCAGGGTGAAGGTGCGATCGTCAATATCTCATCAATGGCTGCATTCCAGCCTCTGACTCGCGTCGTCGGCTATTCGGCAGCTAAAGCGGCGGTCAATAACTTCACTCAATGGCTGGCCGTCTACATGGCTCAAAACTACTCGCCGCGAATTCGCGTGAACGCGATCGCACCCGGATTCTTTGAAACCGAGCAGAACCGCTTCTTGCTCCGTGATAAGGACACTGACGAATTGTCAGAACGCGGCAAGACGATCATCACTCATACGCCAATGGGCCGCTTCGGTCGCCCGGACGAACTGATCGGCACGCTCATCTGGCTCGTCTCGCCCGCCTCCGCCTTCGTGACGGGCGTGGTCGTGCCGGTGGATGGCGGGTTCGCCGCTTTCTCCGGCGTCTGACGCGCAGCGGATAGTGGCCGGTTGATGCAACTGTTCCCCCAGTATTTGAAAATTCTACTGCCCCGAAACTACTTGCGACCGTCCCAGCTAGCCGTCGCGCCCTTGTGAGGCAGATCACTATAGGCGTTACGCTTGCGAGACGGTGCGAATCGTTTTGGTTCAATAGCGAGGAGCAAGATGACTTTTTACACAGGGAGGGATTTATTAGAACTCAAGCCGCGGCACAGCCATCTTGTATGCATAGATTCCGACGGCTGCGTTTTTCCCACGATGCGGATAAAGCAGACCGAATGCTTCCATCCGCTCATTATTGAGCATTGGAAGCTTGGTCAAATTGCTCGGCAGGTGCGTGAAGTAGCAGAATTTGTGAATTTAGGCTCCTGTTGGCGTGGTACGAACCGATTCGTCGCCCTCGTTAAGACTTTTGAATTACTAAGCCAGCATCCGTGCCTAAAGAGCTACGGCGGGCGATTGCCAGCAGTTGAGTCGTTGAAGCGATACGTCCTGTCCGGCCGGCCGCTTAGCAACGATGGTTTGAAAGAAGAGGTTAAGAAGACAGGCGACGCTGAGCTGCAGGCTGTCCTGGAATGGAGCTTGGCCGTGAATCGAGCGATCGAGCGTCGGGTAAGCAGCGTCGAGCCATTCGAATGGGCCCGGAGAACGATAACAAAAATGCCGGCTTCGGCCGACTTGATTGTCGTTTCGCAGACGCCGGAAGAGGCGCTGCAGCGTGAATGGCGCGGCCAGCAGCTCGATCGCTACGTGCGGGTGATCGCTGGCCAGGAGCTTGGCACCAAGAGCGAGCAGATGCAGATGGCCGCAGCGGGCCGGTACGAAGCCGATAAGGTGCTCATGATCGGCGACGCCCTTGGCGACTTGGAGTCCGCACGGTCGGTCGGCGCCTGCTTCTTCCCTATAGAGCCTGGCAACGAGGAGGCCTCTTGGCAACTGCTCGACCAGGAGGCATACGGGCTGTTCTTGGCCGGTAGCTATCGCGGCGCCTACGAAGAGCAGCTGGTGCAACGTTTCCGGCAGTTGCTGCCTTCAGAGCCGCCGTGGATTGACCTTGCTTGCCGGTAGCAGGCCCGATTTGCTCGGCGCAGCGTGTTAGGCATGCACGCGTCTCGGCTCGTCCGCTGGCCTGCGCCACTGACCTGGCAAAGCATTGAACGGCCGGGAGGTGTTGCCTATGCTGTAGGCGAAGGGTCAGTTTGGCTGTGCGACGCGGGCAAGTCGGATAGGGCGAATGATGAGCGGAAACGATTCGTTTAAGATCGAGCAGCATGGCGACCTGTTGATCTTTGTGCCGAGCGACGAGATCGAGTCGCTCGACTGGCAACTTATGGACGAGGTGGCCGAGATTGTGCTCGGGCCGATCAAGCAGCAGGAAGCGCCGGCCGTGGCAGTAGACCTGAGCGGTGTCAGCCATGTCGGCTCCGCGTTCCTGTCGCTGTTGCTCGCCTGCTGGAAGAACGTGGTCGAGCGTGGCGGCACGATGGTGCTGGCTGGGCCGTCAGATCGTGCACGGGAGCTACTGCACATCACCGGCCTGGATACGCTCTGGGCGATTTATGACAGCCGCCAAGAGGCGATCGAGGCGCTACTGTTGGAATAAGCTTTAAGGTGGCGGCGCTAAAGGCGTCGAGCCTGCCTGCAGGTCCAGCTCGCCGCGCTGGACGTGAGGTGCCGCTCAGCACGCGGCAATTACTCGATTGCGGCCGGGCCATGACCCGGTAAGACGCTGCTGCCGCACCCTCCTGCCTCTCGTAGCCGTCGGGCTGCCGTGCGGACCGTGAGCTGTTCGAGCCAGCGGAGCAGCTTTCGTCTGGCTTCGTTCAGATTCGCCGGCATGCGCTCCGGCTCATCGCCTATCTCAAGCACGAACAGGCCGTCGTAGCCGGTGCGGGCCAGCTTGCGGAACAGGCGCGGGTAGTCGATCACGCCGTAGCGGATCGGCTTGTGCTCTCGCCAGACTACCGGGTCGATGTCGTGCACGTGGAAGTGGATGAGCTTATCGTCCAGCCGGTCAATAAGTTCATGCATGAGGTCGTTGTACGCTTTGAACGCTTCGGGCGCGGCGGGAATCGTGCCTGGATAGCATCTGCGGAACTCGGCGTAGTGGATTTGATGGCCCACGTCGATCGTCGCTCCAACCTGCTCGTGCCCGATATCACGTACCAGCTTGACAAACTGGGCCACCGACTCCGGGTAGCCGGTCTCGATAGCCAGTCGGAACCCGCCCGCCTCGGCCCGGTCGCCCCAACGCCGGAACAGTTCCAACAGCTCGTCCCAAGCGGCCGCCAACGTCATGCCCCGCGGCGGCAGGCAATGCACAACAGCCACTTGTACTTTGAAGTATTCGGCCGCGTCCATGGCGTGCATGATGGCGTCCCGGCCGGCCCGCTCTTCGCGCTTATCGGTCGAGACCAGCCGTAGGCCGCGAAACGGCAGGTGCACCGTTACATGCTTGAACTGCCCGAGCACCTCAGCGAGTTTCGCCCGCAACCGCGGGCCAGTCTTGGCAAACTCGATTCCCGGGAATTCGCCTGGGGTAGGTTGCGGCCGGCCCATGGCGTGGAACTCGATTGTCTTGAACCCAATGCGCTGCAGCAGCCCGATCGCCTCAAACAGCCCGTAGCCCGAGATGGCCGTGTTGGCCCCGATCGCGTCCGGGCCAAACTTCGGCTCGACCAGCCGCCTTCGCTTCTCGGCGCCGAGCGGCAGCCGGCCGCACAAAGCGCCTGCCAGCACCTCTCTGCTCCATTCACGACGGTTGATTAGCTGCATTCGCCCGGCTCCTCTGGCTACCTGTTGACTGCAGTCAGTTTCATCAGCCGGCCTGACCGAAAGCCGGCTCCTTCGCCTGATGCTAGCCATTTTAGCCTCCTGCTTCCTATCGTGGCTGCACGGCCTGCGGAAGTTGGCGGCACGATTGCAACCAGCAGGTCAGGCTTGCCGAGCGGGACCTCTGCTGGGCAAATCGTATTGCGCCAGGTCCAGCTCGGCAAGCTGGACGTACTTTGGTTGCGGCTTCAGGCCGCGTCTAACTAGTCCGATGTGTTGCTGTCCCCTTGACTGAAATGCAGATCGGGCTGGTGCGACCATAGGCGAGCCCTTTACATCCAGCCCCTATACGACAATCATGAAGTCGTTTAATACCGTTGGTTCGGATCTGAGTCAGAGCGCTGTCGTTTACATGCTGTTTGTGGCGGACCGCCCTCCAGTTCGAAGCGAGATCACGGAGCGATCAACGATTCTCCTGGTCGCCGCTGCTCGGCGGCGACAGGTTGAGGTCCGATGAAATGAGTGGTAGGGAGATGGGTTGGCGTCTGCTGTATCTGGGCTGCGTCTTGGCAAGCGTCTTTGCAGAGGCAGCGGTCGGCTCGGCGCCGGTGGCGAAGAGGCTGCTGCGTGCCGAGGGTAGTTGGCTGCGTGAGCTGGCGCGCAACGGCGCGCTGAACGAGGTTGACGCCGACCGGTTCGTCGGATGGCGCGGCTACCGCGGCGGCTACCACGTTGATAAGTCGCAACGGCATAGCGGGCCAGCGTCGGCACGGTGCGAGAACCAGCCCGGTGGCAGTGGTGGCGGCATTGCTCAGACAGTGCGGTTCGCAGAACCAAGCTTGGCGCCGATCGTCGTCAGCGCCTGGAGCAAGGCGAAAGATGTATCAGGAACGCCGGACAATAACTATTCGGTCTACGTGGACCTGCTCTACGCCGACGGCACACCGCTCTGGGGCCAGGCGGCAGCGTTCTCGACCGGCACGCACGACTGGCAGCGCCGTGAGGTGCTCATTGTACCGGAGAAGCCCGTCCGGCAACTAACCGTCTACGGGCTGTTCCGCGCTCATACGGGCACGGTCTGGTTCGATGATTTTTCTGTCCGGCGGCTGTCAGCACCGCGTGGGGCGGGCATGTTTGACGGTGTGCTGGTAGCGGCCCCGGCGCGGCCGGCCCCGGACCGCTCGCCACTGCACGGCCTGCTGCTCGTGCGTGACGCGGCGGCCGAATCGGACATCTATCTTGCAGGCGAGCCGGCTGACGGCTCCGGCAGTGTTCGCATCGATGAGTTGCGGCTTCGGGTCAGCTATCGCCGCGAGCGAATTGACGAAAAGACGTGCCGCATCGACGTTGAACTTGCCGACCTGACCGGACGCGACCGGGCTATCAACCTCTACTACGTCGTGCCCGTGGACGCGGCCGGCTGGCGCTGGTGGGACAATATCCAGCAATGGAGGGGAATCGAGCGGGGGCAGCAGTACATGAACGTGGTCCGGTCAGGAGTCGGTGCCACCGGCAGCCAGTCGCATTACCCCTTCGCATGCATTTCAAATGGCCGGCACGCCTACTCGCTGCTGGTGACCGAGCCGCGTGTCTGCCGGTTCTGCTACGACGGCCTGCAGCGCGAACTCTACGTATCTTTCGATCTAGGCCTGTCGCCGGACACGAAAAGGCCTGGCAGGGCAACCGCTTCCCTCTACGCCGCAGAAACTGATCCGGCCTGGTCGATGCGTGCGACCGCTCAGCTCTACTACCGCCTGCTGCCGCAGTATTTCGATAAGAGCCGTGTGCCGAAGCGGCAGGGCAACTGGATGGCATTTACAAAGATCAGCAGCGTGCAGGACTACGAGGACTTCTATTTCGCGGTGCATGAAGGCACGAACGATGTCGCCTGGGACAACGAGCACGGCATCATGCCGTTCGTGTACGTTGAGCCGATGACGTTCTGGATGCCCATGCCCCCGGAAGATGAGCGGAGCTACGCTGGTGCCATGGCCCGGCTCGAGAGGATACTTTCGGACCGGCGGCAGCGGCACTACGCGCGTGCCTGGGCAACGAAACTCTCGGTCCTGAAGGACTCCGCCGGCCGCTATCGGGTGCAGATACGCAACGCACCATGGTGCGACGGCGCGGTGTTCGCCAACAACGCCGACCCGGATGTGCCCGAAGAGGATGGGCATTTGAACCAGGGCAATCTGAACTTGAGCCAGTTGCGCGCTGCGTTCAAGTCGGCGGCGAGCGCCGGCGGGCTGGCCGGCATATACCTCGATTCGCTCGAAGGCTGGGGGTTCCTCACTAACTGGCGGCGCGAGCATTGGCGAGCGGCCGACCTGCCGCTCACCTACGACACAGGCTCTCGCAAGCCCGTGCTGCTCAACATCATGAGCACCTACGAGTTCACCGTCACGGTCGCCCGTTGGATGCACTCGGAGGGCAAGCTGCTCATGGCCAATTCCGTGCCACACCGGTTCCCCTGGCTGGCCAACCCGCTTGATCTCATGGGCACCGAGACGAACTGGCTGACCGGCAGCCGCTTCTCGCCGCCGCTCGCCGACTACATGTACCTGAAGCGGACCATGGCCTGGCACAAGCCGTACATGTTCCTCATGAACACAAACTACGACCGGTTCGGCCCGGAGCTGGTCGAACGCTACATGCAGCGCTGCCTCTTCTACGGCATGTTCCCTGGCTTCTTCTCCGAGAACGCATCGACGAACCCGTATTTCGGGAATCCGCGCTGGTATAATCGCGACCGGCATTTGTTCAAGAAATATATGCCTGCGCTCAAGCGGGTGGCAGAGGCCGGCTGGGAGCCGCTCACGCTGGCCTGGAGCGACGATGCGGCCGTCTGGGTCGAGCGGTTCGGCCGCTCAATCGAGCGCGGCTTGTTCTTCACTGTGATGAACACTGCCTCGGAGCGGCGGCGTGTGAGGCTGCTGGTTGAGGGCGAACTGGTTGGCGGCACCGGCTGGCTCATCGACCTGCTTGATGGCAGCCGGTTCCAGCTCGGGCCGGAAGGTGCACGGGTTGAGCTGGCGGCGGAGCAGGTGCGTGCGTTTCGCCTGCAGCGGCCTAGCCAGTAAGGGTCGTGCTGGGCCACGGGGCGGCACTTGACTTTGGGCCTCTCATGCGGTCCACTTCCTGCCATTAGAGGCCGGCTTGGCCGGATGAGCAGGTTGCGAAATGGGCGTGCTCGCCTATTAGCTCTTAGGTGGGACATCGGTTCTTGGGCAATAACGAGCAGGCGGCTGATCAGCTTGCCACTTCTATGAATGCGGAGGGCATCCGGTGGAATCATCGCGCTCGGCAATGCTCGCTCAGATCGCATCGGCTGTGCAGGCGGGCAAGCGGTATCGGCCGGCGGAGGGCGGGCCGTTCGACTTGCGTGCCGGCTACGTCGGCTGCAAAGGCGACCCGGCCAGCGGGCTGGAGCGCGAGCTGCTTGAGCTCAATGCGCATCCGATCCGCATCCGCGATGCTTCCGCGGCGAACCGGGCTCTAGCCGATATCATCGATCGCCACGAAATACGTCGTGTCGTGCTGAACCCCGACCCGCTGCTCGATGAGCTGGGCATCGTCGCCAGCTTGCGCGACGCCGACCAGATCGAACTGCTCTTGCCGGCTGACCTGGCACAGTCTGGCCGCGAGGAGCGACGCGACCGGCTCTTCAACGTGCAGCTCGGGATCGCCGTGCCCGACTGGGCTGTGGCTGAGACAGGCACGCTAGTCTATTCCACTGCGGCCGACCAGATGCGGTCCACCTCTCTTACCCCACCAATCCATCTGGCCGCCATCCATCGCAGCCGCATCGTGCCGGACCTGTTCGACCTGTTCGACCGGCCGCCATTCAACAGGCCGGAAACCATGCCAGCCAGCGTCGTGCTTGTAAGTGGGCCGAGCAAGACGGCAGATATTGAGCTGATACTGACCACCGGCGTGCACGGGCCCGGCACCGTCTACGTCTTCATCTGCGAGTAGTCTAAAGAGCCGGTGAAAAAGCGGTCCGGCATCGCATCCCGGGCCGCCTGCGAAACGGCTTCGCGCCGCATAGCAAACGCCGCTGCATATTGGCCGGGATTGTTCACAGCAGAGCGCGCGGAGAAGGCAGTTTACGAAGCACCAAGAACGAACTATGCCTCGCACCTGCTCGCGCAGCCTGTTTTTCACCCTGCCATAATCCTGGTCTCCTCTCTGCGATATCTGCGTCCTCTGCGATTTCAATGTCGGCTAGCGTTTGCGGCTCTACGATACCGGGCCAAAATGGGGACCAAGTTCCTTAGCCCTACGACGGCCGAGCTGGGCCAGTTCAGCCTGCTCTGCTTTCGATAGCGGCCTGGCCTCGGCGACCAGCTTCGCGTTCTGGCGGAGCTGCTCAATCGAGTGCACGCCGATAACCAGCGTGGCTACACCGGGTAGGCCGAGCGAGTAGCGGATAGCTTTCGCTACCATCTGCTCGCCGACACAAGGGCCCGTATTCGGCCCGGTAGCCACTTCGAACCCGCCACGCATGCCACCGAAGACCTTCATGCAGACTACGCCCATCCGCCGTTCGTTTGCTGCCGGCAGCACCCTGTCCTCAAAGTTGTAAGTATGCCGGTCAATGAAGTTCATCGCGCACATGAGCATGTCAAACTGCCCGGTGCCAATTAGCCTGAGGAACCCGGGCAGCTGGTTGTGGCCGGACATGCCGATGAACCGTGTCTTGCCTTGTCCCTTCGCTTTCAGAAGGAACTGCAAGGCCCCGCCCGGCGCCAATACGCGGTCCAGGTCGCGGTTGCCTACGCTGTGCAGGTAGAGCAAGTCGACGTGATCGGTCTTGAGCTTGCGAAGCGACGTCTCCAGCGACTCCCTTGCCTCTTCGGCTGTGTCCGCCCAGACCTTGGTGGCCAGGAACACCTCATCGCGACGGGAGCCGAGCCCCAGCCCGATGCCGTCCTCGGCCTTGCCGTAGGCCCGAGCAGTGTCGATGTAAGTAACGCCCAAGTCGAGGCAGGCACCTACGAGCCGAGCAACATGCTGAACGCTGATCTGCTCGCACATGCCGCACGGCCACGTGCCAAGGGCCAGGGCGGGCACCTCGACGCCGCTCTTGCCCAGCAGACGCTTGGGCAGCTCGGCGGCCCGGCCCGGCAGCCGGCTCGGCGTGCCCGGGTTGACCAGTGCAGCGCCAGCCCACGCGCTGGCCCGGCCCATAAACGAACGACGCGATAAATCCGCCTGCTTTCTCCGCATCCACTCACCTCCAATGGCGGCTGAGTTCAAGTTGCCGAAATTCACAGGATCAAACGCAGCAGGAGTGCTGCCGTTTGATCCACCACTGCTGACTCGTGCTCTGACCGCTACTCCGCTCCGCCAACTTGCGTGGTCCTGAACGATCAACCGACCCTGTCGGGCGGCCGACGCCCCCGATCACTGTTAACTCGTTACTGGAAGATCGGCGAGCCAACCGGCCGGCGTTCCGGGTTGAACGGGCAACGTGCTTCGGCAATGCTTAGACCGCGTACTTCGATCTGGTCCGGCCGGCATGTGCCCACGCCCTTCTCTTCCAACAGCAGTAGATGGTTATCGCCAGGGAAGGGGAACTGGCCGTGATCGGCGGCTGGGTCGTAGCCCATGACGGCGGCTGCGATCGCGTCAGTACAAACGCCGTTGCGGCCGACAATCAGCAGATACGGCTGGATCGGCTCGGCCGTCTTGATCCATGGCCCCTCGCCGCCACGCGCCGTCTCGATCCCGTCGATCAGGCACAGATCGGCTGGCCGAGCGCCGAACAGGTCAGCGGTGATACGCGGCACGCGATATCGCCACGTGCGAGGCGACCACGGGTCAACCTCCTGCGGCACGCCAGCCGGCGGCATGCGCCGGCCGCGATGAAACGTATCGCCACGCGCAGTGATCGACCGTTCGTTCACGCTCGGCCTACCCGCCGCGTCG
>FWPU01010539.1_pt1 | contig 13641 bp, 9 predicted proteins | sample 2228361 | NCBI WGS metagenome assembly FWPU01 (sample SAMEA103939777, study PRJEB20133) | metagenome | reverse complement strand
GAAGGGGGCACCCTGCTAAGGTGTTGTACCTTAACAAGGTACCGCGGGTTCGAATCCCGCTCTCTCCGATTAAACTTTTCTATGTAGATACACCCCGCTATACGAGAGGAAAAAATTGTTTCTTTCAAGAATTTTTATGTTTTCCTGATCTTCAGCGTCTACCCACATTTCAATAAGGAAAGTATTAAAAAATCTTTTTTTTAATTCTTTAATAAGTGATGATTTTATTGCAAGTCTCTCTTTTTCATCAAGTTTATCTGATATTAATAAATCAAGTATTTTTATAACCCTTTTTCCTGTTGAAATCGTATTTTCAGTAATTTCATCGTAATGAAAATTAATAATTCCAATAATTTCCTCCTTTTTTTTGTAACAGAGGGAAAAAATTTTGTTTTGATAAAGGTTTCTGATTAGCTGTTCAAATAGATATGATTTTACAATTTCTGGATTTATGCATCTTTCTTTAAGCAATGAAAGAGGTCTTTTAAAATTTTTGTAAAAATTAGAAAGTATCTTTGGGGTTTCAAGTGGTTCGATATTTTCATTAATCTTATTTGCAAGGATGTTATCTCTGGCAAAATATCTCATTATATGCCATCCCATCTGAAATCTAAAGCCTGAATCTTCATAGTCTTTTATTGCGGGTATATTGTAAATATCAGTTCCCACCGTAATAAGTTTTATGCCATAGTTGTTTAAAAATTTTATCCCACTCTGGATCAATAGTTTTCCATATCCTCTTCCCCTGTACTCCGGTTTTACCACAAGAAGAATAATATTTCCTATTTTTACTCCTGTGAGATTGGATATGGCTGTGTTTACCCCAACTGTTATAAAACCACAAATTAAATTTTCGTTTTTTAATATTATTGAGGTGGAGTAAGGTGAAAGTAGCATTTTTTCTGCAAAGTATGGATGAATTTTATTGTCTGATAAGTTCAAGAGATCCTTATCAAAATAAAAGGGTGAGGTTTTAAATTGATCACATAATGATAATAATTCTTTATAGTCTTTATCAGTGGCGATTTTGATTTCCATAAAGATTATTTTAAAATAGATTGTTTGTTTTTTCAAAGGATTGTTCCTTAGGATTAAAATTTTGAAAATTTTGTGATAATTTATAATTATATTTGACTAATTTTGACATTGGATTTAAAATTCTTTTAGTTTGTTTAGAAGGGGTTTCTTATGTTTGCATATCTGACACATCCAGACATGAATCCGGAGATTTTTCATTTGTTTGGTCCATTGGGAATAAGATGGTATAGTTTGATGTATATTTTAGGGTTTTTGTTTGTTTATTTTTTTGTTTACTATGGAATAAAAAAAGGATATTTTAAACTTAAAGAAGCTGAGCTTTCAGATATTTTGTTTTATTCCTTTCTTGGTGTGTTAGTTGGAGGAAGGCTGGGATATGTTATTTTTTACAATCTGCCTTATTATCTTTCAAATCCAGCAAAAATTTTTGCTTTCTGGGAAGGTGGGATGTCTTTTCATGGGGGCTTTGCAGGAGTTTTAGTGGCAGTTTATATTTATTCTTGGAATAAAAAGAAAAATTATGTTGATATAATGGATGTGTTTGCAATACCAACAACTGTAGCCCTTGGGTTTGGTAGGTGGGGAAATTTTGTTAATCAGGAGTTATGGGGGAAACCTACCACAATGCCATGGGGTATGGTATTTCCAGCAATTCCGAAAGAAAAATATTTTTCATTGAAAGAAGAATGGGTAAGTGAATTTGTTAAAAAGGTGGGAATGGAGGTTTTGCCCGGTGTAGAAAAAGTAAATCTGCCAAGGCACCCATCTCAACTTTATGAAATGTTTCTGGAAGGCTTTTTGCTTTTTTTTGTGATGCTTTTCTTTGTTAAACTTGGAAGAAGAGAAAGGGGATTTTATTCATCTATTTTTCTCATCGGTTATGGAGTAGCACGCTTTTTCGTCGAGTTTTTCAGGGAGCCTGATAGTCAGATTGGTTATCTCTTTGGTGGGTGGTTTACAATGGGGATGCTTCTTTCTTTTCCGATGATAATTGCTGGAATAGCTTTACTAACTTATTTCTTATCTAAAAAGGAGAAAAACCTTCTGTGGGCAAAATAAGGGAACTGGATTACTCAACCATAGTTAAAATTGCAGCCGGTGAGGTAGTTGACAGACCCGCTTCTGTTGTAAGGGAATTGCTTGATAATTCTATTGATGCAATGGCAACAAGAATTTCTGTTTACATAACTTCTGGAGGTAAAGAATATATAGAAGTGGTTGACAATGGAAACGGGATGGATAAAGAGGATCTTGAGATATCTGTTAAAAATCACACCACCAGTAAAATAAAGGACTTTTCTGAGATTGAAAGACTGACAACATTGGGTTTTAGAGGGGAGGCTCTTTCAAGTATTTCAGAGGTTTCAAAGCTTACAATTGTTTCAAAAACCCCTGAAAGTATTATTGCTTATAGCCTTCAGGTGGAAGGAGGGGAAACTCTCGAATTGAAGGAGACCTCTCGGGCAATTGGAACAACGGTAATAGTTAGAGATTTATTTTTTAACATTCCCGCAAGGAGAAAATTTCTTTCATCTGATATTACCGAAACAAGGCTTGTTGAGAAGGAGATTATTAAAAAGGCTCTTTCTTTTTATAATGTTGGATTTGAATTTTATTCTGAGGGAAAGAAAAAGTTTATAAACTCTCCAAAGAATTCCTACCTTGAGAGAATAAATGATTTTTATCCTGATATTGTTAATGACCTTATACCAATTGAAGTTGTAAAAGAAGGTTTTTCTTTTAATGGATACATTTCAAGACCAGCTTTCATAAGACCAAACAGGTTATATCAGTATTTTTTTGTAAATAATAGACCAGTTGAATGGAAAAGCTTTTATTTTGTAATTGGAAGTGTTTATGAAGGATTAATCCCAAAAGGTTATTTTCCCGGGGTTTTTGTTTATCTATCGATAGATTTTTCTCTGGTTGATGTTAATGTTCATCCAATGAAAAAAGAGGTTAAGTTTAAAGATGAATCTTTGATTATGAAAGAATTAAAACATTCAATGGAAGAAGCACTCAATATTGGCAATGTATATCATATAGGGGAGGTTAAATTTTCACCTTATGAGGAAAAGATAAGTAAAGCCATTGGAGAATATGTTACTTCAAATAAGAATGGGGATGAAGTTAATTTGTTTAAGTCTTCACAAGACTTAAACAAATTTGTTCCAACCGAAGAAAAATCAAAGAAGAGATTTTTTTCTTTAATGAGATACATTGGAATTGCTTTTGAGACTTATCTTATATTTGAGGAGGATGATAAACTTATTTTTCTTGATCAGCATGCTGCCCACGAGAGAATTATGTACGAAAAATTAAAAAAAACTTATGAGAAAAGGATATTAACCTCTCAGGAGCTTTTAGTTCCTATCAAGCTGGATGTTCCTCTTGTTGTGCTGGATAGCTTCTTAGAAAATCTTGAAATATTAAAAGCCTTCGGTTTTGAGATTGAGCATTTTGGCAATAATACCTTTATAGTAAGAAGTGTGCCAGTGTTTGTGGATTACAGAGAAATTGTAAACGTCATTATGGGATTTGCAGAAAGCCTTGAGGGAGAAAAAAGAAACACGACTGATTTTATGGATGAATCGATTAAGCAGATGGCATGCAAATCTTCTGTAAGGGCAGGAAAAAGACTTTCGACGGAAGAGGTCAGGGCATTAATTAATGAACTCGAAAGTATTGATAACAATCTGACCTGTCCTCACGGAAGACCAATAATATTTACAATTGAAAAAAAAGAACTTGAGAGACAATTTAAGAGGACGGGTTTTTAAGTTCTTTTTCAAAATATTCTATTGTTTTAAGTAAACCATCCTTTAATTTTATTCTGGGTTGCCACCCGAGTTTTTCTTTTGCAAGTGTAATATCTGGCTGTCTTTGTTTTGGGTCATCAGGGGGAAGAGGTTTATAAACGATTTTTGACTTTGATCCGGTAAGTTTTATTATTAGTTCTGCAAGTTCTATTATTTTAAATTCATCGGGATTTCCGAGGTTAACTGGCCCTGTGAAGTTTTCTACTTCCATCATTTTTAAAATTCCATTGATAAGATCGTCAACATAGCAAAAGCTTCTTGTCTGTGTTCCTTCTCCATAAACTGTAATATCTTCATTTTTTAACGCCTGAACAATAAAGTTTGAGACGACTCTCCCATCATTTTGAAGCATGCGGGGACCATATGTGTTAAAAATTCTTATTATTTTTACATCCACCTTATTTTGTCTGTGATAATCCATACATAATGTCTCAGCAATTCTTTTACCTTCATCATAGCAACTCCTTATTCCTATGGGGTTTACATTTCCCCAGTAGTCTTCTTTTTGGGGATGGAGAGTTGGGTCACCATAAACCTCACTTGTAGAGGCCTGAAGCATTCTTGCTTTTACCCTTTTTGCAAGTCCAAGCATATTTAGTGTTCCAATTACGTTGGTTTTTACTGTTTTTATCGGATTAAACTGGTAATGTATGGGAGATGCTGGGCAGGCGAGGTTAAATATCCAGTCTGTTTCAATTAGTATTTTGTCTACTATGTCATGTCTTATAATCTCGAAATTTTTATTATCCCGAAGGTGATTAATATTTTTTATCCTGCCGGTAAAAAAGTTGTCCAGACAAATGACATAATGTCCTTTATTTAGCAGAGCTTCACATAAATGACTTCCAATGAAACCTGCACCACCAGTTACAAGACATATCTTCATTTTTACCTCTTTTGAGCATTTTTTATATTTAAAAATCAAAGAAAACTTCTAACTTTCAATTGCCCCATTAATTCCATATGTTACTGGTTATACTCCAATTAACAGACTGATTTTCAATAAAATCAGGCGATTAACCATCATATTTAAAAAAATACAGTTCATTTTTTATTTTCTTCCACTATTTTCATAAATTCATCAAACAGATAAAGAGAATCGTGTGGGCCCGGGGAAGATTCAGGATGATATTGAACAGACATAATCGGATACTTTTTGTGTCTTATTCCTTCAATAGTATTATCATTTAGATTTATATGGGTAACTTCTACATCGCCCGGTATTGTATTTTCCACAATTGAAAATCCATGATTTTGCGATGTTATTTCTATTCTTTTGGTTCTTAGATTTTTTACTGGCTGGTTTGCTCCACGATGTCCGAATTTTAACTTGTATGTTTTTGCTCCCAGTGCGAGTCCCAGCAATTGATGTCCAAGACATATTCCAAACATAGGGAGTTTACCGATCAATTCCCTGATAGTGTTTATAAGATAATGGATAGCTGCAGGGTCCCCCGGACCATTTGAAATGAAAAGTCCATCTGGTTTAAGTTTCATAATTTCAGAAGGAGAGAAGCAGGCAGGAACGAGTGTTATATTGGCACCTCTTTCATCAAAAAGCCTTAGAATATTTAGTTTTACTCCTGAGTCAATAATAACAATGTGTGGTTTACCGTTGGTAAATGGTTGGTATTTTTTCGGTTCTGAAATTGTAACATTTGGTACCAAGTCGAGCCCGTTCATGTCTGGCAGCTTATCAAGTTTTTTTTTAAGACTTTCTATATCAAAATCTATGGCAGAAAGTATGCCATTCATTGCACCTTTGATTCTTATTATTCTTGTTAGTTTTCTTGTATCGACTCCTTCTATTCCGACAACTTTATTTTTTTCAAGATAATTAGAAAGAGAATCCTTGCTTGTCCAATTTGAGGTGATCTTTGAGAGTTCTCTTATGACAAATCCAGCTGCCTGTACCTTATGACTTTCCACATTTTCGTCATTTATTCCGTAGTTGCCAATAAGAGGGTAAGTCATAGTAACTATCTGTCCATTGTATGAAGGATCAGTAAGTATTTCCTGATAGCCAGTCATAGAGGTATTAAAGACAACCTCCCCCATTGTTTCGCCAGTATACCCAAAATTTTTCCCTGTAAAAATCTCACCATTCTTTAGAAGTAGTATTGCTTTTTTCACATTAACCTCTTTATATTTGACCTAATTTTTTTAATATTTTAAAATAAAAGAAAATAATAATCAAAAAAATATGGGGTAAGAATGTGGGGGAAGTGTTTGAATTAATAAAGATTGGAAATAGGGAGTTTTCTACTGATGTGAAGGAACTTTATCTTTCTGAAATGGGAATTTCATCTCTTGATTGGCTTTTAAAATTTACTCAGCTTGAAAGGTTGTGGCTTGATCACAATAAAATTTCTGAAATCACAAATATGGATCATCTTGGTGAACTTGTAGGTTTAAGGCTTGGATATAATAGGATAACAGAGATAAAGAACCTTGATAATTTGAAAAAACTGAAATGGCTTTATTTGAACAATAACAGGATCCGAAAAATTGAAAACCTTGACAAGCTTGAAAACCTTGAGAGTCTTTATATCGATGGCAATCCATTGAAATCCATAGACAAAAAGACTTTTGATTTTTTGAGAATCAGGGGTTGTATTTTCTATTCGAATGAGGGCAAAAAGTATGGTACCGTTGAAGATTATGTTGAATTAAGAAATCTTGAAATAGACTTTCCAGAAAGGGTTACAATAAGTGGGATTGATTTTTCTATTGGCACGGAGGAAGTCAATATTGTTGGGGAAAATTTAAGAGAGATTGACAGAAATTTTCAAAATTTTACTCATCTTAAAATACTATCCTTATCAAGAAATTCTATTGAAGAAATAAAAAATCTGGATAATCTTGTAAACCTGAAGGTATTGAGTTTGTTTGGTTGTAAAATAAAGGAGATAGAAGGGCTTGATAATCTTGTAAATCTTGAAAGACTGAGCCTGTCGAACAATAGAATTGAAGAAATAAAAAATCTTGACAATCTTCTCAATTTAAAAATGCTTGGGTTAAGAAATAACATAATTTCAAGGATAGAAAATCTTGAAAATCTCACAAATCTTCAGGTTTTATGGCTTGCAGATAACCAGATTGAGAAAATAGAAAATCTTCAAAAGCTTGAAAATCTAAAAGAACTTCATCTTGGTGGAAACAAGATAACGAGAATAGCAAATCTTGGTAAGCTAATCAATTTGCGAGGGCTTTATCTTGAAAACAATCAGATACAGAGAATTGAAAACCTTGAAACACTTGAAAATCTCGAGGAATTACACCTTGCTGGCAATCAGATAAGTTTGATAGAAGGGTTGTCAAATTTGAAAAAACTTAGATGGCTTTCCCTTTCGAGAAATCAGATTGGAGTAATAGAGAATCTTGATTCGCTTATAAACCTTGAATTTCTTGCACTTGATAACAATCAGATACTCAAAATTGAGAATCTTGACCATCTGAAAAGGCTTAAGTGGCTTTATCTTTACAATAATCAAATTCCGAAAATAGAGAATCTTGATAAGCAGAAAGAGCTTATTGGGCTTTATCTTCATAATAATAGAATAAAGAGAATTGAAAATTTGAATCATCTAAAAAAATTGCAGATTTTGTGGTTGCATTACAATCAGATAAGGAGAATTGAGAATCTTGAAGAGCTTGAGAATTTAAAAATTCTGGAAATTGATAATAACCCACTTGAAAGTATTGAAAAAAATACTTATAATTTATTAAAAGAAAAAAAGGTAAAAATTGGAGATTTTTTTGTTGAGGAGTTTGTAAACACTTACAGGTTGAAGGTCGATTAATATATGGAAAACGAATTGATTTTAAAGACCAGAACTGAAATAAAAGAAAAGCCAGAGCTTGAGGAGCCTAAACTTTATAAGGTTGTCATACACAATGATAATTATACCACTATGGATTTTGTGGTTGAAGTAATTGTTAAGGTTTTTCACAGGGTTCCTTCTGAGGCCACACGTATAATGCTTGAGGTTCATAATAAAGGTAGTGGTGTTGCTGGAATTTACCCTTATGATATAGCTGTTACAAAGGTTAGTGAAGTTCACAGGATGGCTAGAGAGAGGGAATTCCCTCTGCGTTGTAGTGTTGAGGAGGCATGAATTTTATGGAAATTGGGTTTGAATTGAGTCAGATGCTTTTTGCTTCCTATCAGGAAGCGAAGCTAAGGCACCATGAGTACGTGACTCCAGAACATCTTCTTTATGCCTCATTGTTTTTTGAAAGTGGAAAGGATATTCTGATACATTGTGGTGTAAAAATAGATGTACTTAAAGAAAATCTTGAGGAATTTTTCCAGAACAAACTTGAAACTTTAAGTGAGGAGACAGACCCAAAAGAATCATATTCTTTCCAATCAGTTTTAACGAGAGCCATATTTAGTTATAATGATCCTCAAAAGAAGGAAATAACGATTGGAGATGTTTATATTTCCCTCCTTGATGAAAACGAGTCCTTTGCGGCTTATTTTTTGTTTCAACAGGGTGTTACAAAACTTGATTTACTAAACTATATAGCTCATGGTATTGCTGTGATTCCTGATGAAGCTGAGTTTAAATTTACCAATGAAAAGGTAAAAGAGGTTAAGACACCAAAGGAAAAAACTATTCTTGAGGTTTTCACAACCGAACTTGTGGAAAAAGCAAGAAAAAGAGAAATAGATCCTCTTATAGGTAGAGAGGATATTCTTGAAAGGACAATTCAGGTTCTCGGTAGAAGATTTAAGAACAATCCTCTTTTTGTAGGAGAAGCTGGTGTTGGAAAAACTGCAATAGTTGAAGGGCTTGCCTTAAAGATAGCAGCAGGAAATGTACCGAATTTTCTTAAAAATTCCAAAATTTATCTTCTTGATATAGGACTTCTTCTTGCAGGTACACGTTACAGGGGAGATTTTGAAGAGAGATTAAAGAAGGTTCTTCAGGAGCTATTAAATTTTCCAGATTCTATTCTTTTTATAGATGAGATTCATAATATAATTGGGGCAGGTGCGGTTTCAGGGGGATCGCTTGATGCCTCAAATATTTTAAAGCCAGTGTTAACCTCTGGTAAGCTTAAGTGTATTGGTTCAACTACTTATGACGAGTATAGAAGATATTTTGAGAAAGATAGAGCCTTTATGAGACGTTTTCAGAAGATTGATGTTAATGAACCCTCTCCTGAAGAGACATTTGAGATTTTGAAGGGGTTGAGAAAGAAGTATGAAGAATTTCATAATGTTACATATACTGAATCGGCTTTGAAAACCTGTGTAGAACTTACAGCAAAGTATATTTCAGACAGGCATTTTCCTGATAAAGCTATTGATGTGATAGATGAGGCAGGTGTATATACCAAACTCTACAAAAGTGAAAAGATAGTTACAAATACTGAAATTGAAAAGATTATAGCAAAGATGGCAAGGATTCCGGAAAAAACTGTCTCTACAAAAGAAATTACAATGTTAAAGAATCTTGAGAAAGAATTGAAGAAAAGAATTTTTGGACAGGATGAGGCTATCAGAGTTGTAGCAAATGCTATAAAAAGGTCAAGGGCGGATTTTACGGATGAAACAAAACCAGTTGCCTCACTTCTTTTTGTTGGACCTACCGGTGTGGGAAAGACTGAGTTGTCAAAACAGCTTGCCTCGATATTAAATATTCCTCTTATAAGATTTGATATGAGTGAATACCAGGAAAAGCATACGGTAGCAAGATTAATCGGTGCACCTCCGGGATATGTAGGCTATGAGCAGGGTGGATTGTTGACAGAGTCCATAATTAAGAATCCCCATTGTGTTCTTTTGCTTGATGAGATTGAAAAGGCACACTTTGACATTTTTAATACATTGCTTCAGGTAATGGATTATGCAACACTTACGGACAATACTGGAAGAAAGGCAGATTTTAAAAATGTAATAATAATTATGACTTCAAACGTGGGAGCTGAAGAGCTTGAGAAGGGCACCCCGGGTTTTGAGAAGAAGGATGTCTTTGAGGACAAACAGAAAAAACTTACGAGGGCTTTAAAAAATGTCTTCACGCCAGAATTCAGGAATAGACTTGATGCGATTGTGTTTTTTAATAAGCTTACCAGGGATATAGTGAGAGATGTGGTTGTAAAGCAGGTGAAAGAATTTCAGGGAAAGTTGCTTGAAAAAGGTGTAAAGCTTGAGGTAAAAAGTGACGTTATTGAGTTTTTGACGGATGAGGGGTATTCCAATTTATATGGAGCACGAGAAGTAAGTAGAGTAATTCAGGAAAATTTAAAAAATCAGTTTGTGGAAGAGGTGCTTTTTGGAAAATTAGCCAGAGGAGGAAGGGTTTTAGCATTATTGAAAGAAGGAAATGTAAGTATAAAAGTTATTCAAGAGGGAAAAAACAAAAAAAAGAAATAGTTCCCATCTATATTTTTTAACAGATTATTTCAAAATTTTTGTGTTTCTGGCGGTAATTTAAATAAGAAAAAAATTTGAAATAAATATTGAGGAGAAAAATTATGAAAAAAAGATTTTTATTTTTAGTAATTCTGGTAATTTTTTCTGGTATTTGTTTTGCTCAGCAGATTTCAATGGTCTATTTTTCACCGGTACCGAAGGGCTTTTCACCCGAGCTTTATACTTATTTGCAAAGAGAGATTATTGCCAATCTTCAGGATCTTTCTGATGTTTTTGAAAAAGATTTTTTGCCTGCAGAGGTTGTTGTTGATTGGGTTAATTTTAAAATTAATGAAATTAACGCTACAAATACCAATGTTGTTATTGTTAGGAAGAAAAAAGTATTGCCAAAAAAAATTCCATTGGTTACCATTAAAACTGTTTCTCCACGCCTTCTTACTAAGATTAATTCATATCTAAAAATTGATTCAATTTTATCTTTTAATTTTTCTATTGTGAAGAAATCAAAAAAAGGTGAGGCAATAGTAAATATTTCTACTATGCCAATTTTACCCGGCCAGTTAAAGTTAAATTCTGTTAATATCGAAATACCATTATCGATGGTTTCAAATCAATCTTTCTTTAACAAAAAAGTTAAAGAAGCAATTGTTAAAATTTATAATTTCTGGGATAGATATTTTTATTTTCCTTCTAAAATGGGTTCAGTTTCTTTAAATGTAATTCCTAATAACGCAATTATAGAAATTCCGAGTTTAAATTTAAAACTGAGTAGAGGGCGTAACTCAAATATTCCTGTAGGTAGATATCTTGCAATAATAAGGTTGACAAATTATGTGACAATTGTCACAAATATAGAGGTTTCAGAGAAACCTTTAACTTATAAATTCAAACTTTTAAAATTACCGGCAAGATTGGAAGGGGCACCTTTACTTGGTAGTTTATATATAGATTCCGATTTTCCCGGAGCAAAATTTTTAATTATTGAGGATGGAATATCTGGTGAAACTCCCATGCAGATAAATAACCTTAAAGTTGAAGATAAGACAATAATTTTTGATGAGACTGTCAATTATAAAATTACAAATGTAAAGGTGAGGCTTTCTCCTGACGATGTTACATATACATTTGTGAATCTTGAGAGAAAAGGAAATAAAATTGTAATCATTTCTACAAATGAAGGAGCTAATGTTTTAATTAATAAAAAGATAGTGGGTAAGATAGAGAATAAGATGTTTCAGTACCAGGGAAATGTTGGACTTTATTCTTTAACCTTGATGAAAGATAGGTTTATAACCTTAAAAACAAACTTTTCTCTCGAAAGTGGAAGTGTTAAGACGATGGAATTAAATCTTTCTCCAAAGAAAGTATGTGGATTTTTTATTACTCCACAGGGTGGTGTTCCTGTTTATCATGAAAATAAAGAGATAGGTTTTACCCCATTTAGATTTGCTTCATATGAGAGTGAAAAAATACCTTTTGAGTTTAGAGCAACAAATTATGGTTATAACATTTTTATTACCAATGTTGAGTGGAGGTGGGGAAAATTTAATTCAATTTATGCAATTTTGTCTCCACTTTATGGTGACCTCAGAGTTTTTTCTGAGCCTTCAGATTCTTCTTTGTTTCTGGAAGGTAGCTATAAAGGTAAAATTTCAGAAACAGGACTTTCCCTGTATAATTTGCCCTCCAGGAGGACAAAGGTCAGGATTGAAAAAGATGGTTATAAACCATTAAATACCAATATCTATGTGGCTCCAAATGTGGAAAATCAATTTAAATTTACTTTGAAAGAGGCTCCTGTTAAGGTTTATATTACAACTCTCCCCGATAAGGGATTTGACATCTATGTAAATGATGAATGGAGTGGTATAAGTGGTGAAACGATCATTCCTTTTGAACTTGGTAAAAGCACAATAAAAATTAATAAACGTGGATATAAAACTATATTAATGAACGTTGATTTGAAAGAAAAAGTTACTACCAACTTTATTGTAAAAGTGGAAAAAGGCTTGAGTGAGGATGAATTTATAGAGAATATTTCAAACAATTTTATGAATATGGAAGAGTTATGGAAAAATAAGCTTTTTACTAAAGCTATTGATGAGTGTATGACCAATCTTGAGATTATAAAATCTTCTGAATATGCTTACCTGAATCAGGCAGTGGAGATTAAAAAGAGTTTTGAAAGCAAAATGGGATGGCTTATTAAAGTTACGAATATGTTTGATATTTATAATAAGGCAGTGGAGTATGAGAATCTACAGGATCATAAAAATGCTCTTAATGGTTATGATGAGACTTTATCCATTATTAATGGATTTGACAAAGAATATGAACCATATTTTCAGGATTTAAAAATGGAAATTGCTAATAAAATTGAAGATGTAAAAAGGGTGATTTCGGAAAAGGAAGAAAAGGAGGAGGTAAAGAGTTTTATTAGTGAGCTAAATCCAATTATTTATGATGGAGACAAATATCTTAACAATAACGAACTTGATAGGGCAATTGAAAAGTATCAGCTTGTTTTGAAAAAGATTGAAGCAAGTGCCTTCGCAGATCATCCAAGAGTTATTGAAATAAAAGAAAGAGTGAGCAAAAGAATAAAAAATTCAGAAAAGTTGAAAAAAGAGAAGGGAGCGTGGTGGCCAAATATCAAAAAATCCTGGAGTGGTTTTAATTTCCATTTTGGGGCAAATACTCTATCTTTAAATGAATTCTCTTTTGATTCTACAAAAATGAATCTGAATGCTACCGGACTTATCGGGATAAACTTTTTGCCATTTTTTGGTATAAGACTTGGTGGATTTTATAATTTTTCATCTCTTGAGGAGGAGGTTAGGTTTTTACCCTATGGAGTGATGGTTGGGGCAAGTATTGGCATTCCACTTATACCACAACTTGCCCTTTTTGGTGAGTATTTTATGGTGCTTTCTGATTTCAGCAAAATTGATATACTTAATAATGCCGTTGTTAATGCAGGTATTGATGTAAAATTTGAATGGTTTGGTTTAAAGCTTTATTATGAAGCTGGATTTAAGGAAAATTATTCCAGGATGTACCATGGCATTGGTGGTGGAATAACCTTCTGGCTGAATGAGGAGTAGGTGACTGAAATGTTTGCTTTAGTTTTTATGGGTAGTGACAAATTCCTTACCAAAAAATTTTAGCTTTTTGATAAAAAGTTTATGAGAAACTTTTGCAACCTTTCTTTTGAATGGTCAAAAGAAAGAAAATAGAGAGGCTGCCTGGCTGTCAGCCTCTCTAGCTACGCTACAATCGTCCCTCTGGTGGGTAACGCAAGAATTTTTGATAAAATCTGGCAGAAGTTTAATCGCCAAAAACTTGAGCTCCTCTCTTCGGTAGTCAAAATCGTTCGGCTGGATTTTATCAGCCCAG
>FWPU01010538.1_pt1 | contig 13642 bp, 7 predicted proteins | sample 2228361 | NCBI WGS metagenome assembly FWPU01 (sample SAMEA103939777, study PRJEB20133) | metagenome | reverse complement strand
TTCCCGTATTTTAATGGAGGAGTTGAGCAGGATGGCTTTGGTTAGCAGCTGGTAGTTGTACACCTGGTCGCTCAGGTCGCGGAATTCTTCAATTTTACCCAATGCCAGGGTGTTGTAAAATTCAAAGTCGCCTTTAATGGTATTCCAATAGCGTGCCTTTTCGCGTTCGCTGAGTGCGGGGAAGAATTTTTTGATAAAGTCATCATAACTGGTGAGGGCCTGCTCTATTCGTTGACGGGCGCGTTTGTAATCCCCGGTCATGTAATAAACGCGGCTGAGGCGCGACAGCAGCTTAACATATTCGGGATGTGATGAGCTGAAGAACCTTTCGTAAAGATCTTTTGATTTATTATAAAATTCTTCGGCTTTTGAAAAGTTTCGCATCTGGTAATACACATCGCCCGTAAGCTGATAGATAGATGCAGCATTGATGTTGCGCTTCGATCCGGTTTTCTGCTGCCAGATATTGGCGGCAATGGTCAGCGAGTTAAAAGCCAGGTCATATTGCTTGTTGGAGATATATAGCACGGCCAGGTTTTTGAGCAGCTCTGCATACTGAGGGTTGTCTTTGCCCAGTTTGTCGGCTACAATGTCGCGTGCCTCGAACATGTTCTTTTCCACGAGGGTCTTGTCGTAACCACCATAGAACTGAGCGAGGGCTAGTTGCGAAAGTGTTCGCGCTACATCTACATGTTTGCGACCAAACTGGCGCTCGAGGCTGGCCAGGGCACTCTGGTAACTTGTTACGGCTTTTTCGAAATCGCCAAGCTGGTAGTAAATATCGGCCAGGAGGCGCTGCGTGTTGGCGGTTTTGGTAGAATTGTTACCGTAGGTTTTGCTGGCAATGGTGTTGGCCCGCTGGGCAATTTTGTCGGCTTCGGTGTAATCGCCCTTGGCCAGCAAAATTCGGCCCCGGTTCACAAGGGGGTCAATCAGTCGGATGGACTCTTTACCATACAGGCGTTCGTAATCGGGTATGAGCTTGTTAAGCAGTTCTTCGGTTTGGGAATAACGTCCCAGCTGGATGAAGAGTGATGCCAGTTCTTCGGCTGTGGAAAGTTCGTTGGCTATGGGGATTTTTGACTTCAGGATCATTTTCCTGGTTTTTGACAGGTTGTCCTCGGCTTCATCGAACAACCCTTTTATGCCAAACAGCCTGGCCTGTGTTTCGAGTGCGTTAATTTGGTAAGGAAGGTTTTTATCGTCACGGTTTTTTCGTAAATCGTAAATGGGCAGTGCCTCGTTGATGTTTGCTTCAGCCCGATCGTACTCGCCCAGCTTGATGAGCAGTTTGGCCAGGTGGATTAGCTCATTGGCATACACCACGTCTTCATTGTCGTATTTAATCTGGGCTATATCTTTTGCCTTGCTCAGCAGTTTTACTGCTTCGGCATATTTATCGGTAAGTTCGTAATAGGCGGCCATGTGGTTTATTATTTCGAGGTGGTCTTTGTGCTTCATGGCAATTTCATTAACCACCACTCCGAAATAACTTTCTTGGTAAATTTTTCCAGCCTCGGCCAGTTTGTTGGTGTAGTCCAGATAAAAATTTGCCAGGGTTAAAAGGGCAAGATGGTATTCGGGTGAATTGTCTCCGTACAGCTCTTTTTTCTGTTCCAGTATCTGGTTCAGGTACGATTCGGCCTGGGTGTATCTGCGCTGCTGCAGGGTAAAGTGATAAAGAAATTCCAGCGAGCGGATGCGGGTTTTATGGAATCGGGGCAAGGTAGATGACCCTAAAATATTGTTAGCTGCATTTTCCAGGTTTCTTACCTGGTCTTTTGCCAGTTTGGTGTTCAGCTCAACGGCTTTTAGGTTAATATGCATCATGCCGTTTTTTGGAAAGTATTTGTTCAGCATGCGGTCGTATTCGGCTTTAAGATTGGCAAATTTTGCAGAACTGCTTCCATCTTTGCGGAGCAACAGGTCAAGATTGGCCAGGTAAAGATCATGTGCCAGGGGTACAGCCGGTGAGGTTCGCTTTTTAAGTTCATCAAGTTGTTTGCTGTATTCAGCCAGTTTATAGCGGTTATATATTCCTTCGGGCGGCAGCCCATCGTTGTGTTCAGCAAAGGAGCGTGTGTAATAATAATGGGCCTCAATTTGGGTGAGGGAAGTTTCGCCCATGTATCGCAGGTTTTTGGATATCCAGGAGTTGCCTATGCTGTGGGCTACATCTACGCTATCGATGTCGCCTTTTTTTCCATAGGCTGCCACGCGAAGCATAAGCAGGCGGGCATAGCTGTTAAACCTTTCGGGTATTTCGGTATCGGGTACGCGCACGGTTTGCAGTTTACCTTCGGCGGCCATCGTTTCTTTTTCTACGGCTCTGGAAGCGATAAATGATTCGTGGGTACGCAACAGAGCAAGGGCCTGGTTGGCAAAGCCCTGCCCGATAAGGGCTTCGGCAAGCACTAAAATGGCTTTTACTTTAACAGCGGGGTCAGGATTTTCAGTTTGGCCAATGATATTCAGCGCGGCGGTGGTGTAATCGCGGCTTAGCCGGTAGTGCCCATATTGGTTGTACACTTCGGCTACTTCGGTCAATGTAGCTGCATGGCCAGGGGTGTTTTCACCAAATACAGTAAGGCTTGCCTGAACGGCATTTTGCAGGCTGCTTTCAAAATTTGTAAGCACGCCCAGCGCCAGGTTATAGCGGGCATCACGAATATAATATGGAGGCAAAAAGGCCTGATTGCCCTTGCTAATGGCTTTGTATTTGGCGAGCGTACTCTTTGCCTTGCTGAACTTTCCGGCAGCATAATACCGGTCGGCTTTGCTGAGTGTTTTTTGCGCTTTTTTGATGACCTTGGTCGAAGTTTTGTTTTGTGCCCATGCAGAGACAGGTGCACAGGCCAGGAACAGAATTAGTGCCAACTGCAAAATTACCTTCATATCTGCTTGCATTTAAGTTTAGGAAAACACGTTGCCGAATTTAGATACCAAACTACTAAAATTCAGGAAAGGCAAAAAGAAATGGTTTTCAGCGCTTTTTAAGGTTGCCCAGCAATATTTCGAGTATTTGGATGGCGGCCGAGGCTACCGAAGTACCCGGTCCGAACACGCCGGCTACACCACTTTTCTTCAGCAACCCGTAATCCTGGGGAGGTATTACGCCTCCGGCAACTACCAGAATATCGGGGCGGTTAATTTTTTGCAGCGATTCAATGAGCTGCGGAATAAGCGTTTTGTGGCCTCCTGCCAGGCTTGAAATTCCAACAATGTGTACATCATTTTCAGCTGCCTGCAGGGCTACTTCTTCAGGCGTTTGAAACAACGGACCGATATCGACATCAAAGCCCAGGTCGGCAAAGCCGGTTGCAATCACCTTAGCTCCGCGGTCGTGGCCATCCTGGCCCATTTTGGCTACCAGTATGCGTGGTCTGCGGCCTTCCATGCGGGCAAAATCATTGGCTAGTTTCCGGGCCCGGTTAAGCATATCCTGGTTTTTCATAGCGCCCGAATATACACCTGAAACAGTCTGCACGGTAGTGCGGTGCCGGCCAAATGCTTTTTCGAGGGCTTCTGAAATTTCGCCCAGGGTGGCGCGTTTGCGGGCGGCCTCCACGGCCAGCTCCAGCAGGTTGCCTTTGCCGGTAGTGGCTGCGTGGGTTAAAGCTTGTAATGCCGACTGTGTATCTGTCTCATTTCTTTCGGAGCGCAGCTTTTGCAGGCGTTCGGTTTGCTCCTGTATTACGGCCCGGTTATCTACTTCCAGTATTTCAAAATCGGGTTCATCGTCTGCGCGGTACTTGTTCACGCCAACAATAACCTCTTCGCCCGAATCAATGCGGGCTTGCCGAATGGCGGCAGCCTGTTCGATACGAAGTTTGGGCAGGCCGCTTTCTATGGCACGGGTCATGCCACCTGCCTGCTCCACTTCTTCAATAAGTTGCCAGGCCTGCTGCGCCAAATTATGTGTAAGATATTCGAGGAAATACGATCCGCCTGCTGGGTCAACAACCCTTGTTATACCGGTTTCTTTTTCTATAAATAACTGGGTGTTACGGGCAATGCGGGCCGAGAAATCGGTGGGTAGGGCAAGGGCTTCGTCCAGTGAGTTGGTGTGCAGCGACTGGGTGCCGCCCAGCACGGCAGCCATGGCTTCTATGCAGGTACGTGCTACGTTGTTATACGGGTCTTGTGCGGTAAGACTCCATCCGGAAGTTTGGCAGTGGGTGCGCAGCGCCATGGATTTTGGGTTGGATGGATTAAACGACTTCATGATTTTAGCCCAGAGCAGACGGGCGGCCCGCATTTTGGCTATTTCGGTAAAAAAGTTCATGCCAATGCCCCAGAAGAAAGAAAGGCGGGGTGCAAAATCATCGATGCCGATGCCTGCCTTCAGACCGGCTCTTACGTATTCCAATCCATCGGCCAACGTGTAAGCCAGCTCCATGTGGGCAGGTGCGCCTGCTTCGTGCATGTGGTACCCGCTTATGCTTATGGAGTTAAAGCGCGGCATGTGGCGGGCGGTATAGGCAAAGATGTCGGCCACAATGCGCATGGAAGGTTCTGGCGGGTAGATGTACGTGTTGCGCACCATGAACTCCTTGAGTATATCGTTCTGGATGGTGCCGCTGAGCTGGCTGGGCTTAACACCTTGCTCTTCTGCGGTTACGATAAAAAACGCCAGTATGGGAATAACGGCTCCGTTCATCGTCATGGATACCGACATCTTGTCGAGCGGGATGCCATCAAATAAAATTTTCATATCGAGAACCGAGTCGATGGCCACACCGGCCTTGCCCACATCACCGGCTACGCGGGGATTGTCGGAGTCATAACCGCGATGCGTGGGCAGGTCGAATGCCACCGAAAGTCCGCGTTGTCCGGCGGCCAGGTTTCTGTGGTAAAAAGCATTTGATTCGCGCGCTGTTGAAAAGCCGGCATACTGCCTTATTGTCCAGGGCTTAACTGTGTACATGGTGGCGTATGGGCCGCGCAAAAAGGGTGGTATGCCGGCCGTGAAGCCCAGGTGTTCGGTATTGGTTAGGTCGGTTGCTGTGAAAAATTTTTTTTCTCCCGACCGTTTGTTTGACTCGGGCGGTTTCGGTACATAACTGTTCCAGGTAAGCGAGGTAAAGTCGGGAATCATACGCGTACCAGATTTTGAAATTTTTGCCAGGCTTTTTCGGCCATTTGTGCCGTAAGATTTTCAAGATAATATGAACCCGCCAGCGGATCGCTTACCTGCTGAAACGAACTTTCTTCTTTGAGCAGAAGAGAAATGTTTCGGGCTATGCGGGCAAGTCTTTCATCGTCTTCCTGTTCGGGTATTATAGTAAGGGCATTGCAGTTTCCTGCCATGGCCGCCATGGCCGCCACTGTTCCCTTAATTAGATTGCCATGAGGCTGATATGCTTCAATATTCCAAACAGGTGAAATGCTGTGAATAAAAAGGCTAGCGGGTTGATGGTTTTTTACTCCGAAGGCCTGTGCAATCTGAAACCATAGCCACCGCAGGGCACGAAGTTTAGCTGCTTCCATAAAAAAGTCGGTACCGGTTTCGGTTGCAAAGCTTATGCATGGAATAGTCTTTTCGGCTGGCAGGTGGTATGCCTGCAGCCGGATGATGAGCTCTGTAGCCTGGGCAAGTGCACGGGCAATTGATTCGGTAAAAGTTCCAGCAGGCAATACAATGCCCATAGGAAATATTTTGTCTTGTTCGTGCACAGTGTGAACAAGTTTGTGCAAAACTTGTGAATGATGTGGAAAACTATGAAAGTAAAAAGCGCCTGATAACGAGTGTTTATCGAAGTTCTTTTCGGTTAAAAAGTTTTGCAGGGCATCAATCAGCGTTTCGTCCGGTTCCTGCAGCATAAGGGCCAGATGACACCAGGGCCATTGAATTTCTGTAAGCAAGTCATGAAAAGTTTTTTCATGTATTTTTTCATAAAAACGAAAGCAAATGCCATCGGCTCCTCCACGAAGGTGCTGCAGGGCCATGGCGTTTGCCTTTATGGTTTGCGAAACGGTTACCTGCGGAAGGGTAAGGCAGGCCGGCACAGGGCCTGAATGAAAAGTAAAGGGGGCGGAATCGTAATACGGTTTACCCTGTAAATCAGCTACTTGCCAGGATAATATTACTTCGGGATCCTGGTTATTCAGTTCTTGCTGCGCGGCTTTTTTCCAGTCGGTATAATTGGCGGCAGGAAATTCAGAAAACAGCAAACGGCTTTTGGACTTCATTAGCGGCAAGTTAATAAGGCCATGCGATTATTCTGCCCAAAGAAAAAAGAGTTTAATTTTTTTAAATTTTACCCTAAATACCGGAGCCTGTCCATAACGTAATTTTTTTTAAAAAAGTCAAGCATTAGGATGCTTGTTTTGTTAAAACCTTTTTCTTCATCTTTGTCTCCCTTTCTCGCTGCTGAGAATTTTATTTTAACCTAACCTTTTTCTGCATGGTGGCTGACTGCACTACACTCTGGAACGACTGTCTGCAAATTATCCGTGAATCAGTCGGAGAAGAAAATTACAATACGTGGTTTCAGCCCATTGTGCCACTGCAAATTCAAAACGATGTGCTTACCGTGCAGGTGCCTTCTCAGTTTTTTTACGAGTGGCTGGAAGATAATTATGTTCCGGTGTTGCGAAAAGCCATTACCAAAGTTCTGGGTCCCGGGGGCCGGCTGGAATATTCGGTGGTGGTTGACAGCGGTTCGCCCATGTCGCCTCCGGTAACGGTAAACTATCCTAACGGTACGGGGTTAAGACGTCAGTCGTTGAATAATCAGGTGGCTGATGCCGATTATTCTCCTTTTACCTTCAAGGCGCTGAATCCACAAACGGTTAATTCAAGGCTTAACCCCAACTACACCTTCGATAACTTTGTAGAAGGCGACTGCAACCGCCTGGCCCGCTCGGCAGGTCTGGCAGTGGCCAAAAAACCGGGTACCACTTCGTTCAATCCGCTGATGCTATACGGTGGTGTAGGGGTGGGCAAAACCCACCTGGTGCAGGCTATTGGTAATGAAATAAAAACCAATATGCCTGAAAAAATTGTGCTGTACGTAGATCAGAACGACTTTACCACCCAGTTTTTAAATGCGTTGCAAAACCACAAGCTGCAGGAATTTCAAAACTTTTACCTGCAGGTAGATTTGCTGATATTGGACGATGTGCAGTTTCTGGCCGGCAGGGAAAAAACCCAGGAGATGTTCTTTCATATCTTCAACCAGCTTCATCAGTCAGGCAAGCAGATTATTATGACGAGCGACTGCCCGCCGCGCGACATGAAAGGTTTCCAGGAGCGGCTGCTGTCGCGTTTTAAATGGGGTCTTACGGCCGATCTGCAGGAGCCAGACTTCGAAACCAAATTGGCTATTATCCATCGTAAAATGCAGGCTGATGGCATCAGCATTCCAACCGAAGTGGCAGAGTACCTGGCTTATAGCGTTGACACCAACCTGCGCGACATGGAAGGCGTACTGAACTCGCTGATTTTCCACGCTACCTTGTTAAAAAGAGAAATTGACCTGGAGCTGGCCCGCGAAGTATTGAAGAATATCATTAAAGAAATCCAGGCCGATGTGAGTGTGGATTTTATTCAAAAAACAGTGGCTGAATATTTTAAGGTAGATGTTGAGGCCATGAAGGGCAAGGCCAAGAAGCGCGAAATTGTTATACCCCGGCAGGTGGCCATGTATTTCTGTAAACGATACACCCAGTTAACCCTTGCCCTTATTGGCGAAAACTTTGGTGGTCGCGATCACAGCACGGTTATTCATGCCCTCGAATCGGTGGAAGACATGATGAAAACCGATGCCCACTTTAAATCTTCAGTGGAAGAGCTGGGGCGCAAGCTAAAGTTGCGGATGAACTGATTAACGCAAAATAAAATTATAAGGCAGTATTTCGCGGCTGCTGTTCATGCCATACATGTAAACACGGCCCTTGTATTTTTCGAAAAAGTCAATCACCTCCTGTGGATCTTTTACGCGAACCCGGTTTATGGATATAATGGTATAGTTTTCGGGCACGCCTAGTTCTTTAAAGTAACCACCCGTGATTTTAAATACCCGAACGCCGTAGTCAGTAGCTTCGAGCTGGGCTCCGATAGTAGCCGAGGAAAAAATTTTTCTGCGCAGCAGTTCTGTGTTACCGTCTTTGTTTACCAGTGTAAGCGAAGTGATAGCTGATTTTCCGTTTCGCTGGTAGGTAAAGGTAATTTTATCGCCCGGATAGCGATAGCTCAGTTCCTCTTCAAAAGCACTTCGGCTGTTTACTTCCACGTTGTTAACATGGGTTATTACATCCCCGGGTTTAAGTCCGGCTTTGTCGGCCGGGCCATTTCGGGTTATGCTTTCCAGCAAAACTCCGTTGAAAGCCGGAACATTGGTGGGCAGATCATATTTCCGTGCATTTTCAAAATTATAGTCAATCACATTGCCACCAAAAAAGGCGCGTTGCACTACGCCATATTTTACCAGATCGTCCACTACCTTCCGGGCAATGTCAACCGGAATGGCAAAAGCATAACCTGTATAACTGCCTGTGCGCGACAGGATGGCCGTGTTAATGCCCACCAGGTCACCATTTTTATTTACCAGCGCCCCGCCGCTGTTGCCCGGGTTAATGGCGGCATCGGTCTGTATGAACGATTCAATGGGGAAGCGGTCTTCCAGAATACCAATGCGCCTGCCTTTAGCGCTTACTATACCCGCCGTAACCGTTGAAGAAAGCGAAAACGGATTGCCCACGGCAATAACCCATTCGCCTACCTGCACATTGCGCGAGCTGCCGAATTTTATGGCCGGCAGGTTGGTTTCGTTTATCTTCAAAACGGCCAGATCGGTAGAGGGGTCGGTTCCTATTAGCTCGGCCTGGTATATTTTTTTGTTGTAATTAACTTCAATTTTTTCCGCTGTTTCAACAACATGGTTGTTGGTAACTATATAACCATCAGAGGTGAAAATTACTCCCGAACCGCTGCTTACCCGTGTTTGCGAGGTGGTTCCTCCAAAAAACCAGTCGAATGGCGAATACGAAGCTCCCTTAAAGATGGAATTGATGTACACCACACTGGGAATGGCGCGCGAAGCCGCCAGGCTGAAATCGGTATCTGTTACAGAAACCTCACTAACCGAAGGTTCCGGATGCGGGTGAAAGGAATCGTACACAACAGGAGAATCATATGCTGTGGGTATGATATGGCTTTCGTTTAAGCGCCTTAACCCGGGAAGTAGAAAATACTTATTGTAAAACCATGCCCCGGCTATTCCGCCAGTAAAGGCCACCAGTAAAACAGCGATAACTTTGCGCATAATGTAAGTTAACGGATTAATAGACGAAAACGACCGAAAGATAGTTTTAATTTGTTTTAAATTCCGAAATACATGCCCCTTCGGGCTGGTGTTTTTGGTTTTCCTGTCAATCTTTTCAATTTTGAACTTTTAAATCCAACAACTCACTCCGAATTTCAAACCCGCTATGGGCATTCGCGCAGCACTTGCCAAACCCGTTGCCGCCTGGGTACACCACCAAACCCAGCAGTGGGCATCAAGACCCGGTGAGGTGCAAATGCGTACACTTAAGCGCATTTTACAGCAGGCCGGGAACACGGCCTTTGGGCGTGATCATGGCTTTGCCGGCATTCGAGGTTATGAAGATTTCAAAAAACAGGTGCCCATTCGCGACTACGAAGCGCTCAGGCCTTACATCGACCGCATATTGCAGGGCGAAAGCAACGTATTGTGGAAGGGCAAACCTGCCTACCTGGCCAAAACATCGGGTACAACCTCGGGTGTTAAGTACATCCCCATATCGCACGAATCGAAATACACCCATTTTACCAGTGCCCGCAATGCCACACTGGCCTATGTTCACCAAACGGGCAATGCCTCTTTTCTGGATGGTAAACTTATTTTTCTTTCGGGCAGCCCGGAACTGGAAGAAGTGGCCGGCATAAAAACCGGCAGGCTTTCGGGTATATCCAACCACCTGGTGCCACCATATTTCCGAACCAACCAAATGCCTTCATATTCAACCAACTGTATTGAAGACTGGGAGGAAAAACTGGAGCGCATTATAGATGAGACCCTCCCGGCCAACATGACCTTAATATCAGGTATACCTCCGTGGGTGCAGATGTATTTTGACCGCATTATTGCGCGAACCGGAAAAAAGATAAAAGAAGTATTTCCCAACTTTTCGGTTTTTGTGTATGGAGGTGTAAACTTTGAACCGTACCGGGCCCGGCTCGAAGAATCCATTGGCGGCCGGGTAGATTCAATAGAAACATATCCGGCCTCTGAAGGCTTTATAGCTTATCAGGATTCGCAGTACGATCCGGGCCTGCTGCTGTTGCTTAACAACGACATATTCTTTGAATTTATTCCGGCTGAAGAATATTTTTCAGAAAATCCCCGGCGCTTATCCATTGAAGAAGTGGAGACGGACAAAAACTATGCGCTAATTATAAACAGCAATGCCGGCCTGTGGGGGTACTCCATTGGTGATACCGTGAAGTTTGTAAGCAAAAAACCTTACCGGCTGGTGGTAAGCGGAAGAATAAAGCATTTTATTTCGGCCTTTGGCGAACACGTAATTGGCGAGGAGGTGGAAAAGGCCATGAACGCAGCCCTGCAACAATTTCCCGAAACCGAAATAACCGAGTTTACGGTTGCCCCGCAGGTAAATCCGCCGGAAGGACTTCCGCATCATGAATGGCTTATTGAATTCAGCAGGCCACCTGCCGATTTGCCTGCCTTTGCCGCCTTGCTCGATAACCAGATGCGCAGTTTAAATGTTTATTACGATGATTTGGTTTCGGGCTCTATACTTCGGCCGCTGCGCATTACTCCGCTCAGGCAGGGGGCGTTTGTACAGTATATGAAGTCGATAGGGAAGCTGGGCGGACAAAATAAAGTGCCCCGCCTGGCAAACGACCGGAGAATTGCCGAGGCCCTGCAGGTTTATGCAATAACAACATGGCAGTAACAAAAAAGAAATCGGTTGCCATACTGGGATCTACCGGTTCCATCGGCAAACAGGCGCTGGAAGTTATTGCCGCCCACCCCGATGTATTTGAGGTGGAGGTACTAACCGCCCTTAACAACGTGGATTTGCTAAGGCAACAGGCCTTAAAGTTTAAACCCAACGTGGTGGTTATTGGCTCGGAAACCCATCTGGCCAACCTGAAAGAAGCGCTGTCTCCGCTTGGCATTAAAGTATATGCCGGCCAGCAGGCGCTGAACGATGTGGTGCAGATGGATACCATTGACCTGGTGTTAACTGCACTGGTGGGATATTCGGGCCTGTTGCCCACCCTTAAGGCCATTGAAGCCGGAAAAACCATTGCCCTGGCCAATAAAGAAACCCTGGTGGTGGCTGGCGAACTGGTTACAGGCCTGGCCCGCGAAAATGGCGTGAACATCTATCCGGTCGATTCCGAGCACTCGGCTATTTTTCAATGCCTGGTGGGCGAATTTCATAACCCCATTGAAAAGATAATTCTCACGGCATCGGGCGGGCCGTTCAGAGGGCGAAAGGTCCATGAGCTGCGGCAGGTTACCCGCTCGCAGGCCCTTAAACATCCTAACTGGAACATGGGCGCAAAGATTACCATCGATTCGGCCACCCTCATGAACAAGGGGCTTGAAGTTATTGAAGCCCGGTGGCTCTTTGGCCTGGCGCCCGACCAGATTGAAGTGGTGGTGCACCCCCAGTCCATTATCCATTCCATGGTGCAGTTCAGGGATGGGTCAATTAAGGCCCAGATGGGCCTGCCCGATATGCGCCTACCCATTCAGTTTGCCCTTACCTACCCGCAGCGCTTACCGGCCGATTTTCCACGGTTCGACTTTACCCGATATCCGGCCCTTACTTTCGAACCTCCCGATACCGAAACTTTTCGTAATCTTGCGCTGGCTTTTGAGGCCCTGCGCCGGGGCGGCAACCTGCCCTGTGTGCTTAACGCGGCCAATGAAGTAGCCGTAGCGCAGTTTCTAAATGATAGGATAGGCTTTCTGGAAATTGCCGAGGTGGTGGAACAATGTATGGATAAAATAGGTTTTATCACGCATCCCAGCCTGAACGACTACATTGAAACCGACAAGGAAACGCGTAAAATTGCCTTAGAACTTATTGCATAATGGATTGGATCATATCGTTAGCCCAGCTTATACTAAGCATCTCCATACTGGTGGCTGTACATGAAATGGGCCATTTACTTGCGGCCAAATACTTCGGTATGCGGGTGGAACAGTTTTCCATTGGCTTTCCTCCCAAATTGTGGTCGTTCAGGAAAGGCGACACCGAATACGCCATAAGCGCCATACCGCTGGGCGGGTATGTAAAAATATCGGGCATGGTTGACGAATCGCTGGATACTGAGCCATTAAAAGCCGAACCGCAACCCTGGGAGTTCCGCGCAAAGCCTGCCTGGCAGCGGCTTATTGTAATGCTGGGTGGAATTGCGGTAAATGTGCTGGTGGGCATTATCATATTCATTGGCATTACCTGGTACTATGGCGATACCTGGCTAAAGAAGGATGTCATAAACAATAACGGGGGTTTTGTGGTGGGGCCTGCAGGCGAGCGCATAGGCCTGCGAACAGGCGATAAAATAATAAAAATAAATGGGCGTGATTACAGGTATTTTCAGGAGTTGGTAGAGCCCGCCAATTTACTGGCCAACAATGCATCTTATACCGTGTTAAGAAACGGTGAAGAGGTAGTTATTCCCATTCCGCCCGATTTTATACAAACCTTTAACCGCAGGGAGGGTCTTGGCGAGTTTGTATGGTACCGCATTCCGGCAGTGGTGGGCGAAGTGGTTCCCGGTAGTATTGCTGCAAAAGTCGGGCTGCAGCCTGGCGACCGCATACTGGAGGTTAACGGTACACCGGTTCAGTACCATGACCAGGTACTGCCACTGGTACGGCAGCGCAGCGATTCGGTTCGTTTTACGGCAGAAAGAAACGGAGTGCGGTTTACCTATACCGAAAAATTTACCGGTAAACCTGCCATTGGCTTTTATGCCCGCATACCGGAGGAATTTATCCGTGCTGCCGAAGAAAAAATTTCCTATGGATTTTTGCAGTCTCTTCCGCTGGGAGCAGAGCGGGCCTTTACCACACTGGCTGTGCAGGTTAGGGCGTTCGGTAAAATGCTTTCGGGGGTGCTTTCGCCCCGTGAGTCGCTTTCGGGCCCTATTGGCATTATGCAGGCATTCGGGCCGCAGTGGGACTGGGAGCGATTCTGGTCGTTAACGGGCGTGCTGTCGCTGGTACTGGCCTTTATGAATCTTCTGCCTATACCGGCCCTGGACGGCGGGCACGTAATGTTTTTGGGCTGGGAAATTATATCGCAGCGCAAGCCATCGGATAAAATTCTGGAGCGCGCGCAGCGGGCGGGCATGCTTTTCCTGCTGCTGCTTATGGTGCTTATTTTTGCCAACGACATTATGAAGTTGGTAAATCTGTAAGCAGCGCGCTGCCTGTTTTGCTTTTAATCGCGCACAATTTCAAATTCAACCCGGCGGTTTAGCCGGCGGTCTTCTTCCGTTTTTTCTTCCACAATAGGGCGCGAGCCCCCGTAACCCATGGCGGTTATGCGGGAGGCATCAATCCGGAACACCTCGCATAAATAATTTTTAATGGCATCGGCACGGGCCTGCGACAACAAAAGATTGGCT
>FWPU01007409.1_pt1 | contig 13644 bp, 13 predicted proteins | sample 2228361 | NCBI WGS metagenome assembly FWPU01 (sample SAMEA103939777, study PRJEB20133) | metagenome | reverse complement strand
CATCCTGTGGAACTCCATCACTTCTGGCATCGCGCTCACCACTTCGGCAAAGCGCTCGAGCCACGCCTGCGAATGATCGGCGGTCTCGATGGAGACGAAGACGGTGATGCCGAGGCCGACCTTGTCCTGGTCGATCAGCGCCACCCGCTTGCGGATCACGCCCTCCGCTTCCAGCCGCTGAATGCGCTTCCAGCAGGGTGTTGAGGACAATCCCACGCGGCTACCGATCTCGGCGACGGATAACGAAGCGTCTTCCTGCAGGGTGGCGAGGATTTTGCGGTCGATGGCGTCCATTGGGGGTACTGGAAAATCATGGTCAGTTTGGTGCGCTTGTAGAAATACTTTTCTACAACAACGCTGCTTGGCCTATATATTGAGAAAATTGTTCTACGACAAGTGAAAAATCACGACCGCGTCAGTCTGGCTAAGAAGCGGCGAGCAATGCCTCGACTTCCGCCCGCCGTGGCGCGCCGTCGCTGCCGCCCAGTCGGGTGCATTTGAGCCCTGCCGCGGCTGCCCCAAAGCGCATCGCGGCAAGCTCGTCGCGGCCCTCGGCGAGCGCGAGCGCAAAGCCGGCATGGAACACGTCGCCGGCCGCCAGCGTGTCGACCACTTTGAGGGCGAACACCGGCATGCGCCGTATCGCCCCCTTCTCCAGGTAAAGTACGTCGTCAGCCCCGTTGCTCACGGCAATGAACGCGCCGGTCACCGGCACCACGCGGCGCAGGCCCTCCTCGAGATCGTTGCTGCCGGTGGTTTCGCGCAGGCACTCCGAGGAGAACACGACATGTGTGGCGATGGAGAACAAGGGATCATTCAATTGCGTGGGTCGGTCGGCGTCGAGCACCACGCGGACCCCGCGCCGCCGCGCTGCCTCGCAAATCGGTTTCACGAAGTCCGGGAAACGGTTGTCCGCCAGCAGCACCGCCACATCGTCGACGAGTGCGTCGGGGTCGGGGTGACGCGCCGTTTCAATGCTGAGATCCCGATACGTCGCGATCATTCGCTCGCCGGCCAGGTCGATCATGATGCCGGAAACCGGCGCTTTTGCGCCGCTCACCCGCACCACGCCTGTGACGTCGACGCCTTCGCGCTGCAGTCCAGCAATCAGCTGATTGCTCACATTATCGTTTTGGTCCCCCAAGGGGCCGGCGTAGCGCGCATCTCCGCCCAATCGCGCCACCGCGATTGCCGCGTTCACCGCGCAACCGCCGTTCACAATGAAGAAGCCGTCGGCCATGACCTTGCCGCCGGGCGGAGGGAAGCGCGGCACGCGCAGGACAATGTCCTGCACCGCGATTCCGGCGCACAGGACCGCAGCTTTTCCTCCGCCTGATCGCTCAGCCGCCGCCAACCTCGCCCTCCACCCAAGCGCGGATGATGTGATGCGCGATCGCTACCGGAGGCGGCGTGGTCAGTCCCTGCGGATGCCGCCGCATGAGCATCGCCGCCGCTTCCTCGCGGTCGAACCACCTCGCGTCCTCAAGCTCGTCGCGATCCACCACGATCTCGGTCGAACGCGCCTGCACATGGCAGCCGATCATCAGGGAGGTCGGAAACGGCCACGGCTGCGAAGCGAAATAACTCACGCGCCCGCAGGCAATACCGACCTCCTCACGCACTTCGCGCCGCACTGCATCCTCGATCGATTCGCCCGGCTCGACGAATCCGGCAAGGCACGACCACATATTCGGCACGAAGCGGGCTGCCCGGCCAAGCACGCATCGATTTCCGTCCACCGCCAGCATGATCACCACCGGGTCCGTGCGGGGAAAATGCTCCGCCTTGCAGGCCTGGCAATCGCGGCGCCATCCGCCCTGCGCGAGCCGCGTGGGGGCACCGCAATTCGCGCAGAAGCGATGCCGCGCGTGCCAGTTGAGCAGCGCCTTGGCCTCGGCCAGCGGCGGCAGATGGTCTGCGCCCACCAGCCCCTGTATGGCGATGGAACGCAGATCGAGCACAAGAAGATCCGCACGTCCCTTGAGCGCCGCCGCCGTTGCCGGATCGAGCCCGTATCCGAAGCGCGGCGCGCCGTCCATAAGGCCCAGGAACACCAACTCCGTGGCCTTGCCCAGCTCCCGCGCCTGCGCGAACGGGAAGGCCGGATCAATTCCGCCGCCGTCCTTCCTGAGAACAACGTACTCCCCGCCGACTATGTACGCGCGGGCACGCACATCGGCTTGAGCTGCATCGAGCCAGGCGTGGTCGGCGCGGCGCTCGGCGACGCGTTCGATCGGGCTTTCCACATAGCCGAGCCGCGGCTTGGGGCCGAGATCGGGGCGCGAGGGCACGTGCTGCGAAACTTATTCAGCCGCCTCGCGCCGCGGCCGCGGATAGATCAGGTCATACAGTTCGGGTCGCTGCCATTGCGGGCCCAGCAGCCCCTGCTTGACTGCATGCTGCGCCGACGATCCGACCTCATCTCGCGTGGAACGCAGGAAGCGGATGCGATCGAGGCTCACGTCCACGGTCGTGAAACCGGCGATGGTGCTTTCGAACAGGATCTCCTCCGGCCCCGCCACCATGGCAAGCCCGCGTTCGCCGTGATGGAACAGATTTTGTGTGGTGACCACGATCGCGAGGTTTTCGATTGCGCGCGCCCAGATCAGCGCCCGCCACGTGGCCCACAGCTTGTTCTTGTCCTTGCCGGCCGGCATGAAGATGATTTCAGCGCCGCGCAGCGCCAGCGCCCGCGACACCTCCGGCATATACACCTCGCTGCACATGGCGAGCCCAACCTTGCCGTGGACGGTCTCGAACACGGGGAATTCGTTTCCCGGCACCCACTGGAATTCCCAAGCCGTGCCTCCGGTATAAATCCAGGGGCCATTCGGGTGGGTGCGCCTGTAGCGTGCCGGCGGCCGCCCGTCGGGATAGGCCATACAAATCAAATTGTAGGCCGTGGCGGCCTTCGCATTGATCGGCTCGATTGTGCCGAACACCACGTGCAGCTTGTGCTTGGCCGCCGCTTCTACCATTGCCGCGGTCGGATCGAAGCTTGCCGGCATCCGCCAGGGACCAGGATAGGTTTCCGGAAAGCAAACGAAGTGGGCGCCTTCCGCCGCAGCCCGCTCAATATGGCGAACGGCGTCGGCGATATTGGCTTGGTCCTTGCCAGGTTCGTGCGAAATCGGCTGAACGACGGCGATGCGGAAGGTCATGTGCGGACTCCCGAGGCGTTAGGTTTCGACGCCAGATTTTGATCGAACCGCAGATTGAAGCGGTACATCAGTGAGGTCAAGCCAAGTTCGGGCCCGGCCGGTCAAAATTCCCCTGTAAGGCCCCGCGCCATGATTTGCCACACGGGGAACCCGGGCGAACCTTGGCGCCGCACGCGATTGCCCCACCGAGTTTCATCGCGCCTGTGTTGGTGCTAATGGTTGGGACTTCAGGGTATTAAGGTAGCCGGCGAGCGCGCGGACCCTGATGAGGTGGTCGTCTTGTCCCGGCGCAAAAAGATTCTCTTTGCGGCAATTGTGGTCGCGCTCCTCGGCGGTGGCGCGCTGTGGGTGCTGGATGCCTACTTGCCGTTTGGGCTGTCGGAATTGCGACCGCCGCAGCTCGCCGAAACCCCGCCGCTCAAGCCGCATACGCCGACATCGACCATCATTGTTCCGATCACGCTCCCGCTCGCCGCACTCAGCGCCTCTCTTGACACGGCAACCCCGCGCAGTTTTGCCGGCAAGCGCGAAAATCCGATGTTCATGCCCTTCGGCAAGACCGACATCAACTGGAGGATCAGCCGCGGTCCCATCGCTGTCGCCGGGCGCCCGGAAGGTTTGACTTTGTCGACCACGCTGACCGGCACCCTGCACATCACTGATCAAGCCAAGAGCCGTCGCGCCGAGGCGACCGCGAGCGCTGGCACCGATCTACAGCGCTGGGTGCAGAGCCTGATCGCCGATGCGCTCGAACAGCGGGGCGACCTCCGCGCCAGCGCGCGGCTGACCGCGCAGCCGGCGCTGTTGCCGAGTTGGCGCCTCGACCCGAAACTGAAGGGGCAGATCAGCATCCCGGAAGGAGGACTGCGCATCGCGGGTGTCGCCATCGAGGTCACCGACGAGGTGAAGGCGGCGATCGACACTGCTGTCTCAGAGGAACTCAAACGCATCCAGGCGCGGCTGCGCACCCATCCATTGATGGAGCAGATTGCGCGCCGCGAATGGGCAAAGATGTGCCGCTCCATTTCGCTCGCAGGAGTGGCCGCCGGCAATCCAAACCTTCATCTCGAGCTGCGGCCGATGCGTCTGCTCGCATCGCAGCCGGTAATCGACACAGCATCGCTCAGGCTTACGGTTGGAGCAGAGACCCAAGCTCGCGTGATCTCCGCGCCGAACACGCCCGACTGCGCGTTTCCGCCCAGATTGGAAATCGTTGAACCTGTCGAAGAGGGCCGCTTCGTTGTCGCCGCGCCGATCGAGTTGCCGTTCACTGAAATTAATCGCTTGCTGAACCAGCAGCTGAGGAACCGGACGGTCCCGGAAAAAGCTGTTGCCGGCCATATCACGGTGCATCGCGTGCGTGTCCTGCCATCCGGGGAGCGGCTTCTGATAGCGTTGCGGGTGACCGCACGCGAGCAGGCAAGCTGGCTGGGGCTAGGCGCTACCGCCACCGTCTATCTGTCGGCCAAACCGGAACTCGATCGCGCACAACAGGTGCTGCGGCTAAGCGATATGTCGATTGACGTGCAATCCCGCGCCGGCTTTGGCCTGTTCGGCGCCGCCGCCCGTGCGGCGCTGCCGTACTTTGCGGACTCCATCGAACAGAATGCGGTGATCGATCTGAAACCCTTCATGGCTGGTGCTCGCACCGGCATCGAAGCCGCGATAGCCCAGTTCGATCGTGAGGACGACGGGATTAGCACCGACTTTGCGGTCACCGACTTGCGCATCGTCGGAGTGGAATTCGATTCGAAGATCCTGCGACTTACGGCCGAGGCGGAGGGCAGGGCGAAGGTCACAGTAAGCAAGCTGCCGGAGCGCCAGCCGTAACGAAATTGTCCCTCCGCGACGATTTCCGGGCTTGCGCACAAGCCCGCTTGCCAGGGGCAAAGGGTCTGCTTGCTTTCTCTGTTGGCCGGCCCGATATAGGGAACGGGAGGTTGGCGGTGGACGAGCCACTCGCCAACCGGGTCAGGTCCGGAAGGAAGCAGCCCTAACGAGCACGGATCGGGTCGCTCGTCAGCCTCCCACCTGAAAATCACACCGCTGCCCTGTCATGCGCGGGCTTGACCCGTGCATCCATACAGCGCTTCAACTCGCCGCAGGCGTTATGATGGGTGTCCGGCCCGGCGGGCACGTTTTTGGAACCACGGCGGATCAGGTCGGCATGAACGACGCCAAGTCCCCGAACGACAGTACGGAGCCCGGCCTTGACCTCGGGGCGGCGCCCGACGCCGGCGGCTCCTACCGCGTGCTCGCGCGTAAATACCGTCCGGCCACATTCGATGACCTGATCGGCCAGGACGCCATGGTGCGCACCGTCACCAACGCCTTCGAAACCGGCCGCATTCCTCAGGCCTGGATCCTCACCGGCGTGCGCGGCGTGGGCAAAACGACCACGGCGCGCATCCTTGCACGTGCGCTGAATTACCAGTTGCCCGACGGCTCGGTGCCCGGCCCGACCGTGAAGATGCCGCGCCTCGGCGTTCACTGCCAGGCAATCATGGAGAGCCGGCACATCGACGTGCTCGAGATGGATGCCGCCTCTCACAACAGCGTCGATGACGTCCGCCAGATCAATGATGCCATTCGCTACGCGCCGGTGTCCGCGCGCTACAAGGTTTACATCCTCGACGAGGTGCACATGCTCTCCGGCGCCGCGTTCAACGCGCTGCTGAAGACGCTGGAGGAGCCGCCGTTCCACGCGAAGTTTATTTTCGCGACGACGGAAATCCGCAAGGTTCCGGTCACTGTGCTCTCGCGCTGCCAGCGCTTCGACCTTAGGCGCGTAGATACCGGCTTGCTGGTGAACCATTTGCGGCGCATTGCGGCGAGCGAGAACATTTCCGCCGAGCCGGAGGCGTTGGCGTTGATTGCGCGCGCCGCCGAAGGTTCGGTGCGAGACGCCCTCTCGCTGCTTGATCAGGCGGCTGCCCATGCTGCGGGTGCCGTGCACGCGGAAGATGTGCGCCGGATGCTTGGCATGGCAGATCGGGCCCGCGTCATTGACCTGTTTGAAGCGCTGATGAGGGGCGACGTCGCTCGCTCGCTTGAGGAGCTGAGGAGTCAATATGACGCCGGCGCCGATCCGGCGACCGTACTCGCCGATCTCGCCGAGCTTGTTCATTTCGTTACCCGCGTGAAGATCGTCCCTTCGGTGGCCGACGACGTTTCGCTCAGCGAAACCGAGCGCACGCGCGGCCGCGCGCTTGCTGCTGCGCTGTCGATGCGGGTGCTGGCGCGCGCTTGGCAGATGCTGCTGAAGGGCCTTGCCGAGGTGCAGGGCGCGGCCCGCCCCATGGCCGCCGCCGAGATGCTGTTGGTTCGCCTTGCCTACGCCGCCGACCTGCCAACCCCGGACGAAGTTCTGCGCACGCTCGATCAGAATGGCGGCGCCGCGCGTGCGCGCGGTGCAACAAGCCTCGCCCCCGCTCCGACGCCCACCATGGTGCCGCGCCCGGAGACGCCGCGCCCGGAGCAGCCGCGCTCGGAGCCGCGCGGTGCTCCACGCGCATCCGGTGGGGCCGGACTAGCGTCTGCGGCGCGCGCGCTCAGCGATCCCCCGCCCGAACAAGAACCACCGGCCCGGGTTCTGGCGATCGGCCGGTTCGAGGATCTGGTTGCGCTCGCCTCCGAGCGGCGCGACCTCCCGATCAAGACCGCACTGGAGCGCGACGTGCGGCTCGTACACTGCGAGGATGGCCGGCTTGAGATTGCCCTTGAGCCTGGCGCTCCCAAGACGCTGGTGAACGACCTGCAGCGCAAGCTGACCCAATGGACCAACAAGCGCTGGATGGTGATTGTGTCGAGCGAGCCGGGTCAACCCACGCTTAGGGCGCAGGCTGCCGAACGTCAGGCTGCGTTGGAAAGGAGTGTCCGTGACGATCCCTTGATCAACGCCGTTCTGGATCGCTTTCCGGGCGCACAAATCGTTGCGGTGCGCGGCGGGCAGGAACCGCTCGATGCACCCGAGCCGCCGTCGCCGGAGGCGGAGGCGCTTATCGCGCCTGAGCCGGACGACGACCCCGACCAACGATGGGAATGAGCCATGGCGGACTTCTTGGGCCTCATGAAGCAGGCCTCACAGCTGCAAGCCAAGATGCAGGAGCTGCAGGCCGAGCTCGACCGGATCGAGGTGGAAGGCACCTCGGGCGGCGGCATGGTTAAGGTCAGGCTTTCCGCCAAGGGTGAGCTTAAGGGCGCAAGCATCGACGATTCGCTGCTTAGGCCCGGAGAAAAGACCATGTTGGAGGATTTGCTGATCGCCGCTCACAGCGATGCGCGCCGCAAGGCCGAGGCGGTGGTGCAGGATAAGATGAAGGCGCTTACTGGCGGCTTGCCGCTGCCGACTGGGCTGAAGTTGTTTTGAGCTATGAGATCGATCATGGCGTATCCGCCGTGCGCATCCTTGCGCCGGGCAGGGCTGAAGTCCGCCCCCGGCGGAATATTTTTTCTGCAAAGGCGGCAGGATTGCCGGGCGAGGCCCGGCAGTGACAAATAGAAGTCATGCCCAAAGCTGTCGCCGGACCTGAAATCGAACGCCTGATCCAGCTGCTCGCGCGCTTACCGGGTCTGGGCCCGCGCTCGGCCCGCCGTGCGGCGCTCCATCTCATCAAGAAGCGCGAGCAACTCATGGCGCCGCTTGCGGCCGCCGTGGCCACCGCCATGGACAAGATCCAGGTCTGCCGCGTCTGCGGCAATATCGACACCCAAAACCCCTGTACGGTGTGCACCGATACGAGGCGGGATCGGTCGGTGATCGTGGTGGTCGCCGACGTTGCCGACTTGTGGGCTCTGGAGCGGGCCGGCGCCCTCAATGCGCTCTACCATGTCCTCGGTGGCACACTGTCGCCCCTCGACGGCGTAGGGCCGCAGGATTTGTCCATCGATGCGCTCATCTCGCGCGCACACGGCCCTGAGGTCAAAGAGGTCATCCTGGCGCTAAATGCCACAGTGGAGGGTCAGACCACGGCACATTACATTACGGACCTCTTGCACGGCGCAGAGGTCACCGTGACGCGATTGGCCCACGGCGTGCCGGTCGGAGGCGAGCTCGATTACCTGGACGACGGCACGCTCGCCACGGCCATCCGCAGCAGGACACCGTTATGAGTCGCTTACTCTTTGCCATTCTTGTTCTGGCGCTGCTCGGAAAGCCGGCGCGGGCCGCAGATCCCGTGAGGATACCCTTCAACGTGGTCGAGGCGGCATTCAAGACCGCCGAGTGCACTGTCGAGCTCAAAGACGAGGAGCGCACCGACGTCGAGGACCTCGTCGGCCTGCTCAAGCTCGTGGAAATTCCGTGCTGGCGCGCGGCCTATCAGGCCGGCTCGATCCTGTTCGCCGTCAACCCCGCCGCCCCGGAAAGGGCGCGCCTTCTGCGGTTCCGAATCTGGAGCGCCAACGGTCTGGTCTGGACCTATAGCCTCACCGAGCCGGATTACGATCCGATGACCAGGAAGCTCTCGAGCTTTCATAAGGGTCGCGGGATCGGCGATTGCGGCGCCATCGGCGAGTGGAAATGGGTGAACGGCGACTTTCGTCTGACCGGCTATTGGTACAAGGACAACTGCGACGGCAAGCCGTTCGACGACTCCAAGTCGTGGCGCGTCTATCCCGCGCCGCGCTGAAGTGACTCCTTGCCGGGCGCTCCTCGCAGCGGCGCAAAATGACCCCGCACCTGCAGCCACCACAGTAGCGCAAGACTGGGGACCGCGGTCAGAGAACTCACCACGAAGAACAACGGCCAGCCGGTGGCCTCGGCGAGAAAGCCGGCACCCGCGGACAGATACGTGCGGCCGATAGCGGCAAGCGCGGTGAGCAGCGCGTATTGCGTTGCTGTATGCAGCGGCGAGCGGCACAGCGCCGAGAGATAGGCCACGAAGATCACCGTGCCGATTGCGCCGGTGAAATTCTCGGCGACGATCGCAGCCACCAGCGCCCAATGATTCAGGCCGACGTAGGCAAGCCATGTGAACACGAGGTTTGACACCATCTGCAGCAAGGCGCCGAGCCAGAGGCAAGCCACCAACGAATACGCGCGGGCCACAAATCCGCCGGCAAACCCGCCGATCAGCGTGGCGGCAAGCCCGATACCTTTGACGATGTTGGCGTAGTCGGTGCGGGTGAAACCGAGGTCGATGACGAATGGTGCCGTCATTGTCCCGGCGAAAGCATCGCACAGCTTGTAGAGAACGACAAAAAATAACACCGCAACGGCTGCATCCCGGGTCAAGAACTCGGCGAATGCGCCGTAGGCCGCGACCCCGACCCGCTTGAACGGATTTTCTCCCGCATGCGCCGCATGCGCGGCCGTCGCCTGAGCGGAGCGTTCCGGCTCGGTGGCGAGCAGCGTCGTCGCCATTCCCACTGCGACGCATGCGGCCATCATGAGATAGCCGAGCGACCAGGCCGCGTCCTTGCCGACACCGAGCCATTCGAAGCCGGTGACCAGGTAGAGCGCGCCGGCGGTGGACACCAGCATGCCGACGCGATAGGCCGCCACGTAGGAAGCAACGCCCGCCGCCTGCTCGCTGTCAGACAGGCTTTCGACGCGAAACGTATCGATGAGAATGTCCTGCGTTGCCGACGCCATCGCCACCAATAGCGCCGCGCCCGCCACCAGCACGGCCGGAGAGATTTTCGGATTGCTGAGCGCCAGCAGCGCGATCGCGGCCATCAGCATCAATTGCGACAGCATGAGCCATCCGCGCCGGCGGCCGAGCAGAGAGGTCAGAACCGGCACGTCCAGCGCATCCACCACCGGCGCCCACAGGAATTTGACGGTGTAGGGCGTGCCGACCAGCGCGAACAGGCCGATGGTGCCGAGATCGACACCGACTTCGCGCATCCATACCAGCAGGGTCGAGCCGGACAGCGCCAGCGGCAACCCGGCCGAGAACCCGAGAAACAGCACGATCAGGACGCGCGGCCTGAAATACACCGCCATCGCGTCGCGCCAGTCCGGACGTTGTTCGGCGGTTTTTGGGCGCTCGGCGCCGGCTGTGGTCATTCGCGCGCCTCGATCTTTCGCAGCGGTTCCGCAATGGCGTTGCTGCTGGGCGCCTCCTCGCCGAATTCCACTTCTTGGATCTTGTTCCCGCGGTTCACGATTTTTTCCGCGGACACCGTAATCTGCCTGATATCGTTGACCACGTTCGCAAAATGTCGCTCAAGATTGCCGACTCGCTCGCGCAGCCGCGCCACGTCGTCAAGCATGAGCGACACCTCCGCTAGAATCCTGTCGGCGGCCTCGCGCATCCGCGCATCCTTTCGAATCTGCTGGATCACCTGGATGGCCAGCATCAGGAGCGACGGCGAGACGATGATCACCTTTGAACGATATGCCTTCTGAAAGATGTCGTCGAACCCGTCATAGAGTTCCGCGTAGATCGCCTCCGACGGTACGAACATCAGCGCCATGTCCAGCGTCTCGCCTGGGATCAGATATTTTTCCGCCACGTCGTTGATGTGTTTCGCGACGTCTTGGCGCACCCGCGCGCTCGCCGATCGACGTTCTTCTTCGCTGCGCGCTTCGCGGTAAGCCGTAATCGCCTCCAGAGGGAATTTTGCGTCGATCACCAGCCGCGGGCTGTCGGGCAGCGACACGCAACAGTCGGGCCGCGCGTTATTGGAAAGCGTTGCTTGGAATTCGTAGCAGTCCTTCGGCAAGCCGTCCTGGATGATCATTTCCATCCGGCTCTGCCCAAAGGCGCCGCGGTGCTGCTTGCTGCCCAGCACCTGCTGCAACGTCGTCACCTGCGACGCAAGCTCGGTGATGTTCTTCTGCGCGCTGTCGATCACCGCGAGCCGCGCGTGCAATTGCTGCAGGTGCTCCGCAGTGTGCTTGGTCGAGTTCTGCATCGACTCACCGAGCCGCGCGGTCACCGCATCGAGCCGCTCGTGCAGGGTCTGCTGCAATTGCCCCTGCGCCCTGGCGAGCAGCTCCCCCATGGCCTGGATGCGCGCATGGAGTTCCGTCACGCGCTGCTCGTCGTCGGTGCGCCGCGCGCGCCAGGCGTAAATGACCAGGGCAATGGCAATGCCGATGCCGAGGCTTGCGACCAGGACCGCAAAGGTGACCGTGAGAAGCGCGTCATCCATGCCACGCTCTTAGCGCGATTCCGGCTTGGAACAAAGGACGAACAATGCCGGCGCGGCGCCGCGCCCCGACTGCAGCGCGGCCATTTGACCCTGCCCCGGCGAGTCCTTAAATCGCGGCCATGCCCACCCGAGAAATCATCAAGCTGCCGGACAAGCGGCTCAGGCTCGTTTCCAAGCCGGTCGTCAAGGTGGATGCCGCCGTGCGCCGCCTGATCGACGACATGTTCGAGACCATGTATGCGGCGCCCGGCGTGGGCCTTGCCGCGATTCAGGTGGGCGAGCCGAAGCGCGTGGTCACCGTCGATCTCGCCAAGAAGGACGAGCCGAAGGACCCGCGCGTCTTCATCAACCCTGAGGTGATCTGGTCGTCGCAGGAAAAGCGCGTCTACGAGGAGGGCTGCCTGTCGATCCCGGAAATTTATGAGGAAGTCGAACGCCCCGCAGAGGTCAAGGTCAAATACATGGACCTCGACGGCAAAATCGACGAGATCAAGGCGAGCGGTCTCCTTGCCACCGTGCTGCAGCACGAGATTGACCACACCAACGGCATCCTGTTCATCGATCATATCTCAAAACTCAAGCGCGACCGCATCATCAAGAAATTCGCCAAAGCCGCGAAATTGGCGGCAAAGAAGGTGACTGCCGCATAATGGAACGGCACACGGAAACCATCTTGGACAGACGGAAACAATCCGGCCGAAGTTGATCTTCAACGGCGCAATTCAACAAGAACCAGCGGGACTTTGGCAGACTCGAGGTTGAATTGACAAACCCATTCGGGTTGAGTGGTCGGCGCACGCGTTAGCCCGCACCGCAAAGCGTTTTTGAACCACGGTCGCCGATGCCACTCCGTTTGATCTTCATGGGTACCCCCGAGTTCGCGGTACCGACCTTGCGTGCCGTGGCGGCACAGGGGCATGAGGTCGTTGCCGTTTACACGCGTGAGCCAAAGCCGGCCGGCCGCGGCTTGGACCTAACGCCGTCACCCGTCGAGCGCGAGGCGCACAAGATGCAGCTTCCCGTGTTGACGCCGACGTCGTTGAAGGGAGTCGAGATGCAGAGCGCATTTCGTGCGCACGTCGCCGATGCGGCTGTGGTCGTAGCCTATGGACTCCTTCTGCCGCCGCCGATCTTGGAAGCGGTGCCGCTCGGCTGCTTCAACCTGCACGCGTCACTGTTGCCGCGCTGGCGCGGTGCAGCGCCCATCAATCGCGCGATCATGGCCGGCGATCGCGAGACCGGCGTCACCATCATGAAGATGGACGCGGGGCTGGACACCGGCAATATCGCGCTCGCCGAAGCGGTTCCCATCGACCCCGACATGACCGCCGGCGAACTGCACGATCTATTGGCCGAGCGCGGCGCCGATCTCATGGTGCGGGCGCTTGCCGCACTGGAACGCGGCACGCTGCGACTGGTGCCGCAGCCGACCGCGGGCGTTACTTATGCGCCGAAAATCAGCAATGCCGAGACACGCGTGGATTGGGCGAGACCGTGGCAGGCGGTGCATAATCAGATTCGCGGACTCTCTCCGTTTCCCGGAGCCTGGTGTGAGTTGCCGGGGGTCGGACGCATCAGGCTCTTGCGTTCGACCAAAGGCGAGGGAGTGGGCCCGCCTGGAACCGTGCTCGACGGTCGTCTGACCGTTGCCTGCGGGGAGGGCGCCGTGCGCATTTTGCAATTGCAGCGGGCCGGCCACCGGCCGATGAGCGCGGCGGATTTCCTGCGCGGAACGCCCGTCGAGCAGGGAGCCACGCTGTCCTGAAAGTCTCACGCTGCGCGATACCCTGCCCAGTGGTGTCGACGCGACTCGATGTACTCGGCAAGGTCGCTTTCCGTGACGCGGACCAGGTCGGTGTGGCCGAACCCTTTGGAGTAGTCGAGAATCGACACGATCTCGGGCGTGATCCGCAACATCGGAACCGCCGCGGGATTCGGCCGTGGCATCACTTTGTATTCGGGATAGCGGCGCAGGAGGATGGCCATGACGTGGTCGATTTCGCCCGGATCGGACGCCTCGACCGCGCGGCCGGCGAGCGACAGTCCCTTGATCTGCAGCGGCTGCGGGTAATCGTTGGCGATGGCGATGGAGACGCGGGGATCGCGCGAGATATTGGCGAACTTCTGGCTGTCACGCGCGACCATGCAATAGATGATGAGGCCGTCATTGGCATAACCGACCACGGTGGCCTGCGGCCAGCCGTCCGGCCTGTTTGTCGCGATCGTCATGATCCTGTGCGCGTCCAGAAGCTCGATGATTTGCCGCTTGAACTGTTGCTTCATGACTTCCTCCGGTCAGCGATGAAGTCTAGAAGACAAAGATCGTCCCGATTTGAGATGGATCAAACGTGCCGCGCTATCGGATAACCGTCGAGTACGA
>FWPU01010535.1_pt1 | contig 13646 bp, 10 predicted proteins | sample 2228361 | NCBI WGS metagenome assembly FWPU01 (sample SAMEA103939777, study PRJEB20133) | metagenome | reverse complement strand
CCTTTCTACCAAGCACATCAAAGATTTCCAACTTCACATCGCTTACGCTTGGCACTTGATACGAAATCATGGTGGTTGGATTAAACGGGTTCGGATAGTTTTGAAAGAGTTGATACGAGGTCGGCTTTTGCAGTCGTGCAGATTCTCTTGCCGTGAGCACTTGTCCGGTTTCGAGGCTGAATGTTGGTGAAACATACGGACCGTCGACCGCCATTGAATCGGCGGCGAAGTTCGGGTTGAAGCCCAAGTTGCCGAAGGGGTCGGCTTGCCCCGTGCGTCTGCCGGGCACAAGCACGTTTGAGAAATACGCCGTGCTACTGACAACGAAGGCGAAACCGCGAATCGTGTTGCCCGTTCTGCCGCCGACAAGCGAGAGCGGTAGAGCAAATTCCCAGCCGTGTCGTTCCGCGCCGGAGTTATTGACCGAATACGCGAGCGTATTTGCCGGCACGGCGCCGTTGGTTGCAGGACCGATGACGATGTTTGAGCCATTGAGGAGCGCGGAGTTTGGCGCAGTTGCCACGATCGAGCCGCGATTGCTGATGTTTTCTTCGTAACGCGCCAGCGACATAAAGCCGCGATTGCTTACGGGAGAAAGCGAGAAGGCGTAATCGGTCTCGAAGCGCGAGCGATAGCGTCCTTGTGTTGTATCGCCAGTGTTGATGAAGTGAGCCGCGTTCAGCACATTGCCCAAGTCTCGATTTTCATCTCTGCCGTCGATGTTGCCGAAGTCGAGCCACAGTCCAAATCCGTCGGTCGTCGAGGTGTTGAGTTTGCCTTCAACGCCGATGTAAAGAAGCGAGTCGTCGCGTTCGAACCACAGGCGTTGAATGTCGATGTTCGGTCCGAAGCCGAAATTCGTGTCGGGTTTTTCCGCCATTAAAATGTATCCTGTTTCGTTCATCACGCCGTCGAGGGTGAATTGCGGCACAACAGGCGGAATGCGCATGAGGAAACTTCGGCGAAGCGTATCGTTGGTTCGGTCATTATCACCTGCGCCGGTGATGATGGCGGTTGCAAGGTAACGCGTATTATTTTCGCCTTGAAAGAGATTGAAATTTCGCGTGAAGACTTCGCCCGCTTGAACGGTGCCTGCGGTGAGCGTATCGGCATAAATGATGTTCTGCGGATTGGATTCAGGCGCAATCGTGAGCAAGCACTGCATGCCGGTTTGGCTAAGCGTGCTCAAATTTCTGAATTGCACCGTCGGCGTCCACTCGGTTGTGATGAGCGTATCGGCAACGAAGATGGAATCCGTGCGGAAGTCGATTTGATACGGCGATTGAAAATAGGTCGGAACATAGACGGCGTAACTATTGGCGGGCACGCGAATGCGCACTCTCGGACCGGCACCAGCGTTGGGCGGAAAGACAAAGGTCGAGTCGCCATTTGCGCCGTTCCAATTTCCTGCGTTGTCTGTAATGTCGCGAAGCCACTTGTTAGCCCAGCCGTAGCACGTTACCCACACATCGACATTGAAATTGCTTTTGTTAATTCCGACAAGCACGCCTGAACTATCAAGCGGCGCGGGATTGCCGTAGCGGCGAATCACCATCACATTGCGTTCATCGGTGGCTTGATTGCCGGGCCAGAAAGGCGCGTTTGGACCTTGATAATTCGACGCACCCGTATTCGTTGGAATTTCCTGTGTGCCGCGCACCCACTTGCGCACAGCGAGCATTTTGTTGATGTCGTCGCGCAAACCGTAAATGAAGTAATCGCGCCACCAGATACACGGATAACCTTCGGTCGAGAGAATGTAGGCGTAAGCCAAATGCTTATTGATGACGAAGGGATTGTGGTCGGGAAGCGACGGCACGCCGAGATAGTTATTGCGGTCAAAATCGTGATTTTCTACGAAGGTAACCACTTGCGTAGGCGGCACGCCGTTGTTGAACAAGCCTCTGCCTTGCAAGGCGCGAATGTCGGCAGTGGGATTTTGAAAAATATCTTTCATGCCGAAGTAGAGGTTGAAGTCGAAGAGGCTCGTGCGCGGATTGGTGCCATTTTCGTTCACCCAATTTAGCCAACTGCGCAAACGGTTGATGTCGCCGTCGTAGAGTTCGGCAACGACGAATTTATTCGGTGGCACATTCGGCGCGGTGCGTTCTGCAACGCCGTCGACCCAGCGTTTGTAGTATTCAGGGTGAAAGCCTTTGATAAAATCAATCCGAAATCCATCTAACTGCAATCGATTTTTGAGCCAATTGCCCCAGACAATCATGCTATCGCCCATTGGCAAGTTATTGCCTTGATTGTCGTGCAAGGCGACGTCTTGCGCGAATTGATTGGTGTAAAATTCGTAAAAGCCGAATTGGGGTCCGCAATAATTGCTCGTGTTGCTGGGGTTGACGGCGGCGTTTGGATAGAAGTCGTTGAAGGTTGCTGTTAAGCGTCCACTTCCGTTGGTCATTGGGAACAGGGTGAAAGTAGAATCCCCTGATGAGCCGCCTGGCGGGCATGATACAGGCAAAAATGGATTGGGCTGTTTAATGCCTCCGCCTCGATGATTGAACACAATGTCGGCATAGACCTGCATGTTCAAGCGTTTATACTCGGCAATCATTTGGGCGAGTTGCGAATAGATGCCGTAGCGCGTAGCGGTGAATTGCCCAATGCCTGACGTTACGTTTCCACCTGTGTTATCAAATTCGCCTAAGTCGTAAAAGTCGTAAGGCGAATAGCCGACGCCGTTTTGATTGTCGCTTTTATAGACGGGCGGAAGCCATATTGCCGAAAAGCCTGCGCGTTTGAGCAAATCGGCTTTGGTGCGAAGCGTATCATACCATACGCCGCCGGGCGTAACGTCCCAATAAAACCCTTGAATCATGACGGGCGGCGCGTCTTGTGCAACGGCTCGTGTGGCAAGCAGAAGTGTCAGCAGAATCGCAATTTTACGTAATTGAGGCATGTGCGGTAAGGTTGATTGTATTGTTAATTGGTTGCGTGTTACGGAACTTGAAGATAACTCTATGCAAAGGATTTGCAACCCCTTGTAGAACATTCATCAATAAGTGATAAATTTCAACGGTTGTTTGTTCAACCCTAATTTTTGATATGCTTAATCCGATTCAAATTATTCAGTGGCAGTTGGGGCAATCGAAACGCGTTGTGCCAAACAGCTTTAAACTTCTTGCCACACGGCAGTGGCCCGGTGGTATGATGTTTGTTTATCAAGTCAGTTGCTATTTGAACGAGCGCGAAACAACATTTGAGACATTTTGGTGCGATTTTTTCGAGCATAAATCTAACGCATGGCTTCACATTGGCGGTTGCGCCATTGGCATGGATTTGCCCGTGCGCTCGAGTGAGCTCGTTCAATTTTCGCATGGCACAGTGCGCGGTGCCGATGGCGTTAGCAATGCGTTTATTTACGGACGCACGCTCTCGCCCGACATCGTCTCCGTTGAAGTTGTCTTCGACGGCAATCAAACCGTTGAAGATTGGACGCCCGATGAAGTGTTTGCCATTGCCCTTCCTCACGCGTTTTCGGTTACTGAATTGCGCCTGAAAAATTATCGCGGCGACGTCTTCGAAACCATTTCCATTCACGATTAAACCCTTCCGCCGCCCGCAGACCCTTGTCAATCCTTGTGTTCGCAATCACACCTCGCGGAGCACTTGAAACTAAATTTTCGCTTAAACGCTTTAACTGATTGTTATTGCTTATGCTTTAAGCATTTCAATCATCTTCATCACTCAACACAAAACAGAACACAACTCATGCAATACTCACAAGAACTCGTCGAAGACCTCGCGCTCGTCTATCTGATTTTCATTGGCTACACCGAAGGCGAACTTACCGCCGCTAAAGCGGAGGCAACGGAAAAGATTCTCAATGTCTGGACCGATGGATTTATGTCGGAAGAAATGAAGGATTTGATTCCCTACACACAGCGCAAACTTGCCGAAGCGCATCGCTACAATCAAACCCAACGTCGACTGCTCGACGCCCTCGACAGCCTTCACGACCGACTGCATCGCACAAAGCTCAAAATCGTCCTGCTGGATTTACTCTCATTAGCCGAATTAGAGGGTTCAATCACACCGAACAAAAGAGCCTTTCTTGATATGGTCGCCACACGTTGGGGATTCAAAGTGAGTGAAACTGCCTACCAAAAAGCCGCTTGACGGCTTCGTAATGAAGAGCCTTCGGCGTGAAGTGGTTTTGCTTCTTCACGCCGCTCTTCGTTTTTCTCCCAAACCTTACCGCTTACCTTTCGCGCTTTTCACCTATTGTTGTATTTTACTTCTCAAATCAAACATAACGCTATGCGCACACGACTTCTTTTCCTCTTGCTGTTTCCTTTGACATCCGTCTTTGCTCAATCTTCCACCGAACCAAGTTCATTCGAGTATCGGACGATTCCCAACAACGCCTACAAGGTCGGCGAGCGTCTTAAATACAGCATCAAATACGGCGTCGTGAAAGCCGTTAATACGGAAATCGCCGTCGTTAAAGATACTGTCGTGCGCGGGCGAGAATGCTACAAAATCGAATACACCGCCCGAACTGTGCCGATGTTTGATAACTTCTATCGCGTCGACGACCGATACGAAACTTTCATCGACAAGCAAGGGCAGTTTCCGCACAGTTTCAAACAGCAAATTCGCGAAGGCAAATACGAGCGCGACGAATGGATGGAGTTCTTTCACGATAAGGGCATAGCCAAATCGCTCATTCACAATCGAGAATTTCAAATGCCGCCCTACGCACAGGATATTCTTTCCGCTTATTTCTACGCCCGCACGATGGATTTGCGCAGTATGAAGGACGGCTCAATCATTGAGCTCAACAACGTGAGCGACAAGGAAGTCATTCCCCTTAAAATCAAAATCCGAAACCGCGACCTGCTCGAAACCGAACTCGGCGTTTTCCGCACCATCGTCGTTGAGCCAATTGTGCAAGGCGTCGGCTTGTTCAAAAGCGACGGACAAATTCTCATCTGGATGACGGACGACGAAAACAAAATCCCGATTCGCATCAAAATTAAAGTCATCGTCGGCTCGCTTTCCGCCGATATTGAATCAATGGAAGGCTTACGCAATCCGTTGAAATCAAAAATGAAAGAATAGTGTTCTCTCCACTGTCTTCAATCAACACAATTCATCTTCATCACATGCGCGTAAAACTTCTTGTTGGATTACTCATCGGAACGCTCTTTGTCTCTTCGTGCGGCTCTGAAACAGGTCCTTCTGAAACTGCGTCCATCACGTTTCCCACGTCAAGCACATTCACGCTTCGCTACGCCGATTTCATCGATACCACTGGCACGGGTCGCAATTATGATTCCATCGGCGTCATTGACGAGCGCATCGTCGGCACGCGCACCGTTTCAGGCAGAACGGCGTTTCTTCATCAAAATATTCTTACCACCGCCACCGACACCACGACGGATACCACGCTCTACGCTTACGACAACAGCAACCAAGACCAATGGATTTTCCTTTCAAGCATTGAAGATTTCGTCGGCGATTTAGGCACGTTTGAGTTACAAGGATTCCCTTCGGGCTGGTATCCGTATTTGAAAACATCGGAGGAAGTCGGGCGCAATTACACCATTCTTCCTGCAACGCCGCTCACGCTTCAAATTGATACGTTCAGAGCTACAGCGACCATTCGCGCTGTCGGCAATGTGCGTGGCAGAGAAACCATTACCGTGCAAGGCAGAAGTTACAACACGACAAAACTTGTGCTGACATTTACCATTCAAGCACGGCTTTCAGGTTTGACTTTGCCTGAAGCAGAAATTCTTCAACATGTTTGGTGTGCCGATAACATTGGGATTGTCAAGTTTGAAACATCATCGGCGACGATTGGCGTGCCGCCGTTCTTTTCTTTCGTTTTGCCGAATACGAAGCAGGAACTTATCAGCGTAACCAACACATCGCCATAGTTGCGAGCGTGCCGCTCCTTATCCCCCGCTTCTTCTTTAATGACTTACCGATTTATTGAGGGTGAGCCTGTGGGGGGAATTTTGTGCTTGATCACTCTGCCTCATAGACGAGCCCTTTGTAGAGGGCTTCAATCTCATCTTTGAACTTTTGCTCAACGACCTTGCGCTTGATTTTGAGCGTCGGGGTCATTTCGCCTTTTTCAATCGAGAATGGTTCTGGAACGAGCAAGAAGCGGCGAACTTTTTCGTGGCTGGCAAGGTCGCGCGAAATTTTGCGAAGCAACTCGTCATAGAGCTTCTTGATTTCTTCCTTCCCCATCAAGTCGAGGTTGTTTTCATACTTAATGCCGTTTTGGTCGGCAAAGGTTTTGAGCGTGTCGAAGTTTGGGACGATAATCGCCGAGAGGAACGGACGCTTTTCGCCGATGACGACCACTTGCTCGACGAGCGGATTTGCGGCGATGAGGTTTTCAATTGGAAGCGGGGCGATGTTTTTGCCGCCAGAATTGACGATGATGTGCTTTTTGCGGTCGGTAATTTTGAGGTAATTGTCTTCATCGATTTCGCCGATATCGCCCGTATGAAACCAGCCATCTTCATCGATGACTTCTTTTGTGGCTTGTTCATCGCGCCAATAGCCTTTCATCACATTTGGTCCGCGCAAGAGAATTTCGCCGTCGGGTGCGATTTTGTGCTCGACGTTGTGAATCGGCGGTCCGACTGTTCCATACTTGACGAGATGGGCGCGATTGACGTGCGTTACGGGCGAGGTTTCCGTCAATCCGAATCCTTCTAAAATTGTGATGCCGAGGGCTTCGAAGAGTTCGCCTGTTTCTTTAGGCAGAGCCGCGCCGCCTGAAATGAAGTAGCGCAAGCGTCCGCCGAACCGCTCTTTGACTTTGGACCATACGAGTGAATCTGCCAGCGCGTATTGTGCAGCAATTATCGGCGCGAAACTTCCTTGACGCTTGGCTTTGGCATGTGCATAGCCGACGTTCAACGCCCAATAAAAGAGTTTCTTTTTCACAGGCGGGCTGGAATCGACGCTCTTGAACATTCCGCTTTTGATGCGCTCGAAAAGTCTCGGCACCGTTACCACAATGGTTGGACGGACTTCGGCGAGGTTCATCGTAATGGTCTCAATGCTTTCGGCGTAGTGAATCGTTGCGCCACACCCAAACATGAGGTAATAGCCAGCGGTGCGCTCGTAAGTGTGGCACAGCGGCAGAAACGACAGCGTTGAGTCGCGCTCGTCAACTGGCAACACCTTGCACATAGATTCATTGCACGACTTGAGGTTTTCGCACAAGTTTCGGTGCGTCAGCATCACGCCTTTGGGATTGCCCGTTGTGCCGCTTGTGTAGACCAGTGTCGCAAGGTCGTGTTCCGAAAGTTCAAGGCTCGCAAGCGCATTAGGGTGTTCGTGATTGAACTTTTCGCCGATTTTCTTTGCCGCTTCAAACTCCGTTACGCTCTCGTCAGGCGAATCTAATTCGTTAAGGGAAATGATGGCTTCAATCGTTGGCACTTCGGCGCGAATTTTTCGGATTTTGTTAAGCTGCAATATGGTCGATGTAACAATCGCCTTGCACTCTGAATTTTGAATAATGTAAGCGATTTGGTTCGGTGGAAGTGATGGATAAAGCGGCACATTGATTGCACCAATCATCATCGTCGCCATATCGTCCACAACCCACTGCGGACGGTTTTCGGAAAGAATCGCCACGCGGTCGCCCTTTTGAATGCCGATGGATTTCAAAAATCCGGCAAATGCTAAAACTTCCCGATGTAACTCGTCGTGCGTAATGCCTTGATACTTCCCATTGACCTTGCGTGCGAGCGCGAACTTATCTGTACGCCCATGATAGTGTGCAAAGACGGCGTTGAACATTTCCGTCAGCGTCTTGAACGATGTGCTGATGAGCGGCATAGTAAATTGGTTAAGGTTAAAAGATAGTCTTTACGCTTTCGCTGTCAGCCACGACGACCAGCGCATTTCTTTGGACATCGCGCTTCCCTTCTGGGCGACTTCTTCGGCTTTTTCCATCAAAAATTCGGTCATCGTTGTGATAATCCAAGTGTAGTTGTCGTGCCCGACGGAGTGATAATCAGCATCAGGTGCTGGGTTCATAAAGTCAATTGCGTAAGGCACGCCGTCGCGCACGGCAAATTCGAGCGTGTTGAGGTCGTAGCCTAATGCGTCGCAAAGTCTAATACAATAATCTTCAAGCATGGCTTTCATCTTCTCTGACGGCGCAAACGACGCTTGATAACGCAAGTGATGCGGATTGCGCGGCTCGTAAGGCATGATGTGCACTTTCTTCTTGCCCACGCAGTAACACCGATAATACTCACTAAATTCAATTCCTTCTTGCATCACCATACAAATCGTGCCAGTCTGATTATACTTTTCAAAGAACTCATTCGGGTTGTGAATTTTGTAGACATGCTTCCAGCCGCCGCCGTCAAAGGGCTTCATCCACAGCGGAAATCCAACATACTGGAAGTAATCGTTCCAATCGAGCGGGAAAATCAAGTTGCGCATGGATTCAGAGGTCGTGTTCGGCGGATGTTGATTGGACGGAAGAATAATCGTTTTCGGAACAGGAATTCCCATTTTGGTAGCAAGTGAGTAATTGAAAAACTTATCGTCAGCACTCCACCAGAAAGGATTATTGACGATATAAGTTCCGCCCAACGCCGCGAGTTTCAGATACGCTCGGTAGTGCGGAATTTCGTGCGAGATTCGGTCGAGAATGACCGTGTAGGGCGTTTCTTCCGCCATTTTCAGCCCGCCGATTTTGATGAACTCGGCGACGATGTGCTTGCCCTTTTCCTGCGCCACACGATTGATGTTGGCGATAAGCCCTTCGGGAAAGGAGTTTTCTTGCCCGCGTAAAATGCCGATGCGGAGCGGCTCGGTTGTTTTTTTTGTCTTTGACATGTGCGACAAATTGAAAGTCGTGAAAAAAATTTTGTTGTTTTGAACTGTGCTTTGGAAAAGTTAAGAAAAGGCTGTGATTCAGCAACCGTGTATATTGCCACTCTAATGGCGCGACGCAGTGAAGCGTGTGTTTTATCGAATCAAATTCTCGCGCACGGCTTTGCCCATTCCGGAAGTGAATTCCGTTTTGACATCGAAGTAATCAGGGTATTCAATTTGGAAGCCCAGCACATCTATTGTCGGTTTGACACGCAACATGAACCGGGTTGGTCTATTGCCTTCGCCTGCTAAGTTGAGCGCGAAATTTCCGATAGCTTCTGCACTTCGTCCCGATAAGGCTTTTTTCAAGTCGACGGACATTTGTAGCGGCAATGTGGCCATGCCGCCGTTGGCTTGAACGCTGACCTTGTTTTCTACGCGACCTTCCAACAGTTGCACCTCGTCAATGAAGAGAATCCATTCTAATCGATTGAGCGAAGCTTGTTCAGGATTTGGATTTCTGACTTCAATGTTAAGTGTGAAGTTTAAGGGTAATTGTGGCTGGGTAAGTGCTGTGGCGAAGCGCGCGCCGTCCGTAAGCGTCAAGTCGCGCCTCGATTTAATGCGCTGAACATTAATGCCTGCCAGCGTAAGGTTTTCAACGGTTGAGAGCCGAAACTCACAACGCGCGAAATTCTTCGTCTCCTGTATTTGCCGAACCACTGAACAGCCTTCAACGATAACCACCAAAAGCACCACTGTGTAAAGCAGAAACTTGACGCGATTTTTCATGCCTGATGATTTTTTCATGCCTGATGATTTTTGTGATGAACGATTGAGAGAGGACATAAGTGCAGAAAGCGGGAATCGAACCCGCACGTCCATTGCTGGACACAGGATTTTCTTACCACTTCGGCTTTCGCCGCACCCAAAAGGGATTCGTGGTCTGGACTGTGCCTTCATCATATTCCACCAAACGGTAGAATTTAGATGCCTCCCGTCCAGTCTCTACACCTTTCTCGCGTCCGCGAGACTTGGCTCGGCGTTATCAGGTCAAAGACTTCGCCGACTTTGAGAGGTTCTACTCGCTAAGTTTCCTTAGCAGCACTCAGTAAACTTCTTTGAAGATTATATGCACGAGCGTAATTGCCGCCTTTTGGCGTTAGACCCAACTTTAACAGTGCCTGTCTGATGCTCGAGCTTTTTTTCAAAGATTGAAGCATCATTTCGTCAGAAACTCTCATGCGCTTCCGTTTGACGTTTCTTCCACAGTATGTTTCAGTTTGACTGTGACAGTTTGGACACAGCGCACGCAGATTATCCCTACGATTGTTTAGACAGTTACCGTCAATGTGGTCAAGTTCCAACTTCAACGGCTTTCCTTGCCATTCACTTATGCCGCAAATCAAGCATTGATTTGACTGTTCACGAATGACCGTCATGCGTTTTCTTTGAACTGATTGAAGTTCAAAGGGAACTTTGCCGCGGTTTTTCTCAAACGCGTCTCTGGATTTTAGATATTCTTCCTTTGTGAACCCACGCTTCACTCTCCCTTCATTATGCGCTTTTTTGAGCGCAATACTGTTTTTTTAATCGAACAGAAGGGGATTGATTTGTGGAAGGAGCACATATCATTTTACCCGACTTTGTTTGATAGTTGGCAACCTGCCCGCAACCAAATGCGCAGAGTATTTTCGCCATAGTTTTTTCGGCAAAAATGCAAGTGTGCATACAATTTTTCAAAGAACGACTAAGTCCTGTGCGTCTACCAGTTCCGCCATTTCTGCAACGGCTTCAAAAAAACAAGGGCGCAAAGATAACACGCGCTTTTCGAACTGCAAATCTAATCACGCTTTTTGCGAAGAAAAAACGCGCTGACGAAACGCTGCCACAAGTCGCGCCACTTCGGGCACATCAATGAGGAAGGCGTCGTGCCCGTTGGGCGTGTGCATCACGGCAAGTTCAGCATTGGGAATCAATCGTGCCAATTCTTCTTGCTCTTCGGGCAGATAGAGCACATCTGAATCGGCTGAAATGACGAGCGTGGGTGCGTGGAGTTGTGCCAACACGGTTTCGTAGTCGCCGCGCTCTCGTGCAACATCGTGCGTATCCATGGCTTTCGTGAGCGTGATGTAAGTATTGGCATCGAAGCGGTCGACGAGTTTTTCTCCTTGATAGCGAAGGTAACTTTCGACTTCGTAGAGGTCGTCCGATTGTTTGCGGCGTGCAAAGCGTTCATCGAAGACTGGTTTGCTTCGGTAAGTTATCATTGCCATCATGCGGGCGGTTGCGAGTCCTTTTTTGGGCTGTTCGTCGAGGTTGTAGTTGCCGTTTTTGAAATCGGCGTCGGCGTAAATGGCATGCCGTTGTGCTTCGCTAATGCCAATGCACCACGCCGAGTGCCGCCCCGACGCAGAAATCGTTACCACCGAGTCGACGTCGTCGGGAAACATCAACGCCCACTCCAGTGCTTGCATGCCGCCAAGCGAGCCGCCAATGACCATTTTGATTTTCTCGACGCCCAAAAAATCCATCAAGCGTTTTTGCGCGTGAATCATGTCGCGAATCGTAATGAGCGGGAACGACGCGCCGTAGGGCTTATTCGTTTCAGGGTTGATGGAAACAGGGCTGGTTGAGCCGTAGCAACTGCCGAGCGCATTAGTTGAAATGATAAAGTCGGTTTCTTCGTCGAAGGCATTGCCGCGTCCGAACATTTCCTTCCACCACCTATCAGCGTCTGCCGAACCTGTCAGTCCATGACAAATCACGATGGCGTTGTCGCGTGAGGCGTTCAACTTTCCCCACGTGCGATACGCGATTTGCAGTTCGGGCAATACGCCGCCAAGTTCAAGTGCCAGCGGCTCTTGGCTCTTGAAAGTTTTTGTATAAGGCGATGGGTAGTCGGCAAAACTCATTCGTTTGACGGTTGAATTTCTTCGAAGCGACGCAACACGCGATTTTTTCGCACTTGCATTGCAGGAAAAATGCGCCCATTCATCGCGATGTAAATTCCATTTGGCAAACACTGCACGGCGGCAACGGCTAAACCGATGTTGAACGTCGCATCGGTGTATTTTGAAATCGCCGGCTCTAACGCGCCCGTAAGCACAATCGTTTTTCCGACAATGCCTTGCAGACGTTTGGCGGTTTCGGTCATGGTGTCGGTGCCGTGCGTGATGACAATGCGCTCGTGTGTGTCGACTTCAACGGCTTTGCGAATCAGTTCGCGGTCGTCGTCGGTGAGTTCTAAACTGTCTTTTTTGAGAATCGGCACGACTTCATATTCAAACGTGACGCGCGCTTGCTCGAGCACTTCAATGACTTGTGGCGAGCCGACTTGATATTCGCTTGTGGCATCGAAATAAATTTTATCAATCGTGCCACCCGTTGTGAAAAATTTAATTTTCATCGTTGATGGTTTTTGTGAAAGCAAAATTACGATTTTGGTTTGAGGAGCACCATCGTTTCAAGGTTTGGCGTGCCAGCGAACATATCCATCGGAAGGGCGCGTTCCACTTGGTAGCCACATCGTTTCCATGCTTTCACTTCGCGGGCGATTTCATCGACGCCGCAAAAAATGTGAAGCACGCGCACAGGTTTTCGCTCGGCTAAAAGTTCTATCACGCCTTGTTGCGTGCCTTGTCGGGGCGGGTCTAAAAGCACGACTTCCTCTGCAATCGCTTTTGGCAAACTGCGTTTGAGCGACTCCGCCGTAATTCGTCTTGAAAGAAAATTCAACGTGGCATGCTTGAAAAACGGCGCGTTCTCGCGGGCGGAGTGAATCGAGACGCCTTCGGCATCGATTCCAATCACTTCGTCGTAATGTGTTGCCAGCCAGAGCCCAAACATTCCGTAACCGCAATACAAGTCCAAAAGCCGCTTGCCGTGCGGTGCAAGCATTGCTTCCGCATTTTGAAGCATCGCGGGCAAGAGCGATTCATTGACCTGCGAAAACGCCGTCGGGTGATAACTAAACTTCTTGCCCAAGACTTTCAAAAACAATCGCTCTGCGCCATAAAGCCGCTTGAACGGCACTTGCACATCAGGACGCTTTTGCTCGAAGGTGTAATTTGAGCGCGTCGCATCTTGAAAGATATACGCCGACACAACCGGCTCATCAAGGCTTTTGAGTTGCTCGGCAAGCCGTTTCAATTTGCGCACAATCTCGCCGTTCATCATATCAACATTGAAAATCACCGACGGCTCATGGTAACTGCCGCGCACAATTACAAAGTGCACATGTCGCGCAAGCGTGGAATACGCGGGCAAATTGAGTTTCTCGGAAATGAACGCATAAATTTTTTTGTGAGATTCAGGCTCTAAAACGGAGTCATGATGTTTGGCGTCGGATTTTTGCTCGGCGTTGCCGCCGATGAACGAGAGCGTTACACCTTTGCGGCTCACGAGCACGCGCCGTTTGGTCGAGGTGCGGTAGAAGCGCGGCAACGGCGAAGGCATAATCGGTTCGGGCGAGCCGTCCAATCGGTTCGATTTCCAAAAGGCTTGAAGCGTTTCATTTTTCAGCGCGAGTTCGTCGCTGTATGGCAGGTCGGCGAAGGCTTCTATCGGCAAGGTCTGAAACACCTTGTCGGGAAAGGCTTTTTGAAGCAATCGCTCCGCGAAGGTTCGTTCCGAAAGGGCGCGGGTTGAATTGGACGGTAATTTCAATATCGGCTTTGATTAAACTCAATGATTGGTCGTGTTATGTTCTTGTGTTTGTCATGGTGAACGACGCGATGTTACGACCTCACCCTGTCCCGACTTCGTCGCGACATCCCTCTCCTTTTTAGGAGAGGGAAAGATTCCGCAACGCGCAAGCAAGGGTG
>FWPU01006560.1_pt1 | contig 13651 bp, 14 predicted proteins | sample 2228361 | NCBI WGS metagenome assembly FWPU01 (sample SAMEA103939777, study PRJEB20133) | metagenome | reverse complement strand
TGAACTGGTCAGCGTGCATGTCATCCCGCGCCCGCACAGCGATGTGGAGATGATCCTTCCCAAAGTTTCCGAATAAGTCGCCCGCGGTCACTTTGTTTGGGCGGGGAAAATAGCCCTGATGGACGATTTTTCCCGCCCTCAAACCCTGCCGAAAACCTCCCCCCTCGCCCTGCATCCCGCTGCGGAGGCATGGCGATCATCAGGAGATGAGGGAATACCATGCCCAGGAAATGTTACACTGCGCAGGATATTAAGAACCTCGCGGATCAAAAAACCTTCGAACTGCGCCTGCAAAAGGGTGACCTGATCACCCCGCTGGCACGCGATCAGGCACGCGAATCAGGGGTCTGCATCATTGAAGACCAGACCGATGCACCCCCACCGGCACAAGCAGCCACGGCAAGGCCGTCAACCCCCGCCGGCGGACTGGAAGCACAAGTCCGGCAAATTGTCGCCAAAATCCTGGAACAGGAAACTGCCCCACCCCCTGCCCCTGCCCGCCCGGTGGTGCATGTGGACGGCCGTTCGTTAACCATGCCGCCCTTCCCCTTTGAAATCAACCGCCCGGAAATGGACGTGCGCCTGGAAGATGTCATCACGGCCACCCATGGCTCACCCATGGCAGCCGGTTTCATGTCGCTCCACAAGGGCAGTTTCCCGTGGACGCTGACCTACGACGAAATTGAGTTTGTCATCGAAGGCGAATTGCACATCACCACCGACAAAGGCACAGTGGTCGGTAAACCGGGTGACGTGATTTATATCCCCAAAGGCACGAAAATTTCCTTTGGTACACCCCAATGGGCCAAGTTCCTGTATGTCACCTACCCGGCTGAATGGGCTGGCTGAACAGAAAGGCGGTCAGACACATGCCAATCGTAACCGAAGCGCAACTGCGTGATCAAATCCGGCAGCCCCAAAAAGGGATGAGCGTGCGCCTGCCGGCGGATGCCCGACTTTCCCCTTCTGCTCAGGACTTTTTGAAAGCGTGGAACATGGAAGTCATTTTTGAGGGCACCGCCGTTGAACCGGATACTGCTGAAGAAAGCGCTGCCAAACCGCAATGGGACAAACCGGGCGAATTTCCGGTGGTGCTGACGGGGGAACTGCCCCGCTGCACGACCTGCGGAATGCCGGTCAAACCCAAACCGGAGCATATGACCCAACTGGACAGCCAGCATTTTGCCCCCAAAACCCACCCGCGCATCCGCTTTCGCGGCAAGATGGACACCCTGCACGGCCTGTTTTTGCTGGTGATTGCCCAGGCGCGCCGCGAGCAGCAGAACCGCCTGGCCACACTGCTCAGCACCCTGGCGGCTTATTGCCGCGAAATTTCCAGCGCCGAATACAACCAGCGCCCGGTTGCCCCGCTCCTGCTGGACGGCAAGAGCGATGACGACCTGCGCAAGATCACCCACACCCCCAAAGAAAGCCTCGGCATAGATCACATTGTGCCGGGCCCCCAAGACCCCGAATTGCTCCTGTGGTTGAATTACCTGCGCACACAGGTGCGCGAAGCGGAAATTGCTGCACTGGAAGCCTTTACGACTTACGAAGGCGGCCAGCCGCAGGAACCCGAACTGGCACGCGCCGTCAACCGCCTGAGCAACGCCGTTTATTACCTTGAACTATCCCTGGTCGCCGGAAAACTGGCAAAGTAAGGTGGCATGAATCCCAACCTGCATCTCATCCTTGAAGAAGCCGACCATGCCATACAGCGCCGTTCGATCAACGGCTACCGCGGCGGCGTGCGCTGCGGGGTGGATTTGGGCACCGCCTATGTCAGCCTGTTTGTGCTGACTGAGGACAACCAGCCGCTGGTCGGTACCTACACCTATGCGGAAATTGTGCGGGACGGGCTGGTGGTGGATTTTGGCGGTGCGGTGGAGCTGGTGCGCAAAATGAAAGCCGAAGTCGAAACCCGGCTGGGATTTGAACTCCGCTCAGCAGCAACCGCCTACCCCCCCGGTGTGCCGCTCACCGAGGTACGTGCCACCCGCTACGTGCTGGAAGCGGCCGGATTCAATTGCTCCGCATTGGTGGATGAACCCACCGCTGCCAACGCCGTTTTGCAGGTGGAAAACGGTGCGGTGGTGGATATTGGCGGTGGGACAACCGGCATTGCCATCGTGCAGGACGGTAAGGTCATGTACACCGCCGATGAACCCACCGGCGGCACCCATTTTACACTGGTCATCTCCGGCGCGCTCAAAATCCCGTTTGGCGAAGCCGAAGCCCGTAAAATCAACCCGTCGGAGCAACCCCGCCTGTTTACCATAGTCCGGCCGGTGATGGAAAAGGTCGGCACCATCATTCAGCAACACATCCGTACCTATCCGGTGGACTGTATCTATCTGGTCGGCGGCAGCAGCGCCTTCCAGGGGATTGCCGGTGTCATAGAAAGCGTGACCGGCGTAAAAACGGTCGTCCCCGGCAATCCGTTGTTTGTAACGCCGCTGGGCATTGCCATGAACGATCAACTTTCTTTGTGAGGAGCGCCTGTATGGCTGATCAATTTGAACTACGCGCATATTGCTATCTCGACCGAATGCAGCCCCAATACGCTGCCTTTGTGGGCACCATCACGCAGGGTGATCTGCCCATCGAAGGCATGGCCAGCCTGTATGTGGAAATGGCGCCGGGCAACTGGGTCTTTCGGGTGGTGGATATTGCCGTTAAAGCCACCGATGTTAAACCGGGCGCTCAAATTGTGGAACGCGAATTCGGCATGTTCGAGATTCACTCCCTCTCGCAGGAAGATGTGATTCAGGCCGGTCAGGTGGTTTTGAACCAGCTGGGGCTGAAAATCACCGACCGGAAGAAGCCCGAAATTGCCTCATTGCAGGTGATTACCAACGTCAACCCGTATCAGGCGCAGCTGCTCAACCGCTTTGCGCGCGGCATGATGCTGGTGCCGGGTCAGACAATGCTGGTGCTGGAATGCGCCCCGGCGGCCTATATCAATTTAGCCGCCAACGAAGCCGAAAAAGCCGCCCCGGTCAACCTGATGCACATCAGTTCGGTCGGTCGGTTTGGGCGTTTGTGGATGGCCGGCACCGAAGCCGACATCCTTGCTGCCCGCGATGCTGCCGTCACGGCATTGAACGAGATCGAGGGTGTCCCCTAGAAAGCGAGGCTGAATGGCGAAAAAATTTCTTACCGCCAAGGACATTGATTTTCACGCCGATCAGGGCGTAACCGAAATTCACGTAGGTGACGATCTGGTGGTCACCGACCTGGGGCAGGAACGCGCCCGAGAACGGGGCGTGCGGCTGATTCGCCTGCCGGCGGGTGAAAAATCTCCCTCTCACCCGGAATGCGAAACGGCTGCCCCCTCCACGGAGACCTCCCCCTCATCGGAGGTAGTAGCGCAGGTGCGCGCCGCAGTCATTGCCCGGCTGGGCGGCACCCCCGAAGGATTGGATCAGATCATCCAGAAAATCCTCAACGGCAAGTAGGTCAGGACGGCAGTTTTCCGTTGCTCAGCCAGAAATCCACTTTGGCGGTCAATTCCTGCAACTGAGCCACCAGCCGGCCGCTGGTGAGCGGTTTGCCCTCGCCTGCCGTTCGGGCAATTTCCACGCTCCGCCCGATCACCGCCAAAAGCGGCAGTCCGCTGGAATGAAATTCCTCCAGCATTTGCTGGTGCAATTTCAAACGCGAATCATGCTGACAGATCACCAACCCCAGAATATCCAGGCTGGGGTTTAATTCATTCCTGACGGCGTTCAGACTTTCCAGAAAGATGGACACCCCGCGCCGGTCAACCGGGGTGGGCAGAGTGGGAATGATGACACCGTCCGCGGCATTGAGGGCGTTTTCCACCAGCAGCCCAAGCGAGGGGCCGCAATCCACAATGGCAGCATCGTACTGATTCAAGCCGCTCAACGCTTTTTTGAGAATGTTTTCACGTCCAAGGCGGGTGATCAGGCCGATTTCCGAGATGGATAACGAAAGTCCGCCGGGTGCCAGATCGAGGTTAGGTTTGAGCGGGCGGATGATCTCGCTTAGCGAGAGCGTACCCGGCAACGATCCGCCGATCACCTCGGCAATGCACTGACCGCTGCTCTCACCGACCGTCGCCAGCGTCAGACTGGCCTGCGGGTCCAGATCAATCAGCAATACCCTGCGTCCGGCGTCGGCCAGCCCGGTAGCCAGATTGATGGAGAGCGTGGTTTTACCCACACCTCCTTTTTGGTTGGCAATGGCAATTGTTTTCATGGTGATTTGGAAAAAGAACGGTGGAACGGATTTTATTAAAGTTTACTCAAATTTGGACTTTGAGAAACAGAAAAATGAACCCCAAATTAAGCCAATTCGGGGGAGTTACAGCCTCTGTAACATGGAGAAATCCAAGCCCCTATACAGTGAAAATACGCCGGCTACTCAACCGCACCTGGGTTGTATGGCTTTCTTCAAAGTTGCTTAACTTATGTAACTGCGCTGGCGGCCATCGTGCGTCAGGGTTTGAGTGAGTTCACCTGTTGGCAATTCACCTCTGGGGGGAAGGGGTATCGGTTGCCCAAAGCACCTCCGCGTTCTCCGAAAAGTCCCTTGCAGGCAGCGAATCGGAAGCCATCAGCCGGCAGCCCAAAACTCCACTGAAAATCAATCCCGCAGCCAGCACAATTCGCCAGGATTTCACTCTCAACTTCATGAGTCACCCTCACCCTGATCAGGGACATTTTTTCAGTGTAATATTAGCGTAGGTTGGGCTTTGGGCGGTTAAACCGGCACGGTTGGCAGCCACAAAATAGTATTGCAGGGGGATGGCTTCCTGACCTCTCCCCTCCGGCAGGTCGTTGACCGAGTTGAGGGTGGTCGTCCAGAGACTGCCCTCCCTGTTCTCCATCCTTCGATTGTGCCAGTTTCCACCTTCCAGCCGGTAGTAAATTTCCACATCGTTGACCGGACTTTCTCCACCGGCTTCCACCGATATGACCACCGTGCGTTGTCGGCAATCTCCCCAGGAGAAATCATCATCGGAGGCAACCGGTTCACCAAAAAACGGTGGCGCCGCAATGACCGGTAAATCGGGGGGCATACAGGAAGTGACCACCGTCGAATCGGCCACCCAGCAATGAGCCTCGCTGTTGGGAAGTTTCACCCACCACCATGTCAAAGCGGTGTTCCGCCCCTCCACCACGACGCTTTGCCCCTCCAACAAGGAGGTCACCACCCCGTAGGCCTTACCCGGGCCACGTCGGCAATTGGCATTCATCGAGAAGGTAGCCATAGCGGTGCATGCGGTGGGAGATGCGGTCACGGTTACGGTACTGGTACTGGTAGAGGTAGGCGTCAGGGTTGGTGTCAGGCTGGGTTCTGGTAAAGGGCTGGGGGTAAAACTGGCCTCGATGCTCGGCGTATTCGTCATCTCCGCAACAGGAACAACGGAAGCAATGCCTTCTTCACGCACCCGAACATGGGTCACCGCGTACTCACTCCACACACCGCCATTGGACTGACTCCGCGCCCGCAGGGTGTAATTTCCAGTAAAGGGAGGCTGCCAGATGAAGCGCACCGTCACCAGTTGCCTGGATGGATCCGGGTTGATATGGAGGGTAACTTCTTCCCCATTCACACTGAATTCACTTTGCAAAACACCGCCCCCTGCTCCGGCGTGGTAAACCACTTCAATCGGCTGCAATGGGAGATCGCTGCCATCCAGCGGAGCATCAAACCACGCCTGAGGCTGAGCTGGCATCTGTGCCTGCAAATTGGACGACTGACAACCCGTCAGCAGTAACATCAAAACCCATATAACCACCACAAACGGATTTTTCATTTTTTACGATCCTCTCTCGAGTATCCAGTCTCGCATCTGCAACGCACGGCACAACCGCCCAAAGCGACCTGGAGCAGTACTCCACCTTCCTCAAGGAGCGCAGGGGCTGGTCGCTTCCCAAACAACCAGCGGGGTTGCCTTGCTTTCGCAGGCAACTAATTTTGATTCGGATGTGGGGGCTGTCTGTCCGACAAGTCCCTCCGGCACACTCAGACAATACACCTCAGCCGTCACTTCCAATTGGGCCGATTGATAGAGACAGCTCCAGTCGAAAACCGGCCCGTGGTAAAGATCGCCACCAAGTCCACCGACATCGTCCAGGGTCAACCCGCGATTCTGCAATTCATACTTCAACGCCAGCGCATGCTGCGGAATATAATAGTCAAAGGCGGTCTGGCGCAAGGCCACCGGTATGACCACCGATTCACCCGGTGAGAGCGCAGGAATGGGAATATCCTCGGTTTGAAACGGTTGGCCGATAAGATCCCCCGCTATGGGTACCTGCAGAAGAATATAACCGCTTTGGGTGGATTGGAACTGAGAACTGAGCAGATCATTCACCCAATCAGATACTTCGCCTTCAAGCGTATCATTCTGCCCTGATTCAGTCAGAGGTTGAGTAACCGAGTAACGATAGGAATAGAGCAGGGTCTTGCCGGTCAGATTGGGATTGGTCGCCTTAACTTTCAAACGCACCACATAAGCAGGCTGGTCGTTAAAGTTGTACATTTCCGGAACTGCCGGCGTGGTGTTGGTAACCCGGATAGTTGCCACGGCCGGTTGGAGCATTCCTTCAGGTACGGGTTCGGTTTCCACACCCGTCGCACCTCGTATCGGCCTCGGGGCGTCTGCACCCAATACAGACCTGGCGGCCGATAAGCGGTCAAGGGCTGCTTGCCCATTACCTGCGCGTAATTTTCGCTCACACAACCCGGTTGTGCATGATCAGCCTTGACCGCTTCAAAAACCTGTTCAAGCCCATCTCGCAAAGCCTCTTTACACTCCTCCGGGCAGGGAATGCCGGCTTCCGCGGCCGCCAACTCAATGGCATACTGGATACCCATCTCTTTCAACTCGTCAAAATTGGGCAGAGTGGGAGGAATGCCGGTAAAGTATGTGATACCAATTTCCAATCCTGTCATCAGCCGAGCCTTGCAGGTCTGACCGCATTCAATCCCCAGGGCATTGATGATCCCTGCCGCCACTTCAACAATGCCGTTTTTCAAGGAATTGAAAACTTCAACGATGGAACCCCATACCTCTTTCAAGCCCTCCACGAGCATTTCACCCCATTCGGCAACGACCGACTCATCCTCATCCTTGGCAGGGGCCGGGCAAACTGCCCAGCCATTGATCATGGCCGTATTCAGGCGATTGTACAATTCAGTCGCCATCGAGGTAATTGTTTCATCCGAAATCATCTTTGGCGTCGAATTGCGCATGGAATTCCAAATGGTTGGATAGTCCAGACTGCGGATGTAGACGCACCCCCAATAAGCCGGGTCAGCCCAGTCAATGGGAGAAAAAGAAACAATCTCAACCCGATACGGATTGGGAAGGTGATTCAGAGTAATCGGTTGAATATTCGTCTCGTTGGTTTCAAGACGAATGACAACCGGTTTGGATGGACGCCCGGCCGGTTGATTGCCACTCATCGGCGTGATTCGAACATAGAGGGTATGGGGGGTTTCGACCTTGTACGAAACCCATGGGTGGAACCCCGAAAGTTGAATGTAGGGCAAAAGAGAATCTGTGCCGCAGCCCATCGGCAACGAATGAGATTCCCCAAGGCTGGCAAAATCCACGATAAAAGACCCTCCCGAATCACCCGAAACACAGCCGGAAGCCAGTAAACCGGGTGGCCGGGGCTGGAAATCGCCCTGAAAAGGTTGCGTGGAAATCTGCCACAGCGCAGTAGTTGCATGAGGAGCATTGGTTGACCAGTAAAATTCACGCCTTTGATCGGAAGCGGCGGGGTCAATTTCTCCGTAATTCGAGCGAAAGGTGGAAGCCACATCACCCACACAATTCGTACCAAGAGTACACATCTTCAAGTCGGTAAAATCTACCACCAGATGCTGTTTGCCCAATTCGACGAGCATTCCCCCCTGCCAGCCCCAAAGCTCCACATCCACGGTTTGAACAATCTCTGGCCAGACGGCAACCAGCGCATCCAGAAAACCGGATAGATCCAGCATTCCCTCGTTGGAGGTCAAAAAAGTGAAAGAAGAAGCAGGAAAGCGGTTGAAAGCCCCCCGATTGACCGAATAGTAGAAATAAATCTGTTCCACCGCCGGCGGCAGATGGAGAAGTCCTTTTTCCAGGGTTAAACCCACAGCCGCCAGACAATCGGCATCGTTGAAAGTAACCTGCACCGGATCCGACGCTGATTCACCGACTGCATTGAAAGCCGATACCGTATAAAGCAACGGCCCCCCCCGCCCCGGCTCGGTATATTCCAGCGTTCCACTGCCAGCATGACTACCCAGGCTATCTACCCGTTGAAGGACCGATTCGCCGGCTTCGGCGCGGTAAACAAAAAACCCGCTTTCGTTGTCGGATTGATCCTCAATCAACAGGCGAACCGTGCAGCCATCACTGACCGCCCGGAGTTTGGGTGGTGCGGGTGGTTGAGCAGGGGGATTAAACGTCCGTTCCCACCATAATTTTAGAGGAGCAGGGGATGCTGTGGAAGGCGAAAAACCCCCTTCGGGCAATACCACAGGCTGGGGAGCGCTGCCGGCAATTTCCAAAGGCGGCTGAGGAATGAAATTGGGCTGGCCATCCGCTCCCAGCCCGGATGTATCCAGCAGGCTAAAACCCACCGGTGCATCGGCATGGATGTTGACAACGTTGGAAAAGACATGCTCCCCAATGGAGGTGGTTGCCTTCACCACCAGTTGGTGATCGCCGTCAACAACCGGCATCCACTGCCACTCAGCACTCATCTGCTCGCCCCCGGCTGGAATTTGGGTTTGCACCAGTTGACCATCCGCCCAGAGTTCGAGGGAAACAATGGGACGCTGCGAGACGACCACCGCACGCACAGGAAGAAAGGCATCCGCCGGCCAGCGGCTTTCGGGCTGCGGATGGAGCAAGGTAACCAGGATGGGAAGAGGATTGGCAGGCACCTGAGCATTGGCATCTGGTAAACGCGCAGCAAACCTCCAGGCCAGCACCGCCACAAGGGCCATGCCAATCAATCCCCCTCCACAACCGAACAACAAAAAACGGAAACGGTTTTTCAAGACTCGCCTCCCGCAAAGAAGGTTCAAGTCACCGTACCGGTAAAAGAATGACTTAATTCAACCCGGAAACATACCGCTACCCCCTGATCGAATTATAGCACCGATTTTTTGAGTATTCAACTCGACATTTTCAATCATCCCCCAGCGCGGCGCAGCGGCAGGTATTATTGGCGGGCGGGGTATTGGCAGGAAAAACTCCGAGCGTAGATTCCGCTTTTTAGGGCAGAATCCCTTCAGGCGGGGCAGCGCCCCCGCCTTTCCGCTGCACACAATCTTGGGCGAGTTAGAGAATCAATTCGATAATTCGCGCCACGACAACGAAAATTCCGAGAATCGTAAAAAGCAGAATAAAAAAGTTCCATACCAGATCCAAAATTTTTGGTTTGATGAGTTCGGCATTTTCTGTTATCCCTGAGGAACAGGTATTGATGTTGCGTACCATTTGACCTTTTTCGACAAATCCTAATTCAACACATTCTTGCGTGCTATCATATGCACGCTCAAAATTCCTAAACTTTATTGGTAAACTAATAGCTGTATAAAAATCTGCCTTGTCTTGTAATTGAAAATGTAAATGAGGCTCAGAAGAGTGCCCTGAATGCCCGCACTCGCCAATTTTCTGCCCTGAAACAACCGTATCCCCTTTTTTCACGGTTATGCTGCCTGCCTTCAAATGAGCATAAAGTGTATATCGTTCAGTATCATGCTTTATTACAACATAGTTTCCGCGTATATCCGGGGTTGTTATATCCACCCAGCCTGTCCCTGCTCGGGCATAATCCCTGATGTTTTCTCGTACATCTTCAACAACTCCGTCTGATGCCGCAAGTACAGGTTTTCCAAAAGCAAAGTAATTCTCTGGTTTGCTTCCGCTGTTTTGATAGGTTTTTCCAGAATCGTCAACAACCACAAAATCATAAGCATATCTTTGCCCAACCAAATTCCACGAATGGGAAGTTTGTTTGTGGATACCCCCATTAAAAACCTTCCAGGTTCCTTCAAATGGTAGAATGAAACTCACTGTGTCATCATACCTGACACCTTTGACAATAGATCGCCAAGTGGCTATGAGTTGCCCCATTGCTTGTCGTAAAGTCTTTATCAATCCATAAGGATTCAAAATTGACCAGATAGAAACTGATATGAGATATTCTAACAATAATTTGACGGGTGTTAAAAAAGACATTGCTCTCTCCAAATGGTTTATAAACAAAGCGCCCAACGGTTGGGTTCAGCCGCGTTGCGGAGCGACATCGGCTGCAACCCGTTGTAAGCCCGCTGTTGTTTTCTAAAGACCAAGCAAGGCATATGCAATTGCATGTGGTAACCCGTGCAAGATAGTGGGCGCGATGATACTACCACTTTTCTCCCTGACAAAGCCCAAAACCAGGCCGCCAAAGAACGTCCAAAAGCCCCACCACCACGCCAGTTCCCAATGACCGTTAACCAAACCGCCGATATTAAGTATATGCATCAATCCAAATAGGGCGGCAGCGATCACGATACCCCAACCCCAAGTGACGCCAAAAAACTGAAAAGGCTTCTCGAAAGCAGCATTTAATCTTGATTGGATATACCCACGAAACAAAAGTTCTTCCCCTAACCCAAGAAAAAAGACGTAGAAGACAAAGGCAGATATGGCATTACCAACCCTGGCTTCCATAGTGAGTTCTAAGCAGGCTATCGGCAAGATAATGCTAAGCAAGACCCCATTCTCGTTCGCCGTTGGCTTACGTTTCAATAACCAAACTAATGCAAAAAGAACAGCAATATGAACCGCAGCCAAGATAAGCGACCCGCCCCATTCCCTGTAATCAACAAATACGAAGGTAGCACTGGCAATGGCCACGGGCACAAATGCAGTTGCCGCTACATTCAAATGGTATGAGAGATTGCGGAGGGATAGACCATAGGCTGCCAAGTTCCTGCGAGTCGCTACCAGTAAGAGCAAAGGAGAGACAACCATCACCCCATACTCAACAAAGAATCGATTGGATACTTGCCTTTCCCACCTGCCGATGGGTGATAGACTTACTAGTGCTATGAGCAACAGGGTAAAGCCAAAGACAATTACCACTTCAACGACTGCCTTTACCTTCTCCATCTCTTCATATCTTCGTTTGGCGGGCTAACGGTTTAAGGATTAATGTGTCGGAAAGGGCGAAAGTCCAAACATCGGTACAGTGTGCCGCCACATCAATCCGAGTTGAACTAAGCCGTCTTAAGAAACGTGCCTGACCATTTGGGATTTAGGGTACGCGGTCAGGTCCAATCCGCCATCCATTTGTAGGTTTGTATTAATTGTACAAACAAAAAGCCTCCCAGCACAAGCTGGCGCATTGGTTCACATAAAATGTTACTGAAGTAAGATTGCTCTGTTGCGAAGATTGGATAAATGTGATGAATCTAAAGTATGAACCGAGAAAGTCGATACATAAAAGTTGCCAGGATCGCCTATCAACTGACGAAACAAACCTTACCGCAGTACACGCATCCGAAAAGTCCCCATCACTTCACGTTTCCTCAGTTAGCCGCATGCGTCTTGTTGATGTTCTACCCGGGTCTGAGCTATAGAGACATGGAAGAATGGCTGCTGGCCACAGATACGATCTGCCAGGAACTTGAGCTTCGGAGAGTGCCAGACCATAGCACATTGCAACAGACCTGCAAGAAGCTGCGCATAAAGGACTTCAACCAGATGAAAGAAAAACTGCTTGAAGCTGCTGAGATTGAAGAAGAAGCCATTGCTTCGGATAGCACGGGTTTTTCGCCGGGACAGGCCAGCCTGTATTACCAAACTCGCAGCGGCAAGCGGTATCAGCGCTGGTGGAAGGGGGTATATGCGGTCGGGGTAGCTTCCCTGTACATCTTGGCTTGGCGTTTTGGCTACGGCCCGAGTAGTGATGCCCCTTACTTGAGCGGGCTGCGGCGAGATGCCAGGCGCTATGGTAAGCGCAGGGCCTGGGTGATGCTGGCTGATGCGGGTTTTGATGGCAAAATCGTCAAAGAAGGTGACTTGATCCCACCCGTGCGACGGCACGGCAAGTTGACCGATGCGGATCGAAAGGCGAGAGCCGAGCTGGTTGACCAAACGCGCCTGGATGGTTTGTTCGGACAACGTTGGAAAAGCGAAAGCGTGATCTCGGTGATCAAACGCAAGTTTGGTGATGCCATTCGCTCCCGCAAGACGAGTCTGCAGAACCGTGAACCGATTGTGAAAGGATTGGTCTACAATATTCATCTCTGATTTTGTTGTTTCAACCATTTATCTTTGCAACAGAGCAAGAACATGTATTAAATCTCGAGCGAATCCAATTCGCCATTTGCCTGAACTTGGACGACCAGCGCAAGCAACCTCGCCTGTTCAATGCACATAGCCTGGTGATCCACCCGGTACCACCAGGTCTTGTTCTCGATTTACCATCACCAGGCATCGAGGAACGGCAGATCACCTGGGGCAATCTGTCCCTTCGCCTCGACGATGGCATCACGTGCCATGCGCAATTCTGGCCAGGTGAACACCGAATACACCCGCAGGAAGGGGATTACGACCTGATCCAGCAGAAAAACCTCTTTCCGAGAGGATGTACAAAGGTTTTTGCTTTCGTATTTTCGGGCAAGGTACTTAGGCTCTTCGATTTTCTCCCACCCCGCAAAGCGATCCTGCCACCAGCCCCAGAACGATCCCTGCTGCCACTGCCTGGAGGGACGCGATAATCACCACCCTCATAACCCACGATAACACACACAGGGCCGCCCGGACGCAGCCCTTTCCACGTCACCACCGCCCTCTAGGATACTTCCCCGATCCAATGCGCCCACGTTGCCCCCTGTGCTTGCAGGGCATTGACCAGCCGTTGGTCGGCACTCCATAACTCTGCGCCGTGCTGCTCTGCCAGGGCAATGTACTGGGCATCGTAGGCTTTTCTCTGTCCCAGCCGTTCTGCCCAGCGCAGGGCAGACTGGTGCAGTTCCGGCGCAGGCGAGATCCGCTCGATCTCCAACGCCAACAACTCGGAAAAGTATTGTTCCGCGTCTTCTCTTCGGATCAAACCCCTCACCGCTGCCTGGTGAAAACCACTCAGGCATTCATATTCCCAGAGCGTCGGTGCAAAAAGCACACTCCGTCGTTCACGCAAACGCTCCATCAGACCGAACGCCAGGTCGGTGTATGGCAGGTGCAGGAACAAAGACAGAGCAAGGTTGGCATCAATCACAATTGCCATAATTGCTCCATCTCCTCGTCCCTCTCCTTGCGGGCTTCGTTGACCAGGTCTAACTCAATCAGCGGCAGGTTTTTCGTTCGCTTGCGGATTTCCGCCAAAGCCTTCATCCGGCGCTCCCAAACTTCATCGTTGCCCTCCAGGGCGTCCAAACCGATATCCAGGGCCTGCCGCAAGACGCTCGCAGCAGAACGCCGCTGCAGAGCCGCAAGGCGTTCCAGTCGGCGTTTTTGTTCAGGATCAATCAATACCTGATAGCGTTCCATTCCGATCACCTCTGCGTTACACAATGTTGTTTATAAAATACACCTGATTGTGTAACATGTCAAGCCCTCTGCTTTGGCCAATAAATTGTTACTGAAGTAAGATAGTCAGCTCAAAAGAAACTGTGACCA
>FWPU01010533.1_pt1 | contig 13653 bp, 12 predicted proteins | sample 2228361 | NCBI WGS metagenome assembly FWPU01 (sample SAMEA103939777, study PRJEB20133) | metagenome | reverse complement strand
TAGGTGAGCATATTATACCACAGATTTTGGGATTTGTCAAGGGGGTGGGTCGGGAATTTGGGGGAAATTGGGCGATTCGTGTGGGAAAAGGTTGTGAGATTCTTCGCTTCGCTCAGAATGACGCTTTTGGGCAGTGGGCAATCGGCAGTGGGCAGTGAGATTCTTCGCCTTCGCTCAGGTGGGAAAGCGGGACGGATTACTTCTCTGCCTCACGCTGTTCTTTCAACACCGCAATAAACGGCAGGTTGCGATAGCGTTCGTCGTAGTCCAGTCCGTAGCCCACCACGAAACGGTTGGGGATTTCGAAGCCGAGATAGTTGACCTTTATCTTCACGCGGTGGCATTCGGGCTTGCTGAGCAGGGTGCAGAGTCGCAGGCTCGCAGGCTGGCGTTCGCGTAGCTGGCTCAGCAGATAGTTCAGCGTCAGCCCCGTGTCCAAAATGTCTTCCACCACCAGCACATTGCGCCCTCGGATCGGCATATCCAAGTCTTTCAGCAGGCGCACCTGCCCGGTGGAGCGTGTCTCCGCGCCGTAGCTGGAGATGGCAACGAAATCGAACGAGACGGGCAACGGGATATGGCGCATCAGGTCGGCAACGAACACCAGCGAGCCTTTCAAGACGCCCACCAGCAGGGGCGGTTCGGTCTGGCTGTAGTCGTGCGTAATCTGTTGTGCCAACTCCGCCACACGCGCTTGGATTTGCTCGGAGGAAATCAGCACCTCCAGTTCAGGAAACTGCTTGAGCCAGATTGCTTCTCCACTCATCGCGCTCACCCTTTGCACGCTTGCGACTGACATCGCCTCACTCCTCATTCCCACTCGATGGTGGCAGGTGGCTTGGAACTGAGGTCATAGAGTACGCGATTGACGCCTTTCACTTCGTTCACGATGCGGTTGGCGATTCTCAGGAGCAGGTCCCACGGCAGTTCGGCGGGTTCGGCGGTCATGGCGTCCTCGCTATGCACCACGCGCAGGACAATCGGGTGTTGGTAGGTGCGCTGGTCGCCCATCACGCCCACCGAGCGCACATCGGGCAACACCGCAAACGCCTGCCACACGCGCCGTGCCCAGCCTGAGCGTTCCATCTCCTCATTCAGAATGGCGTCCGCCTCGCGCACGATTTCCAGCTTCTCGCCCGTGATTTCGCCCAGCACGCGCACCGCCAAGCCCGGTCCGGGGAACGGCTGGCGCCATACGATGCTAGGAGGCAGTCCCAGCTCCTGTGCCACCGCCCGCACCTCATCCTTGAACAGATAGCGCAGGGGTTCAATCAGTTCCATCTTCATCCATTCAGGCAAACCGCCCACATTGTGGTGGGTCTTGATTTTGGCGGCGAGGCGCGTCCCGCTTTCGATCACATCGGGATAGAGCGTGCCCTGCGCCAAGAATTTGCAATCGCCCATCTCGTCGGCGTGCTCTTCAAAGATGCGCACGAACTCCTCGCCGATGATGCGCCGTTTCTGTTCGGGGTCTATCACGCCCCTCAGCCGTTGTAGGAACCGCTCACGCGCATCGACGAAGATGAGCCGAGAGGGAAAGTGTTGGGTGAACAGTTCGCGCACCTGCTCCGACTCGCCCTTGCGCAACAGCCCATGGTCAACAAAGATACAGGTGAGGTTCTCACCGATTGCCCGCTGAACCAGCGCAGCGACCGTGCAGGAGTCGATCCCACCACTCACCGCGCACAGCACATGTTCATTTCCTGCTCGTTGGCGAATCGAGGCGATACTCTCGCTGATGAAGTTCGCCGTTGTCCAGAGCGGTTGGCATTTGCAGACATGATACAGGAAGTTGCGCAGGAGGTGCATTCCGAACACCGTGTGCGACACTTCGGGGTGGAACTGCACGCCATAGAGCTTGCGCTGGAAGTCGCCCATCGCAGCGACGGGCGTGTTCTCGGTCTCGGCTAAGATGACGAAGCCAGGTGGGGGCTTCTGCACATGGTCGCCGTGGCTCATCCAGCAGGTCAGGTGATAGTCCAAATCTTCGAACAGGGCTTCGCTGTGAACGACGGTGAGCAGAGTGCGCCCATACTCCCGCTCTTCGGCAGGTTGCACCTCCCCGCCGAGCAGGTACGCCATCAGTTGGAGACCATAACAGATACCCAGCACGGGGATGCCCATCAGAAACAGTTCGGGGTCGATGCGCGGGGCGTTCGGCTCATACACGCTCGCAGGTCCCCCTGAAAGGATAATCCCTTTCGGCTGGCGCGCGCGGATTTCGCTTAGGGGCGTATCGTAGGGCAGGATTTCGCAGAACACATGGCACTCGCGTATGCGTCGAGCAATCAGTTGGGTGTACTGACCGCCAAAGTCCAAGATGATGACCTGTTCACGCACGCCAACGGGGCGCTGGGGAACGGCTGTCTCCATATCGAAATGATACCTGATGAGATACGGAGCGCGAACGCCTTGCTGAGGTACAATCAGGAGAGGAGTGTGTCTATGCAGGTGGAACTGAGCAAGGAGGTCGTACGCATACTTGAGCAGATTGCGCAGAGGCGTTCGATGAGTGTGAGGGAGCTGGTAGAGCAAGCAATCCAGCAGCTTATTGATCGAGAGACAGAAACCCATCAGCAACGCGTGGAGCGTGCGCTTTCAGTCGTTGGCAAGTATCGGCTTGGTGTGTCAGACCTTGCTGAAAATCACGACTTTTACTTCGCCGAGTCGGTGAGTGAGTCCTCCCTATGAAGGTCTTCGTGGACACTTCTGGCATATTGGCACTCCTGAACGCAGATGATGCGTTCCACTCTGAGGCAAGCACGCTCTTCGCCAAATCTCTGGCTTCGCGTGATGAACTGTTTACCACGAACTATGCCGTCGTCGAGAGCATTGCTGTGTTGCAGAGTCGGCACGGAATGGAACCTGTGAACGACTTGATCGACAATATCCTGCCTGTGCTTGAAATCGTCTGGGGCTCTGAGATTGACCACCAAGCTGCTATTCAACTACTCAAAGCAACCAATCGCCGTAGGGTGAGCTTTGTCGACTGTACAAGCTTCGTCGTCATGCGAAAGTTAGGTATTGAGTTCGCGCTTGCGTCAGACCGCGATTTTGAGGATTTCGGTTTTACTCTGCTGAAAGCCCAACAATAGTTCCCCCTTGCCTCAGGTATCCTATCGATGTGCCGAACCTGCGTTTGAGAGTGCGGGGTATGACCTGCTCGGCGTGTGTGAGGCGGGTCGAACGCTCCCTACAGAACCTGCCCGGAGCGCGCTCGGTATCGGTCAACTTGGCGACCGAACGCGCCGAAATCGAGACCGACACACCCTTTGACCCCCATCTTGCCATCGAAGCCGTCCGCCGAATGGGCTACGACGCCGAGTTAGACACGCCCGAAACCTCCAAACTCACCGAATCGCACGGTTTCAACTGGCGGCTCTGGCTCAGCGTTGCGCTCAGCATCCCAATTTTCCTGCTGAGTATGGTCTTTATGGACCTGTTGCCCGTGCAGGGCTGGATTCTGCTTGCGCTGACCACGCCTATCCAGTTTGGCAGTGCGCTTCCACTCTACAAGTCTGCCTACACCGCTCTGCGCAACGGGACGGCAAACATGGAGGTGCTGGTTCTGCTCGGCACGCTCTCAGCCTATTTTTACAGTCTTGCGCTGACCCTGCAAGGTCAGCACCACCATCTGTACTATGAGACCTCCGCCATCATCATTACGCTGGTACTGGTGGGACGACACTTGGAGGCACGGGCGCGCGGGCAAGCACGGCGGGCGATGGAGTCGCTCTGGTCGCTCCTGCCCAGTGAGGTTCTGCGGTGGAACGGCAAAGACTACGAGCGTGCGCCTCTCTCGGCGGTGCAGGTGGGCGACCGCCTGCGTGTCCGCACGGGCGAGCGAATCCCTGTGGATGGGGTTGTGTTGGCAGGCGGTGGCTGGGTGGACGAGTCGGCACTCACGGGCGAAAGCGTGCCAGCCGAACGGTACCCCAGTCAAAAAGTGTTGGGCGGGAGCCTGCTGGTGGATGGGATGCTGGAGATCGAGGCGCAAGCGGTGGGGCAGACTACTTTGCTCGCACAGATTGCCCAAGCTGTTGAGCAAGCCCAGAGCCAGAAAGCCCCTGTGCAGAGGCTCGCCGACCGAATCGCCAGCATCTTCGTACCCGTCGTGGTGCTGATTGCGCTGGGCACTCTAAGTGTCTGGTGGCTCATCACAGGTTCGTTCGGGCAAGCGTTGGTGCCTGCGGTGAGTGTACTGGTGATTGCGTGCCCCTGTGCGTTGGGGCTGGCGGTTCCGATTGCGCTAATGACAGGCACGACCCGCGCCGTGCGAGCGGGCGTGCTGATACGCAACATCACGGTGCTGGAGCGCGTGCGCCAAATCGATACGCTGGTGTTGGATAAGACGGGCACGCTCACACTGGGCTATCCGAAGGTTCAGAGGGTTGTTGTGGAGGGCATCGACAAGCGCACTGCCCTGCTTTATGCCTATGCGCTGGAACGCACGACACGCCACCCACTGGCAGAGGCGATTGTGGAGTATGTGGAGGGCAGTGGGGCGATTGAGGGGAGTGGGGAGTGGGGAGTAGGGAGTAGTGAGGGCAGTGGGCAGTGGGCAGTGGGCAGTGGAGAAAATGCCCTCACCCACCCCAGCCCTCCCTCTCCCGACGCTTCGGGAGAGGGAGGGAGCCAAACTCCCCTCGCCCACAGCGTGGGAGAGGGGCTGGGGGTGAGGGCTAACGAAAACCTCACCCCCCCAGCCCCCCTCTCCGCAAGCAGAGAGGGGGGAGAGGCAAGCGGTGGTTCCCCCTCTCCGTTTACGGAGAGGGGGTCAGGGGGTGAGGTCGAGATTCCTCGCCTTCGGCTCGGAATGACAGAAACGACAGAGGGAGAGGGGCAGGGGGTGAGGGCTGACCCTGAAGCACACGGGCGAGACGCCCGTGCTACAACAATACAAGGACTGGAGGTGAGGGCGACTACTGTTCCTGGCGGAGGCGTCATCGGCACAATAGAAGGACACACCGTTCTTATTGGCAGTGCGCGATTTCTCCAAGAGCAGGGCGTTGCGATAGAAAGACCGCGGCGTGAACCAGTGTTGCTTGCGGTAGACGGGCGGGTTGTCGCAGGGTTTGCCTTCACCGACCAGCCCCTGCCCGAACTCCCCTCGGTGCTGAACGCCCTGCGTCGTGAAGGGATAGAAATCATCCTCTGCTCAGGCGACCAACCCGAAGCCGTTGCCGAGTTCGCACGCTCGGTGAGCATCGAGAAGTGGTATGGAGGTCAACTGCCCCAACAGAAAGCGCAGTTGGTAGCCCAGTTGCAGAGCGAGGGACACAAAGTCGCCTTTATTGGGGACGGGATCAACGACGCTCCCGCGCTTGCCCAAGCCGACCTCAGCATCGCCGTCGCCGAGGGCACCCACCTCGCCACTGAGACTGCCGACCTCATCCTGATGAACCGCGACCTGCGCACGCTCCTCACTGCGCTCCACCTCTCCCGCGCCATCTATAGCACGATTCGGCAGAACCTGTTCTTTGCGTTTGTCTACAACACGCTGGGCATCCCGCTGGCGAGTATGGGCTATCTGAACCCCATCGTGGCGGCGGTGGCGATGAGTCTCAGCTCGCTTTCGGTGGTGGGGAATGCGCTTCGACTACTGAGGTGGCGTGCGCCGAATTAGCTCTGCACTCGTTCTCGAATCGTAGCGATAATGCGGGGCACTGAACCGCGCGCCACATAGATAAAGTTATCGCGACTCAGCGCGCCCGCCACAAAGATGCCTTTCACAGGGGTCTCCCCCGTGACGCGGTCGTGGACGGGTTTGCCCTCGCTATCGATCGGCACACCCAGCGGTTCCAGCAGGCGCACATCGGGCAGAAGCCCTATCTGGATTAGCACGAAATCGACGGGGAGGCTCCACTCCTCGCCCATCATGCGGAACTGGACACAGTGGGGTTCAATACTCAGGATTTCCACACCGACGTAGGGATGAACGCGCTCCTCCTCTATGCGCAGTTGCAGTTCGCGCAAGACGAACGGGCGAAACCGACACTCCTCCAGCGTATCGGGTTCGACTGCAAGATAGACCTTCGCATCGGCATCGGCGAGCCGAATTGCCGACTCGCCAGCCGAATTGCCACTGCCAATCACCAAAACACGCTTGCGCCAATAGCGGATAGGGTCTTCCAAGCGAAGCGATACATGGGGCAGGTCGGCACCTGGCACCTCTAATCGGCGGGGTCTGCCCCAAATGCCTGTGCAGAACAGCACATGGCGCGCTCGGTGAGGTGGAAGGGGCGTGCCGTGAATGGCGCAAGTGGTCTGCACCTCATACCCCTCCTCGAGGGGTACGACGCGCTCCACGCGCTCATAAGTGCGGATAGGCAAATCCTCAGCGGAGGCGACCTTGCGATAGTAGTTCAGCGCCATCTCGCGTGTCGGTTTCTCGTCGTGGGGTGTCGGGAACGGGTAGCCCCCAATCGCTAAATCGTCTGCAGGCGAAAAGAAGCGCATGCCCGGCGGATACTCCAACAGCGATTGGCATAGCGTGCCCGCCTCTACAATCGTGAACTTCAGCCCAGCACGCTTGGCTTCAATCCCGCTGGCAATCCCCGCTGGACCCGCACCCACAATCAGCAAGTCGTCCATCCCACTTAAAGAGTACCCCGGAAGTGGGGTATAATAGACAAATAGCGTAATCACACAGGAGGTTTATCCAAATTGGAGCGGGTTTCTATCTTTGTTGATGGTGCGAATATGTACTACGCGCAAAAGCGGTTAGGCTGGTTCATCGACTACCGCAAGCTGTTGTGCTATTTTCGGACGACCCTCGGAATGAAGGTGGCAGACGCCTACTACTATACTGCGGTCGACCCCAACGCGAAGGGGCGCGACGCCACCTTTCACGACTACTTGCTCCATTCGGGCTATGTATTGCGCACACGCCCCATCAAGGGCTGTTGTGGTTCACGGGAAGAGGTTGTGCCGTGGGAACGGCTCGAACTGGCGGTCGATATCGCCATCGATGCGCTCCTCTCGCTGGAGCATTACGATGTGTGCGCCATCCTGAGTGGGGACGGCAACTTCGAGCGACTGGTGGAAGTATTGCGAGCGAAGGGCAAGCGCGTGATGGTGATTGCCCACCCCGAAATGACGGCGCGGGAACTGCGTGTGAGCGTGGGACCCCATTTCTACGACCTGCGCGACTTGGAGTCCTATATCGCACGCTCGGACCGCGCACCCGACCCCTGCCCTGAAAAGGCACCTGCGATGAGCATCGAGCATCACGATGAGTGAGGCAACAACTCCCTTCAAAGCGGGCTTCGTCGCGGTGGTCGGGAAGCCGAATGTCGGCAAAAGCACGCTGATCAACCACTTCGTCGGGCGTAAGGTGAGCATCGTTTCGCCACGCCCCCAAACCACCCGAAGGCGAATCTTGGGCGTAGCGCACTACCCCGACGCTCAGATTGTGTTCGTCGATACGCCCGGTATCCATAAGCCAAAATATAAGTTAGGCGAGCGAATGGTCGAAAGCGCAGTCGGTGCGTTAGGCGATGCCGACCTCGTGCTGTTCGTGGTCGATGCAAGCCGTCCCCCCAACCACGAAGACCGCCTCATCGCCCAAATCCTGAGCGAAGAGACCAAAGCACCGATTATTCTGGTGCTGAACAAGATGGACAAACTCCCGCCCGAAAAGGTCAAGCCCCACACCGAAGCCTACTGGGAACTCGTGCCCAATTATGCCGAGTGGATGATGACCAACGCGGTCAAGGGGCACAACTGCGACAAACTGCTGGAGATGATTCTGAAACACCTGCCCGAAAATCCGCCCTTCTTCCCGCCCGACCAGATTACCGACCAGCCCGAACGACTCTTCGCAGCGGAGATTATCCGCGAGAAGGTGCTTCTGAAGACCCGCCAAGAGGTTCCACACGGAGTGGGGATTGCGATTGAACGGTGGGAGGAACGACCAAACGGTGTGCTTTACATCGCTGCGACCATCTATGTTGAGCGTGAGACGCACAAGGGCATCATCATCGGCGAGAAGGGTGCGATGCTCAAAAAGATTGGACAGTTAGCGCGCGAGGAGCTGGAGTTGTGGCTCGGGCGCAAAATCTTTCTGGAGTTGTGGGTGAAGGTGCGCGAGAACTGGCGCAACAACCCCTCCTTCTTCCAGCAGATAGAGAGTTAGCGTACCCTTTATGAGACCGCCAGTAGCCGACGCCCGTCCTCACTGCCCAGCAGGATTTCGCACGCGCGCTCAGGGTGGGGCATCATCCCCAGCACATTGAACCGCTCGTTCGCCACGCCAGCGATGTGGTCTACCGAGCCGTTCGGGTTCCACGCCTCGCCCAACTCGCCCGAGGGGCTACAGTACCGAAAGATGACCTGACGGTTCGTTTTCAGCCGTTGCAGTATCGCCTCGTCGCACACATAGCGTCCGTCGCCGTGCGCGATGGGGATGGTCAGCACCTCGCCCTCGCGGTAGCGTCGTGTGAAGGGCGTTTCGGCGTTCTCCACTCGGATATGCACGGGCTTACAGATGAACTTCAGCCCGACATTTCGGGTGAGCGCGCCGGGCAACAGCCCTGCCTCACATAGAATCTGGAAGCCGTTGCACACGCCCAGCACCAGCCCACCCCGTTCGGCGTAGTCGCACACTGCGTCCATGATGGGGGCAAAGCGCGCAATTGCTCCTGGACGCAGATAGTCGCCATAGGAGAACCCGCCCGGCACCACAATCAGCCCATAGTTGCGCAGGTCTGGGCGGTCGGCATACCAAAGATAGTCCACCTCGTAGCCCAGCACATCCTTCAGCGCGTGGAAGGCGTCGCGGTCGCAGTTCGAACCCGGAAACACAATCACACCGGCTCTCACTCGTTCACCACCTCGTAGTGATACTGTTCGATGACGGGGTTCGCCAACAGTTTTTGGCACATCGCCTCCACCTGCTCGTGGGGGTCACCGTTCGGACTGAGTTCCACTTCGAGATATTTGCCGACATGCACGCCCTGCACCTGCTCGAAACCTAACTGCTGAAGCGCTTGCTGAAGCACCCGCCCCTGAGCATCCAACAGTCCGGGCTTCAGCGTAATCGTAATCTTCGCCTTTGGCATAGATAGATTTTACCTGTCGCTTGCATGCAACGATTCGGGTACAATTTTGTGCGATGGATGAGTGGGGAAAACGGCTCCCCGACGCCGTGAGGGAAGCCGTTGCACAAAGGACGAATAACTCGGCAATCGAGTTCGGATTCGGCTCCGACCTGTTGCCAGAGGGTCGCTTCGGTGAAAGTTGGCTCGTTCTGGCAGACCAGACGCTTCTCACTCTCACGGTCGACCGCACCCCGCCCGAAACCAGCACCAGCGCACGCCTGCCGTGGCTGAGGCGCAACCCGAACGGCAACGGCTCTGCCCACACCCACAAGCCGCGTGTCGATATCGTGCGCGTCGTGCCCCTTAGCGAGGTGGAAAATTTCCGAATCCAGCAACTGGTGGGCGCATCGGCATTAGAGGCAGTGCTGAAGGACGGGCGCGTGGTCGAACTCCTGCGCTATAGCAGTGGTTTAGCCTCGCTGTTTGGGCAAGTAAAACTGCGCCTCGACGCCCTGCTCAAAGGCGAAGAGCCACCCCCTATCGAGAGCAAGCAGCAGGTCTGCGAGCGGTGTGGGCGTCCCATTCCCGAAGATTCGATTTCCTGCCCTGCGTGTCGCTCACAGAAGCAGGTGCTGGTGCGCCTTTTGTACATGGTGCGCCCCTACTGGCGGTACATGGTGCTTGGCTCGGTGCTGGCGATGCTCAGTGCGATGGTCGAACTCGCCCCGCCCTACCTGACCAAAGTCTTGATTGACGAGGTGTTAGTGCCCCGCACGAATGCGACCCTGTTCGTCTGGCTTCTGTTGGCGTTGGTGAGCATACGGCTCGCAGGCACAGGAATCAACATCGCGCGCGGGCGACTGAACGCGTGGCTCGGAAGCCAAATCTCGTTCGAACTGCGCTCCAAACTCTACCAACACCTGCAGTGGCTCTCGCTGAGCTATTTCGACCGCCGTCAGACAGGCTCGATGATGAGCCGAGTGACGCGCGACACCGATGCGCTCTACGACTTCTTGGTCAACAGCGCGCCCACAATCACGCTCAACCTGCTGATGATTCTCGGTATCGGCACGGTGATGATGTTGATGGATTGGAAACTGAGCCTGCTGGTGCTGGTTCCTGCGCCGTTTATTGTGTGGCTGGCGCGCTATGCATGGCGTCGAGTGATTCGGGTCTGGCGTCGGCACTGGCATCGGTGGTCGCGCCTGAGCGCGCATCTCGGCGGAACCCTGAGCGGAGTGCGCGAGGTAAAAGCGTTCACCCAAGAACAGCGCGAAATCCAGACCTTCGACAAGCGCAACTTCGAGATTGCCGAGACAGGCATGGTCGCAGGCAAAATCAACGCCAGTGTGTTCCCGCTCATCTCGTTCTTGGTGATGTCCAGTTCGTTCGTGATTTGGTATGTCGGTGGGCGGGGCGTGCTGGATGGAACTTTCGAACTCGGAAAACTGGTGGCGTTCCTCTCCTACATCGGAATGCTCTACGGACCGCTGAGCATCATCACCAACATTATGGACTGGGCGTCGCGCACCGTGACCGCCGCCGAGCGCGTGTTCGAGGTGTTGGATACCGAACCCGAAGTGCAAGACAAGCCCGATGCGAAACCGCTCACCGAAGTAAAGGGCGAAATCGTGCTGGAGAATGTCTCGTTCGGCTATGAGAAGCACCACCTCGTGCTTCACGATGTAAGCCTCCATATCAAGCCCGGCGAGATGATTGGCTTGGTCGGTCCGTCGGGTTCGGGCAAGACCACGCTGATGAATCTCATCTGCCGATTCTATGACCCGACGCGTGGGCGCATTCTGCTGGATGGCGTGGATTTGCGCGACCTACGGATGCAAGACCTGCGTCAACACATCAGCGTCGTGTTGCAAGACACTTTCCTGTTTCCGGGCACCATCCGCGACAACATCGCTTATGCACGCCCCGACGCCACTCAGGAGGAGATTATCGCCGCAGCAAAAGCAGCGAACGCCCACGATTTTATGATGCGCTTCCCCGACGGCTACGATAGCTGGGTGGGCGAGCGCGGGCATCGACTTTCGGGGGGTGAGCGCCAGCGCATTGCGATTGCCCGCGCTCTCTTGAGGAACCCTCAAATCCTTATCTTGGACGAGGCGACCGCTTCGGTCGATACCGAGACCGAACGGCTCATCCAAGAGGCACTGGAACGGCTTGTGCAGAACCGCACCACGATTGCGATTGCCCACCGCCTCTCAACCCTGCGCAACGCCGACCGTATCGTGGTCTTGGAGCGTGGGCGTGTGGTGGAGGTGGGCACGCACGACGAGCTGATGGAGCGCGAGGGAACCTATCACCGCCTCGTCACGATGCAGATGGAACGGAGCCAATCGCGCCTGTTCGTAGGGTAAAGCAAGGAACCACCCTGCAGGAAACTTTTCGGCAGGAGCGAACTCTAAACCTGTTATGAGACTGAAACTCACCGTATGGCTTCTGTTGGTGGTGCTGAGCCTCGCCAGCGCACAACAAGGCTCATCTGCGACCATCACCCTCAATCTGGAAGACGGAGCCAAGATCGAGGGCACGGTCAAAGTGGTCGCACGCGTGCAGACCGAACGCTTGGTTCAGCGCGTCGAGTTCTTTGTGGACGGCACTCTGCGCGAGGTGGACGAAAGCACCCCCTACGAGTTTGAATGGGACACCCTCGACGATACTGAAGGCGAACGCACCCTGCGCGTGGTCGCCAACATGGAGGGAGGGCAATCTGCAACGAAAGAAATCAAGGTCGTGGTGGATAACGGGGTCGACAAAGGCAGTGCCCACCACTTCCAACAGGCGCGTGAAGCGTTCATCGAGGGCAAGTTCGAGGATGCCGTGCGCTCCGCCCGAATCGCCGTCAAAGCCGATTCGGGCAACCGTGAGGCACGCGTTCTGCTCATCCAAGCCTACCTCAGGCTCGGACGCCTTCAGGAGGCCGACGCCGCCGTGGACGAGCTGGTGCGCCTGTTCCCTGACCGAATCGAAACCCAAGAGTTTCGGGTCGCAACAAACCTGCGCCGTGCTCGCGTGGCGCGCAACGACCGCGAACTGGTGCGCAACGCCGTCGACGCCCAACACAAAATCAACCAGATGCGCCTCAAAGCGGTGGAAGAGAGCAACGACCCCGATGCCATCGTCCAACGCGCGATGCTCCGAATTCGGGAGGGCAACCCAACCGCTGCGATGAATGACCTGCTTACGCTCACACAGCGCGATGAGCGCAATGTGCGTTATCTGAACCTGCTTGCATATACCTATCTCAAGGCAGGGCGCGCCCGCGATGTGATTGTGATTACCCACTCCGCCATCCGCCGACAGGTAGCAGACGACTACACCTATGCGATTCGCGGGCTGACCGCAGGACTGCTCCTGAACGACGAGCGCGAGCAACAGAGGGCGTTCGAGGAAGCCGAGAAGATTGACAAGAATTCCAAGTGGCTCCTCAACGCACGCACGAACTTGGCGATGAGTGAACTACGCGCCAGCACCGTCGCTCGGCTCACAGCGCAGGCGCAAGGGCTGAGCGATAATACGCCCGAAACCGCTTTCGCACGCTATTGGGCGTTGGTGCTGAACCGTGAACTGGACCGCTCCAAAGACGCCTTCTGGCGCGCAGTGGAACTCGACCCGCTGAACGCACCCGCCTACACCCTGCGCGGACTGCTGAACCTCTCCGACGGGCTGAAACCGGGTGAGGACGACCTCATCTCGGTCGGGCGCGAGTGGCTCGAACTGGCTTTGGAAGCCGACCCGAACTATGCACAGGCGCAGATGGGCATTGCTCTCAGCTATGCGTTCGAAATCTATGTCGCCAAACGCGATGGCATACGAGTCGAACCTGAACTGGCACAGAAGGCAGAGGAGGCGCTCAACAAGGCACTGGCGATGGCGCGCGATACCGCTTGGGCACAGTTCTGTGCGTCTTATATCTACGAGGAGTTGGGCAAAGGGCGCGAGGCGATTCAGGCAATCCAGCGCGCCGCGCAGATCGACTCTCGGCGCATCACGAGCGTGTCGCCCCCTGACCCTCTGCGCTTGTTGGAGCGCGTCCCTGCGCTGATGTTCGCGCCGATGTTGCCCCCGCCGATGTGAACACCGCCGAGGTTCTGGTCTTCACGGGTGGCGAGCTAGAATATCGCACGCTCACCTACTTCATACCTGACGCGCTGAGCGAGCAGGTGCAGGTAGGGGTGGGCGTGGTGGTGCCGTTGCAGTCGCGCCAAGCGTTGGGCGTGGTGCTGAGCCGAGATTCGCTCCCCACGCCCGATGAGACGCTCAAGCCCATCCTCGCCGTACTTAATCAGCCTCTGCTGAGCGGGGTTTTGCTCAGTCTCACCGAATGGCTCACTCGAACCCAGCTCTGTTCCCCAGCGGAAGCGGTGCAGACGGTGTTGCCCTCCACTCTGCGCTACCATCTGCAATCGGTCTTTGTGTTGCGTGAACCCTTGCCGACCTTGCGCTCCCGAAACGCCCAGATTGTCGCCGAGACGCTCAGGGCGATGGGCGGACGGGCAACGATGGAAACCCTTCAAAAGCGATTAGCGTCGGCAATCTTGCGTCCGGGGCTAAACTACCTTCGACAACAGCAGTTCGTGGAAACCTTCTACGAGTT
>FWPU01010532.1_pt1 | contig 13654 bp, 7 predicted proteins | sample 2228361 | NCBI WGS metagenome assembly FWPU01 (sample SAMEA103939777, study PRJEB20133) | metagenome | reverse complement strand
GGCTGCCTTCCAGCCCTCGCCGGGGGCAAAAAAGCCAAGATCCTCACTGGCAATGATTTCAGCAATCGTGAAGCAGTCATGCACTTCCACAGCATCCACATCCTGGGGGTGATTTTGGCCATCTCATACGCCTGCTGGGCAGCGCGGCGGGCAGCCGGCAGCGAGGTAAGGGTTGACCGGTCGTGCGTGGCGGCATCGCTGGCCTGCCCACTGCCAATGATGTACAGCGGTGCATCGCTGAACTGGCGGGCCAGCTCCTCGCTGACCAGCAGTACCACGGCAGCCCCATCCGAAATCGGCGAGCAGTCGTACAATCGCAGCGGCCAGGCAATGTAGGGGTTGGCACGCGGATCGTGTAAAAACTCGAATTCGTCTTTCCACTCCGGGATGGGCAGGCCTTTGCGGGCTGCACTGGCTTTACGCCCTTCCATGATTTCACGAATTCGCTGCCCAAATTGGGCTTTCGGGTTCAACGCGCCGTTTTCATGGTTCTTATAGCCTACCTGCAAAAAAACTTCCGGGTCTGCCCCGTATTCGTGCAGGTAAGCAGTGGCCATGGCTGCATATAATGCCGGAAAGGTGAAACCAACCGCTGCTTCATAAATCACATCGGAGGCGGTTGCCAGTGTATCGGTAACTCGCTCGGTGGGCAGCTCGCTCATCTTCTCCACCCCGCCGACCATCACAATATCATACAAACCAGAAGCCACTGCCAGCATCCCTTGCCGCAGCGCCGCAGATCCACTGGCACAGGCATCTTCTACGCGGGTTGCCGGGCGGGGGTTCAGTCCCACCCAATCGGTCATCAGCGGCGCCATGTGAGCCTGGCCTTCAAACAGGTCGCCAGAGTAATTGCCCAGGTAAACCGCCCCAATGTCATGCGGATCGAAACCGCGGTCAACGGAGGAGAGCATTTCGCGGTATGCTTCAACAAAAATATCCCGTGTGGCCATGCCATTGTAGCAGCCGAACTTGCTCATGCCGGCGCCGACAACCGCCACACCACGCCCTAATTTGCGTTGGGTCATAAAACTTCTCCTTCAAGCCTTTCTTAAAAATTCATGGAATAATGCGTTGAACACATCCGGTTTTTCGATGTGGGGGCTGTGGGCTGTGTTCTCAATGATATGCTCCTCATAAGTGCCCCCGGCCGCTGCGTATTTTTCCAGTACGGCGCGGGTTTGCTGCAACATCGGCTGCGGTGGAGCCACCTCATCACCCGGCCAACCCGGCACATACCCCAATTTACCCAGATTGGCAATGTCGAAAAACGAAGTATCCGAAACAATCAAATCGTGGCTGCCGCGCACCCACAGGATGGGTGGTTTCGGCTGTGCTGCCAGCAGGTCCGGTACATCTGCCTGGAGGTATTTCAGCGACCAGCAATTGACCGGCCCGCGCACTCCCGGCGCTACGAACGGCCAGTTAGGTGAAGGCACAAAATCTCCCGGATAACGGTCTGGACCGGTTTTCTCCATCAACGACGCGGTCAGGAAGTCCTCCTCGCGGGCAGCGCGGAAGGGCGGCACATAGTAGAAGGCATTAATGATGTTGCGCGGGGAATTAGGATCATCACTGCTGCGATCCTGCGCCTCAATGCGTTTAACAAATTCCTGATTAACCACCCCGCCGCCAGAACCGGCATGGTCTTCATATAACGGTGTGCCATTTTCTCCTTTGGTGCCGCCAAATCCATACGGTGAAACGGGACAAATCAGAGTTGCGCTCAACACACGGCCCGGAAAATCACCAATAAAGCGGTAGATGATACCCGCCCCCATGGACCAGCCCACCAGATGAGCCTTTTCCACACCCATAGCATCCATCAACGCTGCCAGGTCATCGCACCAATCCCGATAGCCGCGGGTCGAATCAATCAGCACATCTTCGGTCCAGCCGTAACCACGCAAATCGGGGGCAATTGCCCGAAAACCCGTCGGCAACGCCAGCATGGTTTCCTCCCAGTACAAGGCTGCCGAAAAATTGCCGTGCAGGAAGATAACCGGCACACCTGCCGGGTCTCCGCTGGTTAAGACGTGCATTTTCAAACGCGGGGTCTGAATCATCTGCGAAGTTACACCCGGTAACGGTTGTGGCATATTCATGGGACTCTCCTTTCTCAACTAATCTGATAAGGTTTTGGTTTCTTTGTCTTTCTCAGAAAGTTGTACCCCTGTTACAATCAAACGGGGAACAATTCCCAGCCGATGGGCTTCCTCTCGCAACCACTCGCGAAAGTCGGGGTGGGCAATCCGAATCAGCGCTTCCATGCGGTCACGCACACATCGCCCACGCAGTTCGGCCACACCAAACTCGGTCACAATCGTATCCACATCCTGACTGGGAACAGTCACTTCGGCTCCTTCCGAGAGGATGGGAACAATCGTTGAAATCTGTCCGTCCCGGGCGGTGGAGCGCAGTGCAATGATGCCGCGCCCACCGGGTGAAAGCTGCGCGCCGCGGTGCGTATCCAGTTGGCCACCGGTGCCACTGAAATGGCGGTAACCGATGCTTTGCGAGCACACCTGACCAAACAAATCTACCTGCAAGGCGGTATTGACACTGATCATGCGGTAGTTCTGTCCAATCACAAACGGATCGTTGGTCACCTTGCCCTGCTGAAACTCCACCCCCAGATTGCGATCCACAAAATCATACAGTTTGCGGCTGCCCAGTGCAAATGCGCCCACCATTTTACCTTTCCAGAGCGTTTTGCGGCGGTTGGTTACCACGCCGGCTTCGTACAGGTCCACCATCCCGTCGGTGAACATCTCGGTATGGATGCCCAGATCCCGACGGTTCATCAGGAAGGGCGTAATTGCATTAGGGATGCCGCCGATACCCAATTGCAGGGTAGAACCATCTTCAATCAAATCGGCAATATAACCGCCAATCGCCTGTTCAGCCTCACTGGGTGGAGCAGAGGGCAGTTCAAACAGCGGTACATGGTTTTCGACCACATAATCCACTTCGGAAATATGCACCTGCGTATCGCCGAGGGTGTACGGCAAGTTTTCGTTAATTTCCAACACGACCAGATCGGCGGCTTCCATCAATTGTTTTTCGATGACCAGCCCGAGTGAAAGGGATAGATAACCGCGCGAATCGGGCGGGGTAGCGGTTCCCCAAAAGATGTTGACCTTCCCGCCGCTGGCCAGCAATTTGTCGGTTGAGGCACGGTGGAGATTGTTCGGAATATAGGACATGCGCCCCTGTGGGTGAACCTTGCGATCCGGCGCGCCGTAAAACCAGTTTTCCACAAAGAAGTGACCCGCCATCTCCGGGTTGGTAGCATATTCATAGGCTCGCAACGGCAGACACACCCACACCGTCACGTCTTCCAGCCGGTCCTTGTGATGCCCCAGTTCACTCAACAATCCCGGCGGCTCCGATGCCGCAATGGCCACTCCAATGGTCTGATGAGATTGCACCAGCCCAACCGCTTCAGGAATGGAGATTAACTTGCTTTGATAGACTTCGGTTGGATTCATACTCCTCCTGCCATCAGGGCATGATGAAGGCTGAACCGGCCTGATTGTAGCCAACCCCCGAACCGACAAAGGTCACCAGATCACCAGATTTGATTTTGCCCTGCTTGCGGGCATCATCAAACACCATTGGAATGCAGGCGGAACCGGTGTAGCCCCATTTGTCCATGATCCAGTGAGTTTTCTCCAGCGGTAAGCCGAGAGTTTCCTGCACCAGTTTGATGCTGTTCAGGCGCACCTGAGTGTACAGTGCCATGTCCACATCCGTCAGGTCAAAATTGCCGTTGGCAGCCAGTTCACGCATCCGCTTTGGCCAGCCCTCGTTGTTGACTTCCGGCGGGAAGGGAGTGATGAAGCGCACCTGTGTGCGGCCTGCCTGCACACTCTCCACCGTCGCCGGTTCATAGGTACCTCCGGAGTAAATTCCCCAGTGCTTATGGTAAGAACCATCGGCAAAGAAGGTGGAACTGACAAACCCCGGCTTGTCCGAGTAAGTCAAAACAGCTGCTCCGGCCCCATCACCGTAGAAGAAGGACATGACGTCATTTTGCCAGTCACACAATTTGTGCATCATGTAAGCGCCCACCACCAGTACGTACTTCATCTGGCGGGAAGTGGCCAGCAAACCAGCCGCAATGTTCAGGCCGGTGGGGAATGATGCACACGCACAACCAATATCAAAAGTACCGGCCTTGACCGCCCCCAGTTTATGCTGAACGACCACCGAGGTAGCCGGGGTGATGTAATCGGGGCTGTCAGTGCCGAGGATGATCATGTCCACATCTTCGGCTTGGATGCCGGCATCTTTCAAGGCTTCGCGGGCGGCTTCCACGGCTAAATCCGAAGTCACCCAGTCATCCGGGGCGTACCAGCGGGTGGTAATGCCGGACGAGGCCTCAAATTTATCAATCACCTCACCGAATCGCTCGCGCATTTCCCGATTGGGGCGCTCGATGGGCGGCAGGTAATGACCTGTTCCAATGATGGTTGCAAACCGAGACATATCCTTTTTTCAACCTCCTTTTCAAAAAATGGATGGGACTTATGTGCCAATGACAATGCCGCCATCCACACTGATCGTGGCGCCATGTACAAAACTGGCCTCATCGCTTGCCAGCCACAGGTAGGCATTCGCAATGTCGCGCGGGTCTCCCAGCCGGCCAAGCGGAGTCTTGGCTTTCATGCTGGCTAAAATCTCTTCCGGCATCTTCTGCACCATTTCGGTGGCAATGAACCCGGGTGCCACGGCATTAACGCGGATATTGAAACGCCCCAGCTCACGGGCCCAAACCTTCGTCATCCCAATCACTCCGGCTTTGGTGGCAACATAATTCGTCTGGCCCACGTTGCCGTACAGCCCCACCACCGAAGAAGCGTTGATAATCACACCACCGCCCTGCCGAATCATGAACAGAGCCACAGCCTGCGCGCAATTGAAAACCCCTTTCAGGTTGATGTCAATCACTTGATCAAACGCGCTTTCTTCCATTTGCTTGACCAGTTCGCCGTCTTTCACTTTGACAAAAAGCGCATCCCGGGTGATTCCCGCATTGTTGATCAGCACATCCACCCGACCAAAACGGCGCACCACATCTTCAATCCAGGACTGCACTTCTGCCCGATCGGCAACATTGACGGCGTAAAAGCAAGCTGGTTCACCCAATTCCTTCACCAGCGCTTCACCTGCCTCACGGTTGACATCGCAGATCACTACAATCGCCCCCTCCTGGGCAAACCGTTGGGCAGTGGCTTTCCCGATTCCGGCTGCGCCGCCCGTTATCAGACAAACCTTATCCTCTAACCGCATGTTTCCCTCGCCTCCTGAAAAGATGTTGGAAACCTGCCAGACGGCAGGGTTAATTAGCCGCCCCCTGTTCATAAGGATACACGGTATCGGTTACAAAAGGGTTACAAGAACCCCTCAGTCCGTTAAACGGCGCAACAGGTCACGTGTTTCCAGCGAGGGTTCAACCCCCAATTCTTCCCAAAGGATTTTCCAGCAGCGCTGATAGGTCTGGATGACCTGCGCCTGATTTCCCCTCGCAGCATAGGCCCGCATGATCAAGCGGTAGCCCGGTTCCCAGGTATGATCGCGCATCAAGGCGGCATTACACACCGCAATCACCTCATCCCAACGACCCTGAACACCCAGCAATTCCCCCAACCGTTGAACGACGTCAAAATAAACCCGGCGCAGCCGCTCGCGTTCAATACTACTCCAATCCTCGTAATAACATTCGTGCAAATAATCGTTCTGATACAGGTCAAGCGCCTGACGCAGAGATTCTTCGTCGTTGAGATTGTTGGCAGCCAGTCTTTCAAACTCATCGGCATCCACAACCACCCTCGCCTGCGGGTTGATTCCATAGGCATTCTCATGGCGGCGCACAAAAAAGGGAATTGCCTCGCGCGGCCGCTGTGGCTCGATGGTGCGATTGAGCGCATTCAAAGCCACCTTAAAATCGCGTACCGCCGACTCACCATCCAGTTCTGGCCAGAGCAAATCCACAATTTGATCGCGCAGCAGCCAGCGCTGGCGGTGAGTGATCAACAGTTGAAACAACTGGCGGGCTTTTTCGCGCTGCCACTCCGCAGTATGAACTTTCACATCCCCACGCCACACGGCAAAATCACTCAGCGTTCGCACATACAGCGTATAAGCCGGGTGATAATCCCCCTCCACCGTGAGCGGCATCAGCAATTTGAGGATGTAGTCCCCTCCAATTCCTGCCCGGCGGGCCGCCAGCAGAAGAGGCACCAGGTTTTGCTCGTCTTTCCAACCCAGCAGGGTCGGAGCAGTAAACAATGCTGCGGTATCCTGCCCTTCTTGCTTCTCGAAAATTTGCTCCAACTCCGCCAACGCGCGGGGGCGTTCCTCACCGTACCAGTCCATCCATGCAAGCCACAGACGGGCAGCCGTCCAACCAAAGCGGTCACGCACCGAGTCAAAACCCAGCGCAGCACGTTCCAGCCACGTCCTCGCTGCGCGAAATTGCCCGGCGAGTGCAAATGAGGCACCCATGCTGGTGCGCACCAGATTGCCAATCCACTCATCGCCGGCCTTTTCAGAAATCGCCAGGGCGCGGCTGGCACACTCTTCGGCTTCGGCTAGTTCACCTGCATATCCCAGCGCTCGGGTCAAACCCCAAAGCGGTTCCACCCCCACCCGCGCCACTTTGAAGGGGTGCATCAGTTCGATGGCACTCCGGTACAATTCGACGGCTTTCCGACGGTAAGGCTCACCCCACGGTTGTACATGACCAATTTGTAAGGCATGTCCCAGACGAATCAATCCAACCGCTTCGACAAATTCGGATTGCAAACGCCTTCCGATAGTAATTCCCTCACGGGCGTAGCGCTCGGCTTCTGCTGCACTGCCCAGCATTGAACAAATTAACGAAAGCAGCAATAGTGTTTCACGGTGAAACCGCTGGGCGCGCTGAGCCTCATGGCGTCTTTCTTCGGCGGCCTGATTCAGCATTAACTGGCGGGCTTCGATCAATCGTCCGGTTCGCAACAAGGCGCGCCCTTCCAGATAAACATCGTTTGGGCTGGTTTCGGCGCGCAGCAACTGGGCTTCGCGGTGCAGGATGCGCGCCTCATCCGGTTTGCCAAGGTTAAGTTTGTTCTCCGCCAGTTGATCCAGCAGCGCGGCAACTTCTTCGCGGTACTCTTGCGGTTCCAGAAGGCGCAGAGCCTCTTCCAGCAAGGAATCGGCTTGCAGGGGACGGATGGTATCCAGATAGACCTGAGCCTGCCCGCGTAATGCCCGGCTGCAACCCCAGCGATCCCCTTGCTGACGGTAGAGTTGTTCGGCTGTGCGGAAATGCGCCAGCGAAGGTTCAAAATCGGCACGCAGGCGATGAAGGTCGCCCAGCAACAATTGCAGCAGCGGCCGCTCTGCCTTCACGCCAGAAGGCAAACGGCCGAGGTAGTACTGCAAACTTTCCAGCCGTCCGCTGCGAATCAGCCCCATGCCAATCTGCTCAATCACATCCGCTGCAAAAGCCGTCTCACCGGCTTTGAGCAGGTGATAAATGGCTTCTTCGCTTCGCTTTCGGTCCAGATAAAGGGTTGCGGCACGCAAGTGCAAAGCGCGTGCTTCATCGGGATACTGATTCAAGCGGGTTTGCAAAAACTCTTGAAAAAGACGCTGATACCGGTAAACCTGCCCACCCGCTGCCTCGATGAACATTCCACCTTCGTACAGCCGACGCAAGACATTCGCACTCTCTTCAATGCCCAATAGTGAATCACATATCTCGCCTTCCAGCTGGCGTAAAATGGAAGTACTCAGCAGGAATTGCTGAATGTCTTGCGCCTGGCGGGCAAGCACCTCTGGAGCCAGATAATCGAATAAACTCTCCAGTGTCTCCGGCAGGTTTTCCAGGACCGCATCCAATGAAGCCGAAGGCTGACGCTGAACACTCTGCCAGATCAATTGTAAGGCCAGCGCCCAGCCTTCCGTCTCTTCAGCAAGACGAGCCGCCTGTTGAAGCGTGATGGGAAAACCATATCCCTCGCGGAAAAGGGCTTCGATTTCTTCAGCAGTAAAGGCCAGCTCGCTGTGAGTGACCAGACTTAATTCGCCCTTGACCCGCCATCGGTTCAGGTCGAGGTTCTCCGGCATCACCCGTGTGGAAAGCACCACCTGCAAGCGGGGTGGCCGGTACTGAAACAAATGACGCACCAGCGCAGCGATTTCCGGCACATCGTGTACCCAGTGATAATCATCAATGACCAGCACACTTTCTTCCAAAAGGTGAGCCGTCAGGGCGTTCAACAACGGTGTCAGCGCCGCAGGCACCGCCCGCCCGTTGTGTTCTTCCAGATAACGTAAAGCATCCCGCCCCAAATCTTCGTTTTGTTGGGCAAAAGCATTGATCAGATGAATCAGAAAAACCAGCGGGTCCCGGTCGGGTTCGTTGACGGTATACCAGTAAATTCGCCGGCCTTCTTCGCGCAGGTCGAGCAGAGCGGTGGATTTACCGTAGCCCGTACCCGCCAAAAGCAAGGTCAACGGCTGCTGCAGAGCGCGTTGCAGCAACGAGCGAATCCGGGGACGGGGGAGTATGGCTTTGCGCGGCAGCGGTGGAATCAACTGGCTTTGGATGACCAGATCTCGAAATGCCATAGCACATTCGATTGTAGTGCAATTTTCGGCTGCTGACAAATCAATTCTCATCCGTAGTATAATCGGTTGGCAATCTCAACCTGTTTTGTGGAGTGCGCATGGCTGAACCGCTCGATTTTCAAACTATTATGATGAATTTACAGCGTTTTTGGGCCGAACAGGGCTGCCTGATCTGGCAACCGTATTACACGCAGGTAGGCGCCGGCACCTATAACCCGGCTACCTTTCTGCGGGTTCTTGGCCCGGAACCGTGGAAAGTTGCCTATGTGGAACCCTCCGTCCGCCCGGACGACGGGCGTTACGGCGAAAACCCCAATCGCTTGCAGCAACATTACCAGTTTCAGGTCATCCTCAAACCCGACCCCGGCAACCCGCAGGAAATTTACCTGCAATCACTGCAAGCACTGGGTATTGATCCCGCTCAACACGACATCCGCTTTGTCGAGGATAACTGGGAATCCCCCGCGCTCGGCGCCTGGGGATTGGGTTGGGAAGTCTGGCTGGACGGGCAGGAAATCACCCAGTTTACTTACTTCCAGCAGGCAGGCGGGATTGTGCTGGATCCGGTCTCGGTGGAAATCACCTACGGGTTGGAACGGATCGCCATGGCGCTGCAAAAAGTACGCAATTTCCGCGATATTCGCTGGAATCCTGAACGCACCTACGGCGATGTGAACCTTCAGGGCGAACAGGAACACAGCAAGTATTACTTTGAGATTGCCGATGTTGAACGGGCCCGCCAGATGATGAGCCTGTTCGAAGCCGAGGCACTGAATGCCCTCGAACACGGGCTGGTACTTCCTGCCCATGATTATGTTCTGAAATGCTCGCACACCTTCAATATTCTCGATACCCGCGGAGCAGTCGGTGTGACCGAGCGGGCCGCCATGTTTGCGCGAATGCGCGAGCTCTCCGCCAAAGTGGCGCGCGCCTATCTGGAACAGCGCGAACGGTTGGGATACCCCATGCTCCCTGATGAAAGCCAACCCGCATTGGTCGGTAAAACTACGGCACCTTCTTCCGCACCTCGTTTGCTAAACCACCCTGCCGATTTTCTCCTTGAAATCGGTACGGAAGAACTGCCCGCCGGGGACTTGCAGGATGCTCTCACGCAATTGCAGCAAAATGTTCCGCAAATGCTGGAAGAACTGCGATTGACCCACGCGACCATCCGTGTGCTTGGCACACCGCGCCGTTTGACCGTCATTGTGGAAGACCTGGCCGACCGTCAAACCGACCGTGAAACCGTAGTCAAAGGGCCGCCCGCCCAACGCGCCTTTGATGAAAACGGTAACCCCACCCCCGCCGCCATCGGCTTTGCCCGCAGCCGCGGCCTGGATGCAAGCCAATTGCAGGTGGCGGAAATGGACGGCGGTCAATATGCTGTGGCGCGAGTCTACGAAGCCGGTAAGCCGGCCGTTGAAGTACTGGCATCTGCTCTACCACAGTTGATTGCATCACTCAGTTTTACCAAATCCATGCGCTGGAATCAATCAGGGGTGAGTTTTTCCCGCCCCATTCGCTGGCTGCTGGCACTTTTTGCGGATCAAGTCATCCCCTTCCAGTATGCCGGTCTGAGCAGTGGCAATCAAACTCGCGGATTGCGCTTCCGACAGCCGGAAACCATCCAAATCAACAGTGTTTCGTCCTATCTGGAATTCCTGAGCAGTCAGGGAATTTTGCTCGACCCGCAAGACCGACGCAACAGCATTCGTCTTCAGGCCGAACAGTTGATCGCCCAATGCGGCGGAGACCCGGCTCATCTGGATGAAAACCTGCTGGACGAAGTAACCGGTCTGGTAGAAGCCCCCACTGCCATGCGCGGTTCTTTCGATGAGGCTCATCTCCAATTACCAGCCGAGGTGCTTACCTCGGTGATGAAAAAGTACCAACGCTATTTCCCGGTTTACAAAAAAGATGGCAGCCTGTTACCTTACTTCGTCGTTGTCCGGAATGGAGATGAGCGGTTCAGGGAAATCGTGGTGGACGGAAATGAACAGGTCATCCGCGCCCGCTTTGCCGATGCAGCCTTTTTCATTCAAGAAGATTTGAAACAGCCGTTGGAAGCCTTCCTGCCCCGCCTGAACACCCTCACCTTTCAAGTCAAACTGGGTTCGATGCTGGATAAAACTCACCGCATCGAAAGACTGGTGGAAAAATTGATACCAACCATCGGGCTGAAGGAGGAACAGGCTCTCGCCGCCCGACGCGCTGCCCGCCTGTGCAAAGCCGATCTGGTCACCAACATGGTTATCGAAATGACCAGTCTCCAAGGGTTGATGGGGCGCTACTACGCACTGCATAGCGGCGAATCAGCCGCCGTTGCCCAGGCCATCTTTGAGTCCTATCTCCCGCGTTACGCCGGGGATGACTACCCTCAATCTCCGGCTGGATTGCTGGTTGGCATGGCCGATCGGCTGGACACGCTGGCTGGCTTGTTCGCTGCCGGTTTAGCACCATCTGGCACCAAAGATCCGTTTGCTCAGCGGCGGGCTGCATTGGGATTAGTGCAAAACCTGATTCACTGGAATCTGGATTTTGACCTGCAAGCCGGCCTGCAAGCCGCCGCCGAAGGTCTGCCCATTACCGCAAGTCCCGAAAGTTTGCAAACCTGTTTGGAATTCATCATCGGGCGACTGCAAAGTCACCTGCTGGAAGAAGGTTACCGCTACGATGTGGTTGCCGCCGTGCTGGCCGAGCAGGGTCAAAACCCGGCAGCAGCTTTCCGCGCTGTTCAGCAATTGCAGCAATGGGTGCAGCGCGAAGATTGGAATCAAATCTTACCGGCTTATGCCCGCTGTGTGCGAATCACCCGCGATCAAAAAGAGACCTTCTCCATCAAGCCGGACGCACTGGTAGAAGATGCCGAAAAAGCCTTATTGAGCGCCCTGTTACAGGCTGAAACCACTCCGCGGCGCAACGGCTCGGTAGAGGATTTCTTTGCCGTTTTCCTGCCCATGATTCCCGTGATCAACCGCTTCTTTGATGAAGTGCTGGTGATGTCAGATGACACCGTTCAACGCGCCAACCGGCTGGGGATGTTGCAGCGAATTGCCGCACTGGCGCGCGGTGTGGCTGATTTCTCGCGGCTGGAAGGTTTCTAAACCGCTACAATTTTTGTGCATCTCATTTGCGCCTTTTCTGCCAAATCGGGTCAGGAAAGGCGCAGATTTTCTACCCAACCTTAACGCAAATACCATCCGGATTATCCCTCCACCTATCCGGATTACCGACTCACGAATGAGAAACCGCTCAGATCAGAGGAATGATATTGCTGAACAAACTGCCGATGGTTGGCCCCAACAGCGCCAGAATGACAATTACAGCCAGTGCAACCAGCATCATGATCAACGCGTACTCGACCAGTCCCTGACCTCCATTTTCTCGTTTCATGTGTACTCCCCTGAATAATTGCAAAAAAGGACAATGAGATATTTTCATTATATAAAAAAACACCTTTTAGCGAATTAACAATTTCCGGCGAATTTCGGGTGTACTTTTCTTAACCGCAGGGAGATTCGCCGTTAAAATCAAGTTATGAGCGCGATTGATGAAATCAAAGCCCGGATTGACATCGTTGAACTGGTCTCCGAAACTGTCAAACTGCGCCGGACGGGGAAGAATTACATTGGTTTTTGTCCTTTCCATGCCAATACCCGCACGCCGGCGTTTGTCGTCTTTCCCGATTCCGGGACATGGCGCTGTTTTGGGCAGTGCAACGAGGGCGGTGATATTTTCCGCTTTGTCATGAAAAAAGAAGGCTGGGATTTCAGCGAAACGCTCCGCTATCTGGCGAAGCGGGCTGGCGTAACCCTGGAAGCACCCACACCCCAACAGCAGGCTCAAACCGAAGAACATGAGCGCCTGCGCAACCTGCTGGAAGAAGCCGTGGTGTACTACCGCCATCAATTGCTCAACACGCCTGCCGGCAATCAGGCCATGGCTTACCTGCAACAACGCGGCATTCAGCCCCAAACCATGGAGATTTTCGAATTGGGATACGCCCCCGATTCATGGGAATCGGCGTTGAACTACCTGCGCGGCAAAGGATACACCATTGAAGAAATTCGCGAGGCCGGCCTGTTGACCGAACGGCAAGACGGCAGCGGTTACGACCGCTTCCGTCACCGAATTATGTTCCCCATCCGCGACATGAGCGGAAAAATGACCGGATTTGGCGCTCGAGTGTTGCGTGCGGAGGATCAACCCAAGTTTCTCAACTCCCCACAAACTCCGCTTTTCGACAAAGGTCGTTTGCTTTACGGCCTGCACCTGGCGCGCAAGTCCATCCGCTCACAGGATCAAGCCGTGATTGTGGAGGGCTATCTGGATGTAATTGCCCTGCATCAGGCAGGATTTTCCAACGCCGTTTCACCCATGGGCACCGCTCTCAGCGAAGATCAGCTGCGTCTGCTCAAACGCTTTACCCGCCGAATTGTGCTGGCGCTGGATGCAGATGCCGCCGGAGAAAAAGCCACCCTGCGCGGCCTGGAAGTTGCCCGCCAGGCATTTGACCATCAGGATGAAGTGGTGTTCGATGCGCGCGGACTTTTACGCCACGAGGCTCGTTTGCAGGCTGACTTACGCGTCACTACTTTACCCGCTGGTAAAGATCCCGATGATGTCGTTCTCGAAGATCCTCGCCTGTGGGAACAGATTGTAGCCAACGCCCAACCGGTGGTCATTCATGTCATGGAATCACTGGCAGCCAGCCGCAATATTGATGATCCCAAAGTGAAAAGCGAAATTGCCCGCCAGGTGTTAACCTTGATTAACGATGTGCCGGATGCGATTGAACGCGATGCCTACCGTCAGCGTCTGGCACGCTTGCTCAAGATTGACGAACGCGCCTTACAGACCATCTCGCCCTCATCCAGCACTGGCACCCGGCGAGCGCCTACCCGCCAGCGTCAGTCCCTCCCAGAAAAGCCTGCGTCACTACAGGAAATTCATCCGAGCCAGCGGGCGTATGAGATGGAAAAACATTGTCTGCGGCTGCTGGTGCGTAACCCAGAAGCAATTTACACCCTCG
>FWPU01006330.1_pt1 | contig 13658 bp, 13 predicted proteins | sample 2228361 | NCBI WGS metagenome assembly FWPU01 (sample SAMEA103939777, study PRJEB20133) | metagenome | reverse complement strand
AGAGGGGGGACAAAGGGGGGTGAGGGGGCAAAAGACGGCCCGTTTTGCGGCCGCCGGGGCGATAGCCCGTCCGGTGTCCGCCGTTCCGGCGGCCTTTCCGGGGGATACGGCCGCCATATTGCATTTATAACTTAAAATTTGCCATTGTCAATCTATTCAGCCGCCTCTGCCCGACGCTCAACCGTCGGGTCAAAGCGAAAGCCCCTTCGGGGCTGTTCCGTAGTGCGCTATGCGTATTCCGTATTCCGTGTTCCGTATTCCGTGGTTCCTGCGCCCTGCGACCCTGCGACCTGCGACTCTGCGACCCTGCGCCCTGCCGCGCCCCTCACTCCGCCAGCAGCGCGCGCAGGGAGAGGTGGCCTTCGTAGAGGGCGCGCCCGATGATGACGCCGTGGAGCCCGGCCCGACGCGCCCGCCGGATGTCCTCCGGCCCGGCAACGCCCCCCGAGGCGATGACGCGCAGGCCCCTCACCCGCGCCAGGCGCGCCGCGATCTCCACGTTCAGCCCCTCCCCGGTGCCGTCGCGGGAGACGTCGGTGACGATCAGCCAGCAGACGCCCATCTCCGCCCACTCCCGAGCCAGCGCGTCGGCGGAGATGGGGAGCGCCTCCCGCCACCCCCGCACGCAGACCGTCTCCCCGCGCAGGTCCAGCGCCAGGGCGATGCGCTCCGGCCCGAAACGGTCCAGCGCTTCCCGGATCAGTGCGGGGTTCTGCACCGCGGCCGTCCCCAGCACCGCCCGCCGGACCCCCATCTCCAGTACCCGTCCCACTGCCTCCAGGTCGCGCAGGCCGCCACCGAACTGGACGGCCAGACCCGTCTCCAGGATTCGCTCCAGCGCGCGGAGATTCTCCGCCCCAGCCTCCTCCAGCGCGCCGTCCAGATTGACCACGTGGACCCAGCGGGCCCCTTCGTCCCGCCAGCGGGCTGCCACCGCAACGGGGTCATCGGCGTAACGGGTCTCCTGGGACGGGTCTCCCTGGCGGAGCCGCACCACCCGTCCCCGCCGCAGGTCTATGGCCGGATAGATAGTCCAGGGGATGTTGCCCGGTTGAAGCAATCCCGCCGGTCCCTCAAGCGGTTGATCCAATTGCCGGTTGCCTCCAGGGGAAAATGCAAAAGTTTGCGGATCATCGGCCGCGCCGCTCCGCAAACCTCATTCTCTTCCGTCGCCTGCGGATTCCACGAAATTCCGCAATATCCTCAACCCCACCCGCTGGCTCTTTTCGGGGTGGAACTGGACGCCGTAGACGTTTCTCCATCCGACAACCGCCGGGAACGGTCCGCCGTAGTCTGCGGTGCTGATCACATAACGGGGTTCCGTCTGGACGAAGTAGGAATGGTTAAAATAGACCCACGCGCCCGACGGGACGCTTTCCAGCAGGGCGTTCTCCTGAAGATGGTGGAGTTGATTCCAGCCCGTGTGGGGGATTTTGAGCCCCCGCGCGGTCAGGTCATCGGGGAACCGGACGACCCGGCCGGGGAGCAGGCCCAACCCGGCGTGGTACCCCATCTCCTCCCCTACCTCCAGGAGTACCTGCATTCCCACACAGATGCCCAGAAAGGGAACACCGTCCGCCACCGCCTGATGGATCGCCCGGTCCAGCCCCTGCCGTCGCAGAGCCGCCATGCAGTCCCCGAACGCGCCCACCCCCGGCAGGACGATTTTCGCCGCCCCGCGCAGGTCATCGCCGTCCCGCACAATCCGTACCTGTGCCCCGACGGCCTCCAGGGCCTTGTGGACGGAACGGACGTTCCCGGCCCCGTAGTCTATCAGCGCGATCACAGGACTCCTTTGGTGGACGGAATCTCGCCCTGGCGGCGCGGCTCCAGACGGGTGGCCGCGCTCAACGCCCGCCCCAGCGCCTTGAAGAGCGCCTCTGCCTTGTGGTGGTCGTCCCGTCCGTAGAGGACTTGGGCGTGCAGGGTGAGACGGGCGCCCACCGCCAGGGACTCCAGCGCGTGGACGATCAGACTTGTCGGCAGGTTGCCGACGGCCGGGCCCGACCAGCGGGCCCGCACCACGGCGTAAGGCCGGCCGGAGCAATCCACCACGACCCGCGCCAGCGCCTCGTCCATCGGCACCAGTGCCCACCCGACCCGCACCAGCCCCGCCCGGTCCCCCAGCGCCTCGTTCACGGCCGCCCCCAGCGTCAGCGCCACGTCCTCCACCGTGTGGTGCGGGTCCACCTCCAGGTCGCCCCGGGCCTCCACCTCCAGGTCAAAGAGGCCGTGGGCGGCCAGTTGGGAGAGGAGATGGTCCCAGAAGCCGATGCCCGTAGCGACGGTGTACCGGCCCCTGCCGTCCAGGTCCAGCGTAACCCGGACGTCGGTCTCCCGGGTGCGGCGATGGACGGTGGCCGTGCGCATCTACTTCTTCCCCCGGGCACGGGCAGCCGCGGCGTGGGCGGAGAGGGTTTCGGCGTCGGCGATGCGGGCGGCGGTCGGCGCCAGGTGGCAGGCCGTCTCCGCGTCCAGCGCGACGACGCTGATGATTTTCACAAAGTCCCAGACGTTCAGCGGGGACGCGAAGCGAGCAGTGCCACCCGTGGGCATCACGTGGCTGGGCCCGGCGACGTAGTCGCCCAGGACTTCGCAGGAGTGCTCGCCCAGGAAGAGGCCTCCGGCATGACGGATTCTCTCGGCCCATTTCGCCGGGTGGGTTACCGAGAGGCAGAGGTGCTCCGGAGCGAACTCGTCAGCCAGACGGACGGCCGTCTCCAGGTCGGGGGTGAGGACGATCGCCCCCCGGGCGGCCAGCGCCGCGCGGGCGACGTCGGCCCGGGAGAGGGACTCTAACTGACGGTCCACCGCGACCTGAACCGCCTCGGCCAGCGGGCGGGAAGGGGTGAGCAGGATGGCCGTCGCCAGGACGTCGTGTTCGGCCTGGGCCAGCAGGTCGGCGGCGACCCATTCGGGGTTCGCCTGCTCGTCGGCGACGACGACGGTTTCCGTCGGCCCGTAGATGCCGTCCAGCCCCACCAGCCCGTAGACCTGCCGCTTGGCGATGGTGGTGAAGAGGCCTCCCGCCCCGACGATTTTATCCACCCGAGGGACCGACTCAGTGCCGAAGGCCATCGCGCCGATCGCCTGCGCGCCCCCGATGCGAAAGAGACGGTCCGCTCCGGCGATATGGGCCGCGGCGAGGGTGACGTCGGGGACGCAGCCGTCGGGCCGCCCCGGTGGTGTGCAGACCACGATCTCCCGCACTCCGGCCACCCGCGCCGGGATGACCGCCATCAGCAACGAGGAGGGGAGAGGAGCCGTGCCGCCGGGCACATACACACCCACCCGTTCCAGCGGCACCACCCGCTGGCCCACCTGCCCGCCCAGTTCAGCGGCGGTCCAGGACGCCCGGGGTTGGGCGACGTGGAAGCGGCGGATGCGCTCCGCAGCCATAGTCAGCGCATCCCGCAGGTCTTCCGGCAGCGCGGCATGCGCGGCGGCCCAGGCGTCCCGGGGAACTTCCAGTTCCTCCACCCATACCCCGTCCAGGCGATGGGTCCATTCCCGCACGGCGGCGTCGCCCCGGGCCGGCACGTCCCGCAGAATCCGCCCGACCGCCTCCTCCGGGGTCAACGGTTCGCCGAACGTCCGGCGGATGTGTTCCCGGACGGCCTCCGGCACGTCCTCCCACCATGGGCCTGCCCGTCGGCGCAACACCGTCGCCTGGGCTTCTTCCCACCAGAGGATGCGGATGCCGCTCATTCCGCTCCTCCGGAGTCGGTCAATTCCCCCAGGGCCTCCATCATCGCCCGGCAGCGGGCGGGCTCTTCCTCAAAGACGTAGAGTACCGGAGCAACGACGACACCGCTCCCGCCGATGGCGCGCAGTTCGGTGATCGCCTGGAACAACTGGTCGCGCCGCACGACGATGTGGACCGCGTACCAGTTCGGGTTCCCGTCCCGAACGACGACGGGGGAAATGGTCGGCCCCTGCAGGCCGCCCAGGGTTTTCTGGGAGAGCATCCGCTGGCCGATCTCCTGGGGGGAGGCGCCGCGCATGTTGGCGAAGACGGAGACCAGTTCCCCGGCGCGCAGGTGGGCCTCAATGAACTCCAGGAGGTAGCGAGCGATGGAACGGGCCAGGGGGGAACGGCGAAGGGCCTGCCGGTTGGCAATGAGGACGGCCCGTGAGGAGAAGATTTCCCCGTCTTTCAGCATACGCAGGCGGTTGGCCTGCAGGGTCTGCCCGGAGACGACCAGGTCGGCGATGATGTCGGCGTAGCCGATGGTCGGCGCGACCTCCAGCGTCCCGTCGGCGGGGACGAGGATGAAAGGGTGGATCTGGTGACGGGTCAGGAAACGGGACGTCAGGTTGGGGAAACGGGTGACCACCCGCAGGGGACGTCCCAGGGTATGGACGTACGCGGCCAGGTCGGCCATTGTGTGCACGTTTTCCCACTTTTCCGGCACGGCCACACATAGGCGACACTGGCCGTAGCGGAGGTCGTCGTGGAGGACGAGGATGGCACTCCCGTCGCCTCCCCGTTCGGCGACCATATCCAGTCCGGTGATGCCGAACTCCACGATGCCATCCCGCACGCTGACGGCGATGTCGCCGGCCCGCTGGAAGAGCACTTCCAGTTGGGGGAGGGCCGGAATGCGCGCGCCGTAACTCCGATTGTGGGGACGGTCCACCGTCAGCCCGCAGGCGCTTAGAAAGTCCAGGGTGGATTGGGACATCCGCCCCTCGCTGGGGAGAGAAAGGCGTACGTTTTCCGGTACGGCCATCGCACCTGCTCACAGAGGGGGGATCGGTGGGGTTTCCAGCAGGGGAAGGAAGCGGCCGGCTCCCGGTTCGGCGACGATTTCTCCTTCCCACAGCACCCGATGCCCGCGCTGGAAGGACATCGCTGGCCAACCCAGGACGGTGCGCCCCTCGTAGAGGGTGTAGCCGGCCCCGGAGTGCTGGTTCTCCGCCCGGATGGTGAACTCCCGCCGGGGGTCAAAGACGACGATGTCGGCGTCGGAGCCTACAGCAATGGTGCCCTTCTTCGGGTAGAGGCCGAAGATGCGGGCGGGGTTCTCGCTGAGGACCTGCGCCAACCGCGTGAGGCTGATCCGGCCGCGGTTGACCCCTTCGTCGTGGACAAGGGGGAGCACCGTCTCCGCCTGCGGAGCGCCATAGGGCTGTTCCAGGAAATCCCCCCAGGGGTCCTTCTTTTTGGGGGCATGGTCGGAGGAGACGACGCTGAGGGTGCCGTCGGCGAGGGCCTGCCAGAGCGCGGCGCGGTCTTCGGCGGAACGGATGGGCGGGCCGATTTTCGCCAGCGCGCCCCGCTCCTCCAGAATCTCCTGGGTCAACGTCAGGTACTGGGGACAGGTTTCGGCGAAGACCCGTTTCCCCTCCGCCCGGGCCTGCCGGATGGGCCGCAGGGAGCGCGCCGCGGTGACGTGGGCGATGTAGAGGGGACAATCGGCCACTTCGGCCATACAGATGGACCGGAAAATGGCCTCCTCCTCCAGCGCGGGGGGATGGGTGGTATTGAAGTACCGCCGCGCGTCCGGCCCCCGCATGTACTTGTCCTCCAGGTAGTCAATCCCGCCGCCGTTCTCGGCGTGGACCATCGCCATCCCGCCCCGTTCAGCCAGGATGTCCATCGCTTTCAGCAGGTGGTAGTCGTCGGTGTACCAGCCCTGTTTGACGTAGGCCAGGAAGAATTTGAAGGTACGGACGCCCAATTCCATCACCCGTGGGATTTCCGGGACCTGGCGCGGGGCTTCAAAGAGGCCACCGTGGAGGCCGAAATCCAGCCGGGAGCGGGCCTGTCCGTCCTTCAGCATCCGTTCCACCTGCTCCAGGAGGCTTTCGCCGGTACGGGCGTAGGCGAAGTGAAGCAGGGTAGTGGTCCCGCCGTACGCGGCGACCCGGGAGCAGGCCTCTATGTCGTCCTCGTAGACGGGATGGATATGGACATCAATCACCCCGGGGAGAAGGAGCATCCCGGTGACGTCCAGAGTCTGGCGCGCGGGGACGGCGCGCAGGTCCGGCTCCACCGCGGCGATCGTTTCCCCGCGCACGCCCACATCGGCCCGACGAACGCCCTCGCCGGTGACAACCAGTCCTCCGATCAGTACCAGGTCAAGAGGTTCAGGGAGCATAGTGCGTATTCCGTATTGCGTATTGCGTGAGTTAGCAGCCGGTTTTCCGCCGCGCGGCTTCCTCCAGGATTTCCTCGGCACTGCGGTAGGCGGATTCGCCGCTGGCCCCCAGCATCTGGGCCAGTTCTTCTATCCGCGCCGGCCCCTCCAGGACGGCCACCCGGGTGACGGTTCGGCCCTCCAGGGGGACTTTCTCCACCCGCAGGTGGGCATCGCCGAAGCCCGCCAGTTGCGGCAGGTGGGTGACGCAGAGCACCTGATGGGCAACGCCCCCGTTGGCACTGGCGACCGTCAGCCGCCAGAGTTTCTCCCCCACGGTGGCACCGACCCGTCCACCGATGCCCTGGTCTATCTCGTCAAAAATGAGCGTGGGGGTTTCGTCCACACGGGCAAGGACGGCCTTCAGCGCCAGCATAAGACGGGAGGTCTCGCCGCCGGAGGCGATGCGGGTGAGTGGCTTGAGCGGCTCACCGGGGTTGGGGGAGACCAGGAACTCCACCCGGTCTATCCCGGTCAGGTCAAAGGCGAGACGGGCCGGGAGCGATACGTTCGGGACTTCCGCCGGGCTCATCCCGGCCGCGGCGACCGCTTCGGGGGTGACCGGCACCCCCTCCGGATCCTCCGTCCAGCGGAAATCCACGGCGAAGCGGGCGCCGCTCATCCGCAGGTCCTGCAGTTCTGCCTCAATCCCCCGGGCCAGATGGCGCGCTGCTTCCCGACGGCGGGCGGAGAGTTCCAGCGCGGCCCCGGCCAGTTCTTCCAGCAACCGCTTTTCCTGCTCCTGAAGTTCGGCGATCCGCTCCTCGCTGTGGGTGATGGTCTCCAGTTCCGCTGCGGCGCGCCGGGCGTAGAGGAGTACCTCGGCGACCGTTGCGCCGTACTTCCGCTTCAGACGGCGGATGAGGTCCAGCCGCTCCTCCACCTCGGCCAGTCGGCGGGGGTTGAACTCCACCCGACGCTGGTACTCCCGCAGCCCCTCGGCCAGGTCCTGGAGGCGGTAGAGGATTTCCTCCGCCTCCTGGAGGTGCGGGGCAAGGGTGGCGTCTATCCGGGCCAGCCCTTCCAGGGCCCGCAGGAGCCGGCCGACCTGGTCGGTGGCGGGGCGGCCCTCCTCACCGCCTTCGTCCAGCGCCCGCAGGGCTTCGGCGAGGAGAAGGGTCAACTGCTCGGCGTTGGCCAGCCGCACCCGCTCTTCGGCCAGTTCCTCCTCCTCACCGGGGCGCAGGTCGGCGGCCTCAATCTCGGCGATCTGGTACTGGAGGAGGTCTATGCGGCGGGCCCGTTCCTGCTCGTCCTGTTCCAGCCCGGCCCGCTCCCGCCGGACGGCGCGCACCTGAGCGACCAGGTCCGCCACCCGCGCCCGCAGGTCCTCCAGACCAGCGAACCGGTCCAGCATATGGATGTGCTCCCGAACCCGCAGGAGGGAAAGGTGTTCACTCTGGCCGTGGATATCCACCAGTCCTTCGGCGACTTCCCGCAGGAGGGCCAGGGTGACCGCCCGGCCGTTGACCCGACAGATGCTCCGCCCTTCGGCGCGCACTTCGCGGGAGAGAACCAGGAGGTCGGGTTCGTCGCCTTCCAGTCCTTCCCGCTCCAGGATCGGGTGGATGGCAGCCTGATGGGCCGGGTCCAGGCGGAAAACGGCCTCCACCAGAGCCTGTTCGGCGCCGGCGCGCACGAACGTCGGGTCGGCGCGGCCGCCCAGCACCAGGCTGACGGCGTCAATGATGATGGACTTCCCCGCCCCCGTCTCCCCGGTCAGGGCGACGAAGCCAGGGGAGAAGGAGAGGCGGAGTTCGTCTATGATTGCAAAGTCGCGGATGTGGAGTTCGGTGAGCATTGGGCGTAAAACGTAATGCGCAGATTGGATGTTAGACGCGCAGGCGGGCGACGGCGCTGCCGATGGCGGTGATCAGGTAGACGATGCCCCATAGCAGAGGCCAGGCGGAGCCGGTCAGGGAAGCGGCCGTAATGGGGGCGATAGTCACAGGCAGAAGGGCGTTGATGATCCACGGCAGGCCCCCGATGAGAATGCAGGCGGAGACGACCAGCCAGGTGTACCGGCCCCGTCGGCGGCGGATGGCCCGGTGGGCCGCTTCGGCGATGCCCATACCCGCCAACGGCCCCAGCAAAACGGCCAGCCAGCCGGCGGCAGGGATAATCCATCCGGCAATCAAGCCCAGTGGCAGAGCCACCAGCGCGGCGACCAGGTAGTAGATCGGACGGAATTCGGTGTAGAAGACCTTCTGCTGGCGGTTGTAGCATGCCGGACAGATGTAGCCCACTTCTATCCGGATGGCACATCGGGGACAAATGGGCGCTCCGCAACGGGCACAACGCAGGTACGTTTCCACGTTCGGGTGGTTAATACAGCGAAGGGATTCGGACATTGGAAACCCCGTTCATGTGTTCGGTCGCGCCGAAGGATAGGGCTGGGGGAACGCGGTTGGGCACTTGCCTGCATGCATTTTATGGAGAGGGTTGCATTGGATTCAGGATGAATTCACCATTGCTGCTGATACGGTAGGCCACGTGGATGGTGCCCAGGCGGTCACCCTTCTCGTCCCAGCCCAGGATCAGGCTGGTGATGCCGTGGATGTTCCTGGCCTGATGCAGGAACTCTGCCAGCACCTTCGGATTGGTGGAGCCGGTCTGCTCAATGGCGTAGCGGATGACATTGAAGGCCTCCGCGGCCATCATCCACCAGACGCTGGCGGGCTCTTCGCCGTATTTGGCTTTGAAGTCGGCGACGAACTTGCGGGCCTCAGGGGCATCCACGTCCTTGGGCAGCGGCTCGGTGGTGACGTAGACCCCTTTGGCATTCTCCAGGCCGGCGATCTGGATCAGTTCGGGGTTGTTGCAGGCGTTGCCCATCACCCACTGCAGTTTCAGGCCCAGTTCGCCGGACTGCTTCAGGAGCAGGCCACCCTGGGCATGGTAGCCGGTGAAGTAGATGGCATCCAGGCCCGCGCCGCCGATGCGGGTAAGGGTGGGCGTGAAGTCCTTATCGGCCGGGTTGATGGCGTCGTAGAAAGCCACCTCCATTCCCAGCTGCTCGGCGTAGCGCTTGGTGTGCTCGGCCAGACCCTGCGCATAGGTGGAGTTATCGTGCAGGATGCCGATCTTCTTGGCCCCCAGTACTTCGTTCATGAACTTGGCCGCGAAGAGCCCCTGCCGATCATCCAGGAAGCAGACGCGGAAGAAGCGCTGGAAGCCCTTCTCGGTGAGCCGGGTAGCGGTGGAGGAGGGGGTGATATGGAGGATGCCCGCCTCGTTGTAGATGACAGAGGCCGGCTCGGTGGCGCTGGAGTTGTAGGCGCCGATGACGGCGATCACCCCGGCATCCACCAGTTTCTGAGCCACCTGGGAGGCCTGACCGGCGTCTCCGGCATCATCCTCCACGACCAGTTCCACCTTGCGGCCCAGGAGCCCTCCGGCCTGGTTGACCTGTTCGGCCATCAACTGGACCGCCTTGAGCATGCCCTGCCCCTCGTAGGCGTAGTCCCCGGTCAGGGGGAGTTCCACGCCGATCTTGATCGGCGCGGCCTCTCTCTTGCAGCCCGCGAAGAGGGGAAGGACCAGGAGCGCGGCAATCGCAACCAGCAGGACTTTCCGAAGCATATTCTCCTCATTAAAAATCAAGGGTCTGATGTAGAATGATTTGTGGTTTCAGAGAAAGACATTGGGGCAGAATGGAGTATTTTCCCTTGGCATCCCTCCTTTCCTAACGTGGATGGCTGGCCATAAAGTGTTTACTCATTTATAGCCGAACTGTCTGATTTGTCAAGCCCGAAACCAGCTCAGAGCCTCCAGAACCTCTTCCGCGATGCGGCGGGCCAGGCCTGGTTCTTGCCGCACAAAATCGGCCAGCGTTCGGTAGGTTTCCCGGTATGCCTCCTTTTCCAGATGTTCTGGCAGGACGGTACGCCGACCGACCTCTACCACCGCTTCGGCGATCGGGGGAGCCGAGAGCACTGCGCGGGGACCTCGCCTGCGCACCGGGACTTCCTCCCTTTCCGGGGAAACACCGGTTTCCTCAGCAATTGCCTGTCGGAGAGCCTGGAGTAGAGTTTGCCCCAGCCCGGCCTGGCGGGCCAGCGCTCCCTCCAGGCTGATCGTTTGTCCATCCCACGGCCGCTTTTCGGTCCAGAGCAGAGAGCGGCCATCCTCCATCAGCCGAAGAGCACAGTAGCCATGATGGATCAGGTAGACCGTGGCAGCAAAGAGAAGGGCCGCCGCTTCCCGATGTGGGCCCGGGGAAGAGCCAAAGAGGTCTACCAGCACCGTTTGCCGTTGTCCGTCAGAATAGAAGAATCCAGGCAAATCCTGGGCCACCACCGCGCTCGCAACGAGGTGAGCGCGCCGACGGTCGGCGATGAATTTGGCCATCCGGTCATCCAGGCCGACACCAATGTGCAATCCCTCCGGACGGTCAGGCTCCAATGGGGCCCCACAGTGCTCGCAGACTGTTCCTTGATCATCGGTGTACTGCTTGCAATGGGAGCAGATCACCATAATCGTGCGGCCACACCAGGGGCAGCGAGAGGCCGGTACGGCGATAGGGCGGCCGCAGTACCGACAGGTCAGTCCTTCCCCTTCCATCTCATTCTTCCTCCAAGCGCAGGATGGCCAGAAACGCCTCTTGGGGGATGAGGACCTGTCCGAATTGTTTGAGTCGTTTCTTGCCCGCTTTCTGTTTTTCCAGTAGTTTGCGCTTGCGGGTAACGTCGCCGCCGTAGCACTTCGCCAGCACATCCTTCCGCAGGGCTTTGACCGTCTCACGGGCAATGATCCGGCTGCCAATGGCCGCCTGGATGGGCACCGGGAACAACTGGCGGGGGATGACTTCTTTCATTTTGCGTACCAGGGCAGAGCCCTTCTCGTAGGCCTGGTCGCGGTGGACGATGAGCGCCAGGGCGTCCACCGGTTGCTCGTTGACCAGGATGTCCAGTTTCACCAGGTCGCCGGGACGGTAGCCCGCGAAGGTGTAGTCCATGGAGGCGTACCCGCGGGTGGCAGACTTCAACCGGTCGTGCAGGTCCACAATCATCTCGGAAAGGGGCATGTGGAAGGTCAGGACCACCCGCTGCGGGTCCAGGTATTCCGTCGTCTCGTACTGGCCGCGACGACGGGTCACCAGTTCCATAATCGGCCCGATGTAGGCAGCAGGGGTGAAAATCTGCACCTTCATCCAGGGCTCACGAATCTCCTGGATGAACGACGGGTCGGGCAAATCAGCCGGGCGGGAGACCTCCAGCATCTCCCCCCGGGTGGTGACCACCTGATAGGCTACACTGGGGGCGGTGGCGATGAGGTCCAGATTATACTCTCGCTCCAGCCGTTCCTGGACAATCTCCATATGAAACAACCCCAGGAAGCCGCAACGGAAGCCGAACTGGAGCGCCTGCGAGGTCTCCGGCTCAAAGGTCAGGGCGGCGTCGTTGAGCCGGAGTTTCTCCAGCGCCTCCCGCAGGTCCTCGTAGTCCTCCGCCTCCACCGGGTACAGGCTGGCGAAGACCATCGGCTTGGCCGGGCGGTAGCCGGGGAGGGGTTCGTCGGCGGGACGGGCGGCGTCGGTCAGGGTGTCGCCCACGCGGCATTCGCGGACGGTCTTCAGACCAGTGGCAATATAGCCCACTTCCCCTGTCTCCAGGCGGCCGGTGGGCTGCATCTGAGGGGTGAAAACGCCGATTTCTACCGGGTCGGTCTCCAGACCGGTGGACATCAGCATCAGACGGCGTCCCTTCTCCACCGTACCATCCACCACGCGCACATAAGCGACGACGCCCTTGTAGGAATCGTAGTGGGAGTCAAAGATGAGCGCGCGCAGGGGGGCATCGGGCCGGCCGGAGGGGGGCGGGACTTTCTGCACGACGGCTTCCAGAAGGGCCGGGACGTTGGTACCCTCTTTGGCCGAGACACGCAGGACTTCATCGGGGGAGACGCCCAGCAGGTCGGCAACCTCCTTGGCAACCTCATCAGGACGGGCGGCGGGCAGGTCAATCTTGTTGACGACGGGAAGGATTTCCAGGCCGGCGTCCAGGGCCAGGTAGAGGTTCGCCATCGTCTGGGCCTCTATGCCCTGGGTGGCATCCACGACCAGAAGGGCGCCCTCGCAGGCCGCCAGCGCCCGGCTGACCTCGTAGGAGAAGTCCACGTGGCCGGGGGTGTCTATCAGGTTCAGTTCATAGGTTTGACCGTCGGCCGCGCGGTAGGTCATCCGCACCGCCGATGCTTTGATGGTCACTCCCCGCTCCCGCTCCAGGTCCATAGAATCCAGGACCTGCTCGGCCATCTCCCGCGCCGGTATGGTGCCGGTCAGTTCCAGGAGCCGATCAGCCAGCGTGGATTTGCCGTGGTCAATGTGAGCGATAATGCAGAAATTACGAACGGTTTCCTGAGACACGGTTCATCTTGCCACCGAACTATTGCTTTCATTTTAACCTTGGCAAGGGGATTGTCAAGTGAGGGGATGGGAGGAATTTCACTGCAGTTTAACATGCCCTTTCGGGCACCATAAAGTATAAAAATCCAGTGACAACTGATAGCAGTTGCCCTACGAAAGTGTATTTTCAGACCAGAGAGACAGGGAGCACGGAGTTTTTTCCTCAAATCCAGCGTCTCCGCAGTGAATCCTTCTCCTGCTCGGGAGCAGAGAGGAGTATTTCGCCAAAGTCCAGTATAAAAAACCGCACGACCTGCGGAAGGGCCGTGCGGTTCTGGCTCAGCCGAAAGAAGGAGAGGTTTAATAGCGTCGCCGCTCTCTACGCCGTTCTCCTCGCGGCTCTCGGGCTTCCTGAGGGCGAGCCTCGGCCACCCGGATAGCGCGCCCGTCCACCATCCGACCGTTTAACTGGTTGATGGCTTCCTGCGCTGCCTGGCGGTCGGCCATTTCCACGAAGCCGAAGCCCCGGGATTGACCGGTCATTCGGTCGGTTACAATGCTCACCGACACAACCTCACCGATGCTCCGAAAGAGATCCGAGAGCGTGGCTTCGGTCGTGGCGTAACTGAGATTCCCGACATACAGCCTGGTAGACATCTTTCCTCCTGCGGCCCCTCGGCCGCTGACTAAGTGGCCTACAGGACGCGCACCTGAGTGGCGTGCAGTCCCTTGGGGCCTTTCTCTACGGCGAATTCCACCCGCTGGCCTTCGCGCAGCGTGCGGAAACCATCCCCCTGGATGGCGGTGTAGTGGACGAATACGTCTTCGCCCCCATCCTGAGAGATGAAGCCGTACCCCTTGGCATCGTTGAACCATTTCACGGTTCCAGTCACTTTACTGCTCACGTCTTCTACCTCCTTCTGATTTTGAAACGGACATCTTGCTCGGCGAAGTATCCCGGCCCAACGAAAAAGACCACCCGGCCTCCGCAAGCCTGGGTGGTCTCTTTCGGACTGAACCAGAACTTACTTCGCCCTACAAAAAATAGTATACCACGATTCCCGAAAAGGTCAAATTGCTCACTGGAGTTGGCGAATTTTCCGGGTGCTATGATTTCCGCAGTTTTTCGGCCTGCTGGACAGAAAGCCGGTAGCCGGAAGCAGGAAGCC
>FWPU01010531.1_pt1 | contig 13659 bp, 9 predicted proteins | sample 2228361 | NCBI WGS metagenome assembly FWPU01 (sample SAMEA103939777, study PRJEB20133) | metagenome | reverse complement strand
AGCCCGCGGCCGCCAGCCGGTCGCCGCGGCGTCGCGCCCAACGTCGCGCGGCCGCATAGCGCCGGATGGCCAGATCCGCATCGCCGGCCGCCAGCGCCAGGTCGCCGGCCTGGCGCTCCGCCTCGCCGCGGCTTTCCGGGTCGGCGGCAGAGGCGAAGGCCGCGGCCGCCCGACCGTAGTACGCCTGCGCTTCTTGCGGCAATGCCAGCGCATACGCGTACAGGTTGCCGATGTCGCGGGCGATGGCGCCGGCCGAGGACGCCAGGCCCGCCGTCTCGGCCAGAGCCAGGGCCGCGGTGTAGTGCGTCAGCGCCTGCTCGGGCCGGCCCCAGTCCCACGCCAGCCGGCCCAGCGCGCCGCGCACGCGGATCGCAGCGTTGACCAGGCCGGGGTCGGCGGCGTAGATGGCCAGGGTGCGTTCCAGCGCGGCCTGCGCGGCCGTGTAGCGGCCCGCCCGGCTGTGGACCTCGGCCAGCCCCTCGGCGCAGGTAGCCGCGGTGTAGCGGTCGCCGGCCTGCTCCGCCAGGGCCGCAGCCCGCTCGTAGTGGGCCGCAGCCTCGTCCCAGCGCGCCAACGGCTGGCACATCTGCCCGGCCAGCGCATGCGCGGCCGCGGCCTCCGCGGCCAGCGCCGGGTCGCCGGCGTCTTCGGCCAGCGTGCAGGCGCGGCGCGCGGTGGCCAGGGCGGCCGCATAGTCCTGGCCGGCCTGCGCCTGGGCGTGGGCCAGCCGTTCCAACAGCCCCAGTTGGCAGCGCAGGTCGCCTGACTCCTCGGCCGCGGCGACGGCTTGCTCCAGCGTCGCCAGTCCCGCGCGGATGTCGCCGGCCGCCAGGTGCACCTGGCCGATGTCGGCCAGGCGCTCGGCCGCTTGCGCCGTCTGGCCCAGGCCGCTGAAGATCGCGTGGGACCGCCGGTAGGCCGCGAGCGCGTCGTCGGGCCGGCCGATCGCCGCCAGGACATCCCCCAGCCGCGCCTGGGCATAGCCGGCCGATGCGCCGGCCGGCAGGGCGGCGTAGTCGGCGGCCGCGGCCTCCAACCACGGCAGCGCCGCGGCGTAGTCGCTCTCCCACCAGTACGACGCGCCCAGGTTGAGCGCCATGTCGGCGCGCAGGGCCAGGTTGGGCGGGCACCCGGCGCAGAGGGCATGGGCTTTGACCCAGCTCGCGCGGGCGTCGGCGATCCGGCCGGCCGCACGCTGCAGGTGCCCCAGGTTGCCCCAGGCCGTCGCCAGCGCCGGCGCGGCCTCGGGCCCGGCCAGCTCCAGTAAGCGGATGAGCAGGGCTTGCAGCGCCAGCGCCCGATCGTGCTCGCCGCTGCGGCTGGCCGCCCAGGCCTGGCCGGCCCAGTCGGGCGACTGCGCGGCGATCTCGGCCCACTCGGCCGCGGTCAATGCCGCCGCCAGCGCGTCGGCCGGGGTCGCCAACAGCCGGTCGAGCAAGTCGGACATGGCGGTCACTGCTCCTGGCGCAGGAGGTTGCGCAGCCGCTCGGTCTGTTGTCGGGTCAAGGAATCGCCTCCGCAGCGAACGCACGATCCCTGTGCACCGCCGCATGCGCCTGGCTCACGGAGCAGCCGGCGGCCGCGCGGCCCGCGCTTTGGGGTTGGCGTACAGGGTGTAGCTCAGGTAGGTGGCGTCGCCGCCGCGCTTGACCGCGGCGCGCGCCCGGCGCATGGCTTCGGCCAGGCGGTCGCCGGCCAGGAGCCGCTCGTAGAAGACGGCCGCGAACTGCGACGCCAGCTCGTCGGTGGTCTGCCACACCGAGCCGATGAAGACCCCGGCCTGGCCGCCGTCGCCGGTCAGGAACGCCTCGGCCCAGCCGTCGAGCCCGGTCAGGCCAATGCCCACCCGGCCGCTGTCGCAGGCGTTCAGGAAAACCAGGGGCCGGCCGAGCGCGAAGTTGCGATACTGGGGCGTGAGCTCGGCCGGCCGCAGGAAGCGGTCCCCCAGCTTGACCGCAGACCGCGCGGGCAGGTCGGCGTTGAACGCGCCGTGGCAGGCAAAGTGCAGCACCTCGGCCTGGCCGTTTTGCAGGAACGCCTCCAGCTCGGCCTTGGTTTCGATCACCCGGACCGCCAGGCCGGGCAGCCGCTGCAGCGCCTCCACCTCGGCGCGCACGAACTTCAGGTTGGAGGGGGGCGCGACCAGCACGACGGTCAGGAGGGGCAGCTTGTGCGGCGTGCCGGCCGGGGCCGGCCAGCGCGCCAGGTCGAAGCGCTCGCAGAACGCCAGCGGATCGGCCCGCCAGCGGCCCTGCGCGTCGGGCAGCGACCCGCGCAGGATCTCCCACGGGATGTACGGCTCGTCCGAGACGATCTGCACCGCCGGCGGGGCGTAGTTCGCGCCGGCGGTCGCGGCCCGCTCGGAGAGGGGGACCAGGGTGTCGCGGTAGAAGGTCTTGAAGCCGGGCAGCCCCTGGTAGGCGTTGTGGAACAGAGTTTCGTACAGGCTGTTGCCCAAGCGGGCGATCGCGGCGTCGAACTCGGCCGGCGTCAGGCCACCCCTTGTCCCGGTGTTCAGCTCATCGAACAACGCCTGGAGATAGGCATCGGGCGGCTTGGGGAAGGTGATGCGGTCTAGCTCGGCCGCCGGCTGCGTCGGGTCAGCGCCGGCCAGCCTGGCGGAGATCGCGTAGCTCAGGCCCTCCCTGTGCTCGATGAAGATGGTGACGTCAGGCGGCAGGCCGGCCGCGGCCAGGGTCGGCGCATGCCTGACCGGGGCCGGCGCGACCGTGGCCGGGGGCGCCGGGACGACCTCGGTCTCCAGCCAGGCGGTGCCCACGTAGGCGTTGTCCTGCTCGAAGCGCACGCGCACCCGCTTGCGGCCCAGGCTGCGGGGGATCAACGTGAAGGTCAGCGGGTCCGAGTCGGCGTCGCGGGGGACCTCGATGACGCCGCTGAGGGGGCCTTCGACCAGGAAGTCCTCGGGCCGCACCCCGACGAGCGTGGCGACGACCTTGAGCGGCCAGGCGCGCGCGGTCAGCCCCAGCTCGACCTGGCCGGCTGCGCCGGCCTCGGCGGCCTGGCGGATGGTCACGCGCAGCGTGCACGGCGCGTCCAGCGCCGCCTGGCCCGGCAGCTCCAGCCGGCCGTAGCGTCGCACCATCAGCGCAGCGCGGTCCGGCGCCATCAGCCCTTTGGCCCCCGGCGGATAGGGCGTCCCCTCGCGCTGCGGGGGCGCCGCGGCCAGCGCATCGAGCAAGGCGCGCTTGGGCAGGATCGCCTCCGGCCGGCCGGCGGCGTCGGTCAGCACGATGCCGGCCAGGGCCTCATCCTCCTGCAGCACCTCCTCGAAGAAGAGCGCCACGGCGAGCAGATCGGCCGCGTCGCGGGCGGGCAGCGTCCACAGGCGCGGCCACTCCGCCCGGAACGCGGCCAGCGTCGCGTCCGGCGGCCGGCCGTCCAGGTGTACCCAGGTGATGCAGGCCAGCGGCCGGCCCTCCTCGTCCACGATGACGCCGTAGCGCAGGCCGCCGGCCATCCCCACGCCCAGCGCGCCCTGCGCCTCGGCCACGGTCATGGCCGGGGAAAGCCGAACGAAATCGCGCACCGACGGGTCTCTGGGGGACATGGCGACCTCCTTCTCACAGCCAATCGCCGACCAGCACGAACGGCGCCCAGTAGTACGGATGGGCAAAGGGGCAATCGCCTGGCCGGTACTCCTCTTCCAGCTCGCTGCAGCGCGCGGCCAGGGCCGCCCACCACTGCCTGGCCCGCCCGTCCTCGCCGCCGGCCTGCCGATAGGCGGCCAGGGCCTGGTCGCGCGCTGTCTTGAGGGCCATCAGCGCCTCGTCGCGCGGCAGGCGCATGAGCCAGCACTGCGCGGCCTGCAGCGCCTGCGCCTTGCCCATGCCCCCGCGCCACGCCCGGTAGAACTGCTCCATCAAGAGCGACGTGGCCAGGTCGTCCACGCGCCACAGGCTGACCAGCACCGACGGCGTGCCGGCATAGATCAGGGCGCGCGTCAGGCCGATCAGCTCGTCGCCGGGCCGGCGCTCGTTGACCCCGCTCTCGCACGCGCTGAGGGTCACCAGCTCGGCGCGCATCTGGAGGCCGAAGATCTCCTCCGCGGTGAGGACGCCGCCGTCGCCATCCGGCGCCAGCAGCAGGCCCGATTGGAGCGCCGCATCGGCGTCGAAGTAGCCGTGGCAGGCGATGTGCAGCACGTCCACGGCCTGGCGCTCGGCCTCGTCGGCCAGCGTCGCCAGCACCTGCGCCTTGCTCGCGGCCGGCCCCAGCAGCGGCTCGCACCCCAGCAGTTGCGCCACCCGTCGCGCCTCCTCGCGGGCGAACGGCAGCGGCAGGTCGGGCCGCGAGTCCCCCAGCACCAGGCTGCGGCCCCCGCGCGCGGGCTTGCGCTTGGCGTGGCAGTACGGCATCACCGAGGCGCTGGGGCTGTAGCAGACCGGGTTGCGCGCGATCAGGTAGGGGCGACCACGGTAGGGGCGACCACGGAGGGTCGCCCCTACCGTTGTGGTTGCCCCCACCTCCACCCGCAGCGCGTGGAGGGGCAGGTAGTGGAGCACGTCGTGCGGCGCCAGCCAGAGGATGTCCCCCTCGGCCGTCCAGGGGAGGAGCGGCGCGATGAAGGGGCCGCAGCGCGCCTGGAACTCCTCCTCGTCCAGGCCGCGCACCCGATTCCCCCCGGAGCTCGCGCCGAAGTGTGCGGCCACATACCGGCGCAGCTCGTCCCGCGCCACGGGGATCTCGACGACCACCGGCTGTGCGAAGTCGGCACGCACGATGAAGAGGAGGGTCAGGTCCTCGGTGGTGAAGTATTCGGCCAGGATCACACGGCGGTTCGTCATGGCGCGCTCCCTCGCGTCGGCATGCCACCCGACGCGTTGGCTGTAGGGCAACTCCGCAGGAGTTGCCCTACAGGGCTGAGCTGACCCAGGTGTATGGCCAATCCTGCCAATCGGTCACCAGACCCGCTTTGACCGGGTTGTTGATGATGTAGGCCAGAATACGGTCAAACTCCCCCTCATCCCGCACAACATGGTCGTAACTTTCGTGCTGCCAGAAGGCGCCGCGGCGACCCAGCGCCTGATTGCACAATGCAGCGCTCTGTCCCTTCAGTAGTCGCATTGCCCGGCTGAGAGCGGTGTAACGTTTCCCATCGCGGCGGGGAGGCGGGTCCGGGATACCCTGCTGATCCATCAGCAAGTGCGCGTGGTTGCTCATCAGACAAAAAGCGTGCAGGTGATAGTGCTTCGGCGTCAGGGCGTGAAGCGTGTGCATCACGATATGGGCGCACTCCGGCTGGGCCAGCCACCGGGGGCCGTGTAACGCCTGATCCAGCAGGCGGTCTACACGGCCAAAGTGCCGCTTCTGGGCCTCGTAACGCGCCTGGCGCAGTGCTTCTCCGCTGAACTGAAGCGCCAGGCGACGCTGCTCCTCTTCCAGTTCCTCGTTCAAGCGCGTCACAACGGCGAGAGGCAAACTCTCGGCCAGCCGCAGGGTGATGAAATACGTGGCATCCGGCAAATGGTAGTGGGGCAGATGACGCTGAAAGAAAGTGACCATATACCCTCCTGTAGGGCAACTCCGCAGGAGTTGCCCTACAACGCTTCCTGGATGGGCCGGAGCAGCGCCTCGTCCGGCTCCTGCCCGGCGGCATCACAGGCGGCGAGGTAATCCCTCAGCAGCGCAGCGGTCAGGCCGGCGAAGGCCTGGGGCAGGGCGTGGAAGAGCGGCGCAATCTGCCGCAATCCCTCGGCGAATGAGCGGGCCGCTTCGGCGTGGCGGCCCAAGCCGCTTAGGACACTGCCGTGGGCGCCCAGGCTCATGGCCAGGTCGGGGAGGAAGGCCTGGGGCTGGGCCTGGGCCAGTTGGCGGCGGATCGTCACCGCCTCCTGCGCCGCCGCCAGGGCCTCCTCCCGCCGGCCCAGGTCGGAGAGCATGTTGCCCAGGTTGTTGAGGCTCATGGCCAGGTCGGGGAGGAAGGCCTGGGGCCGGGCCTGGGCCAGTTGGCGGTAGAGGTCGGCCGCCTCCTGCGCCGCCGCCAGGGCCTCCTCCCGCCGGCCCAGGGCGGAGAGGGCGTAGCCCAGCATGCCCAACGCCCGCGCTCGGCCGGCGTCGTCCGTCGCCAGGCCGGCCAGCAGGCGGTAGAGCGGCTCCTGGATGGCCCGCAGCGCCAGGGTGCGGTCGGGCGCGGGCAGCACATCGTCCAGGGCGCGCAGGAATGCGGGCCAGGGTGCATCCGCGAGGGGCGCACGGCCGTGCGCCCCTACGTGGGCAATGAGGGTTTCCAGATTGGGCAGGGCGGCTTCCAACCGGTTGTGAGCCTCGGTGTCCTTCCCCACCCGCAACCCCTCCAGCCAGGCGGTCCAGCCCGGCAGGGACGCCTCCAGCGATGACGCGCGCTCCGCCTCGCCCAGGGGCCAGCGGCGGGCTGCATACTCGGCCACGATGGGGTGCCAGCGCCAGCCCTGCAGGTGCGGGTCAAAGTCGGCCACGGCTGCCTCGCGCAGGGACGCGGCCCCCTCCGCCCCCGCCAGGCTGCGCAGCGGCGCTTCCGGCAGCCAGCCGGCCGGGAAGAGCAGCAGCGCACGCCAGGCTTGCTGCCCCGCCGCGTTGATGCGCTCCGCGCTCCAGGCGTATAGCGCTTCGATCTGGCCGGCAAAGTCCCCCGCGTGGCGGCGCACCTCCGCCAGCAGGGCCTGCCGGTCGCGGCGCCGCGCCTGCGCCACGATTTTGGCGATCAGCAGCGGGTGGCCGGCCGTTGCCTGCGCGATCTCGGCGGCCTCAGCAGGCTCCAGGTGCAGCCCCTTCCCTGCTGCCAGGCGCAGGGCATAAGCCACTGCCGCGTCCGGCCGCAAACCCGTCTGCACGGGGCACGCAACGGCGTGCGGAGTGTCCTCCAGCACAGGCAGGGGCGGACGCAGGGCCGCGATGGCCGCGCTGGGGCCCCCCAGGCGCTCCAGCACGGCGGCCAGGCGGCGCAGCTCCGCCTCCGGCAGGGACTCCAGGTTGTCCAGCACCAGCAGGGTGGCGCTGGCGTGCAGGTACGCCAGCAAAACCTCGGCGACGCGCGCCTCCGAGGACACCTCCAGCCCCAGGGCCTGCGCCAGGCTGTTCACCAGGTAGTCGGCGGTGGCGGCTTCGCGCGGGGCATCGGCGTAAGCCACGCCGCCGGGGAAGCGCCAGGCGTTGCGGTGCGCGGCCTCCAGGGCCAGGCGGCTCTTGCCGATGCCTGTCGGGCCGGTGATGAGCGCCAGGCAGGGCGGACGATCCAGCGCGCGGGCCAGGCGCACCAGCTCCGCGCCGCGGCCAAAGAAGCCCACACCGTCGCCGGGGGGCAGGTTCCCCCTGGGCCGCGCGTCCAGCACCAGCGGCTCCCCGCGGGCCAGGCCCGTGAAGCGCAGCGCCCCATCGCCCAGCAGCAGCACCTTGTGGGTGGTGATGTGCTGACCGGCGCGGGCCACGGCCTCCGCCAGCGGGTAGCCGTCGGTCAGGTCGGCGTAGAGCGTGCGCGTGAAGGCGATGGCCTGGTCGTCCCACACCGGCCGGGGGTGCCCCACCACGGCGCGCGCCAGGCCGGCGTCAATCAGGGCCTGGGCCACGGAGCTGGCCTCGGCGGCCGTCTCGCAGGCGTTGAGCACCACCAGGTCCAGGGGGCGCGGCGGTTGCAGGGCCTGCAGCAGTTCCCGGGCGGTCACGAAGTGCGTCTGCCCGTTTTCGTCCTCCAGCAGCAGGCCCTGCGTCCAGGCGTGGCCGCTGAAGTGCAGCACATGGGGGAAGAGGCCCTGCTCGGCCATGCGCGGCGAGAGCTCACGGCGCAGCCGACCCAGCGTGGGCGGGGCCAGCCGCGCCAGCAGGATGGGCGCGCGCGTCCCCGTCACCGCCTGCTCCAGCCGGCGCCACTCGGCGCGCAGGTTCAGGGGCGCAGGCGGATGGTCGGGCTGGCGAGGGTCGTGCACCGGCGCGGCCAGCAGCGCCAGGAGGCGCAGCATGTGCGCGGGATCGCGGCCCTGCTGCTGCGCCGCCTGCGCCGCCTGCAGCAGCACCTGCCCGGCCTGGAGGATAATGTTCTGGGAGCCGGTCACCACCACCGAGCCGGTGACGCCTCCGCCGATGGACACAGAGCCTGGAAGACCTGGGACGGCCACTGGGTAAGCCTCCTGAGGTGTGCGACCTATGCCGAATCTGGGCGTGCAGTTTAGCACACCTGCCCGCCGCGCGCAACCGCTGTTGCGGCAACGCAGATTTTCGTCCTGTTCGCGTCGCTCCGCGTTCATCCGCGTCCCGTTTTCGGGTCAGTTACCCATGCCGTGCGCGGCGCCACGGCCCCTGCGGGTGAAAACGCCCCCCTTACCCCCCAATCCTGGGGGGAACCTGGCTCCCCCCGTAGTCCGGGGGCTGGGGGGCCATTTTGGGGTCAGGCAAAACCCTTGACTCAAGCGGCAATTCGTGCTATTCTCCAGGCGCCGCTCTCGATGCCGGACCCTGAGGTCGCAGGGCCATCTGCTTCCAGCACAGAAAAGTTATCGGCGCGCAAGCGTCGGACAGGTAGATGATATATGGCCCTCAAACGCCTCCTCCCCCTGCTCCCCGCCCTCCTGGCAGTCATCCTGATCCTGCCGGCGCTGGCCGGGGGGGGGACCAGGCGACCATGTCCAGCCTGCCCGCGACAACGCCCGCCCCGGCCGGCGGCCACATCCCCTCGGAACGGCCCGGTCGTCTGGCCCGGCGACGTGACCATTGACAATGCGCCGGAGTTCGTGGGCGCCACCGGCACCGATGGCCGCGTCCGGCTCGCGGACCGCCAGGTCATCGGCGGGCCGTGGGCCACGGCCACCGGCCATGTGCTGCGCGACAACCCCTTCGGCGTGGTGGACGTCGTCGGCGGCCGCAACCGCTTCCTGGTCAAGCTGGCAAAGGACCTGAGGGTGCTGCGTGCCGGGCCGTGTACTGGCGACCGGGCGCAAGCTGTTTTCCGGCCTGCTATCACCGATCCAACACCTGACTTCGTCAGTTGGGAGGAGTAAGAGCTATCCTATGAAGCATCAACAGTATGTGGCAGCACAATGGAGGAGTGTGATCGGATTGTTCGTGACCGTGGCCGCGACGATGGTTCTGATCGCCTGTCGGCCGACGGCGTCGCCGCAGGCCGCGGCACGACCTGCGGCAACGAGCCAGGCGCTCGACCGTGTGCCTCTGCCGGCGGAGATATCGGTGGCTACGGCGGCGCAGAAGCGTGCGGCGGGCGCGTTTATCCTGGATGTGCGCACGGTCGAAGAGTGGAACGAATACCACATCCCCGGCGCCAGGTTGATCCCGCTCGATCAACTGAGCCGGCGCCTGGCCGAGGTGCCGCGCGATCGCGAGATCGTCGTGGTGTGTCGGTCGGGCAATCGCAGCGCCACCGCGCGTGACCTGCTGTTGAAGGCCGGCTATCCCCAGGTGACCAGCCTGGCCGGCGGCCTGCTTGCGTGGCGCAGCGCCGGCCAGCCGGTGGAATAGCTTTGCAGGCCCTCACCAGGCCTCGACGACCGTCTCGCGTTCTTCCCAGGCGGTCATTCCCTCTGTCCAGTAGTACCAGCGCACCGTCTCGGTGGCACGGCCGATGGCCATGACGCAGGGGTGGCCGGCCGCATCCATGGCGTGGATGGTCACGCCCCCGCGGAAGCGGCGTTCGGCCGCGCGCAGGTCGGCGATGGCCTCGCGGCACGCGGCTTCGACGCTCATCCCCAACTTCATGTAGAGCACGACAGCGCGTGCGGTGCCGCAGCGGATGGTCAGTTCGCCCATGCCGGTGCAGCCGGCCGCGCCGTAGCGGGAATCGGCGTAGGTTCCCGCACCGATGATCGGCGAGTCGCCCAGCCGACCCGGATATTTGTAGGCCCAGCCACACGTGCTCACACCGCACGCGATCCGGTCGGTGGCATCTTTGACCAGGGCGATCGTGGTGCCTCGGGCCGTTTCGGGGTCGGCCGTCAGCCGCGCCCATGCGATGAGCGGGACATCGGGCCAGCGTGCCCGCACGTCGGCCGGCACGTGGTCGGCCAGCCATGCTTCCCAGCCGCGTCGCGCCGGTTCTTCGGTGCCGGCAGGGCCGGGTTCGGCGCCGATCTCGGCCGCGAAACGGGCCGCGCCTGCGCCCACCAGCAGGACGTGCGGCAGCCGTTCCATCACCTGGCGCGCGACCGAGATGGGATGCTTGTAGCCGGTCAGGGCGCCCACTGAGCCGCTGTGCAGGGTGGTGCCGTCCATGATGCTGGCGTCCAGCTCGGGCTCACCGATCAGGTTGGGCCATCCGCCCAACCCCACGCTGCGGCATTCCGGCGCCACTTCCACGGGCCGGATGGCCGCTTCGACCGCGTCGAGGGCCGAGGCGCCCACGCGGAGCGCGCGCACGCCATCGGCGATGCCATATTTGCCTTCAGAGCTCACCAGAATAGTGCGGGTCAAGGTTGTTCTCCCTGTCTGCGAAGTTGAATCGCTGTCTCGAACAGCGCTTGAACGTTGGGCCACGGGAAGCCGGGGTCAATTTCCAGATAGAGCCAGGAGCCGCCGTCGAGGACGGCGAAATCGTCTACCAGTTGCCGGACGGCGTCGCGCACCTGTGCGGGCGTGCCGCGCTGCATCAGTTCCCCGCGATCGGGGTGGATCTGCACGGCCAGGCCGAGCTGCCGACAGCGTCGCGCCAGCTCACGCGCGTCGAAGAGCGGCAGTTGCGGCCAGATCGCCCGCGCGCCGATCTCGGCCAGGTCTTCCAGGAGCGGCGCGATGTAACCGCAGGAGTGAAAGAAGATGGCCTTGCCGGCGCGCACGACCGGTTCCAGGAGCGCCCGGTAACGCGGCTTGAAAAAGCGACGCCAGACGGCAGGCGCCATCATCAGCGCCCGCTGCGTGCCGAAGTCATCGCCCACTGCAATTGCATCAGCGTCCACCGCCAGAGCATTCTCGACGATGACCGCGTTGTATTCGATGAGCATGTCGGCCAGGCGGTTGATCTGCGGCGTGTCGTGGGCAATGTCAATCAGCACGTCCTCGAAAGGTCGGAGTGACTGCATCGTCTCGAAGAGGCTGACGTTGCCGACCAGGTGGTAGTAGGTCTGGCGATGGATGGCTGCGGCGGCCCGGGCCTGCGCGAGGGCCTCGCCGGACAGGCGGGCGATGGCCGGCGGCCGATAGGTGGCCAGTCGTGCCATGTCAGCCAATGGGTAGCCGATGCGATAGCCCCATACACCGAACAGCCGATATTCCCACGTCACGCCCCAGGCATCGGTCTCGATGCAGTGGTAGCGGCCGTCTGCGTCGAAGTGTTCGACCGGCGGCTGGGGGATGGTCAGATGGCTCAGGTCGTCGAAGTCGTGCCCACAACGCCGCATCAGATCCAGCAGCTTCTGGCCGTGCTCGAAGAGGCCGCCGGGCGACGGGTGGATCTGGAGCGGGACGCAATCTACGGGCTGGAAGGCCAATGCAGCCTGGACGCGAGCGCGTGGCAGCATGAGATCACCTCGACATCGTGGTGCGCCGCGCCGGAATCGGATCGGCCCGGCCAGGAGGCCATGATAGTACAGAGAGCGATTTGGGGCAAATCGGACGGGGAAGTGCGTGCCAGGCATCCGGGAAGGTGCCTGGCACGTCCGAGGGGTGATCTCAGATCAGCTGCCGGCCTGCTGCTTTTTTCGCTCCTCTTCCACCAGCACCCGACGCAGCACCTTGCCGACCATCGTCTTCGGCAGTTCCGAGCGGAATTCGATCTGCCGTGGCACCTTGAAGGGCGCCAGCCGTTCGCGGCACCAGCCGGTGATCTCGTCGCCGGTAGCCGCCTGGCCCGGTTTGAGGACGATGTAGGCCTTCACTACCTCCCCGCGCGTGGGGTCGGGCGCGCCGACGACGACTGCCTCCTGCACTTTCGGATGCTGGAAGAGCACCTCTTCCACTTCGCGCGGGATCACCTTCAGGCCGGCCACGTTGATCATGTCTTTCAGGCGATCTACGATGTAGAAGTAGCCGTCCTCGTCTCTGCGCGCGATGTCGCCGGTGCGCAGCCAGCCGTCTTCAACGATGGTCCTGGCCGTCTCGTCCGGCCGGCGCCAGTAGCCCTTCATGACTTGCGGCCCGCGCACCCACAGCTCGCCTTCTTCGCCGACCGGCTTCTCCACGAACTTCTCGTAGTCCATGATCTTCGCTTCGACATCGGGGAAGGGGATGCCGATGGAGCCGGCCTTGCGGACGCCGTAGATCGGGTTGCAGTGCGTGACCGGCGCGGCTTCGGTCAGGCCGTAACCCTCGACCAGCCGGCCGCCGGTGAGCTCGCCGAATTTCTCCTGCACTTCCATCGGCAGCGGTGCTGATCCGCTGATGCACGCTTTGACCGAGCGCAGGTTGTATTTGCCCACGTCCGGGTGGTTGATGATGCCGATGTACATCGCCGGCACGCCGGGGAAGAGGGTGGCGCGTTCCCGATGGATCGCCTTCATTACGCCATCAATCGGCCGCGGGTTGGGCACGATGATCAGCTGGCCGGCCGCGTAGATGGCCAGGCTCATCGCCACCGTCATGCCGTAGACGTGGAAGAAGGGGATGGCGCCGACCACGCGTTCGTTTCCTTCCTCCAGGTCGCGCAGCCAGCGCGCCACCTGCAGCGTGTTGACGACCAGGTTGTAGTGGGTCAGCATCGCCGCCTTCGGCACGCCCGTGGTGCCGCCGGTGTACTGGAACAGGGCGACGTCGTCCGGCTCGATTGTCACGGGCGGCGGCGCCTCGGGATGTGCATCTAGAAGCGAGCGGAAGCGATAAATCCCCTCAGCGGGGGGCACTTCTACCATCAGCTTGTGTTGCTTTAGCGTGCGCTGCGCCAGCAGGCGCGTCAGCGGCGTGGCGTAGTCGGTCACATCGGTGACGATCACGCGCTGGATTGCGGTTTGCGACCGCACCTCCTGCAGCCGCTGCACGTAGGGGCTGAGGAGCACGGCCGTCTCCGCGCCGGAGTCGGCGAATTGATTCGCCATTTCGCGGGCGGTGTATGTCGGGTTTGTGTTCACGATGATCGCGCCCAGCCGGGCCGCGCCGTAGAAGCTGATGACGAATTGCGGCAGGTTGGGCAGCATCAGCGCGACGCGATCTCCTTTGCGGACGCCCAGCGCGTGGAGCGCGGCCGCGAAACGGTTGGCCTGGTCGAGCAGCTGCGCATAGGTCAGCCCGCCGCCGAGCGCGAATGGCCCCAGGTAGCGCATGACCAGCTTGGTGGCCAGGCGATCGGGATATTTGCGTGCCGAATCGGCGAGGAGCTGAAAGAAGGGAACGCGAGGATACACGATGGACACGGGAACGTCTTTGTCGTAGTGCGCCAGCCAGGGTTTTTCCATGAGGTCCTCCTCTCGTGAGCAGACGAACCGCGACGCCGGGGTTTCGGCCGCCGCAAAGACAACGGTGGACACGTTTCATGTGTGGGCGCCGATGATCGGCGCGCAACCATGACTGGGGACAGGCAGCGCACGAATAATGCGCGCAGATGATTCAGCTTGTTTTCATTATATGGAGACGCAGGCAAATGTCAAGAGGCCTGGCATCTATTCGGCCTCATCCCTCCCCTGTCCCCTCCCCTCTCCTGACCACCGTCAGAAGAGGGGGAGACTGGGTGGGGTTGGCTGGCAGCAAATCCGCCCGCCAACCCCACCCTTTACACCCCCTTTCCCCCCGTCTTGC
>FWPU01010530.1_pt1 | contig 13661 bp, 15 predicted proteins | sample 2228361 | NCBI WGS metagenome assembly FWPU01 (sample SAMEA103939777, study PRJEB20133) | metagenome | reverse complement strand
GCGACGAAGCAATCCCCTCGCAAAACAGGAGACTGCTTCGCTTTGCTCGCAGCGACAGAAAGCATAGAGTTTTATAGAGCAAGTGTCTAATGTGACATTGTCGAAGTAGTTACACTTTATGTACGCACCTTGGCGGCAAAAGTTGTGGACCCACTTCGCGCTCGCGATGGATTCTCAGGAGCAATTTTGGCAGGATGTTGTATAATAGTGATTGCCTATCCGCCCTCACGCTTCGACTAGGGTCTCGACAGGCTCGACCCGGCGGGTCAGCGCAGCGCCCCCGGCCCCTTATCATCCCCGTAGGGGGCTCCCTGTGGGAGAGGGGGAGATGTTTTGAAAACGACGCTGTTCCCCTCGCCCTTTGGGACGAGTGCCATTATGCCCAGAATGGGTACGAAGTGGTAGAGGGCTAGGGTGAGGGTGCAAAGTTATGCGAAAACATGACATTGTCAAAGTAGTAACAAACTCAGCACTGTAGTATCCCTCGTCACGTAAAACTCGAAGGAAGTCTTGATACGTACAAAATAGGAGATCTTTGTATGGACCGTCTCAAAATCCTTGCATCCGAACTTGTTCTCGGCAGCCTGATTGCCATCCTCAGCATATTTACCGCACTGGCTGGCTACCAGAGTTCCATGGCCGATTCGGAACAAGCTGCCAGCAATGTACAAGGCCAGAAAATGCTCACCGACGCCAACGCAGAATATCTGACGGCCAATCAACTCATCGTGTACGACTACATGCTTTACGATGGCTACTTCAATGCCGAACCTGGCAGCAACCAAGAAGCATATTACGTGGAGAGCTTCTCCCCCCTGCTACAAGAAGACATAGCGGCAGGCGTTGACCTGTTCAGCGATGCCTACTACGAAAAAATGTACGCCGAAGCCAATGAGATGTTCGATCAAGCCGATGCGCTCTTCGCCAAAGCCGAGGAATGGAATCAGCACGGCGACGCGTTGCAACTCGTCATGCTCATCATGGCGCTTGGTCTGGCATTTGCTGCCTGGGCCTCGCTTCTTCGAGAAGAAAGCCGTATGCGCTTGGTATTTTCCATGGCGGCCATCGTCATGCTCCTATACGGCATCATTCTCTATCTCCGTGTACCCAGCGTTGCCTGAACAGTTTCACCGCAGGGCAAGGCATTCAAGCCTTGCCCTGCTTACTTTATCGACAACAGTACATCCAGCCACAGAAGAAAGCAGACCTAGGCAGACGTCGCGTATTGCTCGTGGCGTAAAGCATCCTTCGTCATATTCCTGTTTCAATCGTCATCTCCGCCGCCTTCGTGTTCGCCGCCTTCTCCGCCTTCATGCTCCTGCCCGGTAGGATGACAGCGCAGACAATCGTTGAAGTTGGAGATACCTTCTTTGGTGTGCTTGCGGGTCACTTCGGCCTGATCGTGGCAAGTGTAGCAGGTCCAGGTCGTCAGGGTGGGTTGATGGCAATCAGCGCAGGTGTTGACGCGACCATGTTCCTGACCGTGATTCATCGGGAAGGTATGCGGGCCGTTGTAGGAAGCCAGGCGCCAGGCGGCGGTGGTATGGCATTGCGAGCAGGTCTGACCGGGGAACATGCCAAGATGATAGGCTGGCTCTCGATGACAGGCAGCGCATTCGGTAGGGGTGCCTTCGAAGACGCGGTTTAGGTGACATTGCTCGCATTGCACGTTGAGGTGGGCGCCATCGAGGGGGAAGCGGCTCAAATTATGGTCGAAAGTAGCATTTTCCCACGAAGAGGGGTTGTGACAGGTCTCACAGGCCATGCCAAACTGGCCATTGTGGGCGTCGTTGTCTTTGTGGCAGGAATAGCAATCCTGGGGTGTGCCTTTGAACTGGTTGTCGATGTGACATGCTTCGCATTTGACGCTGGCGTGCCTGCCCTCCAGCTTGAAGGCTGCCAGGTTGTGATCGAATTGGGCCGGTTCCCAACCTGTTGGAGAATGACAAACGCCGCAGGCCGTACCAAAACGGCCATTGTGGGCGTCGTCTTTCAAATGGCAGGATTCGCACGAAGCGGGCAGATTTTGCAAATCGACAAGGGTGCGAGCATTGAGATGACAGGCCGAGCAAGCGACGTCAACGTGTTTTCCCGTCAAGACAAAAGTCGTCTGGCTGTGATCGAAGCGGCTGAAGCGGTCGTGACCATCGTGACAGGCCAGACAATCTTGTCCGAATTCGAGAGCATGGGCCGTGGTGAAGACCAGGTCTATTTGCTTGTGGCACTCGGCGCAAATCTGTTGGTCGAAAGAGTTGAACGCTTCGGCATGACAATCGTCACAGGTAAAGGGAACGCCGGGAGAACGGGAACGATGCGCCGTGATGGCGAAGCCGGTCACTTCATGAGGAAAGGAGGCCGTATCCATAACGGTCAGGCTGGCTGAGGAGCCGTGATGTTCCGTGTGGCAGGCCTGGCAGGTAGTGTTTGCCCCTTGCATGAGAGTCCCATGCAGTGTGGACGGAACTCCCAATTCTGCCCCAATCTCCGTGTGGCAGGCCAGACATAAATCGGTCATACGGCGAAAAGACCAGAACGGAGGGTGACATTGACCACAGTCATTGCCCACATCTGCATGGGCAATGTGGAGCGCGCCAGGGCTGAACATAGCATTGCCGGTGAACATTTCGACGGCAAGCAGAGCCAAAACGGCAAAGAAGGCGCTGAAGATAGCCAGGGGGGAAAGGCAACCAAGTTTATTATTCATCGTTCACGCTCCAGATACACTCTATCGGCTAGCAGGGTTACTTCGACAACGTAGCATAATAGAGAGCGCCAAGGATGTGGGCGAAGGCGGCAGTGAAAAGCGCCATGCCGATGGGAATATGAACGGCGTGCCAGAGCGCCAGCAGGCGGCGAGCGTTGGCAAGGGCCGAGGCTTGCATTTTTCCGACCAGGCCGGGGTCTTCGATGCCGTCGGCAGTGCGTGGGATGCGGGTGTAAATGTAGCGCCCAATGAAACCGCTAAAGACAATCAAGCCAGTGAGCAGCAAGGTAACGCCCGCCAGCCCATTGAACTTCCAGGAGGAATGCAACAGCACCATGAAGGGGCCGACTATTCCGGTAAAGATGTGGAATTGCAGCCACTCAGCCATGCGTCCCCAGCGAGCAGAGCGGGAGCGTTTACGCAAACTATACAGAGTCTCGGTCAGCAACATCAGCACGAAGCCAAGAATACCGATGACGTGTCCATAGAAGCCGCTTGCGGCAGGGATTTGGCGGGTAAGAATCAGCACAAGGCCGTAAGAAGCAGCAATGAGAACGCAAGCAAAAAAGGCAAGGAAGAGTTCTTTTCCGCGAAGCATACCTACCTGTGTACCTATACGTCGTCTCCACTCACGAACGCCGCCAAAACATCGGCAATCGGAGCGTTGGGAGCTAGCAGTTGGGCGCGGATGGGGGTAATGTCTACCTGCCAGGCAATCAGATTTTGCAGGGAGGCTGAGAGTGTCTGATCGCCCATGACGACCGCACCGAGGAGATGTTTCTTGCCAACCATCAAGCGCAGACGATTGACCTCGAAGCCAGTTTGAGCAATGATAGAATCGGGCAATTCACGCCAGGTTTCGCTGTCACCGCGCGCAATGCCAAGCAGGTCGGGGTCGCCCTGATTGCCCACCGCACCGAGGATGGTGACGGTCAACCCGGCCAGGCGGGTGACATTGAAGACGGGTGGCTTACGGTAGGCTTCGGCATGGCCGGTCATGTTGCGGCCAGCGGCGCGTCCCTGCTCACGGGCAGGATTCCACAAACTATCGAGCAAATATTTTCCGCTAGCCGGGTCGAAGACCTGGGCCGCATCGCCGGCAGCGTAAATGTCGGGCTGGCTGGTCTGCATGAACTCATCGACCAGTATGCCGCGTTCGCACGCCAGCCCGGCTTGGCAAGCCAGGCTAATGTGGGGGGCGATGCCGATAGCATAAGCCAGCAGGTCGGCTTTGAGAATGCGCCCATCGGTCAGGCGAACGGCATAGATTTTGCCATTCTTGCCCAGGATTTCGATGATTTCGCTCCTGTGGTGAAGCGTGATACCCTCGCGCGCCAGCAGGCTCTCGATGAGGCCCGATTCGAGTTCATCTAGCACGCTCGACCAGTAGCGCGCCGAGCGTAAGACATAGTGGACTTTCATCCCGCGCGCGGCCAACCCTTCAGCCAATTCCAGGGCGGTGATGCCGCCGCCGGTGACGATGGCAGTGCGTCCACGCCTGGCGTTTGCCAGCAAAGCGCGAGCATCGGACAGATGGTCGAGTTTGTGAACGCCTTTCAGGTCCGAGCCGGGGACGTTGAGGGGGATGGCCTGCGCGCCGGTAGCGAGGAGCAGTTTGTCATAGGGTAAACGCGCGCCACCTTCGAGTTCCACTTCATGCTCGACAGGCAGAATGCGGACAGCACGGGCGCGGTAGAAGCGAACATGCAGGCGGCCAAAGTCGCTTTTCTGATAGGGGAAAAGCAGCGCTTCGTCCAATTCGCCGCTCAGGTAGTAGGCCAGGCCGGGGCGCGAGTAGTAACCAAACGGGTCATCGCTCACGATAGAGACTTCCCCGCTTCCATCTACCGAACGGATGGCCTCCAGCGCCGAAATAGCGGCAACCCCAGCGCCAATCAACACATAGCGGATCATCGCCCGTCCTCTGCAAAGAGATTGGTGCGCTCGAAAGTCAACACCCCGCGCGGGCAACGCGCCACGCACTCGCCACAGGTCAGGCAGCGGCTGTTGATCACCGGCTGACCAAGCCAGGCATAGCGGCGCACATCAATGCCAATCGGACAATTGAACGAGCAAATGCCGCATTGCACGCAGCGGGAAGGATCGGGCGAAACCTGGCCGGTGGTCATTGCCTCGCGGCGGGCGCGTTCATAGCGAAAGAGGCGCTTGAGCATAGGGAAAATTATATTCGACATTGCAACGTTTGTCATCCCACCTTTTAGGCCTATTTTGGGGAATTATTCATTACCAGCCCGCTCGCCAGGTGGGGTTCGAGCAACATGACAGGAATGATACGCTTGCCGGCTCTGGCCTTGTACCTTTCGTAACCTGCGTAATAAGAAACCGCCTGCCGCCAGTACCTTTCCCGTTCTTCCCCCATGACCTCGCGCGCGATATATCGCCTCGACCGGCCCTTTACCCGCACCTCACATTCGGGATGCGCCTTCAGGTTATGATACCAGGCGGGTTGATGTCTCCTGCCAAAATTCGAACCAATCAGGATGATACAATCCTCGTCTTGCAAGCCAACCAACGGAAGGGTACGCGGCTGACCGCTCTTGGCGCCCAAGGTGGTCAACTCGATGATGGGCAGACCTACCAAACCAGTGAACGTCCAGCGTCCCTTACTCCAGCGCAAAGCCAGATTGTCCATCGAGGGCAAAATGCGCGCCAGAAGCGCAGACACAGGCGCCAGCATCAAGAAACGATGAGCCAGGCGTTGCAGGCTGTTTGGCTTCATTTACTTTTCCAGCCAGATGGTCACTGGGCCGTCGTTATGGATTTCGACCAACATGTGCGCGCCAAATTGCCCGCTTTGGGTGGGGACGCCCTGCGCGCGCAACAACGTTGCAAAGCGTTCCACCAAGGGCGCGGCGCGATCGGGCAAAGCGGCGTCGGTGAAAGACGGGCGGCGTCCCTTGCGCGTATCGGCATAGAGCGTGAACTGCGAGACGACGATGGCCTCTCCACCCACATCTAAAATGGAAAGATTGGTCTTGCCTGCTTCGTCCTCGAAGATACGCAGGTGAGCAATCTTCTCGGCCAGAAAGGCAGCCTGCTCCTCTCCGTCTCCATGTCCGATGCCAAGCAAAATGACCAGGCCCGCGCCAATCTGAGCAATGACCTGGTCGTCCACGATCACCTTACCCGAAGAAACTCTTTGCAACAAAGCCCGCACGCGCCTTATACCTCAGCCTTACATCTACGTTACGTTTTACGCTTCACGCTTTATACTTTCCGTTCCGGCAGCCCAATCGCCTCGCGCACCTCAGACATCGTCTTTTGAGCAATCACGCGGGCGCGCCTGGCGCCATCGTGCAGAGTATCCCACACCTGTTCCGGTTTGTCGCCGATTTCGGCACGTTTGGCGCGGAAAGGCGCTAAATGGGCATTCAAGTTGGCTGCAAAACGCTTCTTGCAATCCACACAGCCAATGCCCGCCTTGCGGCACTCTACATCGATCATCTCGACTTCTTCGGCCGGCGAGAAGATTTTGTGCATGGAAAAGACGTTACAGACCAGCGGGTTGCCTGGATCGGTGCGGCGCAGGCGCTGAGGATCAGTCACCATTTGCATGACGCGCTGCTGCGTCTCTTCGGGGGTGGCAGCCAGTTCGATATGATTGTCCAGACTCTTGCTCATCTTCTCCTTGCCGTCCAGCCCGATGACCTTGGGAATCTCGGTATGCTTGGCTTGCGGCTCGATCAGCACATTCGTGTGGTAGCGAAAGTTGAAGGAACGAACCGTCTCGCGGGTGAATTCGATGTGCGGTGCCTGGTCTACGCCCACCGGCACCAAATCACTCTTGTACAGCACGATGTCGGCCGCCATCAAAACCGGATACCCCACCAGCCCATAATTGACATTGTTGGGGTTCTGGCGCACCTTTTCCTTGAAAGTCGGCAGGTCGGTTAGTTTACCCAGCGGCGTGACCATAGAAAGCATGGTGTGTAATTCCATCACTTCTGACACGTGCGACTGCACGAACACGATGGTCTCGTCTGGGCGGATGCCAGCCGCCAGCCAATCGAGCGCCATTTCATAGGTGTTCTGCTTGAGGTCGGCGGTGGTTTCGATGGTTGTGAGCGCATGAATATCCACGATGCAATACACGCACTCATATTCGTCCTGCAAGGCAACATAATTCTGGATAGCGCCAAGATAGTTGCCTAGATGTTGGCGTCCGGTAGGACGGGCGCCAGAGAAAACACGTCCTTTTTTCATTAATTGCCTCGGTGGATGAGAGATTTGACCAACCCGACCACCTCGCCTGGCTCGGCATGACGGTGCGTCTGAAGTTTAGAATAGACCAGCCGTTCGTTCACACTCACCTCGAACCGGCCTCCGTCCGAGGGAATCAGGGTCAGGCTTTCGATTTGGTCCTCGAACTGCTTCAACAGGTCATTGGCCAGGCTCACGGCCCGGTCGGTGTAATGTCATACTGCGCAATAGACAATTTCGACTTTTAGCATCTCGAAATGACCTCATTCTGAATTGTTAGAAAATTATAACATGGGTGCGTTGTTCTCTTGCAGCATCCAGATATTGAGGCTATAATGCTGGGGCTTTTGAAAGGTAAGGAGGTCGCTATGCCCGTTTATTCCTATCGCTGTGAATCCTGTGGTGTGCAATTCGAGCGTCACCAATCTTTTAGTGATTCGCCGCTCAAGCGTTGCCCGGAATGCAACAAGAACAGCCTGCGCAAGGTGATCGGTCCGGTAGGCATCGTATTCAAAGGTTCCGGTTTCTACGCCACCGATCACAGGTCGCCTTCTGGCATGACATCCTCGCCCAGCAAGAGCGAAAGCGGCGAGAAAAAGCCTGCCGCCACAGAAAGCAAGAAAGACGAGTGATTTGCTCTTCAACAACTCTATTGATAATTATCTCTATGGGGGTCATCCTCGGGTTATCGGTGTGCGGCAGTTGGGCGCCACCAAGTAATCACATCGTTATAGAATGACGAGAAAGCGAATGTTTACCTCGCTTCCTTTCTCTTTTATAATCAGTGGATGATAGTAACTGCTCAGTCAGCTAGATTTCCAGCCTGTTCCAGCGGGATAAATCCCTGCCTCTAGCCCGAAGGCGTTGCGTTGAGCCGCCGGGTCGAGCCGCTGGGTCGAGTTCATCGAGACCCTGTCGAGACCCGCCGGGTCGAGCGTGTCGAGACCCGCCGGGTCGAGTTCATCGAGACCCTGTCGAGACCCGCCGGGTCGAGCGTGCCGAGACCCGCCGGGTCGAGCGTGTCGAGACCCGCCGGGTCGAGCGTGTCGAGACCCGCCGGGTCGAGCGTGTCGAGACCCGCCGGGTCGAGTTCATCGAGACCCTGTCGAGACCCTTGTCGAAGTGCCGCCGCTACGAAGCCCTTTCTTGAAATACTGATAATTACCCGACAAGATTTGCACCCATGATGCAAATTGTGGAGCAATACGATTACACATAAGCCGGCTCCTTTCACCCTTCCATGATAGAACTCGAATTCCTCCTGCGCGTAATGCTCGAAACGCTGACCTTGTTCGTCCTGCTGGTTGGGCTGGCGGGTCTGTTGATTCCCATTTTTCCCGGCCTGACAGTCATGTGGGCGGCGACGTTGGTCTACGCGCTGGTGCAGGCCAGCAACAAGCAAATGATCTGGATAGATTGGACCTTGTTTGCCGTCATCACCCTGCTTATGTTGATCGGGAATGTCATCGATAACATCATCATTGCCAAGCACGCACGCGACAAACAGGTGCCGTGGCGTTCGATCTTGCTGGGCTTTTTGGTGGGGTTCGTCGCCAGTTTGTTCTTTACGCCGCTAATAGGAATCGCGGCCTCACCCCTGGGACTGTTTGGCGCCGAGTATCTGCGCCTCAAGGACCGCCAATTGGCCCTAGATTCGACCCGCGCCTGGCTGACCGGTTGGGGCTTGTCCGTGTTGGCCCGAGTGGGCATTGGCGCCTTGATGGTCGTTCTGTGGATGGTCTGGGCATGGATGTGACGCTGTCCTTTGTTGCAAAAGAACGCGCCTGTTCGAAGGCGCGTTCTTCATTGATTTCTTTAGAAACTTTTTCCTTGCCAGGCAGGGTGTCTTATCCCTTTCTGACCCCTGGCGCAAGCGGCAGATCGCGCGGTTCCATCAATCCCCAGCGGCCAGCCGCCAGGTAGAGAATCTCCAAAATCAGGTCGTTGTAGGCAATCCCTTCGGCTTTGGCCTGCAGGCACAGGTCGCTATAATCGGGCGTCAGGCCGGGCAAGGTGTTGATCTCGATCAAGCGCGGGTTGCCCTCGTCATCCAGGCGGATGTCGGTGCGCGAAATGTCCAATGCGTTCAAGACCTGATGGGCGCGCCAGGCAAAGTGCTTGAGTTTTTTGCCCAGATCGGCATCTACTTCAGCAGGACAAATGTAGCCGGGGGCGCCTTCTTCTCCCACCGCTTTCGATTTGGCAGCCTGGCTGTAGACGCTGGGCGTCACCGAGCGGCTGCTATCCAGTTCCAGCACTGGGAAGCGGTGAAAGCCGTCCTTCTCGTACCATTCCGGATGGCGTGAAAAAAGTTTGGCATCCGCCCGTCCCATGATTCCGACCGTGAACTCGCGCCCGGAGAGGAAGGTCTCTACCAAAGCCGGTTGCTGATAATTGGCAATGACGTATTTGACGCGCTGGCGCAATTCCTTTTCTTCGTAGACAATGGCTTTCAAGTCTACGCCCATGCCGGTGCCCTCGCGGGCCGGCTTGACGAACAGCGGGAATTTCAATTCCGGACGCAAAGGCTCGTCTCCAACGGCAAATTCCTGAAAAGGCGCTACAGGCAGGCGTCGGTCGCGCCAGATGCGTTTGGTAAGAGTCTTGTCGAGGCTGATGGCATTGGTCAACACGCGCGAAGCGGTGTAAGGAATACGCAGCATTTCCAGCAAGGCTGGCACTTGCGCCTCGCGCGCATCGCCGCCCAGGCCCTCGGCGATGTTGAAGCAAATGTCAGGGCGGTATTCTTTTAGCGCATAGGGTAAATTTTCATCAGCGGGAAGAAAGGCTGTTTCGTGACCATCACTTTCGATGGCCCTTTGAATGTGGTGAACGGTTTCGATGTGATCGAAATCCGCATACGCATCTGGAGGCACGCCGGGCGGCAAGGGCTTGTTCTCATCCTTGATGTTTGCCAAGACGGCCACGCGCCAAAACCGCTTCGCACGACGACTGGGAGGTTGTTCAGCCTCCGAGGCAGGTGAGGAAGACGCAGAGGACATTCTAACTCCTTGGGCGAAGAGATAACTTGCGCCTGTTAGTATATACCAACACCTTCGATTGACAAAGGGGGCGATTGGCATTCTCGATACTGGTTGTAGTGTCAGATTTTGCCAGACGTCACAAAGTGGTACAATGCCACAAAGCGATATGATCCTACCGATCGCACCATTTCGTACCATTTCATGGCACAAGCACCATTTCATGGCACAGGTGGCACAAGCCGGTCGGCGGCGCATTGGATTGCGGCCAACTTGCTCCAGGTGGTATCTACCGTTGGTGTTCAGGCAGTGTCAAAATATACAGGAGGTTTCGTTTTATGCGTCATAGTCGCGAGCAAGTAATCGAGCGCACGATTCGGGAATTCGAGATCCTCGATGGTCTGGTCAGCAACCTTAGCGATGATGATTGGTATCGCTCATTGAGCAGGCCTGAGACCAAAGACCCGTGGACCGTGAAAGATGCGCTTGCTCATATTACTCATTTCAAGGCTGACGTGGTCAGAAAAATCAGGAAACAGCCCCTACCGGCTGAGATGAAAGGGTTAAGCGAAACTGACGAAAATCATCTCATCTATGAACGTTGGCGGGATCGCTCCCCACAGGAGGTTCTTGCCTGGCACAGGCAGGTTCAGAATGATGTTCTCGCTGCTCTTCGAGATGCGCCTGAAGAATGGTTCAGCGGTAGAGAACGCCGGCCTGAATGGCCCTTCGATCTCGACGGTCATTCCAGTTACCATCGTGTAAAGGATATCGAGCAAGCCTTGAAAAGGTCAATGCCGTAAGTATCTCGACCAGGACTTTTCAAAGAATCAATCGGCTCATTGGGAATTTCCGCGATTGTTCCCCAGCAGTCCCCAAAGGGGATGCTATCCCCAAAGGGGATGTTGTTGCACTGCTGGGGGCGGCAGTACCCTGGGAAAACGCCAGGGCCGCCAGAACTGGGGGCGCTGCCCTGGGGTAGGAAGCGGCGTCAGTGGGAAATTCCTATGCCCTGGTTGGTCTATAGCCAACCCAAGTTATGGTTTTCTGGGGGTCGGTGTGACGTACAGGGATAGGGAACGCTACGGTTGGGAGGGGTGCGGAGGCCAGGGGAGGATTTCGGTGGGGCCGGCAAAGCCGTGTTTTTCTTGGACGAAGATGCGGCCATGCGATTCCTGGTCGCAGCCGCGCTCGTCCTGAAACGAGATTTCGAGGTCGTTGGTGGCCAGCGGCTCGAAGAGGAGACGTCCCGCTTCGCAGCGCCAGACTTCGATGATGTAGTGGTTCATGCGTTCGTCTTCCTCGTCGCCGGCGCGCAGGGGAATATCCTGCCAGGAGACGGTGACGGTGTCCCCGTTCCGCGTGACGCTGAGGACAGTGGTGGGCGGGTAATACGGCGAGACTGGCAGTTTGGCCTTCGAGGAGGGGTAGAGCGGTTCCAGGCTCATCGGGTCGCCTTCGATATTCATGAATTCGGCTTTTACCCAGCAGGGGTTGTTGCCGCCGATAGCCTGGACGTAAATCCATTTGGCGTCGTCCAGGCGGCCGATGATTTCCAGGTTGTTGCCTTTGACCAGGCCATATTTGTACAGGTAGGGCCAGCCGGGGCCGTAGCGGCAGGCCAGTTTGTCGGCGATCACTTCGCCGCGCAGGATGGTGTAGGTGGGGAGGATGGTGGGGGTCAAGGTAGGGGCGGGGGTGTCGGTTGGCAAGGGGGTGGCGGTCTCTGTCGGCGGGGGAGGGGTAACGGTGACGGCCGGGGGCTGGGTTAAGGTTGGGGCAACGGAGGCAGGCACAGGCGTGGCAAGAGGCGCACAGGCCAGGATGACGGTCAGGGCAGCCAGCAGGATGATTTTCGTGTTCATGGTCGAGTCTAATTGTGCGCTTGTCGTGAATTGAGCGCAGCCAGCGCCAATGCGCCCAGCAGGCCGGCGTTGTCGCCCAGGGCGGCGTGGGTGAGGATCAGTCCTTCGAGGTAGCGCGAGTTGAAGACGTGCTTTCGCAGGCTGGTTTCGAATGGTTCGAAGAGCAGCGGTCCGCTGAGGGAAACGCCTCCGCCCAGGATGACGATGGAAGGATCGAAGGTGTGCAGGAATCCGGCTACGCCAATGCCCAGGTATTCGCCAGCGCGCGCATAGGCAGATCGGGCCAGTTGGTCGCCGCGGACGGCGGCTTCGGCGATGATGCGGGCGTTCAGTTCGGCGGCGTTGCGCAGTTCGGAAGCCGCGCCTGCCTCGATCTGTTCGCGCACGTAACGTTCGATAGCAGGGCCAGAGGCCAACGCCTCGAGATGGCCAGGGTAACCGCACGAGCAAGGCGGCCCGCCAGCCAGCACGGTGACATGGCCGAGTTCGGCGGCCATGCCATGATGTCCGTGAAGCAGGCGGTCGTTGATGATGACGCCGCCACCAATGCCGGTGCTAATGGTGAGGTAGAGCAGGTGGTGATGTCCACGTCCGGCGCCAAATTTCCATTCTCCCAGGGCAGCCAGGTTGGCGTCGTTGTCCAACCAGGCTGGCACGCCAAAGTGTTGGCTGAGTTTTTCGGTCACAGGGAAATTACGCCATTCGGGGATGTTGGGAGTCGCCAGTACAACGCCGGCTTGCGGGTCGAGCGGTCCGGGAGAGGCTACTCCTATGGCTGTTACGGGCTGGTCGAGGGGCCAGGCGGCTTCGATGGTCCTGACCAGGCGGTCGAAGGTGCCGGGCTGCTGGGCAAGGCTGCGCGCCCGCTGATGAGTGAGCGGCAGGGGGTTGTCTTCTTCGTAAGCGGCGGCGCGGATGTGTGTGCCGCCTATGTCTACGGCAACGAAAATGCTCATGAGGCAATTATACTGCTCTCTGGGGTGCTTTTCTGTCCTAACTTGATAGGTCGAGTAGGACATGGCGGGGTCTCGATACGGGTCTCGGTGTGCTTCACTACTCGATCCTACTCGACTGCCGCCATGCCCCTATCGAGGCCGCTGTGCAGGATAGATTTTGTAGAGCAATTCTATACTTTCTGGTGATTACTTTGATAATGTCATGTTTTCGCACAACTTTGCGCCCTCACCCTAAACCTCTACCACTTCGTACCCATTCTGGGCATAATGGCACACGTCCCAAAGGGAGAGGGGAATAACGCTGTTTGCAAGACATCTCCCCCCCTCTATCCCTGTGAGGGGGGCCAGGAGTGAGGAAAAAGCAGGCAACTCTTCGAAGGTGACATTGTCAAATTACCCACAAATTGGAATCGCAGGGCTAAAGCCAGCTGGTCTCGACAGGGTCTCGATGAGGTCTCGACACGCTCGACCTAACGACTCGACCCGGCGGCTCGACCCGGCGGGTCTCGACAGGCTCAACCTGTCAGCCTTCGGCGTGAGCCCTTCGATAAGGGTCTCGACAGGGTCTCGATGAACTCGACCCAGCGGCTCAACCTGTCAGCCTTCGGCGTGAGCGCTCAGGCGAACGCTCAGGGCAGGCTGCTCAGGCGAACGCTCAACGCAACGCCTTCGGGCTAGAGGCAGAGTCGAATTCATTCGACTTCCATGAACTGAGGCAGGGATTTATCCCGCTGGAACAGGCTGGAAATCGCGCTGACTGAAATCCTTGCAGGGCCAAATTCTTCACAAACGGAGCAAATTCAGACGTTGCACAAAACCGGCATACTGAAGGCCTGAACCGTCCAGGAATGAAGCACTTCTGCCACCTGGTCGAGGGCTACAGCTAGATCAGAAGGATAGGTTTGATGCGGAAGCAAAGCTGCCAAACCAGGAG
>FWPU01010527.1_pt1 | contig 13665 bp, 12 predicted proteins | sample 2228361 | NCBI WGS metagenome assembly FWPU01 (sample SAMEA103939777, study PRJEB20133) | metagenome | reverse complement strand
CAAAAACTGCTTCTTACCCTCTCCTCTCCGCGTGCGGGGAGGGGTGAGAACCCCTTCTTGTGTGCTCAACTGCGTAACTCTTGACAGGTTCAGCATGGCTGGGGGGCGATGGTTCTTATGCTTGAAGAGGTGAACGGACCTGTAGGCAATCGCGTGCGAGGTGACCCTCCACACAGCAAACGCGCCAGAGGAAAAGAAGTTCCGGTGAGAGTAGGGGAGGGGCAAAAGAAACCGTGCGACGGTGGGAATGAAGTGAGTATGAAACGAGAAATAACATACCCGACCGCCGCACGGACAGCCAGACTCACCGGCGCACAGCCCCAGCGTTGGGGGAAGACAGCAGGCGAGTCTGGGGAGGAGTGGTGAGTTGAGTTGTCGACGGTATGGGATTGCTTTTGCTGTCTAATGGCATGGCAGAGGTCGAAGGTATCGGCGCGGCGCAAGGTTGGTCCTGTTGACCGTTCGGGGACGGCAGGAACAAAGGAGCCTGTCCCGGGCTGCCCTTCTTCGTTCCCCCTATCAGACTGGGGGGAATGTCGCCGCCGTCCGAGTCGTTTCCGCGCCATTGCTGTAACCACATCGCGCTGGCAACGGCGGCTAACAGCAGGAGCAGTGAGAGAAGAACCGCCAACCTCGGCGACCAGCGCGGCTGTCGGCGAGACCACAGAGACGGCTTGGGAGCCAGGGCAGGCTTGTTGACTCCCTCAGTCGGCAATGATGGGCGCCAGCCGTTGGAGTGTCCATTCGGAGCGGTGCGGTGCAGCGCAGCGGGCTGACCTTTCATCTCGCGCAGCAGAGCTGTCAACACAGCGTCTGCTGTTTCGGGTGTCAGCGCCTCGTTTGCCAGCCCGTAGGTGGCTTGCAGCATCCGACGCAGATTGCGCTCGGCGACCGACTCCGGCGCGCTACCATTGCGAGGTTGCCCGGACGCCCTCTGCGCGTCGAGGACTCTCGATTCACCGGAGAGGAGTTGTTCAAGTTCTTCACGCAATGTTTTCTCACTCATAGACTTGTTGCTGCCTCCACGCCTCAGCGCGCTGCAATGCCTTTTGCTTGGCGCGGGTCAGTAAGTTGCGCACGGCTTTTTCTGAGCGATGCAGAATTTCGGCAATTTCTCCCGTGCTCATCTGTTCGACGTAGTGGAGCAGGAGCGCTTCGCGCTCGTCCTCCGACAGCGCGTTCATCATCACGCGCACCAGCTGCTGCGCCTCGGCGCGCTCAATAATCTGTTCCGGGAAATCCACGCTCATCGCCGCCTCCTGAAACAGACGGAGCGTGTCCTCGTCGTGATAAACGAGACGGTCGGGAGGAATCTGTTTCAGGCGAGCATGGTCGCGGACGTAGCGGGCGATGCGCATTTTGGCGATGCCGCACAACCACACAAACACGCTGGAACGTCCCTCAAACGTGCGGGCTAACTGAATCGCGGACAGGAAGGTGTCGAGAGTCAATTCCTCAGCGTCCTCACGCGGGGCGCTGATACGGCGGCGAATGAAACGAAAAATGGCATCCGCGTAGGTGTGGTAAAACTCCGCAACGGCGTCCTCGTCGCGCGCTGCCACCCGCGCCAAAAAATCCTGCGCCGTGTCCAGTGTGATGAGCGTACGTCGCTCCGCCATGTCAGATGCGCCTTCTTCGTCAATTCATGCCCTTGCATGGGTGAGTAATCCCGTCCGCGCTGAGGTGTCCCGGTTTTTTTCTGCGCGGAGAAGGTCAATTGGTCAATTCAGAACTTCTCCTCCTTCTCCGCAATCACTATGCGCTGCACCTGAGTCAGTGGCGCGGTGGGGTCAGGACGCTGATAAACGAGTTGAATTTTCGCCGTTCCGCTTTCCGCGGTGATGGGGGAGGTGAAGGTGTAGGTCTCGCCCGCCCCGATACGCTTGTTCGAGGATTGCTGCTGCGGGTTGGGCGACTTGAAGAACGTTTCCTGTTTGTTGAGCACGGTCTTGTTGTTGTCGTCCGTCACGCGCACGAACAACACAAGCGTGCGATACGTCGCGCCGGGGATGGGATGACCGGCGTTGTTGGTGATGCGCACCGTCACCTTGCCGTCTTCCACTTTGGTTTGCACCGTCGCCGAGTTTTTCACCATCGTCTCCGTGTATCCGCCAGGCCACGTATGCTGTCCGTTCATCCGTTTGGGCACGTTCTCGCCCAAACCGGCTTGCCGTTCGATGGCGGGCATGTGACAGACGTGGCAAGTTCCGCCCTTGCTGCCCAGCCCCTTCTTAAACTCCGTGACCTCATCGTGCTGCGGCACGGACGGCTGACCGTGACAAGGCGCGCAGGTGTCCACGCTTTTGAGGGTCGGGTCGGCTTTCGTCTTGTGGAACGGGCTCGCGCCGCCGTGCGGACCGCGCATCGCGCCGTCGGCATCAAGGTGGCAGGTCAGGCAGTTCACGCCCGTATCGCGGTCGTCCGCCCGCAGTTTGGGCATCTTGTCAATGCCCGTGATGTAGATCGGTTGCGGCGCGTGGCAGTGGTCGCACTCCTGCGCCGCCCTCGCCTCACCGAGCCGCTGTCTCGCCGCCTTGTAAGTCGGATTCTTCCACGCCAGCGCGTGCCGCGACGCAAACCACTCTTTGTGAATCTCCCCATGACACGCAACGCACGCCTGCGCCTGAAATGCCTTCGTCAACTCCTGCACCTTCGCCGGGTCGTCCGCCCGCCCCCTCCTTATACCCCACAGGACAAACCCCAAAATAAAAAGCACCCCAAAACCAAACTTTTTCAACGAACGTCCTCCTTTCAAATCGCTCTAACGCTTGACCGAAATCGGTTGTTCCATCTTAAACTGTTCGCATCCTTCTGTCAAACGACTATAAGGCGTCCGCGAGATTGCCGATATATCTCATACGAATTCACGCTCTGTGGTAGAAACCCAACGAACGTGAATCGCCAGCGGTTTTATGGCAATGGAATGGCGAAGACTCTCGGCTTACCGGAGATGAGCGTCGCGGAGGGACGGACGTGCGCAAGCGACGGAGCGTGGCGGGAATATCAAGGTCGAACGATAGACTGGCGACTGTGGACTCTGCTGGCTGTGACTCTTCTCGCTCGGCTGCCGTGCCTGACTTCTCCGTTGCTGGACGCCCATGCGTGGCGACAAACAGCGACCGCGTCCATCGCACGCAATTACGCTGAGAATGGGTTTCGATTCCTGTCCCCTCAAGTGGACGTTGACGGCGATGGTCCCGGTTACGTCGGCTGCGAATTGCCGCTCTATCCGTTCATGGTCGCAAGCGTGTATGCCGTGACGGGCATGCGCGAGTGGATAGCGCGATGGATTGCGATGCTGTGCGCGGTGTGTGCGACGGCGGTTCTCTACACCCTCGCGCGAGAAGTTGTTGCCCCTCGAGGCGCGTTCTGCGCCGCGCTTTGCTTCGCCGTCCAGCCAATGGGTGTGTTTTTCACGCGCAACGTTCAGCCCGAATCGCTGATGTTGCTCCTCTCGATGCTGTGCGTGTGGATGCTGTGGCGTTGGAAGGTCAGCGGCAGCCCCCGTCAGTTAAAGGCGGCTGCATTGTTTCTCGGACTGGCTATCGGCGTCAAGTTGACCTCGGCCTACCTGCTGCTGCCTTGCTTCTACCTTCTCGCGCAGCGCTGCGGTAAACGTCTCTGGAAAGAGCCGCAAGTCTGGACGTTCGGCGTCATCGCTCTGACGATTCCAATTCTGTGGTACGTTCACGCGCATCGTTTAGCAAGCATCACGGGTATCGCCTTCAACCTGAGCGGGCAGGGCGCGTTTGTCTCATGGCGCGACTTGTGGGGAAGTAGAATGTGGACGGAACTCCTGTTGCGGTTCGCGTTCATGGTTCTTTCTCCGATTGTGTTTCTCATCGCTGGACTCGCCGCGATGGTGTCTCTGCGCGAGCGACAGATGCGGTTCTTTCACGTCTGGCTCGTCGCCGTCCTCCTCTCCGTCATAGCGACTGCGCCGATGAGCAGGGTTCATTATTACTATTTACCTGCCTCTTCTGCCGATTGCGTCCATCTTCTTCGGCAAAGGGCTGACATACATTCGTGGACAGTTCACCAGCAAACTGACCATCGCCGCTGCGACAGCCTCTCTCGCCGTTCCGCTCTTCTGGGTTATGCCGTGGTATCGCGTGGACGACGCTTTTCTCAAAGCCGCACGCGAACTCCATCGTATCGCGCCGCGCTCGGCTCTCGTGCTGGCAGCGGACCCGGGCGAACCGGAACTACTCTACTACACCCACCGCAAAGGTTGGCATCTGCGCCCGCAGCAGTGGAGCGTGGAGCGGCTGAGGCAGTATCACGCCAGCGGCGCGCGGTATCTCGTCGTGACGCACCCGCAAGCGTTCCAGTGGGATGACGCCACGCGGGAGTACTTGCGGGACAACGCAACGCCTCACCTGAAGACGAAGGACTTCTGGATTTATGAACTGCATAGGGGGCAAACATGAACTACCTCCTCCGCCAACTCGCCGCCCACCGCGACCACCGCGTCGTGCGCAAACTCCTCGCGCTCTTCCCACAGCGCGTGTTTGAACTCTACGTCGCGCGCCAGTCGCCCTCGCCGCTCTGGAACGGCGGGCGCATCACGCTGTCGTTCGACTTGGATTATCCCGAAGACATCGAAGCCGTTCCGCCCCTGCTGCGCTGTTTGCGCGAGGCAAACTTCAAGGCATCCTTCGCCTGTATCGGGCGATGGATTGAAGAATATCCCGACGCCCACCGCCGCATCGTGGACGAAGGACACGAAATCGTCAACCACTCTTACACGCATCCCGACAACGAACTCCTCAACCCCGACAATCATTTCAATCGCCTGTCACGGTCTCACCAGCGCGACGAAATCGAACGCTGCCATGCGACCTGCGAACGGCTCCTGAAATACACGCCCGTCGGCTTCCGCATCCCGCACTTCGGCGCGCTCTTCACGCCGAGGATTTATCCGATGCTGCAAAAGTTGGGTTATCGCCACTCCTCGTCAACGATGTGGTGGCAGACGCCAACGCTGGGCGCACCCTGCAAAAACAGTATGGGAGTATGGGAGTGGGGGAGTGTGGGGAGGGGCTCTCCCATACTCCCACACTCCCACACTCCCACACAAGCCGTTTGGGAATTCCCCGTCAGCGGTTGTCCCGAACACCCGCTGAACGCCTTTGATACGTGGCACGCTTTCCGCATGACGCGCGCGCCGCACGGCGATTACCGGGCGTTGTTCAAGCGGTGCGTGGCGTTGTGTCGCACAAAGGGCTTTTACGTCAACATCTATTTCGACCCGCAGGACACGCTGCGATTCGACTTTGCCGCGTTGCTGCGCGACGCTCACGAAAGCGGCGCGTCGGAGTTGGTCAAGACCTACGCGGAGTTAGTGGGAGCAAACGAACATCATGCCGCGCAAAATCTGCATCTTCCCGAACGACCCCTTGCGAGCCTACCATCGCAAGGGTGAAGTCAAGGAGCGCTACTTTAACCCGTTGAATATGTTCGACGAGGTTCACGTCATCTCGCTCTACGATGACGACGTGCAGCCGGAGCAGGTGCAAACGATGGCGGGCGATGCCAAGATGTTCGTGCATTGCGTCGGCGCGTTTCCCGGCTTGCTCCACTGGCGTTCGTTCGGCTACCGCCGCCGGTTGCTCCGACTGATGCGGGACATTCATCCCGACGTTGTGCGCGCCTACAACTCGCTCGGTCCCGGCTGGCTGGCGGTCACGACGGCGAAGAAGATGCGCGTGCCGTCCGTCGTCTCACTGCACGTCAGTTATGACGACCAGCGCAGATTCGACCCGCACACGATTGCGCGCACGTCGCCGTTCTTTGAGCGGCAGTGTCTGCGACTGGCAGACTGCGTCGTGTGCGTCAGCGAATACCTCTGCGAGTACGCCCGCAAGTACGGCGCGCGGCGCACGGAAGTCATTTACAACCGCGTTCACATACAGCACTACGCGGACCAACAAGAGCGTATCAACTTCGACAAGTTCACCGTTCTTTGGGTCGGGCGTTTTCAGTCGCAGAAATGCCCCGCCGTTCTCATTGAAGCCGTTGCTGACCTCGACGCGCAACTTGTGATGATTGGCGACGGCGAACAGCGCGAGGAGATGCAGGCGTTGGTGAAGCGACTGAAGGTTGAGGACAAGGTGACGTTGATCCCATCCGTGCCGAACCGCGAGATTCCGCGCTACTATCTGGGCGCGGGCGTTTTCGCTATCGCCACGCGCTACGAAGGCTTTTGCATTCCCGTGCTGGAAGCCATGGCGGCAGGGTTGCCGGTTGTGGCATCCGACGTTCCTCCCCTCCCCGAAATTCTGGGCGGGACGGGTTGTGTCGTGCCGAATGAACCCGCCGCGTTCCGCGAAGCGATTCAGCGTCTGCAAAACGATTCATTGCTCCGCGCCGAGTTGGGACGCCGCGCCCGCGAACGCGCCGAATCGTTGGACGCAAGCATCATGGAGCAACGCGAGTGTGACCTCTATCTGGAACTGATTGGCGACCTGCGCGAAACATTGCGACAACTCTCAAGAGATATTCAATCAACGTGAACGGACACCGAACCATCTTCCGCTGCCCCGCCTGTCAAACGCCGCTGAACGTTCGGACGGACGCGGAGCGTTTCCCTTGCGACGCTTGCGACTTCGATGTGCCCGTTGTGGAGGGCATCCCCCTTCTCGTCAAAGACCGCGCCGCTATCGCGCAATCCATTGGCGAAGCACAACAAAATGGTCGCGCTCAGTGGTATGAGGATTCGCAAACCGACCAGTGGCAGGGACCTTACCGCCACCATCTGAAAAAGAGAAAGAACTACGTAGAAAACGTCCTCAACCAGTTTGTGCCTCAAATCAACGGTTCGCCGATGGGACTTGATTTAGGCTGCGGGGATGGGATGCACCTGCCTTGGCTGTCACAGCACCTCCCCACTTTATATGCTTGCGATTACAACCTGCTGCGGCTGACCCGCGCCGCTGCTGTGACGGGGACGAAGCAACTGTTCATGGCGGACGCGACCGACTTGCCGATTGAGGACGACGCGTTTGACGTGATTTTTTTCAACCACGTTCTTGAACATATTCCCGATGACGACAAGGCTCTGTCGGAAGCCCGCCGCGTTCTCAAACCCGGTGGCTTGCTCATCCTGGGCACGCCCAACGAAGGCGCGTTGTTCTGGCAACTTGCCTATCAATGGCAGCCCGAAACGCTGGCGGCGACCGACCACGTTCACTTCTACACGGCGAAATCTCTCCGCGAAAAATGCGAGGAGGCGGGCTTCGTGATTCAAGACGTTCACCCGATGGGCTGGGGCGTGCCGAACTGGGAGGTGGACGCCATCGTGCGCCGATTCAAGTTCGTGGACGACTTGTTTGAAAAAATCGGACGCGCTCTGATTCCTTCGCAAGCGACCAGTTTGTATTTGCTGTTGACGAAATGATTGACGTCGAAATCCACAAACAGGTCAACCCGCTGTGGTGGAACGAGCACCTGGCTACTTTGCCTGATGGGAACATTTTTCAGACGACGTATTGGGCGGAGTATTTGCGGGCGCAGGAAGGCGTGGAACCCTTCTACCTCGTGGCGCGTGAACGCGGCGAACTTGTCGGAATGTGGGCGTTGGTGCGAGGGTGTCAGTGGCCGCAGTCATTGCAGTCGCACCCATTGCGCGCGCCTCTGCGTCGTGCGCTGCAATACGTGGCGGCGGAGTATCGCTGGAAATACGGTCCCGTCGTGCTGCGTTCCGAGTCGGCGCAGGAAGTGCTCGCGGCTCTGCAAAACGGACTGGACGACCTGGCGCGCCGCGAGCGCGTCTCGCGCATCTCTGGCGATTTTCCGCCGACGGATTCGGACGACTATCAGCGCGTCTTTGCCCCCGCCGATGCTCTGCAGCAGACGGGCGCGACGTTCTTGGTGGACACCACCGCCGACGCGGACACGCTTTGGCAGCGGCTCAAATCCTCCGCCCGCAAAGCGATTCGCCACTGCGAGGAACGAGGCGTGAGAGTGGAGCGGGTTGAACACGCATCGCAGTTGGCGATTTACCACAGCGCCTTGCGCGAGACGCGAGCGCGGCTGGGACTGGACATGCCGCCGTATTATCCTAACGCGACAATGTGGAACTGCCTGCGCCCGAACGGAAATGTTGAGGTTTTCCTCGCGTGGCAGGGCGAGCGCGTGCTGGCGGGCATGGGCGTCCTCGCGTTCAACGGCATCGTGTTTGAGGTCGGTTCAGCGACGACGAATGTGGCGATTGAGCAGCGTATTTACGCGGGCGACCTCATCAAATGGCACATCGTCCGCTGGGCGCACGAGCGCGGACATCACACTTACGATTTAGCCGGCGTCGCGGTTGAGCCGATAACGGAAAAGGAGAGGCAAATCCACCAGTTCAAAGCCAAGTGGGGCGGGAGGCTGGCGCGCGCCGACGGGTTTTCCAAAACCTATCCCACCTGCTGGCGGCAGATATGGCGCGCCCTCAAACGGCTGCGCGGAACGGAGCGGAAGGAGATGCGCGTCGCATGAATGAATTCGCTGACGTTTTAGCCTGTCCTGACTGTCACGTGGCTCTCGCGTTCGACGCGGGGGGGGCACGGTGTTCGTCTTGTGAAAAACGCTATGCCTTGCGAGATGGCATCTGGCGATTCGTCGCGGACGAGCTCATTGCACAGGACGAGGTGAAATCCATCAACGCCGCCTATCACGACCGCGAGGCAGCGTTCTACGACGACATGCACCTGCACGTGCGCGAGGAGGTTCCGCTGCTGCAATCGGTGCTGCGCGATTTGGAGCCGGAGGAAAAAGTCGTGCTGGACGTGGCGACGGGAACGGGTTTTCTTGCGCGGCAGTTGCCGCCCTCGTGCAAACTGATGTGTCTGGACATTTCCGTCGGCATGTTGGAGCGCGTGCGGATGATACGCCCACACGGGGTGATGCTGCATGGAGACGCGGAACAACTGCCCGTGCGGAGCGAATCGGTGGACATCGTGACCATCTCGTCCGCGCTTCATCATCTCCCTTCGCCCCAGCGGGCGTTGGCGGAAATGCAGCGCGTTCTGAAGCCGGGCGGCAGGCTGCTGGTGTTCCATGAACCGCACGTCATTCCGCACTCGTTGCTGTTCCGCGCCCTGCACTTCGCGGGACGCACGTTTCACCTACTGCCGAACGGAAACGGCAAACGTGAAGAACACATCAAATCGCTGGCGTCGCAAGTGTTTGAAACATCGGACGGCGACCGCGCTCTCGCGCTGATGGAGCAAGCCAACCGCGCTGCCAACGTTCATCACAGTTTTCAGCCGATGCAACTGCTGCCCGACGGATTGCGCCTGCGCGCTGTCGAGACTTACTTCGCCCAGCGTTCTCTGTGGCACCGCTTGATGGAGTGGATGTGCCCGATGGAGGGTGAACTGTTCTACCTCATTGCGGAGCGTGCGGCAGAGTGAAAACGCCACGCGCGTTCGGTCTTCGGAAGTTCTTCACTGGCGTCAGCATCATCGGCGCGCTGAACGTGGCGCTGCAACTGAGCGGCATCATTACGCTGCCCATCGTCACGCGCTTGCTGGGCGCGGCGCGTTATGGCACGTTCACGCAAACGGTGGCGATTGTCGGTCTGCTGTCGCCGCTCGTCACGTTGGGACTGCCGACGGCGGTGACGCGATTCCTCTCCGGCGAAAGCGATGTCAGCACAAAGCGCGAAGGATTCTTCAGCGTTCTCGCGTTCATTGTCACCGTCGGCGCTGCATGGGCTCTCGCTGTGGTCGCATCAGCAACTTGGGTGGCTGCCGTCGCCGGTTGTTCAACCGGTGAAGCCGTCAGCGTTCTGCGAATTGTCTCTATCACTTTGCCCGTCAGTGGGGCGGTGTCCGCTTGCTCCGAATATCTGCGGGCGTCGGAGCGCACGCTGCGTTACTCGGTCATGGTGCTGCTGCAGCGCAGCCTTGAACTGCTCGCGCTCATCCTCGCGGGTTGGCAGCATTGGGATTTGCTGCAACTCACGCGCACGGTGGTCGCGGCGCAGGTCATCACCCTTCTGATTTACGTCAGCGTCATCGTGCGCGACATCGGTTTTGCGCTGCCGCGCTTTCGGCTGATGCGTGACTACCTGCGTTTCGGAGTGCCGCTCATAGCGACGTCGTTCTTCTTCTGGGTCATTCATTTTAGCGACCGATTGCTGATTGGGCGTTTTATGGGGTCAGCCGCAGTGGGCGTTTACGCGGCAGCCTACAACGTCGCTTCAATGGTGCAGAAGATTTCCGCGCCAATTTATTTCGTTCTGTTTCCCGTCGCCTCGCGCCTGTGGGATAAGGGCGAGAAGCGCGAATGTGAGGGACATTTCACCTACGCCGTTAAGTTTTTCCTGCTGCTGGCGATTCCCGCCACGCTTGGACTCACGGTGCTGTCTCGCCTTCTGCTGCGCACGCTGACGACAGAGGAATTCGTCAGGGGCAGCGCGATTGTTCCGCTGGTCGCGGCGGGTTACATTCTGCTGCAATCGCTGGGCGTTGGCGAATACGCGCTGATGCTGGCGCGGCGCACGCGCACGATTTTGCTGCTGCTCATTCCGTCGGCGGTTCTCAACGTTCTGCTCAACCTCGCTCTGCTGCCGGCGTTCGAGCTCATCGGCTCCGCCGTCGCTACGCTGCTGACTTACGCGGTGTTCTCGGCGTCGCTTTACGCGATGGGGTCGCGTCATCTGAAGTTCAACGTCAACGTGGGATTCGTGCTGCGCTGCCTCGTCGCATCAGCCGTGATGGCGTTGGCGCTTGCTCAAATGCGCCCGCACGGAGGCTGGCAACTGCTCGCCACCATCGGCGGCGGCGCGATGATTTACGGATGCACGATGATGGCGTTGAGTCTGCTGGAAAAGCGGAAAGTGTGGGCGCTGTTCAAACCCAGTCTGAACGACGCGCCGCGACGCGCGTTCCGCGTGTTGATGGATTAAGATGCACGCCTTAGGCGACAACTCGCTCCTACAATCCCCCCCCGCCCAACCGTGCCGCGTGGAATTCATGCCGCCCTGCTGGGGCACGGCGGAGTTCGCGGCGCTGGCGCGGGCGATGATGGGCGCGACGCACGACCGCGCCAACTTGGAGAAAGCGGCGAGTTTGCGGTGGAACGTCCAGCACGCGCTCGCGGTGAACAGGGGGCGCAGCGCAATCGCGTTGGGATTGCGAGCGGCGGGACTGCGTGAGGGTGAAGAAGTTATCATGCCCGCGTTCGTTTGTCGCACCGTCGCGCAAGCGGTGTTGGAGGCGGGCGGCGCGCCGGTGTTCGCGGATGTGGATGAGCATTTCAACCTGTCGCCGGAAAGCGTCAAGCGATGCCTCTCCTCGCGCACGCGAGCGATTCTGATGGTGCATCAGTACGGACGACTCGCTGACGTCGACACCCTGCGTTCACTGGCTCAACAGCACGGATTGATTTTGATTGACGACGCAGCGGTGGGGACAGGCGCGCGGTGGCGCGGCGTCATGGCGGGCGCGCTGGGCGATTTCGGCGTTGTCAGTTTTAACGAAGGAAAAAATCTGCAAGCGGGAGGGGGCGGACTGTTGTTGACGAATCATCGTCACATCTTTGAAGCCGCCGCTTCCGGCTTGCCCGAACCGCCGTCAGACGAAACGTGGCGCACGGCTTGGCAGGCGTGGCATCGGGTGAAACGTCCGCTGACGCAGTCACGCGGCTATCGCGTGGCAAAGTCGCTGTTCAAGCGTGAGAAAGAGGAGCGACTGAAGTCGCCACTCCCGACGATAGCGGACTTCTATCGTCAGGTGGACGGCATCCCGCGAGAGTATTGGGGCGCGCCGAACGTTCCGCAGGAGTATCGCGCTGTGGCGGCTTCGCGGTTGCATTTCACCCCGCAGCGCATGAACGGCGCACAGGCGGCGATTGCTTTTACACAGTTGCAGCGGTTGGATGAAATCGTAAGAAACATGACGGAACGCGCGCGGTGGCTGACGGAGCAACTGTCATCCATCTCTGCTATCGCCCTGCCGCAAGGTCAATTCCCAGAGCACGTTTATTCCTACTACACCCTGCGCGTCCTGCGCGGCTCGCGCTACGAGTTAGCCCGATATCTCAGCGAAAAAGGAATTCAAACGCAGTGGACATTCTACCCGCTGCACAAGCAGGAACGCTTCGCGGGATACCGTCACGACAACCTAACTAGCACGGAGAAACTCTGGCAGCAAACGCTGTCGCTGCCGGTGCATCCCGCGTCGGATGTTCAGTACGTGGCGGAGAAGGTGAGGGAGTTCTTTGACACATAGCCCCTCCATCGCCACCGATTATTCGGAACTCGTGCGGCAGCACCACCGTCAGCACCGCGCCGCGTTGCAGCCCGGCGGGCGGTTGTATGAGTGGAAACTGCAACTCGCGCTGCAATGGGTGAGCGCGCAGGACGTTGTGCTGGACGCCGGGTGTGGCAACGGTCTGTTCACGATTCCGCTGTCCGCTCATGCGCGACAGGTTTACGGCGTGGATTTTACGGAGGAACTCCTCAACGACCTGAAAGTCCACCTGCCCACCTGCCCGCCTGCCAACCTGCAACTCATTCAAGGCGACCTGCGCCGATTGCCGTTTTCTGAGGAGTTCTTCGACAGCATCGTTTGTTACAGCACACTTTACTATATTCGGGAGCTTGACCTTGCGCTGCGAGAATTTCATCGCGTGCTGAAGCGCGGCGGGCGAGCGATTTTCGATTTGGGGAACGTCAACAGTTTGGAGGCGCGGCACTCGCTTCGCAGTTACCGCGTGCCGCATCACTTCGTTTCAGTGCGCGAGGCGAAGCGGTTGATTCAGAGCGCGGGACTTCGCATCGTGCGCTGGCGTCGCCTGCAAGTGTATCGTCCGCTGCGCGGTCATCCCGTTGAGCAGTGGCTGGCGCGTCTGCTGGAAACGTCCGCCGGAAAAACGATGCTGGATGAATACGTGAGTTCGCTGCCTCTGCTGCGCAACTTTGCATTTCGCTTGGTGTTCCTCTGCGAGAAGTAGAGTAACCTTCCGATTTTGAACGCCAAAAAAGTTCTCGTCGTCTCTTGGGCGTTTCCGCCGATTCTGGACACGGAATCGCTGCAAACGCTGCGGTGCGTGAAACACCTGCCCACGCACGGTTGGCAGCCCATCGTGCTGACCGTGAAGCCGCCGCACCGTACGTGTGCGATTGACGAATCGCTGCTGCGACTTGTGCCTCCCGACGTGCGCGTGGAGCGGGCGTGGACGTGGGAGCATCGTTTGACCGTCGGATTTCTGCGTCGCTTTGTGCCCGCGCTGCTGCAATTTCCCGACAAAGAAGTCGGCTGGCTGTGGGACGCCGTGCGTCGCGGGAAAAAAATTGCGAGAGCCGAAAGCGTTCAGGCGATTTACACCCGCGCCTGCCCGTTTTCCAGCCACCTCATCGGCTACCACTTGAAGAGAAAAACAGGATTGCCGTGGGTGGCGCACTTCAGCGACCCGTGGACGGGCAGCCCCTACTTCCATCCCCGCAGCGCAAGGCATCGCCGCTTCCACGAAACGTGGGAGCGCAGAATCGTTGAGACCGCCGACGCGCTGACCTTTGCGACGGGCTACATTCGCGATGGCTTCGTCACCACGTATCCCGTCGCGGAGAAATCGTTCGTCGTGTCGAACTCGTTTGACCGCTCTGAAGTGGAAGCGTATGGGAGGATGGGGGTATGGGAGTATGGGCGTGATGAAACAGTTTCCCCCCCC
>FWPU01010575.1_pt1 | contig 13670 bp, 14 predicted proteins | sample 2228361 | NCBI WGS metagenome assembly FWPU01 (sample SAMEA103939777, study PRJEB20133) | metagenome | reverse complement strand
CTTTCCCGTGCAGGGTGAATTGCTGCACAAGCCCTTTCAGCTGCGGAGTTGCCCTACATTGTGCTTTGCGGTAGAATTCCCTCCGCGAGGTGAGACTATGTCCTACCTGGAACAGGAAATCCTGGAGCAACCCGAAGTGCTGCGCCGACTCTGGGATCGGGAGAAGGAGAGGGTGCAGGCGCTGGCCGATGTCATCCGGACACGCGCGCCCCGGTTTGTGGTTCTGGCCGCCCGAGGAAGTTCCGATAACGCCGCCCGCTACGGGCAGTATCTCCTGGGGGCGGTCAACGGCCTGCCGGTGGCTCTGGCCACCCCGTCGCTGTTCACCATCTACCGTCGCCCGCCGCGCCTGGCGGAGGCGCTGGTGGTCGCTGTCTCCCAGTCCGGCCAGTCGCCCGACATCGTGGCCGTGGTGGAGGAGGGGCGGCGACAGGGGGCGCTCACGCTGGCCGTCACCAACGACGCCGAATCCCCGCTGGCCCGGGCGGCGGAGTTCGTCTTCTCCCTTCATGCGGGCACCGAACGGAGTATCGCGGCCACCAAGACCTATACCGCCTCTCTTTTCGCCATCGCGATGTTGAGTGCGGCGCTGGCCGACGACGAAGAAACGTGGAGAGCACTGCAGTCCATCCCCGACGCCATCGCCCGGGTGGTCACTTCGGCCCCCGCCATCCGTCAGGCCAGTGAGCGCTACCGGTATATGGAGGCCTGCGTGGTGATCAGCCGGGGGTACAACTATGCCACGGCGTACGAGATCGCCCTCAAACTGAAGGAACTGACCTACGTCCTGGCCGAGCCGTACTCTTCCGCGGACTTTCAGCACGGGCCCGTAGCGCTGGTGGAGCGGGGGTTCCCGGCGATCGCCGTCGTGCCGGAGGGGGCGGTGGCCGCGGAGATGGTGGATTTTCTGAAGGAGTTGCGGGCGCGGGAGGCGGAACTGGTGGTGATTTCGGCCCAGGAGGAGGCGTTGAAACTGGCCCAGACCCCACTACGGGTTCCGGCGGGGATTCCGGAGTGGCTCTCCCCGCTGGTCACCGTGGTGCCGGGACAACTCTTCGCGCTGGGGCTGACGCTGGCCCGGGGGCTGGACCCGGATCACCCCCGCGGCCTGCGCAAGGTGACGATGACGGAATAGTCCACAGTCTACAGTCCACAGTCCACAGTCCACAGTCTGAAGTCTCCGCGTTGCGGCGGTGAAAATGATGATATGAGGCTGGATAGTGCTGTAGAGAGGAGGTGCGGATGAACGGTCTGGAACCGATGGGCAAAATGCTTATTCTCTTCGGCTTGATACTGGTGGGGATCGGGGGACTGCTCTGGCTGGCCGCCCGTCTGCCGGGGATCGGCGAACTCCCCGGCACCATCCGCATTGAGCGGCCGGGGTTCACCTGCATCATCCCCATCCTGGGCTCCATCAGTCTGAGTCTGGTGCTGACGATTGTGCTGAACATCATCGCGCGGTTGTTGAAGTAACTGGAGTCTGGCGAATTTTCCAGGTGCTATGATTTCCGCAGTTTTTCGGCTTGACGGCAACGATTTTCGTTGCTCAAAGCCGGTCTGTGACCGGCGTCCGGCAATCGGCGGGTCGCAGACCCGCCGAGAGCACCCGCCGAGAGCACCCGCCGGGAGCGAAAAAGAGCATTTCGCCAGAGTCCAGGAAGTAACCTGCGTTCTGGCGCTGGCGGTCCCCGCCACCTGCCCGAAAGCCTCTGCTCGCCCGCAGGGAATGTAGGGAGAGAACGGGGTTTGCGGGGGCAGTTTCGCTGCCCCTGCAAACCGCCTCTCTCCCTTTTCACGGGCGCGCCGCTTCCCCCAAAGGATTTGCTGCACACCCCCCTGGGCTTGCGCAGTAATTCGTCCTGCATGGGAAAGAGGTGGGGTGCGGGGTTTGTATGGGCGGCGAAGCCGCCCATACAAACCCCACTTTCCCCTTTTTCACGGCCACGCCGCTCCCCGGAAGGGATTTGCTGCACAAGCCCCCCCCTGTCAGGAATTTGACAGGTGGGGTTCTTGCGGTATACTGTTAACAGTTGACAGTCAACACCTGCCGGCATCGGGGGCGGGATGAAAGTGCCCTTTCTGAAACGGGAAAATCTACGGGACGCGGTGATCCGGCTCATAGAGGATGCGCTTCTGAGAGGCGAACTGCCCCCCGGAAGCCGCATCGTGGAGGCCGAACTGGCCCGGCAGGCCGGGATCAGCCGCGGACCCGTTCGGGAGGCCATTCAGCAACTGGTCGGTGAGGGGGTACTGGTCCAGTACCCATCACGGGGAACCTTCGTTGCTGGCTGGACTCCCCAGGCGGTGGAGGAGGCGTATACTCTGCGGGCCGTCCTGGAGCGCCTGGCGATCCAGGAGGCGGTCAAACGGGTCCGGCCGGAGGATATTGCCCGGTTGCAGACCATCGTGGAAGAAATGGACCAGCAGGCGCGGGAGGGAAATGCTCGCGCTCTGGTGTTTCTGGACGTGCGCTTTCACGAGCAACTGTACGCCCTCTCCGGGCACTCGCTCCTTCAGGAGGTGCTGGCCCGCCTGCGGCGGCGTCTCTACGCTCTGATGGGGCTGGACGAGGGGTACGCTACCCATCGGGACGAAATCGTCCGCGACCATCAGCGCATTGTGGACGCCCTGAAAACGGGCAATCCGGACCTGGCCGCTGAGGCCATCACCGCGCACATCCTGGCGGTAGGCGCGGAGGTGGTGGAGCAGGTCCGCCGACGAACGGAGGAACGGAATGAATCGGGAGATTGAACTCCCCTACGGCGCGCAAACCCTGCGCGCGGCCGTCCCGGAGCGAAATCTGGTCGGTGTTTATGTGCCCCAACCGGTCCCGGCCTGTGCCGACCCGGAGGCCGAGGTCGCCCGCGCGCTGGCCGAGCCTCTGGGGACGCCCCCCCTGCGGGCACTGGCGCGCCGGGGAGAGCGGGTCGTTGCCCTGATAGACGATCACACCCGTGCCACACCGACCGCCCGGATTCTTCCTCCGGTCCTGGAGGAGTTGCTCCGCGGCGGCGTTCGCCCGGAAGACATCACCATCCTGGTCACCCATGGCACCCATCGCTCCAGCACCGATGAGGAACTGCGGGCGAAGGTCGGAGAGGAGGTCGTCCGTCGCTTCCGGATAGAACAGCATCGGTGCACCGATGAGGAAAACCAGGTCTTCGTGGGACTGACCCGTTGGGGAACGCCGGTCTGGGTCAACCGGACCGTTCTGGAAGCGGACCGGCGCGTCGGGATCGGGCACATCGGCCCCAGCCCCTATGCCGGGTATTCCGGGAGTTACAAACTGATTCTCCCCGGCGTGGCCGCGCTGGATACGATCAATGCCAATCACAGCCTTGTCCCACTGGGGTTTCGCCGGCCGGGGCGCGTGGATATCCCCTGCCGTCAGGATATAAACGAGGCCGGACGGATGGTCGGGCTGGACTTCGTGGTGAACGCGGTGCTCTGCCAGGATGAGCAGATCGCCCGCGTGTTCGCCGGTGCCCCGGAGGAGGTGTTCCGGGAAGGCGTCGCGCTGGCGCGAAAAGTGTACGAAGTCGCCGTCCCACCCGACATAGATATCGCCATCACTGCCGGTTACCCCTACGATATAGACCTCTACCAGGCCGTACGGGCAGTGGAGTACGCCGACGCGGTGGTGCGGACGGGAGGAAGCATCCTGCTGGTGGCAGCCTGTCCGGAGGGCATCGGCGGCGACGACTTCTACCGCCTGATGGCCGGCGCTTCCAAACGGCCCGACGATTTCCTGCGGGACGTGGTGCGGCGCAACGGGATGGTCACCTTCGCCGTGCTGGGCTATGCCCTGGCGCGCATCAAGGCGGAAAAGCGCCTGTACATCGTGACCGAAGGTATCCTTTCCGCGGACCTGGAGGCGATGGGGATACTCCCCTTCCCGTCGCTCCAGGCGGGGATAGACCGGTTGCTTCGGGAATACGGCCCCCAGGCGCGGGTGGCGGTTTTCCCGATGGGCTCTTCTACCATACCCGTTGTGGTAATACCAATTGCTTAAAAAGTGTCATATCAAGATAAAGTTGCGATTCAGTACCCCCTCATCCCCCCGGCCCCCTTCTCCCCCGCCAGCGGGGGAAGACCTTACCCTCACCCCGTCGCCGCAGGCAGAACCCCTCTCCCTCTCCCAGTGGGAGAGGGAGAGGGGTTGGGGGAGAGGGTGAGGTTTCCCCCTCCCCGTGGGCGCCAGCCCAACGGGAAGGGGGGCAGGGGGGAGGGGCGATGATTAGGGATATCTTCTAATATGACACATCCAAACGCAATTGGTATAAGAAATCTGCCATTTTCGGGGCTCCGGGAAGGCGTCCCGTCTGTTTGACCATTCCAGAAAGGGGGTGCAATTATGGAGGAGAAAACCACAGAAAAGGTACGCCGTACGACCAGCCGGATCGGAGGGGTCTCCATCGCCTGGGTGACTCTCTTTGGCGCCCTCTGCGGTGTGACCGGGCTGGTTCCCATCTTCCCGTACGTCGGGGGCGGCGGATACGTGCCGCTGACGACTCCGCTCTGCGCCATCGCCCCGCTGTTGCTGGGACCGGTGGGCGGGATCGTCGCCGCGGCCGTCGGTGGGGTGATCGGGATGTTCATCGCTCCGGCAGCCTACCCGCTCCAGATCGTGGATGTCTTCCTCAACGCGATTCTCCCGGCGCTCTTCGTCGCACTGATGGTGCGGGATGATCGCCTCTGGAAGGTGGCGGTTCCCCTGTTCATCGTCCTGGGGATCGCCGGATGGCTGGTACCCTTCTATGTCCCCGGCGCGGCGGCGGGATTCGGGAAAGTGCCGGAGCCTCTTTATTTCATTATGGCCGGCCTGTACTGGATTCCGTCCACCATCATCGCGGCGACGCCGCTGGGCACCCGCCTGATCCCCCGCTGGGTTGTCTCCAAAAACCGCGCTCAGCGTTATGGCGGCGTCTTCCTGGCAATCCTGGCGGCGATGTTCGTCTGGTGGCTGCCGTGGACCCGCCCCTACTGGTATCTCTTCAACTTCTCCGCCGAACTGGGCGTGGCGACCCACGTCGCCTACTCCTGGTGGGTGCCGGCCCTCTCCGCCATCACCGCGGTGATCACCATCCCGATCGTGGAGGCGCTGGAGCGCAGCGGACTGCCCAAGATTGAGGGCGCGATCTGGTAAGGTTCAAGAGCCCTCCCCGGAGCCCATCATTCGGGAGGGCGGGGGCACTTCGCCTCACCGCCCCCGCCCATCCCCAAAATCCACTCAACCCCACATCATCAGGAGGCCGATTGCGCGAGGAGAGCGCTATCCTGCTGGAGAACGTCACCTTCACCTACGAAGGGGATGTGGTTGCCCTGCGCGACCTGAACCTGGTCGCGCGTCGGGGGGAATTCGTCGTCGTCCTGGGGGCCAACGGGGCCGGCAAATCCACTCTGTGCTACCTCACCAGCGGCATCGTCCCCCATATCTACGGCGGCCGACGGCGGGGAACCGTCCGGCTGGTGGACCTGGACCCCTGGGATGAGCCCCTCTACATCACCGCCCAGCGCTGCGGCGTACTAATGCAGGACCCGGAGGTGCAGCTTTTCATGCCCACCCTGAAGGCGGAACTGGCTTTCGGGCCGGCGAATCTGGGCGTCCCACGGGAGGAAATCCTGCGCCGGGTCCGGGAGGCGCTGGCGCTGGTCCGGCTGGAGGGACTGGAGGAGCACAACCCCCGTGACCTCTCCGGCGGTCAGAAGCAGCGCGCCGCCCTGGCCTCGGTGCTGACAATGCAGCCCCAGGTGCTGGTTCTGGACGAACCCACGTCGCAATTAGACCCGCTGGGCCGCTGGGAGGTCGGGGAGGCGATTGAGCGCCTGAAGCGCGCGGGCGGCCTGACCATCGTGATGACCACCCACGAGACAGAAGAGGTCCTGCATCTGGCCGACCAGGTGCTGGTACTGGAACAGGGGGAGACCGTCCTTCAGGGTTCCCCTCGCGAAGTCTTCTCCCAGACGCGACGTCTGGAACAGGCAGGGGTGAAAACCCCGGCGCTGATTCAGATTCAGGAACATCTGCGGTTAGAAGGCGCGAACGGTCCGGGGACGGCCAACGGGAGCCTCACCGTCTCTGAAGTCGCCGGGCGAATCCGAGAGGCTATTCGGGAAGGGAAACTGGCTGTGCGGCGGGAGGCCGTCGCCCCGCCGCCTGCCCTTCATCCCGATGGCCCGGTCGTTCTGGAGGCCCGCCACCTGACGGTGGAATACCCCGGCCCACCGCCGGTGACCGCCCTGCGGGATGTCAGTCTGGAGATTCGGCAAGGGGAGTTCGTGGGCATCATCGGCCAGAACGGGTCGGGGAAGAGCACGCTGGTGAAGTGTTTCGTCGGGCTGCTGCGTCCCAAAAAGGGGGAAGTCCTCTATCGCGGCCAGAACCTGCGCCACTTCTCCGTGGGGGAGATCGCCCGTCGGATCGGTCTGGTGCTTCAGAACCCCGACTACCAGTTGTTCACCGCGTCCTGCCGGGACGAGGTCCGCTTCGGACTGCGCAACGTCGGAGTGCCCGAAGAGGAGATAGATCGGCAGGTGGATGAGGCCCTGGAACGGGTCGGTCTGGAGGCGTATGCGGACCTGTTCCCCTTCCGTCTGTCCTTTGGCGACCGGCGCAAACTGGCTGTGGCCGCGACGATGGCCCTGGGGCCGGAGGTGCTGATTATGGACGAACCGACGACCGCTCAGGACCATCGGGGCCGCTATCAACTGGCCGAACTGGCCCGCCGTTTCCACGAGGAGGGGGGCACCGTCCTGATGATCACCCACGATGTGGACCTGATCGCCCGTTATGCCCAGCGGCTGATCGTGATGTATGAGGGACGCATCCTGCTGGACGGTCCCACCGCCGAGGTCTTTGCCCGGGTGGAGGAACTCCGGAAGAGTTTTGTTGTGCCGCCGGTGGCCGCCCAACTGGCTCAGGCGCTGGCCCCGGTAGGCGTGCCGCCATACATCACGACGCTGGAGGAACTGACCCGCGTCCTGGTTCCCCGGACGCCGATGGTGGAGGGAGCGTAATGCAACCGGCATTTCGCTACACCCACCTCAATACCCCCATCCATCGCCTGCACCCCCTGGTCAAACTGGCCTATCTGTTGCTGACGCTGGTGCTGGTGATGTACCCCATCCGTCTGACCGATATGCCCATCCTGCTCATCTGGCTGGGGTTTTCGGCGGTTCTCTGGGCCCTGGCGCGCATTGAACTGCGTCGCTTCGCCACGTTGTTCAAGATACTGGCGGGGACTTTCATCTTCCTGATCCTGATCCAGGGGTTCACCTACCGGGGAGGGCAGACACCGCTCATCGTCCTGGGGCATCTGAAACTCTGGGAGGCGGACCTGGGAGTCATCACGCGAGAGGGGGTGTGGTTCGGGCTGGTGCTCAGCGTCCGCATCCTGGCCGCAACGTCGGCGCTGCCTCTTTTCGTGATGACCACGCCCACTTCGGCGATTATGACTGCGATGGGAAAACTGCGTGTCCCTCACACGGCGACGTTTATGTTCGTCAGCGCTTTGTCCTTCACCACCTTGCTGTTTGAGATGTGGTCGTCCATTGTGGACGCGCAGAAACTCCGGGCGTTTGACATAGACGCGATGAACCCCATCCGCCGGGCGTTCCGGGCGTATATCCCCATCATCACGCCGCTCATTTTGCTCCTCTTCCGGAAGGCGAACGATTTCCAGATCGCGCTGGAGACGAAGGGGTTCGGCGCGCCGGTTCGTCCCACCGAGATAGAAGTGCTGACCGCCCGTCCGGTGGACTACTTCTGGCTGGCGCTGATCGTCGGTGTTTTTGTGCTGTGTACGGTCTTGAAGTTCGCCTGAACGAAACCGGTTCTCACCCCATTCAGGAGGCCCAATGTGAGAGAGCATCCCTCTTACAACGAACTCTATGCCCAACTGGGTGACCTGCTGGCCCCCTGCCTGGCCCAGGACTGGCCGAATCTGCCGGTAGAGCGGGCGGAGGGGGTGTATCTCTACGCGCGGGACGGCCGCCGGTATCTGGATTTCCTGGCCGGCTTCGGGGCCTGCAACGTGGGGCACAACCATCCGCGCGTCGTGGCGGCGGCGCGGGAGCAGATGGAGCGGATGGTCCATGCCCCGCTGGGCGTGATCGCCCACGAGGCGGCGCTGCGGTTGGCATGGGAACTGGGCCGGATCACCCCCGGCGGCGCCGAGATGTTCTTTTTCGGCAACAGCGGCGCCGAGGCGGTGGAGGGGGCGATCAAACTGGCCCGCTACGTTACCGGGCGGCGCGGCATCATCGCCTTTCTGGGCGGCTTCCACGGACGCACGATGGGGGCCGTCTCGGTCACCACATCCAAAGTGCGCTACCGCACCGGCCACGGGCCGTTTCTCCCTGATGTCTACTACGCCCGCTTCCCTTACCCGTTCCGTTCCTCCGCGCCCGACCCGGCCGCGTGCGCGCGGGAGGCGCTGGAGGACGTGGAACGGCTGTTTGAGTGCGTTATCGCCCCGCAGGACGTGGCGGCGTTTCTGCTGGAACCGATCCAGGGGGAAGGGGGCTACGTCATCCCGCCGCGGGAATGGCTGGTGGAACTGCGCCGCATCGCCGACGAGCACGACATCCTGCTGATTTTTGACGAGGTCCAGACCGGTTTCGGAAGGACGGGGGAATGGTTCGCCGCGCAGGCCTTCGGAGTGGAGCCGGACATCCTCTGCCTGGCGAAGGGGATCGCCAACGGCTTCCCGCTGGGAGCGGTGGCCGCGCGCCGGGGCCTGATGAAGCGATGGGGACCGGTATCCCACGGCACGACCTACGGCGGTAATCCGGTCGCTTGCGCCGCGGCGCTGGCGGTGCTGGCGGTCATCCGGGAGGAGAACCTGCTGGAGAACGCGCGCGTCCAGGGGGCGTATATGCTGGAGCAACTCCGCCTGCTCCAGGCGGAATCCCCTATCGTCGGGGATGTGCGGGGGATCGGCCTGATGATCGCGGTGGAGTTCGTCCGGCCGGGTTCCAGAGACCCCAACCCGGAGGCGGTCTTCCGTATCCTGCAGCGGGCGCTGGAGAACGGCCTGCTGATGTACCCCTGTGGCCACTGGACGCAGACCATCCGCCTGATCCCCCCGTTGACAATCACGCGCGAGCAGGTTGAGGAAGGGCTATCCATTTTCCGCCGGGCGGTGCTGGCGGAATCGCACTCGGCATAAGTTTGGCCTTTTCAGCCCGAACTACCTGGAAAAAGGGGGAAGGGCAGTTTGCCCGCCCGCGAAAAACCGAAACTTTTACCCCTTCGCGGGGGATTTGCGATAAAAACAAGGAGAATTGTTAGAAAGGCCCAACTTCAGGATGGAGGCTACGGCGTCTTCTCTATGATGATCTCCCATGACCCCATCCGGTCGCCATCGGGGCATGGTTGAAGGGTCAGGCCGGAGAGGATAGGGGCGTTCGGTTCGCCCACGCTCAGGGCGTAGAGGACGCCCGGCTGGAGCGTGAAGTCGGCGTAGCCGGGGCTGATCCAGGGGCGCATCCCGGTGACGGCGCGGTCGGCCCCATCGGCCCAGAGAAGCCAGAGAACGACGCCCGGCAGCGGTTGCGGCCCGGCGGGGGTGGGCGTCGCGCGGCGGGGAGCGGGGGTCGGCGTCGGGGGGGGCGGCCCCTGCACCCAGACGCGCAGTTGTCCCGGCGCCCCCTCACAGACCAGGTTCTGGGCAACCACCCGGTAGGGGGAAGGGACGGGAGACGGGAGAAACAGGGCCGTTGTGGGAGTAGGGGCCGGGGTCGGAGAGGGTGGCGGGGTGAGGGCCGTTGTCGGTTCCGCCGTGGGAGGCGGGGTCGGGAGGATAATTCCCCCAGAAGAGGCGGGGGTCTCCAGGTAGATCCGCATCGCCGGGGTGTAGACGCCCAACCTCTGGGCCAGCAGACTCAACTGGCGCATGGTCGGCGCGGGCTGACCGTGGGCTGCGTAGGCCTCAATCATCGCCGCCAGCGCATCCTGAACGTCCTTCTGCCGTAACCCCTTCAGCCGGGCCAGGGCCCGGTCCATATCCCCGTCTGCCACGTACCCCAGCGCGGCCAGCCGAATCCACTCATGCCGGTAATCGCTGCGCAGGAGGGGAGGGGTGGTGTTGTAGAGTTGAACGGGGTCAATCACCCAGGAGTAGACCAGGCCCAGCGCCATCCCCAGGACCAGGCCCAGAAGGATCGCCGGGAATCGCCATCGGGGACTCACGGGGCCCCTCCCAGGTACGGCAGCATCGCCGGAGTGGCGGCGTCCAGCGCCTGGGCCAGTTGCACCAGCATCTGGATATCGCCGGGGCGGCCGCCCTGCGCGATCAGCGTCTCGGCCAGTTCTACCAGGGGGCGCTCCGGCTGCTCCGGGTCCAGGCGGCCCAGCCGTTCCCGCGCCGCTTCGGGGTTCCTTTCCACCCGATATGCCGCGGCGACCATAAGAATGTAGTCGTTGCGGTAATCCTGGCGCAGTTGCGCGGGGGCGGTATTGGTGTACTGGACCGGCCAGAGGACCCAGCCGACGAGGAGGCCCATGGCAATGCCCAGGGCCAGGCCGATGAATCCCCACAGAAGCAGGTTCCGCATAGGGGGCTCCGGAAACAGGAAGGTGACGGCCGTTGGCGTGGACCGTCACCCCTGTGGTGAGTGCCGGAGGTGGGAGTCGAACCCACATGGGCCAAGCCCACACGATTTTGAGTCGCGCGCGTCTGCCTGTTCCGCCACTCCGGCTTTTCCGGCAAATAGTATAACCGCAAACGGGTTTTTCGTCAAATGTCGGATTGGGTTCCTCGTCGCGGTGGGCAAAAAAGAGGCTGGGAGAAGGGAAAAAAGGGAACTGTATTTGACACCTTGGGCATCTTGTGTTATGATAAAAGCAAATTGCAGAAAACGCCAGAATCATCCGCGAAAGCGAGGCCAAGATAAAACGAAGACCACCCAAAAAATTCAAGCGGGACCTGCGGTACGCGTACCGGATTAACCACGAGATTCAGGCCCAGCAGGTCCGGTTGATCGGCCCAAATCGGGAGCACATCGGCATTGTCTCCTTGCAGGATGCGCTCATCCAGGCGCAGCGGGCAAACCTGGACCTGGTGGAAATTTCCCCCAACGCCGATCCGCCGGTCGTTCGCATCGTGGATTACGGCAAGTTCATCTACGAGCAGGCGAAGAAAGAGCGAGAAGCCCGACGTTCTCAGAAACTGGTAGAAGTAAAAGAGATCCGCCTGCGCCCCAAGACCGATGAGCACGACCGGGCCATCAAAGTGCGTGACGCCCGCCGCTGGCTGGAAGAGGGAATGAAAGTCAAGGTGCGGGTCCGCTTCCGGGGCCGGGAGATCACTTATCCCGAACTGGCCATAGAGCAGTTGCAGGAAGTCGCAAAAGACCTGGCCGATGTGGCGGTGGTGGAACAGGCTCCGAACCTGGAAGGGCAGACGATGTTGATGATTCTGGCACCCAAACCGAAAAAATAAGCGGAGGCTATAGAGCGAGGGGTGCATCGTGCCGAAGATCAAGACCCATAAATCCACTTCCAAGCGATTCCGCATCAGTCAGGGCGGAAAAGGGAAACTGATGCGCACCAAATTGGGCAAGTCTCACTTGCGGCGAAAGAAGAGCGCACGGGCCAAGCGTCTCTACGACGAGATGCTGGTGGTGGAGTCCCCAGCGGTCCGTCGGCGCGTGGCTCGTCTGGCACCTTATCTGAGAGAAAAGGGGAAGTGAGGCCGTGAGAGTCAAGGGAGGTTTCCGAACTCGTCGTCGTCATAAGAAAATTATCCGCCAGACCAAGGGCTATTACGGTACTCGTCACCGCCTCTGGCGCCGGGCCAACGAGGCCTGGATGAAGGCAATGTGGTATGCGTACCGGGACCGTCGCCAGCGGCGGCGAGACCTGCGGCGATTGTGGATTCTGCGCATCAACGCCGCCGCCCGTCAGCACGGGCTCTCCTATAACCGCTTCATCGCCGGTCTCAAGCAGGCCGGCGTGGCTCTGGACCGCAAGGTGCTGGCGGATATCGCCGTACGGGATGCCGCTACGTTCGCCCGCCTGGCGGAGATCGCCCGAAACGCATAACCAGTCCGTTTCTCCCAACATATCATCCTACGAGGAGGGCCGTCAAAGGCCCTCCTCTGCTTTGGGGGTAGGGTTTTGGTGCCGGCGGTCTTCGGCCACCAGCGTCAAAATCCTTTCGCCCGTTCCCACCGAAGCGACTTCTTGATTTTTCCCCGTTTCAGGGTAAGATATAGGGGTGCAAAGGAGTCAGGAGAACCGGACGTGAGAGTTCTTGTCACCGGTGGCGCGGGGTTTATCGGCTCCCATCTTGTAGATGCCCTGATGGCCGAGGGGCACGAGGTTACCGTCATAGATAACCTCTCCGTGGGCACAATTGCCAACATCGCCCACCATCTGGGAAATGAGCGGTTCCACTTTGTGAACGATTCCATCCTGAACACCACCACTCTGGAGCGATTGGTGCGCCAGGCCGACCTCATTTTCCACCTGGCCGCCGTCGTCGGGGTCAAGTACGTGGTGGAAGACCCGTTGAACGCCATCATCGTCAACGTCCGCGGCACGGAGAACGTGCTGGAACTGGCCTTCAAGTACTGGGTGCGCACCGTCATCGCTTCCAGTTCCGAAGTCTACGGCAAATCGGCCGCCGTCCCGCTGCGGGAAGACGGAGACCGGATCCTGGGACCAACCACCGTCCCCCGCTGGTCCTACTCCGACGCCAAAGCCATAGACGAGTACTTCGCACTGGCCTACGCCCGAAAAGGCCTGCCGGTCACGGTGGTGCGCTACTTTAATGCCTACGGCCCCCGGCTGGACCCCCGTGGTTACGGCAGTGTCGTTGCCCGGTTCTTCACCCAGGCCCTGCGCGGCGAGCCGATCACCGTCTACGAGGATGGCCGCCAGACCCGCTGCTTCACCTACGTCGCCGACACCGTCCGCGGCACCATTCTCGCCGGGACCGTCCGGGAGGCCGCCGGTCAGATTTTCAACATCGGCTCCGACCGGGAAATTGCCATCGGCGAACTGGCCGAGCGCATCCGCGCTTTGACCGGTTCCCGATCGGAGATCGTGTATGTGCCCTATACGTCGGCCTATGGGCCCGATTTTGAGGAGACCCGCCGCCGCGTGCCCGATGTGACCCGTGCCCGCCAGGTGCTGGGGTTTGAAGCCCGGACCCCTCTGGACGAAGGGCTGAGACGCACACTGGAGTGGTTTCGCCAGGAGGCTTTCCCATCTGCGGACCGGAGGAGGGATTTATGAGCCGTCCCATTACCGATTTAGAGCGACAATTGCTTATCCGGCAACTGCAATCAGTGTTTGAGGCACGCCAGGCTGAAGCATTGACGGATGCTCTGGGGCTTGCCCTGGGGTACGTCCGCGGCGAATGGGCGACGCGGGAAGATGTGGCCGAATTGAAAGAGGCTATGGCGACTCTGGCTACCCGTGTGGAGGAACTGGCCGCCGCCCAGGCCCGCACGGAAGCCCGGCTGGAGGAACTGGCTGCCGCCCAGGCCCGCACGGAGGAACGGGTGAGCCGGCTGGAGACCGCCGTCGCCGCTCTGGCCGAGGCCCAGGCCCGCACGGAGGAACGGGTGAGCCGGCTGGAGACCGCCGTTGCCGCTCTGGCCGAGGCCCAGGCCCGCACGGAGGAACGGGTGAGCCGGCTGGAGACCGCCGTCGCCGCTCT
>FWPU01010526.1_pt1 | contig 13673 bp, 8 predicted proteins | sample 2228361 | NCBI WGS metagenome assembly FWPU01 (sample SAMEA103939777, study PRJEB20133) | metagenome | reverse complement strand
CTGGATGCCCTGGCCCGGCAGCGGGAGGAGCGGCGGGCCCGCCAGGAAGAGTTGACCCGCCTGCTCCAGGAGGTGGGGACGCGCCTGGTTCACCTGGACGGGGAGGTCTCCCGCCACCAGGAGCGGCTGGAGGCCGTTCGCCGAGAAGAGCAGCGGCTGGCAGAGGAACGGGCCGCGTTGGAACAACGGATGGACCGGGTCCGGGCCGAACAAGCGGCCCTCCAGACGGCCCTGGAGGCGACTCGCCAGGAGGAAACGGCCGCACAACGCCTCTACGAACAGGTCCAGCAGCGGCTTCAGGAGGCCCGTACCGGCCAGGCCGTGGCCCGGAAGGAACAGGAGAACCTGCTCTCCCTGGCCCGAATTTACCGCCAGAACGCCGACCGCCTGCAGCAGCAAATTGCGGAGGGGGAGGAACGCCTCCGGGAAACGATTGCCCAGGCCGGGGAGTGGCAGGAGCGTACCCTGCTCCTGCAGGCCGAACTGGAGACGGTTGTGGCGGAGGTAGCGCGGTTGACCGAGCAGGCCAGGCCGGCCGACCTGCCGCTGGAGGCTCTGGCTCAGGCCGACGCCCGCGCCAACCAACTGCGCCAGGAGGTGATGAACCTGGAGGGAGAGACCGGCCGGGCGGCGATGGAGGTGGAGCGGTTGCAGGAGCGACTGCGCGAGGTCCTCCGCGCCGGCCTTGCCGAGGTCGGTCCCGATGCCAGTGCCTACGGCGCGGCCGGCGAGGCCCTCCTGAGCGCACTCTTGGAGAACCCGCCCCCCTGGACCCTCTTCCCGGAAGGCCCCCTCCCTGCGGCGGAGGAGGTCCAACGGCGCATCGCCCAACTGCGGGAGGAGGTCCGCCGCATCGGGCCGGTCAACCCACTGGCGATGGAGGAGTACCGCCAGACCCAGGAGCAATATACCTTTTACGAACAGCAGTTGAGCGACCTGCACGAGGCCGCCCGTTCGATTCGGCAGGTCATCGCCGAACTGGACCGGGCGATGGAAGAGACCTTCCGGGCCTCTTTTGAAAAGATCAACCAGGAGTTCCAGGCCTACTTTACCCGCCTCTTTGGCGGCGGGACTGCCCGCCTGGAACTGGTCCCCCTCGATGGGGAGGAGGGCCTGGACGGTCTGGGCACCGAGATCTTTGTCCGGCCGCCGGGCAAGCGGGCCCACAGTCTGGCGCTTCTCTCCGGTGGGGAACGGGCCCTGGTCTCGACGGCCCTCCTCTTTGCCATCCTCAAGGTCAACCCGCGGCCCTTCTGCCTTTTGGACGAGGTGGACGCCATGCTCGACGAGGCCAATGTGGGGCGGTTTCGGGAATGCCTGGAAGAGTTGGCCGAGCGGACCCAGGTGATCATCATCACCCATAACCGGGGGACGATTGGCTCGGCCGAAACGCTCTACGGGGTCTCGTTGCATGAGGACGGAACCTCGCGGGTGCTCTCGTTGCGCCTGGAGGAGGTGCCGGTGGAGCAGGTACAAGGATGACGCTGCTACAGAAAGTGTTTTACCGGAGCACGCCGAGAAGAGGTGTGGATAGGAGGGTGACAGGATGCCGTACCGTCTCCGAATCTGGATTCTCGCGCTGATCGTCTTGGCCCTGGCGGGCTGTCAGCCGGGGGGCGAATCCCCCTTGCCGACCGCCGTACCTCCACCAATGCAGGTCCCCTCCGTCCCCCGGGGAACGGGGACTTGGCCGCAGGAAACGGCCGTTTCGGCCGTGGCGACGCCGGCCCCCCCGGCCCCGACGTCCCTTCCCCCCCGCCTCCCGGTTGACCTGGCATCGCTGCAACTGGACCTGGAGCCGGTCGTCGAAGGGCTGGACGAGCCGGTGGGGCTGGTCCATGCCGGTGACGGCAGCGGCCGGCTCTTTGTCCTGGAGCGCAAGGGGGTGGTGCGGGTCGTCCGGGACGGTGTGCTCCAACCGACGCCCTTTCTGGACATTACCGATCGGGTGAACACCCGCTACGTCGAACAGGGCCTGCTGGGGCTGGCCTTTCATCCCCGGTATGCTGAAAACGGCCGGCTTTTCGTGAATTACATCAACTTTCGCGGGGACACGCAGCTCTCGCGCTTTGAGGTGGGCGAGGACCCTGAGCGGGTGAATGCGGCGGCGGAGATGCCGCTGGAGACGGAGGACCAGCCGGCCGCCAATCACAACGGCGGACAGCTGGCCTTTGGCCCCGATGGTTACCTCTATATCGCCTTTGGGGACGGCGGCGGGGCCGGCGACCCCCACGGCAACGCTCAGAACCTGGGCACCTTCCTGGGCTCGCTCATCCGGGTGGATGTGGACCGCATGGCCTTTGCCGCCCCATCGAGCAACCCCTACATCGGTGTCCCCGGTTCCCGGCCCCACATCTGGGCGATCGGACTGCGCAACCCCTGGCGATTTTCCTTCGACCGGGCCACCGGGGACCTTTATATCGGCGACGTTGGCCAGGACAGGTACGAGGAGATTAACTTTCAGCCGGCCGGCAGCGGTGGCGGCCAGAACTACGGCTGGCCGGTGATGGAGGGGATGCACTGCTACCAAGATCGCTCCTGCGATCCTTCCGTACTGACCCTGCCGGTGGCCGAGTATGACCACTCGCTCGGTTGCTCGGTTGTGGGCGGCTTTGTCTATCGGGGCGCGGCCTTTTCGGTCCTGCAGGGGGTCTATCTCTTTGGCGACTATTGCAGCGGCCGCATCTGGGGGCTGGCCCCGGACGGGACCGGCGGCTGGCAGATGGCCGAACTCCTGGACAGCGACCTGCAGCTCTCTTCCTTCGGCGAGGACGAGGCCGGGGAATTGTACGTGCTGGATATGAAGGAGGGGCGGCTCTACCGTATCGTGGCTCGGTAGGGGCAGTTGGCCTGCCCGTTCAGCGGGAGGTACAAGCCCTGCCCCTACTGCGAGCAGTTGGCCTGCTCCAGGTGGTTCAGTTGCTCCAGCGAGGCAAAGACGACGATCTTGTCGCCGGCCTCAAGGCGTAGGTCAAAACGGGGGTGCATGTCCCGGACGCCGTCCCGCTGGTGGTAGACGACCGACAGGTCCAGCCCCTCCTCCACATCCTGGACGGTCATGCCCACCAGCCGCCCCTGGGGATGGATGGTGATCTCGCTGACGGTCAGCAGCGATCCCTCCAGGAAGAAGGAGTGGGTGACCTCCTCCCGGAGTGCGGCGGTGGCAAAGGCCGGGGCGGCGATCGCCGACGCGCTCAGGGCGGCATCAATGCCGAACTTTTGCTCCAGCCGGCCGGCCAGGTCGGCGTCGAACATGCGCAGCACGACGCGAATGCCCGGGTTCAACTCGCGCACGATCAGGGCGACCGAGAGGTTGAGCATAGCGTCGTTGGTCGCCACGATGATCGCCTGCGCGCGGCTCAGGCCGGCCTTTTCCAGCATCTCCCGCTCGCCGGCATCTCCCAAAAGGACCGGCACGCCCAGTTGCTGCGTTTTGCGCAAAAAGGGGCTCCGGGGGTCCTTTTCGATCGCCACGACCTCGCGGCCAAAGTTCAACAACTGCTGGACGACGCGGTAGCCGATATGTCCCAGCCCGCAGACGATGATATGCCCGGAATAGGTAGATGCCAGTGCCACAATCCACTCTCCTGCAGGATCGTTCCTGTCCAAAAGGAGCACGGTAAAGCGAATCAGCCCCTCGACGATGATGCTCAGCCCCAGAATCGGGACGATGAAAAAGAGGACCTGCAACGGGCCGTGGGGCAGGGGAATCGTCGGTTCGAAAAAGAGCATGCTAAAGGCGGCATAGAGGGCCTCAGGGTAGGTCAGGTGCTGACCACTCTGGGGGAAAGCATACCCCAGCCAGAGGGCCAGCGAGCCCAGGCCGATCGTGGCGGCAAAGAGGGTCAGGGAGAGGCGGAAGCGTCGCCACAGGAGGATGATGGTGCGGAGGTTGGCGCTGAGGTAGCGGTGCAGTCGCCGGCGGCGCGATCCGGTCATGGGGCGCCTCACTAAAATTCGATCGGAAAGCGGGCCTGGAGGGTGCGCACCGGCACCTCGGCCTCCTCGGTGGGGACGATGGTGACGACGACGACGGTGACGTCGTCGCGGGGGCGGTTGTTCTCCAGGGCCATCGCCTGCCCAAAGATCGCCTGGGCCAGAGCGGGGGCCGGCGGCAGGCCGGCGGCCAGTTTTTCCTGGAGAAAGGCGGCCAGGTCCAAGGTCGCTCCCCCAGGCCGGCCGGCGTGGACAACGCCGTCGCTGGTGACGACGACGCCCAACTGCGGCACAATCGCCCGCTCCACAATCGCCGGCTTGGTGCGCGGGTAGATGCCGATCGGCCGGGCCGGCTCATCGCACAGTTCCAGGCCGGCGGGGGTCCAGATGTAGGCCGGGTTCTCGTCATTGCGCGAAAGGACCACCGTGCGGCTCTGCAGGTCAATCGAGAGCAGTACCAGGGTGGCCGAGACCCGCCCCTGGCGGAGGGTGTAGAGGTAGTCGTGCAGGGAGCGGGCCACCGCCCCGTCCCGCGCGCCGTCCTTGATCAGGGTCGCCCCCCGGCTGATGACCAGGTTGCTGAGCGTTTTGGCCGCCAGGCCGCTGCCCTGGGCATCCACCAGCAAGATGGAGAGGCCGCCGTGGGGCCGCTCGACCAGTTCCACCGTGTCCCCACTCTCCCGGCTGGCGTACTTGTGCGTTTTGGCCACGGCGACCTGGATTTCCAGCACCGCTCATCCCTCCAGTTCTAGCCAGACCTCATAGACCTGCCGGCGGGGCCAGCCGCTCTCCTGGGCGACGATGCGAGCGGCCGTGCTCCCCCGGATGCCCTGGCGACGGAGTTCCTCCAGACGGGCCTCTACCTGGGCGCGGCTGGCCGGCCGGCCCTCCGCTCCGGCCACCACCAGGGTGAACTCGCCACGCGGCCTGACTTGCGCCAAGTGCTCCCGCGCCTGCCCGAGCCGTTCCCGCCGCACCTCCTGATGCACCTTGGTCAACTCGCGAGCGATGGCGATCGGCCGGTCGCCCAGGACCTCCTCCATGTCGGCCAGCGTTTCCGGCAGGCGATGGGGCGCCTCGAAGCAGACCAGGGTATAGGGCAACCCCCCGACCGCCTCCAAGAGGTCCCGTCGGGCCCGCTTCTGGCGTGGCAGGTAGCCGAGAAAGAGAAAGCGATCGGTCGGCAGGCCGGAGAGGACCAGCGCGGTGACCAGGGCAGTGGGGCCGGGGATCGCCTCGACGGCAAAGCCGGCCTCCAGCGCGGCGCGCACCAGGGAGTATCCGGGGTCGGAGAGGCCGGGGGTCCCGGCGTCGGAGACCAGGGCCACGTCCCCGTTGCGCAGGGCCTCCAAAATCTCCTCCTGTCGGGACGCGCCGCTGTGGTCATGGTAACTGATCAGCGGCGTGTCAATCTCGTAGCGCTGCAGGAGGATGCGGGTGCGACGGGTGTCCTCGGCGGCGATCAGGGCGACCTCCCGGAGGACGCGCAGCGCCCGGATGGTAATGTCCTCCAGGTTGCCGATCGGCGTGCTGACCAGGTAAAGGGTTCCCTCCACCGGTATTGTACCTTCCTAGAGCACCTTGTGGCGGATGATCGTCTCTTCCCGGTTCGGGCCGACCGAGATGATGCTGATCGGCACACCGACGATCTGCTCGATCCGGTCCAGGAAGGTCCGCGCCTCGGTCGGCAGGTCCTCAAAGGCGCGAATCTGCCGGGTGGAGGTCTGCCAGCCGGGCATCTCTTCGTAGGTCGGCTCCAGCGACCGCCACAGGAGCAGGCTGTTGGGGACATCCTGGACGATGGTATCGTTGAGGCGGTAGCCGGTGCAGATGCGCACGACCGGCTCTTCGTCCAGGACGTCCAGTTTGGTGATGGCTAGGCCGTTGACGCCGTTGAGTTCGACGACGTAGCGCATGGCCACGGCATCGAACCAACCGCAGCGGCGGGGCCGGCCGGTGGTGGTGCCGAACTCGTGGCCGCGTTCGCGCAGGCGGGCGGCGGTTTCCTCGTCGGCCTCGGTGGGGAAGGGCCCTGCTCCGACCCGGGTGCAGTAGGCCTTGCTCACCGCAAGGACGCGCTGGATGGCCCACGGGGGCAGCCCCAATCCGGTGCAGGCCCCCCCGACGGAGGGCGAGGAGGAGGTCACGTAGGGGTAGGTGCCAAAGTCCAGGTCCAGCATGACCCCCTGGGCCCCCTCTAGGACGATATTCTTCCCATCGCGCAGCGCCCGGAAGAGAATCTTGCGCGTGTCGGTGATGTGGGGGGCCAGTTGCCGGCCGTACTCCAGGTATTGCAAATAGATTTCGTGGAGGGAGAGGGGGGGCTGACCGTAGACCTGGGAGAGGATGCGGTTTTTGGTGTTGACCAGGTAGGTCAACCGGCTGAGCAGAATCTCCTCGTCCACCAGGTCCACCATGCGGATGCCGACGCGGGCGGCCTTGTCGGTGTAGACCGGCCCAATTCCCCGTCGGGTGGTGCCGATCGAACCCTCTCCTTTACTTTCCTCCAACAGTCCGTCAAAGAGGAGATGGAAGGGCAGAATCACATGGGCGGTCTCGCTGATGTAGAGTCGGTCGAGCGAGATCCCCTGCTCGCGCAGGGTGTTCATCTCCTCCAGCAACCGCTGGGGGTTGATCACCACACCGTTGCCGATGATACAGGTGACCTCCGGGTTAAAGATGCCCGAGGGAATCAGATGCATCCGAAAGGTTCCTTTGGGGTTGACCACGGTATGGCCGGCGTTGTCCCCTCCCTGGTAGCGGGCCACGACATGGGCCCGTGTGGTGAGCAGGTCAACGACTTTGCCCTTGCCCTCGTCCCCCCATTGTCCTCCGATGATGGCCAGAACGCTCATTTTGCACCTCGGCATAGATGGATAACTGCGCCCGATAAGAAGGATCATCTTTCCTCTTTCATTATACACGAAAAAGAGCGCCTTGTGGACAGTACTTTCTTCCTAATTTTTGCAGGGAAAGGAGGGGGGCACCGATTACTGTTGGAGCAGGTTTTCCAGTTCCTCCCGAATGTCCTCCAGGTCGGTAAAGGAGCGATAGACGGAGGCGAAGCGGATATAGGCCACCTGGTCCAATTGGCGGAGTTTGTCCATGACCAGTTCGCCGATGACCTGGCTGGGGACCTCCTCCTCGGCCAGGGCAAAGAGTTGGGCCTCGATCTCGTCCACGACCTGCTGAATCGTCTCGGTGGGGACGGGGCGTTTGGTAAAGGCCAGCCGGATGCCGGTCTCCAGTTTGCTCCGGTCGTACGGTTCACGCCGGCCATCCTTCTTGACCACGACCAGGCTGATCGGGTCAATCCGTTCATAGGTGGTAAAGCGGCGGCCACAGGCGTGGCACTGTCGGCGGCGGCGGATGGCGTTGAGCGCAGCCATGTCCCGGGTATCCACAACGTGGGTCCGTTCGCTTCGACAGTAGGGGCATTTCATCATCATCACTCCACCAGGGTACGCGCGCTGCCGTTACGGGGCTGCTGTGATTATAATACATCCGCTCGGTTTCGGCAAGTTTGACTTGGGCCGGTGACCGTGATACAATCGGGGCGTTGTCCGCCCGGTTGTGCTGTAGCAGTGTGCTGCCCGGAGAGCGTCAGGAGGTGGAACGCCGATTTGCCCGCGGTGGTTCTTTGCAATGCAAGGAGGTCAAAATCGTGAAACTGCGTGCCCTGATTTCCTGGAGCACTGCGATGCTCATTCTGGTTGTGATTGTGGGGATGCTTGTCCCCCCTGTCTGGTCGGGACCGGCCGGCCGACCGAACCGGCCGGCCGACGTCGCCCCTCACGCGGAGAGCGCGGACGAGTCGGGCATCCGCGGTCCCATCATCCTGGGGCCGGTGGAGCCCTACGTCTTTGACGGCGACCTGCGCGATCTGCCCCAACTCGGCGACCGCCCCATCGATCGGCTCCGTGAGGTTGCCCGTCCCGACCTCCCGCTCCGCCTGCCCGCGGCCGGCCGTTCCTGGGAGGACCCGGTGGCACAGCGCGACCCGGGGTCGGGACACATGCCCGGCCCGATCGCCAACTTTGAGGGCCTCGATCGCGGCGAGGGGGGGGGCTGGATACCGCCCGACCCCAACGGCGATGTCGGGATTGACCATTACGTTCAGAACGTCAATATCGGCATCGGCATCTATGACAAGGCCACCGGTGCCGAACTGGTGGTCATCTCGTTCGACGATTTCTTTGATGGAACCGGCACCCCGTGCGATTACAGCAACCGGGGCGACCCGATCGTCCTTTATGACCAGATGGCCGATCGCTGGATCATCACCGACTTTTCCCTCCCCAGCAGTGGGCCGGTCTATGAGTGCATCGCCGTCTCCCAGAGTGGCGACCCGATCTCCGGCGGGTGGTACTTTTACGCCCTGGTCACCGACGAGGACGGCTCGCCCTGGCACGATTATCCCAAACTCTCCGTCTGGCCTGATGCCTACTACATGTCGGCCAACATGTTCGACCCGGCCGTGGGTGCCTGGGTCTGGGCACTGGACCGCGCCGCGATGTTGATCGGGGACCCCCTGACGGCCGTTCGTTTTGAGAATATCAACCACTGGAGTCTGCTGCCGGCCAACCTGAAAGGGCCTCTGCCGCCGGCCGGCTCGCCGAACTACTTTGTCACCGTCGAGTTCCCTGACCAGTTCCTCATCTGGGAGTTCCACGTGGATTGGGCCAACCCGGGCGACTCGACCTTTACCGGTCCGGTGGCCCTGACCGTGCCGGAATTTGGCATCGTCAGCGGCATTCCCCAGCGGCCGCCCGGCGCGACGCTGGCCAGCCTGGGGGACCGGCCGATGATGCAACTGCAGTACCGCAACTTTGGCCCGCACGAGTCGCTCTGGGTAAACCACACCGTTGCCTCCGGCGGGGTCGCCGGGGTGCGCTGGTACGAGGTGCGCGATCCCGGTGGGACGCCCTTCCTCTATCAGGCCGGCACCTATCAGCCGGAGGACGGCCTCTACCGCTGGATGGGCAGCCTGGCCGTGGACCAGGATGGGAACATGGCCCTGGGGTACAGCACCTCCAGCGAGAGCACCTCGCCGGGCATCCGCTACACTGGCCGGCTGGCCGGTGAAGTGCCGGGACAACTGCTCCAGGGCGAGGCCCTCCTCTTCCAGGGGCCGGGCGTGCAGGTCGGTTCCAGCCGTTGGGGCGACTATAGCGCCATGACGGTGGACCCCACCGACGATTGCACCTTTTGGTACACCCACGAGTACCACGAGAGCGACGGCTCTGCCTGGACCACCCGCATCGGCTCTTTCCGCTTTCCCTCCTGCGGTCAACCCAAAGGTTGGATCACCGGCATGGTCTATGATGCGGACTCGCTGGTCGGCATTCCCGGCGTCCTGGTGGTCGCCGAGGGGCTTACCACCACGATGACAGTACAGACCGATGCCGGCGGATACTACACCCTGACCCTGCCGGGGGCGACCTACACCCTCACCGCCGGCCCTCTGCCCCCGGCCTATCCCAACCCAACAACCGTCCCCGGGGTCTTGGTCACGGCCGGCATCACGACCAACGTGGACATTCCCCTCTCTCCGGCCCCGTACCTGGTCGAGGAGGGTCAGATCGTGGACGACAATGTCCCCGGTGGCAACAACAACGGCTTTCCCGAGCCCGGCGAGAGCGGTTTGCTCCTCTGGGAAAGCATCTCCAACACCGGCGCGACCACGGCGACGAACGTCACCGCCCACCTGGTGGCCCTTACGCCAGGCGTCACGGTGACCATAGCCGACGCCGCTTACCCCGACATCGCCCCCGGTACCGCCGAGACCAACCTGACCGCTTTCGAGTTCTCCATTGACCCGGCCGTGCCCTGCGGGTCGCCCCTCGACTTTCAGAAGGTCGTCACGGCGGACCAGGGCACCTACACCCTCACCTTCCGCCTCTACGCCAAGACGCGCCTGCCCCGACAGACCTTCTTCTTTGACGATATGGAACACGGGCAGGACGGCTGGGTGACCGGTGGCACCCCCGATTCCTGGGCCATCACCGAGGAGCAGTCGCACAGCCCCACCCATGCCTGGTCGGACAGTCCCTACGGCAACTATACCGACAACGCCTCCAACTGGCTGCGCTCGCCGGTCCTGGACCTCTCCGACCTTGCCGAGGTGGAACTGCATTTCTGGCACCGCTACGAGATCGAGACCGGCTGGGACTTTGGCTACCTGGAGTACTCCCTGGACGGGGGCGCGACCTGGCAGACGCCTGTGGCCGACTATACCGGGTTCCTTACCGCCTGGACAGAGGAGGTCCACGACGCCCGCGTCTTTGATGACCAGCCCAATGTTGCCTTTCGCTTCCGCTTCGAGTCGGACGCTTACGTCAACGAGGACGGCTGGTACATTGACGATGTCCAACTGACCTACGAGCCCTACATCTGCGTGGCCCTGCCGCCCGATGTGCCGACCCTGATCTCTCCGCCCGATGGGACGGTAACCAACACGGCTGTGGTAACCTTTACCTGGCAGCCGGGGGGTGGTGGGGATGTCCAGGGCTACAACCTAGACCTGGACGGGCAGGTCTACACGGTGACCGAGCCGGTTGCGGCGATGACCCTGAGCGAGGGGTTGCACATCTGGCGGGTGCGGGCCTACAACGCGGCCGGCGCCTCGGCCTACACGGCTCCCTGGAGTGTGACGGTGGTCGTTCCGCCGACGGTGCCGTTGCTGCTTTCGCCGCCCGACGGCACGGTCACGACGAGTACGGTGCTCACCTTCACCTGGCAGGCCGGGAACGGTGGCGGCCAGCCCGACGGCTACCACCTGGACCTGGATGGGCAGGTCTACACGGTGACCGAGCCGGTTGCGGTGATGACCCTGAGCGGTGGTCTGCACATCTGGCGGGTGCGGGCCTACAACGCGGCCGGCATCTCGGACTATAGCGCGCCCTGGAGTGTCACGGTAACGACTGCGTACCGCGTCTTTCTTCCGCTGGTGATGCGCGGCTACTAGACCCGGTCAATCCGGCTTTGCCGGGCGATTACCTTGTAGGGCAACTCCTTGCCGGCGACTCGTTGCCGGCAGGAGTTGCCCTACAGGCGGGACAGGGGCCCGCCCCCGCCAGAGGCAGCCCATGGCTCAGTTGCCGAGACCATCGTTCGCTGCCGTCAGAGGCGTCAAGGGCAGAGAGAATCAAGTAACCACTCCCATAGGCCCCGGTGTCGGCCTGGGTAAAGATCCCGGCGGCAAAGTAGACGGTGTCCTGGGCTACTGTGGGATGCCAACAAGGTGGCCATTTCGCATCCCCGGCATCATATTGCGGCAAAGTAGACGGTGTCCTGGGCTACTGTGGGATGGGCCGCCCAGGCCTGTTCTGGCAGGAGAAACTTCCATTCCTGCCGCCCCCTCGCCGTGTTCACAGCATACAACCCGCCCTCCCTCCCGACATAGACCATCTTCCACTCGGGAACGGCAACTGACTGTTGCCGCTATTCCCCCGCACCGCTCCCCTGGCAAGAACCAGGGCCATAAAACATCCGGGGGGACCACCGCAGCGGCCAATGCCAGTCTTGTCCAAAGAGTTCTGGCAGCCGAGTCACTTCGCCGGTATCTAGATGGTAGATAAAGCGCCCTTCATTGTTCACAAAAGAGAGCATCGTTCCATCGGGGGAGAACTCGATTGCCCAGGTGGGCATTCCCAACTCTTGTCCCACCAGGTTGACTTTTCCCGTCGTCATATCCAGCAAATAAGTGCGAGCCTCTTCTGCTGAATGCTCAAAGTACTCAGCAGCGATGGCTAGGACCGTTCCATCCGGAGAAAAAGACCAGGCACTTGTGAGGAATTCGTTTGCGTCGACCCTCTTTGCCGAACCATCCGCTATATCAACCCAGTAAAGGTTCACGTTTACAAGTCCCTCAAAAATGTCCTCGGCCGTCAGGACAACCAGATAGCGAAAGTCAGGCGTCCAGAGTAGATGCACAAAATGCACATTCTGAGGTTTTCCGGGTAGATCCAGGGGGACTTGGTGTAAGGTGTGAACATCGGTGATCATCAATTCCTCCCAAGACTCCAGGGGTTCTCGGAAACGGGCTATCGGCCATCTTTGCAAAGATTCGACGTCCAGCAGGATCAGTTCCCTGATCTTCTGGTAGCCATGGTAGGGTGACCAGTAAAGTATGCTTTGGCCATCCTCCGTCCATTGATAAAACTCTTCGGGTATGTCATTGTCGGTGAGTTGTCGAGTCTCACTGCCATCAGGCCGGATCAGGTAAATCTCACTCTCAGGTGCGTAGAGAGGGTAACTGTAGGCGATCCACTCCCCTGAGGGGGACCAATGCAGATCGGCCTCGCGGCTTATCCACCAGGCAGAGGGCTCGGGGAAAGTGAATAACTTCCTGTCTTCCAAAGTAACCACGTTGATACGACGAACCGACATCTCGTCTCGATCATGGTCGGCGGTGTATACTACGAAGCAGCCGTCAGGAGACCAGTCCAACTCTCCATAAGAGATGGGCTTCTTTTCGTAGCCAGCGAATTTCCCCTGCCCCCAAGTCAAAAACAGGAAGGGCCGCTCTTTCTTGCGACCAGGGAGGATACAACAGGGGGCCAACCCAGGAGATTGGCTCCACGGTGGGAGTCGGGGAAGCCTTCTCTGTCGGAGTCGGGGAAGCCCTCTCTGTCGGAGTCGGCGAAACGCCCGTTGGTTTCGGCGCAGATGGCGAAGAGAACGTAGGAATACCTGTAGGGCTTACCCGTTGCCTGGTTTCGGCGGGGATAGCGGTCTGGTTTCCACCACCATTGCAGGCAATGGCCCCCAGGACCGTCAAACTTGCAATGACGGCAATCAACCCAATAGCGTGTCGATGTTGGGCCATTGATGGCCTCCTCTTGCGACCGAGCAGATTTTTCCGGATTACTTGATCCCGTTTCTGTTCCACTTTGCAAGCCATACGGCGTATTCGTCAGAGACATCTGGGGCTACGGGACGTGCGCCGTAGGCAACAGTTCTATCTATAGGCCGGAAGTTCAGAAACAAATCGGCCCTTGTCTTGGGGTGGCCGAGTCCCCCGACGATCTGGCCTTGGGCATTTACTGCCAGAGATGTTCTCACCTCATCGTGCAAGTGCACTCCTCCCGCCCCCGTTCCCCCAACCTTTCCGATCTGTTGACCAACCTTCACTCTGTCACCAACTTGGACATCTACCGACTTTGGGAGGTGAGTGTAGAATCCATATTCTCCCTCTCCGAAATCAATAACAACATACCTGCCGTACCCACGTGTGTTACCCTCACTGTCCTCCCACTCAGCAAAGCCAACCTGGGTTACAATCCCTGCCCGTGTAGCATAGACGGGTGTGCCTGAAGGGGCTGCGATGTCAGGCCCGGTGTGATAATACTTACCCACACCCGGCAATTCATAGGGGGTCCCATATACGAGAGTAACACAAGTCACGTCATCGGGATCTACCGGCAAGACAGACGTTGGTACATATGCCGGGCGATCCCATTCGCGTCGATCGGCATAGGTCTCCCCATCCAAGAAGGGCTTGTGCCACGGCTCTCCGGGCTGGTGCCCTGTCGGGTCGATCAATCCGAGCGGCGAATTTCGCACATACGTGTACCGATTGAGGCTCTGGGGCTCCCCCGGCTCCGGCACAATCGTATCCGCCTGCACAAACCGCCCCAGGAAGGGGTCGTACCAGCGGGCGTTGTAGAAGTACAGCCCCAGCGCCGCCTCCTGACGCTGCCCCGTGTAGCGGTAGGTCGTCGGGGTCGTGCCGA
>FWPU01010525.1_pt1 | contig 13675 bp, 14 predicted proteins | sample 2228361 | NCBI WGS metagenome assembly FWPU01 (sample SAMEA103939777, study PRJEB20133) | metagenome | reverse complement strand
CGGTCCTTCCTCCTCGGCTTTGGGTTCTTACCGTTGAGGATAGGGCCGATGGCTTCTCTTGTCACCCACTAAACTGAAACAGATACGGCTTTCCCGTGCGGGCTGCCGAACAGCCCCCATATGTGCTACCATTTCTTTAAGCACACCACCCCTGGCGCTGTCAGGGACGGCACCCGCCAGGAGCGCAGGGGACTCCCATGAAACGGCCCTCCCGCTCCAACCCATCGCGGCTCATGGCGCAGGCCTCGCTGCCTACGGAGGTACGCCTGCGCCAGATGCCCGTTGCCGAGGCCCTGGAGAAGCTGGAGCGCTACCTCAACGACGCCACGGTGGCCGGCATGGAGCGGGTGCGCATCATCCACGGCAAAGGCACGGGCACCCTCAAGCGCGCCGTGCTGGAGTACCTGTCAGGCCACCCGCTGGTGTCCCGCTGCTACCCCGCCGCCCCCGGCGAAGGCGACAGCGGCGTGACCATAGCTGAGCTGAAGTAGCCCCTCACGGCGCGAACTGCGGGTCGCGCCAGGAGTACAGCGGCTCCCAGTGGAAGAAGCGCCGGGCGCGGGAGGTGTCTATCAGCGCCTCGAAGCCCTCGATGGGCCGCCGCAGCGGGACTGTCGGGTATACCCTGGCGATGGCCTCCGCCGAGGGGATGCCCAGCATGATGTCCCGGGCGTTCAGGAAGAAGCGCTCGTGCCCGCGCCAGTCGGCCTCCAGCGCCATGCGGCAGGCGCGGCCCGCGTCCCGGATGTGCAGGTAGGTCCAGAAGCCGGCGGCCCTGACATGGGGGTCCAGCACCGGACTGGCCTGCAACTCCCGCATGCGGGCGTCGTCCCACATGCCGTTGAAGCGCAGGCTGCCAAGCTGCATGTCGGGGTTGCGGCGGGCGAAGGCGTCAGCCACCTGCTCTCCCACCCACTTGCTCACGCTGTAGGCCTCCTCGGCCCGCGTGGGGTGGTCCTCGTCTATGGGGAAGTAGGCCGGGGGCTTGACCTTGCCACCCCAGCGGGCGGCGGTGCCCATGGCGCCTATGGCGTTGTAGGACGAGCCCAGCAGCACCTTGCCCACGCCCAGTTGCTCCGCCGCGTGCATGACGTTCCACATGGAGTTGACGTTGGTGGCGAAGACGTACTCCTCGGTGAAGCCCACGTTGGTGGGCGCCGCCGCCAGGTGCACCACGGCGTCGCAGCCAGCCATGGCCGATATAACCTGGCCGTAGTCCGTCACGTCCACCTGGACGAAGTCCACGGCGCTGCCCCAGCCCTCGCGCAGCTTCACCGCCGCCTCCTGGGAGGCCCCGCCGGTGGCGCTGTGCTCCAGCCGGCCGGGCCTCACCCTGTCGGCATTGAGCACCCTGTGGCCGCCCTTGACCAGCTCGTCAATAACGTAGTGGCCCACGATACCGCTGCCGCCGGTCACCATGACTCTCATGTCCCTGCTCCTGTGACTTCAGATTGAAGGCCGCCAGCCTCCATACTATGATAATGCCATTGCCCGCCCCGCGCCCTGGAGTGGCCGGCGGGCCAGAGGAGGAGCCATGCCTACCTTCATGTACGTCGCCCTGGCCGGCGAGGACAGGATTCTCGTGTTCACCCTGGACCCGTCCACGGGCAGGCTGGAAAGAAAAAGCGAGGTGGCCGTGCCCGGGCGGCCGGCGCCCCTGGCCGTGGACCCGGCCCAGCGTTTCATGTTCGTGGGGCGGCGAGGCTCCTGCGAGCTTTCCAGCTTCCAGATAGACCATGACACGGGCGCGCTGCGCCACGTCAGCACGGTGCCGCTGCCCTCGGACCCCTGCTTCATCGCCACCGACCGCAGGGGCCGGTCCCTGCTGTCGGCCTACTACGCCGCCGGCAGGGTGGCCGTGCACTCCATCGGCCCGGACGGCGTCATCGGCGCCACGCCCGTCGAGTGGCGGGACACGGCCCGGGGCGCCCACTGCTTCCAGACTGACCCCACCAACCGGTTCGCCTTCGTCCCCCACATCGCCGGCTCCGTGGGGCCTAACGCCATCTTCCAGTTCCGGTTCGACGAGAGCACAGGCCACCTGACGCCCAACGAGCCGTTCCAGGTCATACCCGACGCGCCTGTGGGGCCGCGCCACTTCTGCTTCCACCCCAGCAAGGACATCCTCTACTTCTCCAACGAGCAGGGGTGCAGCGTCACCGCCTACCACATGGACCCGGCCACGGGCACGCTGCGGCCCTTCCAGACCATCTCGACCCTCCCGGAGGGCTTCCAGGGGAAGAACACCTGCTCCCAGATACGCATAGCGCCCTCGGGCAGGTCCCTCTACGCGCCCAACCGGGGCCACAATAGCATCGCCTGCTTCGCCGTGGACTCCGCCACCGGCCGGCTGGCCTCCCTGGGCCAGGCGCCGTCGGAGCGCGTCCCCCGCGCCTTCAACCTGGACCCCGACGGCAACTTCCTGTACGCCGCCGGCCTGGAGTCCGGCCGGATGGCCTCCTACCGCATTGACCAGGGCACCGGCAGGCTCCAGCCCCTGGAGGTCTACGAGGTCGGCAAGGAGCCTATGTGGGTGCTGCCCCTGAGGGCCGGGTAAAGACCTCTGTCACCCCTGCTCACCTCCGCGGGCATGCTCCAGGAGGTGCTTCCCTTGAAGCCTGGCAGCATAGAGAGCAAGCTCCTGAGCAACCTGCTGGCCGGCGCCAGGATACTGAAGGAGCATATAGACGACCTGCTGGCCGGCGCAGCCTTCCAGGCGGGCAGGTTCACCCTCATGCCTTCCTTGTTTGACACCCGGCAGGCCATCGAGGAGACCTTCAGCTACCTCATGCCAGAGGCCGCGAAGAAAGACCAGCAGCTTATACTGGATGTGCCCAGGCGTCTGCCAAAGCTGAAGGCGGACAGGCGACGCTTCCAGCAGGTGCTCAACAACCTGCTCCTCAACGCCATGAAGTTCAGCCCCGAGGGCATGCCCATTATCATGAAGGTGAGGGCAAAGGGCCTGTCGTTGCTGGTGCAGATGAAAGACCGTGGCCCTGGCATCAGCAAGGAGGAGCAGGCCAGGCTCTTCCAGCCCTACTTCAGGGTAGAGCAGGACCGCCAGCGCTTCCCAGGCATGGGGCTGGGCCTTGCCCTCTCCAGGCAAATCGTGGAGGCCCACGGCGGAACGATATGGGTGGATAGCGAGGTAGGGCATGGGGCGGTCTTCTCCTTCTCGCTGCCCCTGGCTGGCCAGGACTTCGCCCCGCAGTAGCCAGCGCCACCCTTCCACAGGGGTTATACCGGGCCTGCGCGAAGGACTGTCCTCGCCCCCTTTGGGGGAGAGTCAGAGAGGGGGCTGGCATTGCCCCCATACCGGCCTAACGCCATTATAAGGCCAGGGCTGGCCTAGGGCGCCCCTTCTCCCAATCCTGTCCTGAGCTTGCCGAAGGACCGGCGAGGGGGAACGGGGTGAGGTCTGGACGTTTGCCCTCGCCCCACATCCCCTTTCCTTGCAACGCCCCTACGGCCCAGGGTCAGAACTGGGTGTAAAGGGACGGGGACCTGAAGGGAGGCGCAATCTCGTCGGGGCCGAGGGGGTAGGCTTCCTTCCGATAGACCTGCACCCGGTGAGAGCCGTAGTCTCCCACGTACATCCGGCCCTCGCCGTCCGTCCTTACCGATACGGGCCAGCGCAGGCGCTTCTGCGGCTCGATGGGCGTCATCTCCCGCAGGCGCAGCGCCTTGAGATTGGTAATCATGTAGTTGTGCGCCTGCTTCGACAGGGTCGCGTCGCCGATGAACTTCTCCACGAAGCGCCCCTCGCAGTTGAATAGCTGTACCCTGTGGTTGGCCCAGTCCGCCACGTAGATATCCCCGTCGCGGTCCACGGCCACGCCCGCCGGCCGGTCCAGCCGTCCGTCCTCGCACCCGTACCCGCCCAACTGGAAGATGAAGCGCCCCTCGGCGTCGAACTTCTGCACCCGGTGGTTCAGCCAGTCGGCCACGTAAACGTCGCCCAGCTCGTCCACGGCGATGCCCCAGGGCATATTGAACTGGCCCGGCCCGTCGCCCGGGCTGCCCCAGGCGTGCAGGAATTTGCCGTCCTGGGTGAAGCGCTGGACGCGATGGTTCAGCGTGTCGGAGATGTAGAGGCTGCCATCGGGGGCGAAGGCCAGCCAGGACGGGCGGCAAAGCATCCCCGGGGCGCTGCCTTCCTCGCCCCACTGGCGGACCACCTCGCCCTGGAGCGTCATGGCCGAGACCCTGTGTGTAGCCTCGTCCGCCGTCCAGAGGTTGCCGTCAGGCCCCATGACCAGGCAGGCGGGCCACCGGAAGTCTCCGCCCTTGACTTTGCAGGTGCCGCCGACCTGGCCGCCTCCGCCCACCAGGTTGAAGGCGCCTTTGTCCTCGTCTTCCAGGGTCAGGCGCCTGACGAAGGTCACGCCCTCGCCCCGGCACAGGATGTTCAGGCACCCCTCGGCGTCAACGGCGATGTCCACGGGGGTATTGGTGAGACGCCGCATCCCCAGGGTGCGGTCGTAGGTGAAACCTACTCGCAGCAGCGCATAGGGTCTGCCCATTGGTCCATCTCCACCAGGGTGACGATTAGCCGAAAACGTTGACCTGCTCGTAAGAGCCGCCCACGATGGGCCTGGCGTCCAGCCCCAGCCACTGCTCCAGGAGCGTGGCGTACAGGCCGCGGAAGTCGTAGGTGAAGCGCAGGTCGCCGCTATCGTGCTGGGCCGGGTCCAGGGATGGGTACTCGGCGTACAGCCCGCCCCTGACCTTCTCGCCGATGACGAAGGCGCCGCCGCCTGCGCCGTGGTCCGTGCCGCTGCCGTTGTCCCTGATGCGGCGGCCAAACTCGGTGAACACCAGCATCACCACATTGTCCGAGGCGTTATGGTCCCTCAGGTCCTGGAAGAAGTCCATGATGGCGCCGGAAAGCTCGGACAGGAGCCTGGGATGCACCAGCCCCTCGTCGGCGTGGGTGTCGTAGCCGCCGTGCTGCACGTAGAATACTCGCGTGCCCAGGCCGGCCAGGTGCACCCTGGCCACATCGCGCAGGCCCCTGGCGACGGGGTTATCGGCGTACTCCACCCGGGAGGAGTAGGCGGCCGGGGCCTTCTTGAGGATATCTGCGCCCCGGAGCACGTCCATGCCCGTCTGGGCCAGGTAGTCCTTCACGGGGCCGCTGCCTATGGCCGGCCCATACATGCGCTCGAAGGCGCGGAGGGCCTGCTCCCGCTGCTGCATGTCCGAGATGCCGGTCATCAGGCCGTAGGTGTCCAGGTCGCCCACGGAAGTCACGGTGACGTTGTAGGCCGACAGCGCCCGAGGCAGGCCCCTGCCAAAGCTGACCGCCGTCAGCGGGTTCGTCTTCCTGGGGTCCAGCTCGCGGACGACCTTCCCCAGCCATCCCTCCTGCGCTACCCTGTCCGGCTCGCAGGTATGCCAGATGTCCATGCCCCGGAAGTGGGAGCGTGTGGAGTTGGCGTAGCCTATCCCCTGGACTATGGCGACCTTGCCCTCGTCGTAAAGCTCCTTGATGGGCGCCGCGCTGGGATGGAAGCCGAGGGTGTCGTCAATGGGCAGCACCTGGTCCTGGGGTACTCCCACCACGGGGCGGAAGTCGTAGTAAAGGCCGTTCCCATGGGGGATGACAGTGTTCATGAAGTCGTTGCCGCCGGTAAGCTGGACCACCACCAGGACAGGTGCCTTACCGCCGTTCTCTGCCATAAGTCTTCTTCTCCTTACCTGCCATGCCTATGCAAACTGGTACTCCAGGGAGGACACGATGAGCTGGAGCATGCTGGCAACCCTGGCCGCGCTGGCCTTGCGCTGCTCCTCGGTGCCCAGCAGCAGGTCGCCCTGGGCGGAGGCGTGCTCCAGCAGCCCGGCGCGGGTCTCGTCGCTGACGGCCAGGGGGCAGATGAACCTGGCCGTGGCCGGCTGGCGCACGATGATGTCAATGATGTCCTCGCCGTTGAACCGGCCCGTGTGGCCCAGGAAGGACTTCACGCTATCGTCGTGGTCGTCCGGGATGTAGGCGAAGGACGAGGGGTAGCGCCCGTAGGGGTCCAGGGGCAGCGGCTGGGTGAAGGTCCAGCCGGTGAAGGCGCGGGAGGCGTTCTTGATGTCGGCCTCGGTGTAGTTGCCCACGCCCATGGAGAACAGCTCCAGCAGCTCCCGGCCCCAGTTCTCGTTAGGCTCGCCCTTGTGGTTCTCGTTATTGTCCAGCCAGTAGATCATGGCCGGGTCCCTGGCCAGGCCCACCAGGATGTCCCGCAGGTTGCCCAGGGCGTTCTTTCGGAACATCTCCACCTGGGCCACCGAGGAAGGCCCGTGCTCGCTCTTGCCCACCGACGTGGCGAAGACGTGGTGCCAGAAGAGGGCCATCTTCTCTTCCAGGGGGCGCCGGGTGTTGACCATGCGGTAGATCCAGTGGGCGCGCCAGGCGTTGACCGTGTCGGCGTTGTTCAGTTCCAGGTAGTAGCGGCGCAGGAGGTGGTCATCAATCTCCGGCTGCCGCTCCGGGTGGAGCAATTCCTCCACGGTTTCCTCGTAGGGCCTCGTGGCATAGGCTTCCAGCTCATCCCTGGTCGCGCCGAAGCCGGCGCGGCGCATCAGATGGGCTACGAGGCCAATATGTACCAGCAGGTCATAGCCTGTCCAGCCGCCCCATCAGCCCATCCCCTAATCTGACCGGGGTATGTATTTCCCTGCTGTCTCTTGAGGTATAGCGTGTGTGTCCCACCCTCCGCCCTCAGTACGTACACCCTGCCCAGCCCGCCGGCGGGCTGGGCAGGCGGGAAAAGGGACGTTTGCCCCAACAAGACCGCACAGGTTTTTGCCGCGCTGTACAGGTGTGCTGGAGGAAGACACCTGCCCCAGTCAGCACCCCTAACGGAGCGTTAACATGCCTTTAAAGTGCCGCTCAAGAACAGAAGCTAGACTGGTCCTTGAGAGGAGAGAAGTTGCTCAAGAAAGGAGGGGAGCGATGGTCCTGGAAATAATGGAGCGAGAAGTGGAGTCCTCCAGGCAACGGTGGCGGTGGCCGGGCAGCTTCAAAGCCTTGTTTCTCGCCCTGTTCCGACGCCTGGAGCAGTGGGTGGGCCTGAAGGTATACTGTCATCGCTGCCAGGCAGAGCTTGAGCTGGTGGACGAGCAGCACTTGGAGTCCTCGACGCCCCTCCTGGTGCGGGGCGTACGCATCTGGAGGTGCCCTATGTGCGCGGAAGTGGTCAGGCAGCCCTTCGCTTACTTCGAAGACATGGAAGCCTGGTTCCACTGAGGACATGAAACTGTATGGTGTGGGTGCTGATCTGTCAGATGAGCGTGACTTGGGAGGAGGCGATGACCGACAGTATGACCAAGCAAGCCAGGCCTGTGGATGTACTCTTCGTCTGCGTGCGGAATGCGGGGCGTAGCCAGATGGCGGAGGCCTTGTTCAACGCTGTGGCTGCACGGCGCGGCCTGCCCCTTCGCGCCGAGTCCGCGGGCACGGCGCCGGCCTCGCAGGTCCATCCTGGCGTCGTATTGGTCATGCAAGAACTGGGAATTGACCTGTCGTCCCAGCGGCCCAGGCTGCTTACCGACGAGATAGCCAGCAAAGCCCGCATGGTTGTGACCATGGGGTGCGCGGTAGATGCCAGCGCCTGCCCGGCCGTGTTTCTCAGGGACGTGGAGGACTGGGGACTGCCCGACCCCGAAGGCCGAGACGTCGAAGGGGTAAGGGCCATCAGGGAAATGGTCCGGCAGAAGGTCGAGGCGTTGGTTGAAGCCCTCGCGCCCGTTAATTGGGAGTCAGCATGAAGGCAGAGGTCTGCACCATATCATCACGGGTTGGCCTGCGCCGGCTCTCGCTGCTGGACCGGTCCCTCACCCTGTGGATATTCCTGGCCATGGGGCTGGGCGTCGGTCTGGGCCGCTTCTGGCCGGCGCTGGCTGACGTGACCAGCTCTTTCAGCGTGGGCACCACGTCCCTGCCCATCGCGGCCGGCCTCATCCTCATGATGTACCCGCCACTGGCCAAGGTGCGGTATGAGGAGATGGGCCGCGTCTTCCGCAACTGGCGCATCCTGGGCCTGTCCCTGCTGCAGAACTGGCTCATCGGCCCGGTGCTGATGTTCCTGCTGGCCATCATCTTCCTGCGGGCCTACCCCGAGTACATGGTGGGCCTCATCATGATTGGCCTGGCCCGCTGCATCGCCATGGTCATCGTCTGGAACGAGCTGGCCAGGGGCGATAGCGAGTACGCCGCCGGGCTGGTGGCCCTCAACTCCGTCTTTCAAATTCTCTTCTACTCGCTGTATGCCTACGTCTTCATCACCGTGCTGCCCACCTGGTTCGGGCTGGCAGGCTCAGCGGTGGATATAACCATCGGGCAGATAGCCCAGAGCGTGGCCATCTACCTGGGCATACCCTTCTTTGGCGGCATGCTGACCCGCTTTGTGCTGCTGAGGCTGAAGGGCAGGCGCTGGTACGAGGGGCGGTTCATCCCCAGGATAAGCCCCATTACCCTGGTGGCGCTGCTGTTCACCATCGTGGTCATGTTCTCCCTGAAGGGCGAGGTGATTGTCCAACTGCCGCTGGACGTGGTGAGGGTCGCCGTGCCCCTGCTCCTGTACTTCGTCCTGATGTTCCTGGTGTCCTTCTACATGGGCAAGCGCGTGGGAGCCGACTACTCCAGGAGCGCCACGGTGGCGTTCACGGCTGCCAGCAACAACTTTGAGCTGGCCATAGCGGTGGCGGTGGCCGTGTTCGGGATAGGCTCAGGGCAGGCTTTCGCGGCGGTTATAGGCCCGCTAGTGGAGGTGCCGGTGCTCATCGGCCTGGTGAACGTGTCCCTGTGGCTGGGGCGCAGGCACTTCCAGGCGGCCCGAACAACAGGCACAGCACCGTCCTGATGGGGCGCTGTTAGCTCCGCAGCAGCCGCACCAGCTCCAGCAGCGCGTGGGTCGTCGCCCGGCTGCGGATGCGCAGGCGGTGCGTCGGGTAGCTGCCGCTGATGGAGCTGGCACTGCCGTTGACGGCGAAGCCGATGTAGGAGGTGCCCAGCGGCGGGCCGGATGGGGCAGGGGAGGTCACCACGCCCGTTACGCCGATGCCCACGCTGGCATTCAGGCGCTGGCACGCGGCCCGCGCCATGGCCTCGGCCACCTGGGGGCTGACCGGCCCGAAGTCCTCGATGAGCCGCGGCTCCACGCCACTGGCCGGCAGCAGGTCGTCGCCCGTGACCACGATGCTGCCCCGGAAGAAGCGCCCGCTGTCGGCCAACTCCGAGAGGTTACTGGCCAGCAGGCCGCCCGTGAAGCACTCCATGACGCCCAGGGTCAGCCCCTTCTCGCTGAGCAGCCGGGCAGCCAGCGACTCGGGCGTGTCCTCGTCCTCGCCCCAGATGGCGCTGCCCAGGGCCTTGCGTATCTCCGCCTCCATAGGCGCGATGAGCGCCCTGGCCTCGGCCTCGGTCTGGCCGGTGGCGATGGCCCGCAGGTGGATGCCGTCGGGCTTGGAGTAGATGCCCAGGTAGGGGTTGACGCTCTTGAACAGCGGCGCGATCATCTCGTTGACGCCGCCCTCGGTGATGCCGAAGGTCTTGATGGTGCGCGTCACGATGGCGACGCCGGGGTTGCGCGCCTTCAGCCGGGGCGCGACTTCGTAAGTCCACATGCGCTCCAGCTCCCGCGGCGGGCCGGGCATGGCGACGATGGCGTGGCCTTCCTTCTCGGCCCACCAGCCGGGCGCCGTGCCCAGGGGGTTGGCGATGGCCCGGGCCGAGGGGATGAGGGTCGCCTGCTTGATGTTGGTGGCCGGCATGGCGATGCCCCTGGAGGAGAAGAGGCCCTTCAGGTGCTCCAGCAGGTCCGGCTGGACGCTCATCTCCTCGCCGAAGACGCGGGCGATGGTCTCCCGCGTCAGGTCGTCGGACGTGGGGCCAAGGCCGCCGGAGGTCAGCGTCACGTCCGAGCGGCGCCACGCCCTGTCCAGCACCTCGAACATCCTCTCGGGGTCGTCGTCCACCTTGGTCACCCAGCGCAGCTTTATCCCCAGCCTTGGTAGCTGGGAAGCCAGGTAGGCCGAGTTGGTATCCACTATCTCCCCCATGAGTAGCTCGGTGCCGATGGACACGATTTCAGCAAGCATTCCTGCGCTCCATATAGCCTGTGAGGCCGGCTGAGCGAAGTATATCCCCCGCCTCGCGCCCCGCGCAACGGGCGGGCCTCGTCCGGGCCTGTGTTGTCAGGCCGGGCCGACCTCACCCCCGCGCTGTACAGGGCCAGGGTCGGCCTGGTGCGCCCCCTCTCCGAATTCGGAGAGGGGGAACGGGGGTGAAGTCTTGCGGCCTCTGACTGACACCGCCACAGGCGCACAAAAAGAAGAGGCGTGGCCGCATATCCACGCCTCTTCGGGGATGGCGGAGCTACGCCGGGCTAGGGCCGGATGAGCATCCTCATGGCGCCGCTGGGCTCCTTGCGCTGCGTCAGGATGCTGTGCCTGCCCTTCTCGGCCCACACGATGATGTCGTAGGTGTTGAGCACATCGGGGATGATGACCTCGATGAAGGAGTCTTTGTCCCGCTCCACCTGGGCCGTCAGGGCGGCGATGATGCCGGCGCAGGTCTTGCCCGTGCCGTCTATGACTACCCAGCCGCCCGAGGAGCCGTTGGAGTACAGCCAGGCCCTACCGTCGTGGACGTCTATCTGGCCGCTCTTGCGCAGTTCGAGCTGGCGCTTGAACTCGGCCACGGCCTCCCAGTAGACGCCGCTGGTGCGGTCGCCCTTGCTGCACACGGCGCCGCGCACGCCCACGATGTCCGGGTTGATGCGCGCCAGCTCGTCCAGGTCCTGGATGCGCAGGTGCCCGGACAGGGCCGTGCTCATGCCCAGTTGCTTGCCCTCGAAGACGATCTCCCGCAGCTCAGGCTCGGGCATGAAGTCAAAGAGGTTGCGCCCGTCCTTGGTCAGCGTGTCTATGAGGAAGCCGTCGCACCTGCCGTCCCTGGCGAGCTGGACCATGAGGTGCGGGTCCAGGCCGTCGTAGAGGGGGTTGTCGGCGAAGAGGGAGCCGATGAGCTTGGTGCTGGAGCCCTGGAGCGCCTCGCGGCAGGCCAGCAGGACTTCCACCGCCACGCTATATTCGGACTTCATGAACCCCACCTTGACAGAGGTGGCGTTGAGCATGGCGGCGGTGTACACGGCCATGGCCACGGTGCCCGCCTGGTTGGGCACGACGCCCAGGGTCACGCTGGCGTGCCGGTCCGCCGGCACCGCCTCGCGCACCTGCTTGACCACCATGGGGTGCGCCGACCCCACCAGCGCCTCCTGGAGGTTCTTGACGTCAACAATATCCGCGCCGCCCTTGAGGGCTTCAAGGGCCTCGTTAAGGTTCTGGACACTTACCATTAACAGCATTGCATCCACCCGCCGTTACGGTCTAGCTGTTTCAAGACAGCCTCAAGCTCTTGCTTTAGCTCAGCCTTCTCCTCGGGCGACAGGTCGGCGAGAGGTGGCCGCACGTGGCCGCCGGCCATGCCCATAAGCTCGCCCCAGTACTTGCACATGGGGACGGGCAGGGCGCCGTTGAACTTCTTCACCGTCCTGGCCCACCACTTGTCCGACAACTGTTTGATGGGGCGGATATGGGTGTTGTAAAACTCCTCGTCCAGGTCGCCCCGCATGGCCCGGTCAATGAACTGGACGTAGTAGTTCTGGCCGGGCTGGTCGAAGCGCCAGTCGGAGGTGTTGGCGAACATCACCTGCTGCTCGAAGCCCATCTCCTTGCCCTTGAACAGTATCCACTCGTCCGGGGTGCTGATGATGGCGTCCCGGCCCACCAGCAGGTGCGTCTCGATGGAGAGCTGCTGGTTGAAGCTGGCCTCCTTGACGCCCACCACGTTGGGCACCTCGCACAGCTTCTTCAAGCCCTGGGCGCTCATGACGATGCCGAACTGGGGCGAGTTGTAGAACATGATAGCCAGGTCGGTCGTGTCGGCCAGCGCCCGCACGAAGTCAATGACCTGCGGCTCCGTCCTGGTCACTATGTAGGGCGCGGCCACGATGAGCAGGTCGAAGCCGAGGCTCTCGGCGTGGCTGGCCAGCGCCCGGGCCTCCTTGAGGGACGTATGGGTCACGTGGGCGCCGATGGGCCACTGGCCCCGGGCCTCGTCAGCGACGATTTCGTACACCCGCAGGCGCTCCTCACGGGTCAGGCTCCAGAACTCGCCCATGCCCCAGGTGCAGCCGGCCCCGTGGGTGCCTAGCTGGCGAATGTGACGTATGTTGCGTCGCAGCCCTTCCTCGTCAACCTCGTCGTCCGGCGTGAAGGGCGTCATGAGGGTAGTCCACTGGCCGCGCAGGTTCTCCCGCGCCCACTCTTTCGCCTCGCTCTTCTTGTATTCCGCCATGGCCCGTCTCCTGTGTCAGCTTGTATGGACTTGCGATGAGTCTTCCGGCAACTTCTGGGCCAGGCCACAATAGCTGGCCGGCGGCATTATCATATCTGTGCCCTTCGGGTGTGTCAACAGAAACGCTGACATCCTGCCTTGCCTTCGTCCTGTTTTGCCAGCATAATTTCACACTCGGGAGGACAGCATGGGACTACAACTTCAAGACCTTGTGCCCCCGCAGCAGCCCCAGAGGCTGGCCGGGGGCTTCCAGTTCACCGAGGGGCCTGTCTGGCACCCCAGGGGCTATCTCCTGTTCAGCGACATCCCCGCCAGCACCATATACCGCTACACGCCGGGCGACGGCGTGAGGCCATACCTGCGCCCCAGCCACAACTCCAACGGCCTGGCCCTGGATGCCAGGGGCAGGCTCATCGCCTGCGAGCACGGCGGGCGGCAGGTCTCGCGCCAGACGCCGGGGATGCACATGGCTACCCTGGTCTCCAGGTACAACGGCCAGCGCCTGAATAGCCCCAACGACGTGGTAGTCCACTCCTCGGGGCGCATCTTCTTCACCGACCCGCCCTATGGCCTGCCCGGCCAGTCCGAGGGCAAGGAGCTGGACTTCCAGGGCGTCTTTCGCATAGACCCGCCTGAGGAGGACACGCCCACGCGGGGCCAGTGGAGGCTGGTGCTGCTGGCCTCCGACTTCCAGCGGCCCAACGGCCTGGCCTTTTCGCCCGACGAGTCGGTGCTCTACATCGCCGACAGCGCGCGCCGCCACGTGCGGGCCTTCCAGGTGGGGCCAGACCTCTCCCTGGCCGACGGCCGCGTGTTCCTGGACATGAATATAGACGCGCCGGGCGCCCCCGACGGCATGAAGGTGGATGTGCAGGGCAACCTTTACATCGCCGGCCCCGGCGGCGTCTGGGTGGCCACGCCCCAGGGAGAGCACCTCGGCACTATCGCCTTCCCCGAGCAGCCGGCCAACCTGGCCTTCGGCGGCGAGGAATACCGCACCCTTTTCGTGACGGCGCGGACCAGCCTCTACAGCATCCAGGTCAACGTGCCCGGAATGAAGAGGACGTAGGCGGCAATGCACCTCGGTCGGGTTACCAGGCCCCCTTCCCCTCGGCAGGCTCGGGGCAAGCCCTGCCTTCCCCCACAGGGGGCAGGGAGGGTTCTCGCCCCCCTTGGGGGAGAGCCAGAGAGGGGGCAGGCCCTGCCTTCCCCCATGGGGGGCAGGGAGGGTTCTCGCCCCCCTTGGGGGAGAGCCAGAGAGGGGGCAAGCCCTGCCTTCCCCCACAGGGGGCAGGGAGGGTTCTCGCCCCCCTTGGGGGCGAGCCA
>FWPU01010524.1_pt1 | contig 13676 bp, 10 predicted proteins | sample 2228361 | NCBI WGS metagenome assembly FWPU01 (sample SAMEA103939777, study PRJEB20133) | metagenome | reverse complement strand
CCCCCTTGCCCCCGATCAGCCCACCAAGTCCTGAATCTTGTTCACAATGCCGGCGAAGTCAAACGGCTTGGGCATAAAATGCGCCTCAAGCTCCTCCAACTGGCCGCGCGGCGGCGGCTGATAGGCCGACACGATCAGGATCGGCCGCTTCTCGCCCGCCTCACGTAGCGATTTAGCCAGCTCCAGACCGGTCATCCCCGGCAAGCGGATGTCAAAAACGAGCATGTGGCACTCACTGAGCGGCGGCTTGCCCTCCATGATCTGGGCAAAGGCCTCCTCAGCGCTCCCGTAAATCGGGTTCACCTCGATCCCGAAAAGGTCAAGCCCGCTCTTGAGAAGCTCGGCAATCGCAGGCTCGTCCTCAACATAAAGCACTTTGATGTTCCGTTCTGTCGGCATTACCCACCCCCAGGAAAGTCGTCCGGCCAGGAAAAGCGCTCAAGGCGGGGCCACGTTTTTGATCGGCTTTTTCCATTGTAGCTACATTTGCGCCGTGAGGGTAGTCACAATCCCGCAACAACCCGCGCCGCCGACATAGGCGGAGCCGGCTGCTCACAACCGGCTCCGCTGGCATCTGACAGCTTTCCCGCCTACTTGAGCCTCTGCTTGAAGGCCTCATCGAGCGCCGGGACGATCTGGAACAGGTCACCGACAATGCCATAGTGCGCCAGCTTGAAGATCGGCGCCTCCGGGTCTTTGTTGATAGCCACGATGACCTTGGCAGTGCGCATCCCGGCCTGGTGCTGCACCGCGCCGCTGATCCCGCACGCGATGTACAGGTCCGGTGAGACTACCTTGCCCGTCTGTCCGACCTGATGCTCGTAGGGAATCCAGCCCGCGTCCACAGCAGCACGGCTTGCGCCCAGGGCTGCGCCGAGCGTGTCCGCCAGCTTACGCAGCGGCTCAAAGCCCTCCGGCCCGCCCACCCCGCGACCGCCTGATACGATGATCGCCGCGTCGCCGAGGCTGACCTGCCCGGCAGCCGGCTCGACGCCGACCACCTTGGTCGGGATCTCATCTTCGGCCAATACCGCCTCGACGATCTCGATCTCACCGCTCCGCGCCTCGTCCACCTGCGGGGCCGGGAAGGCCCGGCTGGGGATGGTGATCATCTGCGGCGTGCCCTCCGGCTCAGGGATCATCACCTTGGACATGAGCTTACCGGAATAGACCGGCCTCGTCGCAACAACTGTCCGGCCATCCAGCTCGACAGCGACTGCGTCGGAGATCAGCCCTGCCCCGGTGTCAACCGCGACGGCAGCCATGACGTCGCCGCCCCGTGTCGTCCCGCCAGCCAGGATCACGCTGGGCTGGCGCTCGGACACCAGCCTGCTCAACAGCTCCGCATACGGCTCCAGCCGATAGTCGGCCAGAGTCGGGTCCTCGCACACGAGGGCAGCATCTGCGCCCCGTCGGATGGCCTCCATCGCGGCTGTCTGAGCGCCTGTGCCGAAGACGATGGCCGTCACGCTCTCGCCAAGCCCCTCGGCCAGCCTGCGCGCCAGCCCAACCGCCTCCCAGGAGACACTCGCACCCTTGCCATCCTGCTGCTCGATCCAAACCCACAGGCCACTCATGGCTACACCACCTTCTCGGCAATCAGCCGGTCAACCAGGATCGCCGCCGCTCCGTCCGGCGAATCGGCCTCGATCATCTCGCATTCGCCCTCACGCGGCGGTGGAGCGTAGATCGCCGGCCACGTGACCCTGGCCCTCACCGACGAGTCCAGACCCAGGTCAGCGGCGCTCCACACCGGGATCTCGGCGCGAGATGCCTTGCGGATGCCCATAAACGACGGGTAGCGCGGCTCGTTGATGCCCTTGACAACGCTGACCACCGCCGGGAGCCTGCCCTCAACGAGTTGCTTGCCGTCTTCCAGCAGCCGCTCCACCTTGATGGTGCCTGCCTGAAAGTCAATGTCAATGATCTTGAACACGTAGGTCAGCGTGGTCCAGCCCAGCCGCCGCCCCACCTGAACCGGCGTTTGCCCGGTCCCTCCATCGGTCGTCTCCCGGCCAAACAGCGCCAGCCTCACATCGCCCAGCTTCGCGATGGCTCTGGCCAGCGCACGGGAGGTCACGAGTGTATCCGCTCCGGCCAGCGACGGATCGCTGACCAGCACCGCCTCATCGATGCCCATTGCCAGCGCATGCTTGAGAGCCTCTTGCGTGCTCTCCCTGCCTACCCCCAGCACGGTCGTGCTGGTTGCGCCGCGATCCTTGAGCAGCAGCGCCTCTTCGACAGCGTATTCATCCCAGGGGTTGATGACAAGCGGCGCATCACCCCATGTGACCTCGCCCTCCGGCGTCACCCCAACCTTGGCCGCCGTGTCAGGCGTCTCCTTCGTGCACACTACGACTCGCAAGGTTGCCTCCCTCCATGTGGTTAATGGTGAACTGGGCAGAAATTAACTCGGATGGCTTCCCAACAGCGGGAGATGGCTCGCTGTTATTGTATCACAAAACCGACCGGGCGGTAGAATCCGCCCGGCTGTAAGGGTGCATTTCAATCTGGGGGGACTTGAGACGATGGGTTCAGCCTCACTCCCAGACTTCGCTTGCGCTCAATCTTACCCCCTCTCCGTCGGATGGAGAGGGGGACTAAAGGGGTGAGACTCCGTCTTGTCACGCTCCGTCATGTTGCCCGCGTGCCTGCTCCACCTGTTCCATAAAGTGCCTGACCCGCTCCGGATCAACACGGTTCCAGGTATACCCATTGATCTTCAGGCTGGAGCCGACGATCACCCCGTCCGCCACCTGAAGATACTGGGCAACGTTCTCGGGCTTGGCTCCGGTGTTCAGGAACACCGGCACATCTCCAACGGCTGCCTTGACTTCTCTGATATAGGCCAAGTCCGGCTCCTCGCCTGCCATCGGCCCAGATACCAGGATGACATCGGCCAAGCAGGAGACGACCGCGCTCCGTGCCCGCTGAGCGGCTGTGCGCGTGCCCAGCGAAACGCCAAACTCGGGCACCACATTGTAGAAGACCCGGATGTTATCCCCGCCGATCTGTCTGCGGAAGCGCATCACCTCCCCGGCGCTTGGCGACCACAAGCCCATATCCGATTCGTACAGTCCGGTGAGGACCTCACGGATGAAAGCGGCACCGGTCGCGTGGGCAATGGCCATTGCTGCCATCGGGTCCCACAGGAAGTCCACGCCGAAGGGGATGCTCTTTGGAGCCAGTTCTGTGACCACCCGAGTCAGGGCCGCAATCTGTTCAATACCTGCCTTAAGTACATAGGGGCGGTCGTCCTCGTTGCAGAACATGATCGCGTCCACGCCCCCCTCCACCAAGTGCTGGACATCGGGGCGCAGATGTTCAATCAGATGCTCGATGCCCCCTTCCGCGTCGTAGCGGGGGGTTCCAGGCAGGGCGGGCACATGCGCCATCGCAATGACAGGCTTCTCTATGCCAAACAATTGTTTGACCCAGGCGGGCATACAGCAATCCCCTTCTGCAAGCGATGAATGGTCAAGTCAAGCGGCAAAGATAACTTCGATGCCCATCTCCTGGAGCGCCCGAACTACCTCATCCGGCGCGCTCCGGTCGGTGATAAGGGTGTTGATCAGAGACAGCGGGCCGATGCTCGCGAACGTGGTCCTGCCAAGCTTGCTCCCATCCGCTACGACGATCCGCTGATGCGCGTTGTGCAGGAGCGGGCGCTTCACCAGCGCATCTTCCAGATTGTACTCGGTCAGCCCGGCCTCCAGGCTCAGCCCGCCAACGCCGATGAAGGCCTTGTCAACGTGGTATTCACGGTACGCTTGCTCGGCGGCGCTACCTATCATGGACAGCTCACCGGCGCGCACAATGCCGCCGGTGAGGATCAGCCGGACATTAGAGCCTATGGAGAAGCTTGAGACGACGGCGTTCGCAATTGGCAGGCTGGCTGTGATGATTGTAAGGTTCTGCTTGCCCTGCAACGCTAAGGCGATCTCCAGCGTAGTTGTACCCACGTCGAGAGCGATGCTGTCGCCATCCAGCACCATCTGGGCCGCCCGGCGCCCGATGGCCCGCTTGGCCTCTTGGTTTCGCGTGGCGCGCAGTTGGTAAGGCGGCTCGTAGCTCCGCCCCAGGTTGATGACGGCCCCCCCATGCACCCGCCGCAGCAGTCCCTCCCGGTCGAGGTCGCGTAGATCACGCCGGATCGTCATCTCTGAGACGCCAAACTGCTCACACAGCTCGGCAACCGTCACCTGACCGTTATGCTGAACCAGCTCGGCGATCTGGGCCTGGCGTTGTACTCGGAGCATCCTTCCATCCTGAGATCGATTAGACGGACGTCAAAATGTTTGATCGTGTTTTTAAAATACATGAAAAATGACCTTTTGACAATACCGGACATATATGAATGCCATCCGGTAAATCCCATAAATTGTTGTACTACCCGCGCCCGCACGCGCTTTGACACCGGCTCGGCGCGGCATATAATGAGCAAGATGCGCTGCTGAATCCTGTGGGCAAGTACCTTCCCGCCCGATGGAGAAGTGGATGCCGAACGATCCCATCCGTAGAGAACTGTTGTCATGGGACGACGTTGATAAACTGATCGATGTGCTGCTGGCGCAGTTGCGGAACGCCGGGCGATTTGATGGTCTGCTGCTTGTCACGCGCGGGGGGCTGATCCCGGGCGGGATGATCTGCGAGGCGCTGGATATCCAGGTCGTGCTGATGGCAGCGGTGCGCTTTGCGCAGGCTCCGCCTGATGCCCCACTCGCTGCCTGGCCTGAGTTCCTACAGTTCCCGGCAGACGCGCTGCTGGAGGGACAGCGGATTCTGATTGTCGATGACGTATGGGGCAGCGGGCGTACCAGCACGGCGGTGCGCGGGCGGGTGCAGGCGGCAGGCGGCAAACCAGCCACCTGTGTGCTCCACTTCAATCCCTACCGCTCGCTCTTCGGCAGGCTCCGCCCCGACTATTATGGGGCGGTCACTGACGCCTGGATCGTATATCCTTGGGAGATTGCACGAGGCATCGACAACATCCCCCGCTTCCCGATTGGCGGACAGAATTAGACCCGCTCTGCTGCTGCGCAACCTTTCCTTCCTGCCCTATGCCCTGATAAAAAGCAGAGCGGGTAAATGCTTGGGCATGGGTCTATCCTGTCGCCATTCAGCCGGGCGGCGGGAACGCCTACTCTGCCTCGGCGGCTGCGCTATCCTCCTCACCGTCCGATCCGGCATCTCCTTCATCCTCAGGAGCAGCCGGCAGGACGGCCCCGGTTGCAGGAGCACTGCCCTCAGCTTGGGCGGTAACGGGGTGGGTGATGCCCAGATCGCGTTGGGTGAAGCCGATCCGCTTCTCCTCAGGCTCGATACGCACGATGCGCATGACAACCCTATCACCGCGTTTGACATACGAGTACGGCTCGGTGAGCGTGCCGTCGGCCATCTCCGAGACGTGCAGCAGCCCTTCAATTCCGTCATCCAGCACAACGAAGGCGCCAAAGTCCACCACGTTGTTGACCGTGCCCTCCACGATCTGCCCGACGGAGTAGGTCTCCAGCACAACGTCCCACGGATCGGGCTGGGTGCGAGCCAGGCTGAGCGCAATGCGCTGCTTCTCGTGGTCAAGCTCCAGCACGTGCACCTCAATCTCGTCCCCCACGCTGACCACATCGCTGGGGTGGGGAACGCGGTGCCAGGCCAGTTCCGAGACATGGATCAGGCCATCGGCCCCGCCGATGTCAACAAACACGCCGAAGTCGCGAATACCGGTTACGGTGCCGCGCACCACATCACCGACCTTCAACTCGTTGAGCAGGCGCTGCTTCTGGTTGCTGCGCCATTCACGCTGGGCCTCACGCTGGGAGAGGATCAAACGGCGGCGGCGTTGGTTCACCTCGATCACCTTAAGCCCCATCGTCCGGCCAATCAGCCTCTCCATTGCTTCACGCCGCTCGGCTCCCGACAACCCCTGCGGAATATCCAGACAGTGCGATGTCGGGATGAAGCCCTCAAGACGCCCGAATTCGACCAGTAGCCCGCCTTTGTTATAGCCGGTGATCTTGGCCTCGACCAGTTCACCGCTTTCGAGCAGGTGGCGTGCGCGGTCCCAGTCATGGCCCTGCAAGCCGAGGTTGATCGAGACGATTAGATTGCCATCCGAGTCGTTAGGGTTGAGGATGTAAACGGGTACAATATCACCTACATGCAGCGATTTGCGGAGGCTCGGACTCATGCGCTCGATGTCCTGAGCCGGCACGATACCGTCCCGCTTAACACCGAGATCAACGACGATCTCCGTCTCGTGTATCTGGAGAATCTCGGCCTCCCGGATGTCGCCCCGTTCCGGCTGGTCGAAGCCATAGTACCCATCGAGGAGCGAACCAAAATCCTGGAATTCTTCCTCGCTACCATCTTTAAACGCGCTCACCGTGTCCACTCGGACTATTCCTCCCGTGCAGGTTGTCTGGTGATGATCTGCGCGGCATGCCGCGCAGGCAACGGATGGCGATCAGGTGCGCGTCCATCCACCGATGTTGCAGGATGCGATCCACTCCGGAGACGGGGGAGCAGGTGGAGCAGCGGCGACAGCGGGTGTGTGGAGGAAAGCGGAGAGGCGACGCCGCCTGCAATCTGACTATTATTGTCAAATTGACCAGTTTTATTTAGTATAGCTGAACCCCTGAAGTGCGTCAATCATCCCCCCAAAACGGGTGCGGCCATTGACTCAACAGGCGTGGTCTGCTATAATCAGGGTTCGTTATTCGCAGAGAGTGTTCAGGCAGGTGAGAGGCAACGCAAACTGGCTGGTTTGGCCCTAGAGCGGATGCCTTCTTTTGTGTTGTCTGTTGTTGTCTGTGCGTTTTCATGCAGGGGCCTGAGGGCATAGGCGCGCAGATTGCGAGACCGCTTAGGAGAGAATGAATGTCCCGCCAATTGGGTCGGAAGTCTTATGCACGAATCGTTGACGTACATACCCTCCCGACATTGATTGAAGTCCAGCTTGAGTCGTTCCGATGGTTTACCAACGAAGGGCTGGCGGAACTCTTTAACGAGATCTCTCCTATTGAGAGCTTCAACGGCACACTGAAACTCTACTTCCCCAGCGATACAGAAGAATCGCGCCAGTTCAACCTCACCTATTGGTTCGACGAGCCGAAGTACACCGAAGAGGAATGCCTGGAGCGCGACATGACGTTCGCCTCGCCCCTGTACGTGAAGGTGGCGCTGGTGAACACGCAAACGGGTGAGGTGATCGTCTCGGACATCTTCCTGGGGGACTTTCCCCTCATGACCGAGAATGGCACGTTTATCATCAACGGCACAGAGCGCGTCGTGGTGAGCCAGCTGATCCGCTCCCCCGGCGTATACTTCGACGCCGACAAGGACCCGGCGACCGGGCGCCCTCTGGCAAACGCCAAGCTGATCCCTGATCGCGGCGCATGGATGGAGTTTGAGAGCAAGCGCAGCGACTATCTGGCAATCAAGTTCAACCGCAAGCGCACCATCCCGGTGACGATCTTCCTGCGCGCGCTGGCCGCTGTCCAGGATGGGTTGGACGAGCTTTCACCCATCAAGACGGGTGAGGACGAGGAGTTAATCGCGCTATTCGCCGAGGCGGACAACAATCCCGATCACCGCTTTATCGAGGGCAGCATCAAGCAGGAGCCAACCTGGGACCTCAAGGGCGACCAAACGATTGCTGAGGCGGCGCTGATCGAGTTCTACAAACGTATGCGCCCCGGCGACCCGCCCACGCTTGACAACGCCCGCGAGTATCTGGTGTCGCAGCTGTTTGACCAGCGGCGCTACGATCTGGAGCGGGTGGGTCGCTACAAGCTGAACCAGCGCCTGGACCTTGACCAGTACATCCCGCGCACGCACCGCACCATCACCAAGCTTGACCTGGTGCGGGTCATCGAGCGCATCATCAAGATCAACAACGGCCTGGCTGAACCGGACGACATCGATCACCTGGGCAATCGGCGGGTGAAGACGGTCGGTGAACTGATCCAGAACAAGCTACGCGTCGGGCTGCGCCGGACGGAGCGCGTCGTGCGCGAGCACATGTCGATCCGTGAGAGTGACAGCCTGACCCCCATCACGCTGATCAACATCCGGCCCATTGTCGCCGCCATCCGCGAGTTTTTCGGCTCCTCTCAGCTATCGCAGTTCATGGACCAGACCAATCCGCTGGCCGAACTGACTCACAAGCGGACGCTCTCCGCGCTTGGCCCCGGCGGCCTGCGCCGCGAACGGGCAGGCTTCGACGTGCGTGATGTGCATCACAGCCACTATGGGCGCATTTGCCCGATTGAGACACCGGAAGGCCCAAACATCGGCTTGATCGGTCGCCTGGCTTCGTATGCCAGAGTCAACGAGTACGGCTTCATTGAGACGCCCTACCGGCGTGTACTCAAAACCCTAAGTCCCAACGACTCGCGCCTGCTGCACCGCATCCTCCGCGAGGATGTGCTGGATGGCAACAAGAAGATCGGTGAGAAGGGCCAGTTTGTGGACGCGGAACTGGCCGGGAAGCTCGCTAGGCTCAAGGTGGAGGCGATCCCGGTGCAGCCCTTCGTGACGGATGAGATCGAGTATCTGTCCGCCGACGAAGAAGATCGCTTCACTATTGCCCAGGCGAATGCGCGGCTGGACAGCTATGGCAACTTCATCCAGGACCGCGTCTCAGTCCGCGAGGCTCAGAAGTTCCGCTTCTCGCCCGTTGAGCGGGTGGACTTCATCGATGTGGCCCCGCGCCAGATCGTGGGCATCAGCGCGGCGCTGATCCCGTTCCTAGAGCATGACGACGCCAACCGCGCCCTGATGGGTTCGAACATGCAGCGCCAGGCGGTGCCCTTGCTCCAGCCGGATGTGCCCATCGTCAGCACCGGTATGGAGGCGCTTGCCGCCCGCGACTCAGGCCAGGTCATCATCTCGACGATGAACGGTGAGGTGACAAGCGTAACCGGTGACCGAATCACTGTGCGAGGAGAGAACGGCCAAGAACGCACCTACCGGCTCCGGAAGTACCAGCGTTCCAACCAGAGCACTTGCATTGACCAGCGCCCGGTTGTTGTTAAGGGCCAGATTGTCCGCAAGGGCGATGTTTTGGCGGACAGCTCCTCGACGGTCATGGGTGAGCTGGCGCTTGGACACGACGTGCTGTGCGCCTTCATCTCGTGGGAGGGGGGCAACTTTGAGGATGCCGTGCTGATCTCGGAGCGGCTGGTGCGCGAGGACAAGTTCACCAGCATTCACATTGAGAAGCACGAAATCGAGGCGCGTGACACAAAGCTCGGCCCGGAAGAGATTACACCCGACATCCCCAACGTGGGTGAGGAAGCGCTCAAAGACCTCGACGAGCACGGCGTGGTGCGCATCGGCGCGGAGGTCGGCCCAAATGACATCCTGGTGGGCAAGATCACACCCAAGGGTGAAAAGGAGCTTAGCCCCGAGGAGAAGCTGCTGCGGGCAATCTTCGGCGAGATGGCTCGCGAGGTCAAGGATAGCTCGCTCCGCCTGCCGCACGGCGAGCGCGGCAAGGTTGTGGACGTGCGCACCTTCACGCGCAAGGAGCATCGGGACCTACCCGCCGGGGTTGAGCAGATGGTGCGCGTCAGCGTGGCGCAGAAGCGCAAACTGACCGAGGGCGATAAGATGGCCGGGCGGCACGGCAACAAGGGAGTCATCTCCAAGGTGGTGCCCATCGAGGATATGCCTTTCCTGGCTGACGGCACGCCTATTGACATCATCCTCAATCCGCTGGGTGTGCCTGGCCGGATGAATATCGGCCAGATTCTGGAGACGCATCTGGGCTGGGCCGCGTACCGGCTGGGCTTCCGCGCCGTGACGCCCGTGTTTGATGGCGCCCGCGAGTCCGAGATCGAGGCCGAACTGGCCCGGGCCTGGATGATCGATACCGCCTGGCGTGAGGTCACCGCCGACGCCTGGAGCTGGCTGAAGGAGTTCGGCTACGATCCGGAGGACATCGAGGATGATGCTGAGGCCCGTCGCCAGTACATCGACGCCTGGCTGGGCCAGACAGGCCATTATGAGCGCGAACGCCTGCTCTGGGACGAAGTGTATGCACGCCGCGCTGTGCTGGCTGAGTGGTTGCGGGAGAAAGGGTACGAACCCACCGAGCTTCTCTTCTTCGACGGTGACGACCGCCCCCTTAGCGAACGGCAGGTAGGTGATGAAAAGGCAATCGCCGCCTGCCTTCGCCTGTGGATGTTGGGGAAGGGCGCCGAGGACATCCCGATGGACACTGACCTCACCACCTTGCGTCAGATGGCCATGAGGATGGAGGTCGATGAGCCAATGCCTATCCTCGGCAAGCAGATTCTGTATGACGGGCGCACAGGGGAACCTTTCGACCGCCCCGTGACGGTTGGCATCATCCACATGCTTAAGCTCTCGCATCTGGTTGAGGACAAGGTCCATGCACGTTCGACCGGCCCCTACTCGCTTGTGACGCAGCAGCCGCTGGGCGGCAAGGCGCAGTTTGGCGGCCAGCGTTTCGGCGAGATGGAGGTGTGGGCGCTTGAAGCTTACGGCGCGGCGCATACCCTTCAGGAGATGCTCACCATCAAGAGCGATGATGTACAGGGGCGTGTACGGACATACGAGTCAATCGTTAAAGGCGAAGCCATCGAGGAGCCGGGCATCCCGGCCAGCTTCCGCGTGCTGGTCAAGGAGCTTCAGAGCCTCGGCCTGGCAGTGGAGGCCATCACCGATACCGGTGAGGTGATCCGTTTTGGCAAGGATGAGGAAAAGGCGCGCCAGCCGCAGCTCCCTTCGGGTTTGCTTGATCTGGCCGAAAGCGCGCGCTTCAAGATGGGCAAGTAGAGCCGTGCTTTTCCCCTAACCGCGGCTGTCAACAACAACGGGGCGGCGTCTTCTAGCGACGCCGCCCCGTTCTGATCGGGCACTGGTTTCCGCCGCTTCCGGTTGTTGCCGAGCTAGGTCAGCGACTGGGGCACGGGGAGCGTCCGTGCAGGCCCGCGCCTAGACCGGTGCGGCGCGGCGGCGGCGGTGGCCGGTCACAATAAAGATGAGCATGATCAGCGAGCCGACGATGCGCGCCGCCAGCGCAACCAGGGCCACGATGGACAGAATTGTGCCAGGGCGGGTAGGGAGCTTCGCCAGGCGCTGCCGCCACAGCGCCCACCGCCGGGCGGCACGTTCGCGCCGCGCTTGAAGCCGCTCAAGGCGTACCCTGAGAGCAGCCACAAACTCTTCGCCAGGCTCGACTGGAACAAGCGTTTCATGTAGCCGCCGGGCAAGGCCTGCCAGGCCGTCAGCGGGCGGCGGGAGAGGGGCCTGGCTGGCTAAGTAGCCATTCGCGTCATTCCCCTCGATCAGGAGGGTAGTATACGTGTCTAAGAGATCGGCCAGCTTACCGTCATCGGCGTTTCGTCTTGTGCTTCTGACCATCCGTTCGATCCTCTGCATATCCCGGCAGAAAAGTTCCTATGCCGGATAGCCCTCTGCTTTCAAACGACTCAAACCCCACTCCGGCCTGAAAGTTGCTCCGCTCGCCGCCCATGCCCTGACCGGATTATAGATGAGCCGGACGCTGCCTGTTAGGGGGATTGATCCCCACTCTTCGGGCGGCGCCGCCGGAGCCGCCGCGGCTTGTGCCGGTCTGGCTGGTTCTGGGCACGCCGCAAGTCGTCGCGGAGGGCGATCAGCGTGCGGTGGTAGAGCGACTTGATGGCGCCCTCACTTCTTCCCATAATCTCACCGATTGCCGCGTTTGAGAGCCGCTCAACGAACTTGAGGATTAGCAGTTGTTGCCGGTCTTCGGGCAGGCTGCGGATTATCCGCAGGAGCTGTTCCTGCTCTTCCCGCCGTTCTGCGACCTGCTCCGGCGCGTCACCCCGTAGGGTGATGCCCACGAGGTCGTCGAGCGGGACGATGCGGCGGCGCCGGCTGTCGCGATGCCAGTTCACGACCAGATTATGCGCGATCCGATACAGCCAGGCTGAGAACGGCACCCCCCGGTTCTCGTAGCTGGGGAGGTGCTTGAGGGCGCGGTAGAAGACGCGGGCTGTCAGGTCTTCTGCATCGTGATGATTGCCCGTCCGATAGTAGACATAATTGTAGATCCGCCGCACGTACCGCGCATACAGCTCGCTAAAAGCCTCCTCGTCCGTCTTGGCCAGCAGGACAAGGGTATTCTCATCCAGATTAGCTAGCAGCCGGCGCTCGTCCGATGACACGTCCACCCGCCTTCGGTTCAGAAGGTCGTGCCTGTACGCCTCGTAGGGAAGTATACCAACCGGCCTGATGGGCAGCAATGCACGGGCAGAGGGCCACCGGGGCAGTCGTCTCGAACCCACCGAGGCCAAGAATGGCTCGCAGCTTCCAGTCGGGCGCTTTAGGGGCCAGGAAGTTTCCGCCCCCTCTAGGGCTGGTGCGACCTTGGGGCGATGGTCCTGGCCGGAGGGGGAGCGTGGAGGACGTGCTCAGGCATTACCCACCTCCCTACCCGGCGTGATGTGGGGCGGCATGTCAAGCCGGTACTCGATGACTGCATGACAGCGCAAGCAGCGATAGGTGTCCTGACCCACCTGCACCGCGCCATACCGCCCACAGGCGGCACACAGATAGCGGGTCACCCGGTCGCCGTCCTCACGCCGCACACGGGCCGGGGGCGGATAGGCGTAGCGCTCTTCCTGGCGCGGCTCCCCCGACGTGTCGGCCCCGTTGCCCGGCACGGACGGCGCGGGCGCCGCCCTGACCGTCTCTGCCGTACTTGCTTCAAGCACTGCCGCGTCCAGCCCTCTGGGTGCGGCGGCTTCAGCCGCAAGCTCAGCAACGACTGGCTCGAATCCTTCAGGCTCGGTGGCTGGCCCCGGCTCCTCAAGCCCGATCAGCTCGGCGGATATCGCTTCCGGCGCGATGTACTCCCGGTCTGCTTCCTCAAACTCCGCCACGAAGTCATACAGCACATCCTCGCCTTCCGCGTCCTCAAACTCCGCCACCAGGTCATCCACCGCGACCGCTTCCACTACCTCCCTGGCGGAGAAGTCGGGAATCTCGTCTTCGGGGAAGCTCTCCCCGGCCACAAACTCGGCTTCAAACTGGCCAACCGGGCCGGGGAACTCCGGGCCGGTCTCCGGCGAGAGGTCCTTTACGACGGCTTCCTCCACCAGTTCTCCAGCACGGGCCTCGGCTTCCCCGGCGGCCTCGGACACGGACGCCTGCTCCGGCTCTGCTTCGGCCTCGGCGCCGGGCGGTTCAACTCCGGCCTCGACGGGCCAGGCCTCGGCTGCATACCCGTCGTGAGGCGCGGCTGCCTCGCCAGGAGTGGAAGCGAAGACGGAGGCGGCATCAAGGCCAGCGGCAAAAAAGACCCCGGCCAGCTCTTCGCCTTCTTCTGCATCACCCGGTGGCGCCCGCCCCTCATCCTCAGCAGGCCCTTCCATCTCTCCGGCGGCCCCTGGCCCGGCCCCCAGTGCTTCCATGATCTGCTCCACGTCGCTGTCGGTGAGGGGGACTGTGTCTAACACCCCTTTGGCCCCTTCAGGCGCTACTCGCTCCGCGTCGAGACGGGCCAGCCGTCTGGTTTCGACCTCCTGCCAGTCCGCAGAGGCTACCCCAGACCCGGCGGCCCCTTCAGCGGCTTCGGCTGCGGCAGACTCAACCGCTTCTTGGGGGGGTTCACCGCCGGAAGGAGCCGATATCGCCTCCAAATCCTGCTCCGGCTCCTTCTC
>FWPU01009125.1_pt1 | contig 13677 bp, 9 predicted proteins | sample 2228361 | NCBI WGS metagenome assembly FWPU01 (sample SAMEA103939777, study PRJEB20133) | metagenome | reverse complement strand
CGCACCCTGCCACCGATCTACCTGGACTTCGTGGCGGTAGGCGGGCCGAATGCCTTCGATCCGTCCGCGATCAAGATATGGGATTCGGCGGCGCAGTCTACCACGCCGCCCACGGTAGGCACTTCGGGCGGCCCAGGCTGGTTAGTGGATGCAGTGATCTATCCCGGACAGCAGGTAGATGTATGGCTCGATTTCGACGGAATAGCCGAGCGGCTCGATCAGGTCGGCTACAGCAACTACGATTTCAACGCCACGACTTTCACCATCAACTTCATCTGCTACGGGCAATACACGGTGTCCACGCCTGCGCCGACTAACACACCGACCAACACGCGCACACCGACGATCACGCTGACACCGTCCATCACCCTGACGCCGAGCAAGACTCCCACGCGCAGGCCTACACCAACCAAGACCAATACGCCCACGCCCGGCCCGGCAACAGCCACGTATACGCCATCGAATACGCCGACGAACACGCCGACGGTCTTCAGAACGCCGACTCCTACCCCCACCATTGATTCAGGTGGCGGGGAGTAAGCAACGCCGCACAGCAAAAGGCAAGACGGCCCCAGGGAGAACCCCCTGGGGCCGCATCTTTCCCTGTAAACAGCCTCAGCGAGGCGTGACGCGCAGTTCCGCCAGACGCTGCTCCGCCAGCCGCAGCCGGGCGCTTATCCGGTGATGCGCCTCGTTCATGGACTCTTCGATATAAGGGAATGCCAGCCAGACGTTCATCAGCCCGAAGAGCGCGCCAGTCAGCAGGCGATAGGTGGGCAGTGTCTCGCGCACCGGCCAGAACTCAAACGGCGGATAGCTGAAAAGCTGACTGAAGCCGTCCAACCCCAACGGCCCCAGCCCCAGGAAGACGTAAAGGAGAATGGGAGCGGGGCGCAGCCAGCGTCGCGCCCGGCTGAAAAGCAGCCCTGCCAGCAGCATCGTCCCATAGATGGCCACGTCGCGCTCGCAGAGGGCAGTCTTGTAGCCCATCTGCTCGTTGCCGCGAAACGAGCGCGCCTTCAGTTGCAGGTCTGCCGACCAGGTGTAAAGGTCTACGCCGGCGAAGTGCGGGTCTTGTGCCGCGTAATACTCAAATGGGCGCAGACTCGACCCCGCCACCGCGCGCGGATAGACCAGTTGATCGCCGAAGAGGAACCACGATCGGAAGGCGAACTGATGACACAGTGGCGCGTAGACGGTGTATACCACATTGGCAGCGCTGTCCCAGCCCGCCTTCATGAACACAGGGGCAGTCAGTGACAGGCCCGTGTAGACGAACAGAAATAGCAGCGCCAGCAGCAGCCAATGCCGCGCCAGCCACAACACTCCACGGTTGGTGCGAATGGCCCGCCGCAGGGCGCGCTCATCCGCCGTAGAAAGCGACGCCATCGGCTACTCTTTCCGTCCTCATCCGGTCTGCAAAGTCTCCAGCGCGGCCAGCAATTGCGGCCCGCGTAGCGATCCCTGGAAGCGGGCGGCGATCACGCCGTTTGCATCGAGCAGGAAGCTGGTCGGGTACCCCTGGATGCCGTAGAGATCGAAGTTGACGTGTCCGTCGGGGTCGAGCGCTACCGGGAAGGTGAGACCCACTTCCGCAACATAAGAGGCGACTGTCTCGCGCGATTCCATGTTGTTGACGGCCAGCACCACGAAGCGCTCCGGACCACCCTGCAAGTCGAAGACGGACTGGAAGTCGGGCAGTTCTTCCCGACAGGGGCCGCACCAGGTCGCCCAGAAATTCAGCAACACGGGCCGCCCGCGAAAGTCGGATAGCGTCACCGTGCGCCCGTCCAGCAGTTCGACGGTGAAATCGGGCGCGCGCTGTCCCACGTTCAGGCCCTCCGGCATGTCCTCCGCCGCTGCCGTGGAAGGCGCAGTCGTCCCCTGGGCCGCGCCCAGGGCTTGATCGGCAGGGGCTGCGCTGGCTCGCGGCGCGGCTACGTAGAACCCTTCCTTGATGCCGTCGCCGATGCAGGCGGGCACGTTATGCCAGAGCACGCGCCCTTCCAGCGCGCCTACCACGCAGTTTTCCATATTGAGCTGGAAGTCGCCCAGGTCGCCTTGAGCGCCCAGAGTAGACAGTTGCTGCAACTGCCCGCTGAAAACCAGCAGACCGATCAGGATCAGGAAAATGCCGCTGAAGGTTTCGATGGCGCGCATGTGCCGTTGCAGGCGGCGGAAGACCCCCTGTGCCCGATCCAGCGCCAGGGCCGTCAGCAAGAAGGGGATGCCCAGCCCCAGCGCGTAGGCCGTCAGCAATACCCCCGCCTCGGAGATCGAGCCGCCGGTCGAGGCGAGCGTGAGCACTGCGCCGTAGATGGGTCCGATGCAGGGCGTCCATCCTGCCGAAAAGACCACGCCCATGAAAAGCGATCCCAGGTACCCATAGCGACTGTCGGGGCGCGCCTGGCGGCGCGTATCCACATAAAGGGCCGTGTGCAGGCGGGCGATGATGCGCCCCCAGAATTGCCCGGCGGTGTCGGCCTTGAGCGCGTCGCGGAAGACCTGCGCCAGCAGCAAGATCACTACCAGGGTCAGGAACCAGGATTCGACGAACAGCCAGTAGATGGCTCCGATCAGGGCGATACCCACCAGCGTGGAAATCAAGTTACCGTAGGGCGAGCGATCCAGCCTGGCCGCCTGCTCACCGAGCCAGGTGAACGCGCCATTGAGCACGCCCATGATGTGCAGCCCGAACAGGATCACCGCCGTGCCGCCGATGCGGGCGATGCCGTCGCGCACCTGCCCTTCGGTGACGCCAATCTCGGTCAGCGAGGACACCGCAGCCGTCGTCAGCAGGCCGAAGATCACGAAGAACAGGGTGAAGCCCAGCACGAAGAAAATACCATGTGTCAGCGTGCCGAAGCGCTGCCGGAAGTCGCGGGCCATGGCGTGCGGCGTGCTGACCTGCTGTGTGAGTTGTCCGCCCATGTAGCCGATATAAGCGGGCACCAGCGGCAGTACACACGGCGAGATGAACGACAGCAGCCCGGCTAAAAATGCCAATCCAATCGTTACGTCACCGCTCACCGTTGTTCTCCATCCGGCACTTTCTTCAGGAGCGGACAGCCATTGAGAGTATCTGGAACGGGAGGCTGTTCTTAACTTTACCTCACCCCCACTCGACGCTGACGCGCCTCGTTGCCCCCTCTGCGACGCGGAGAGGGGGCGAGTCGAACGAAGCGAGGCTGGAGGTGAGGCAAACCAAGCGAGCCGATCTGATACTTTCTCTATGCTTGTTCGCCCTTGAAGGCGCTTCCTCAGTGATTCAGAATCTCCCAGTTCTATCTATCAGATGCCAACTTTGCGGTGGGAGTTTCAAATGTTCGCCGGGCTGAGGGGATGCCCCAGGAATCAGCGGGCGAGCCGTCCGCGCAGCACGAAGCCACGGACGACGATGCCCAGGCCAATGCTGACCAGTATCAGCCCCAGCAACGTTTCGCGCAGGACAGCGACACCCTGGGCATCGAGCAGGGCGCTCAGCCCCACACCGGCCAGAGTCACCCCGCCGAGGAAGGAAGTCACCTGCCGCCGGATCAACGCCAGCAGCATCCATAAGCCAGCCAGGGCCAGGGCCAGAATCGGCCACCAGGCGATATCTTCTTCGCTCAGGCGACCCTGTCGCAGCAGCGTGCCGATCACCCCGCCGGCGATCAGAGCGAGGGCCAGGATCAGCCAGCCCCAGCGTACCTGCAGACCGGGCAGCAGACGCGGAGCGCGCAGGCGTCCGCGCCGTGCCGCGCCCCTGGCGACCTCGGCTGCAGGGAAGGGTGGCTCGGCCCGGTAGGAGTAAGCGCGCAGGGCGTAGGCATCCTCGTCGGGCACGGGCACGAACGGCTCAAGTCCCGCACGGTCCAGGTTGTCCCATTCGCCCTCGGCGGTTGGAGTGACCTCAGCGGGCCGAGCGGGATGTGAGCGGCGGCCCCTCCGAAGCAAACGAGGCATGGTTTTCCCTCCGGTGATGGCGCTCTGCCGCGCTATGGGATAGCGCACATCATGGCTGACAGTGCTACTGCAACTTTACCCCAAGCCTTTCGACGGGACAACCCGTCATTTGGCGGGGTGTGTGCAAGATGTGTCGGGCAGTTTGTCGCGCTCTGTTGCCCCTCCCCCCAACTCTCCTCTAACTGAAGTGCACCCGGCGAGAATGGCCGGTAGCATTCTACCCGCCGAGCGTCTACAATGGGAAATGTCACTCTAGCTCTGGCAACGGGAGCGCCAGCTATGGTGTATGCCGAGACAATAGTCGAGCGGCTGCGTGCGCAGGGCGAGCGCCTGACTGTGCAGAGGCGATGGGTCATTGAGGCGTTGTGTGCCAGCGGGGAGCACCTGACTGTGCAGCAGGTACAGCAGTTGCTGGCCGAGCGCAGCCCGGTGCTCACCGAGACCACCGTCTACCGCATCCTGCAATGGCTCAAGGAGCGCGGCGTGGTAGCGCAAACCGATCTGGGACAGTCGGGGGTAGTCTATCAGATCATCGATCGCGAGCCACATCATCATCTGGTCTGCCTGAGTTGCGGGCAGATCACGAAGCTGGACGACGATCTGATGGAAGGGCTGCGCGCGCAGCTTCGCCAGCGCTACGATTTCGAGCCGCGCATTGATCACATGGCCATCTTCGGTCTGTGCCGCGCCTGCCGTGAACGGAGCAGCAACACAGGCTAGGGGCTGTTATGAACTTCTGCGCCGTATCTTCCCCTCTCCCTCGCGACTTCAGGCGCGGACAGCCATTGAGAGCATCTCGAACACCTAACTTTACCTCACCCCCACTCGGCGCTCACGTGCCTCGTTGCCGAGCGAAGCGAGGCTGGGGGTGAGATAAACCGGGCGGGCCAATCATTATGTTTTCTCGATCATTGTCCGCCCTTGAACCCTCGCCCCGCGACGCAGTCGCGAGGGAGAGGGGATTCAGGGGTGAGGGGAAAATACTGCGTAAAAGTTCATAACAGCCTCTAGGACCGCCGAGCGCGTTTCAACCGCTGTCCTGGCCAGAGTCGGCGGGCTGTCCCTCCGCCGCGCCGGGTGACGGGGTCAGCGATTCCGCCGGTGGAGCAAGCGGAGTCGCGGTAGGCGGCAGTGGAGACGACAGGACGGGTAGCGCGTTCAAGTCCTCCTGCCGCCCCAACGGGAGCACCAGGCTGGCCGAAACCCAGCCCTCGCGACCATCTCTCAGGCGCACTTTGTACCATGTCCGGCTGCGGTTAGTCCCCAGCAGGCGGGCGCTCTCGCCAGGGGCCAGGCTTGCAACGATCGGGTGACGGGTGCTGTCGCCCGCCCGCACGTTCACCGCTTTGGCCTCGCTCACGTATCCATAGGGGGCGGCGGGCTCTGCCCGCTCCAGCACTTCTTTCGCCAGCCAGGCATCGAATTCCACGTTGCCTTCCGGCCCGCCGAAGACGTGCACCTGCCGCAACAACACTTCTGGCTGACCGGGCAGTGGCTCGTCGTCCTGGCCGATCACTTTGACTCGTGTGCCTGCGGGCAGGGGCGTGGTCGGTTGCGGCGTGATTGTGGCCGCCCCCAGGCCGATCAGAAAGTAGGGAGTGGTGTCTTCCGTGAGAATCACCCCTTCCAGTGCGTCGTCGGGCAGGTCGGCGGCGGCCAGGAGCAGGATCGCCTCGCCCGGCGACGGCGTGGCCGTGGCGGTGGAACTCGCAGTCGGCGTCGGCGAAATCTTGCGCAGGTCGAGCGTGGCTGTGGGCGTGAGCGGCGTGGGTGTCGGCGACGGCGTCCGGCTGGACGTGGGCGTCAGGGTGATCGGCGTCGGCGTGTCAGTGGCCGTCGGCGTGGCCGTGTTCGTGCGCGTCGGCGACGGGGGGACTGTCGCCGTCACGCTGGGCGAAGCGGTGAAGGTGGCCGTTAGGGTGCGCGTAGCGCTGGGCGTGCGCGTCGGCGTCGGCGTGTCCGTCGGAAGAGGTGTATCAGTGGCCGTCGGCGTCGGCGTGACGGTCGGTGTATCGCTGGGCAAGACGATCAACGCGCCCGCTGGAGTCGCTGTTGGCAGCGTCCGGCCAGGGGTGGCAGACGGCGTCGGGGTGACGCTGGCCGTGACCGGGCGGGTGGACAGCGCGACGGCGTGCGAGGTCGGCGTATCGGTGATGTCGCCGCCGCCTGCGCCGCCGCGCATGACGAACAATGCTCCCGCCACTATCGCCACCACTATCAGCAGACCCGCGAATGCCAGCCAGGTGCGGCGCTTCCGCCTGGGCGCTGCGCCCAGCCGCACGATGATCGCGGTGATGTTATCCGGCCCGCCGCGCTTACGCGCCAGTTCGATCAGCTTGCGGACGGCGGCGTCGGCGGGCGTGGTGCGGATGATGTGCAACATCTCGTGCGGCTCGACCAGGTCCCACAGACCGTCGGTGCACAGCAGAAACACGTCACCTGCCCCGGTATTGACCCGATTGAAGAACGGCTGGATCGGCGCAGGCTGGCCGATGAAGGCAGTGACATTGACGTTGCGGGCATGGCGGGCCTCTTCCGGCGAGATCAGGCCCGCGTCGAGCTGATGTTGCAGTACGCTCTGATCGCGACTGAGCAGCTCGATGGTGTTCTGGCGGATGCGGTAGACGCGGCTGTCGCCCACATTGAAGAGCACCGCGTCGCCATCGGGCAGCAGGGCCAGGCCCGCCGCCGTCGAACCGATGCGCGGCAGGTGCACGCGCTCGGCCTGGCTGCGCACAGCGGCGTTGGCCGCTTCGATCGCACCGCGCAGGGCGACGAGTGGCTCCTGGGCAGGATCGGCGTAGTAGCGCGCCATGATCTCGGCTACTGCCGTGCGGCTGGCAACGTCACCGCCGCCCATGCCCCCCATCCCATCGGCGACAACGAACAACGCGCCCAGCCGATATTCGGGCGTGTCTGGCTCCGGCACGCGGAAAGCCAGGAAGTCTTCGTTGCGCTTGCGCTTCAGGCCGATGTCCGTCTGCCCGGCGATGTCCAGCGTCAATGTTTGGCCTGGCATGGTTTAGCCCTCAGGGTGCTCGAAGCCAACGTAGTTGGTCTTGTCCAGGTCGCCCCCAGCGGGCGGCGGCCCTCCCGCGCTGAATGGTTCGCCGGGATAGAAGATCAGTTCGGTGCCCTTACCGAGCAGGATCACCGCGCCCGCGTGCAAGGGGTACGGCTGATTGGCCGTGATGCGCACGCCATCCACGCGCGTGCCGTTGGCGCTGCCCAGGTCGGTGATCAGGAACTGCCCGGCCTCCAGGGTGATGATGGCATGTCTGCGCGAGATGCTGCTGTCTTCATCCAGCGAGAGATCGTTCGGGTGCTGCGTCCCACGCCCGATCCGGAACGGCACCGAGGCAATGGCCACGCTCGCCCCGATGCGCGGCATGGCCGGCGACCGGCGCACTTCCAGCGTTCCCACATAGTCGAAGACATCGGTATAGACGTTGGTCGCCTGGTCGGCGATGGTCGGCGCGCCGCCCGCCGGAGCCGCGCCCGGCTTTTCGGAGGGCGTCCCCGGCATCTGATAGAAACCCGTCTGCGCGGCCAGGAAGCCGGTGCCGGTGGCGGCTTTCTTACGCGGGCGCACCAGCAGGAACAGCACAATCACCAGCGCGAAGCCGATCAACGCGATCACCAGCGCCAGCACGGGGTTATCGCGCACATTGCCGGTCAACTTTTCGAATGCGCCCGGCCCTGGCGTGGGCGTGGGCGAGGGGGTGGGGGTGGGACTGAGCGTGGGCGTCGGCGTTGGAGGCAGCGTGTAGGCGAAAGTGACGTTGCCCACAGCGACACGCCTGCCGTCCGGCCCGTAGGCTTCCATCACCGCCGTATATTCGCCTGCTTCCAGCTCCGGCAGGCGGATTTCGCCGCGCAGGGGCGCTTCATAGACATATTCGCCCTTCACCAGCCCGCTGCGGTCGCGCATCTGCAGCTTATAGGACGCCACGCGCTCCTCGTTGATCACGGTCACGGTGAAGACGAACTCTTTGGTTTGCGGGTCTTGCCGCACGGAGATGGTCACTTCGACCGGTTCGGGCGTAGGGGTGAGGGTAGGCGTGGACGTAGGGGCCGGCGTCGGCGTGAGCAGCGGTGTATAGACGAAGTTCATACGCTCGCTGCGCGTCAGGTTTTGGCCGTCAGGAGCCTGGGCGATCACCTGTACCAGGTACTCTCTGAGCGGCTCCAGTCCCTCCGCGCCCACCGAGATGGTCTCGCTGACCTCGACATTGTAGACGGTCTTGAGTTGACTGGTCTTGGCGTCCACCACGTTGATCTGCAGGCCGCCCATCTGCGTCGTGCCGACCAGCGTCAGGTAGAAGGTGATGGTGTCGGTCTGTTGATCGTAGCCGATGCTGTCAATGATCACCTCTACCGGAATGGGCGTCGGCGGGGCGGGCGGCGGCGTGGGTGTGGGGCGGACGATGTTCAGGTCATAGGTGATCTTGTCGATCATCTGATCGCGTTCGCCGGGCCAGCTAATGAAGTTGCCCTGAGGGTCGAGCGCGCGCAATTCCACGCGCAGCTTGCCGTTCAGATTCACGGCGGAGATGGCGACAGGCGACGGTAACGGCCTGGGCACGGTCTTGCTATCCAGAAGCTGATTGTTGGCGTCGAAGAAATCGAAGCGGTAGGTGCCGATCACCTGTTCGCCCTGGACGCGCACTTCCAGGTAGAGCATGTCCTCGCCCTGATCCCAGCGTGCCGACAGTATCTCCAGTTTCACCACTACCGGCGTGGGGGTAGGCGTGGGCGGCTGCGGCACGGCGAAGTCGCGCGGCACTTCGAACTGCGTGGAGGCCGAGAGCTTGGTACCGTCGGACAGGGTGACGATCAGCGTGGCCGCGTGCGTCCCGCGCTCTGGGAAGAAGATACCGCGCGCCAACCACTGGTTTTTCAGCGCATTCATGATGTCCTGGAACAGCGCGTTGAGGTCGGCCTGCTCGCCGACGACGGTCAGGCCGCCGGTCTGATTGGCCAGGTTGCGCAATTCGGTGGGGTTGAGGTCGTTGGTGCGCAGACCGATGGTGTGAATGGGCACGCGCGCGGCGGCGCTGGTGGCGTAATCCACTACCTGGGCGAAAGTATGCTGGCTGCAGGGAGTGGTATCCGGTGCCGGGCGCAGACGGTCGGTGCCATCGGTGAAGACGATGATGGCACGCCGTCCGGGCGGGGCCTGGCTGACCAGCTCGATGGCTCGCCAGGAAGCATCATAGAGGCAGGTGCCCTTCAGGTTGACCGGTTGCACGTCGCCCACGGCGTTGGCAGCGCGGTTGCGGTCGCTGGTGAAGTCCTGCAACACGTCTATGCTCTCGTTGAAGCGGATGACGGCGATCTGCGCCTGCTCCGGTGCAGTGCGGATGGCCTGATTAGCAGCGTCGCGCATGGCCGCTGCCGCTGGCCCCATGCTGCCACTGGCATCCAACACCAGCGCGATATAGAAAGGCGTGTTCGGCTGCTCTGGCATGATGTTGTCCACCGTCTCGCCGTCGTCGAGCACGATGCGGGCGGACTGAATCCGCGCATTGGGGACGACCCGCCCCGTGCTGTCGGCGATGGTGAAGTACAGCCCCAGTTGCAGGCCCTCATCGCCCAGGTCGGTTATTTCGGGGTAGTTGATGATCAGTTGGGTCGGAGTCTGAGCACGGGCGCTGGGAGCAGCGGGTATCAGCACCGCCAGCACCAACACCACGAGCAGGCCCCGATCAATCCATCTTGGCTTCACCATGACGTTCTCCCGTGCTTGCACGCCCGCCGCCGCTTTGCCAGGATGATCGAGAAGATCATTCAGGTAAATATAGTCGGCGACCTTACGGCCTATGCCAGTTGTGCTCTTATTGTGCAACAGATTTTTGTATCAGCGCAATATCGGTGGTACATCTAAGCGTCCGGATGGGGTGCCTGCGCCTGTTGCCTGGGAGCAGGCCATCGTCGGCTCGCGCTGCAACCTGGGGCCGGACTCCATCGTAACACATAGCAGGCCGTGACACATCGCGCCTCTTCTCTTTTTCGTTGCTTGCCAGGCAGAGTGATACGTCTGCCGGGGGTATTTTCATGAACACTGCCATGATCGAGCTGCGCAACCTCACCAAGCAATTCAACCCTCCCGACGGGGTTGTTGCGGTCAAGAATGTCAATCTTTCCATCTTCCGGGGCGAAATCTTCAGTCTGCTGGGGCCGAACGGCGCGGGCAAGACGACGATTATTGGCATGATCAGCGGCCTGCTGACGCCTACCGCGGGCGATGTGATCGTCGGCGGGCACTCGGTCACGCGCGAGTCGCTGGCCGTGCGCGCGTTGATCGGCGTCGTGCCGCAGGAACTGGCGCTCTACCCCACTCTGTCCGCCCGCCAGAACCTGACTTTCTTCGGCAAGATGTATGGGCTGGGCGGGCGAGAGTTGAAGCGGCGGGTTGACGAAGTGCTCGCTTTCACCAGCCTGACTGAGCGGGCGGACGATCCGGTGCAGGAGTACAGCGGGGGCATGAAACGCCGCGTCAACATCGGTATTGGGCTGCTGCACCGCCCGCAAATCCTCATCCTCGACGAGCCGACTGTTGCCATTGACCCGCAGTCGCGCCGCAACATTCTGGACGCCGTGAAAGCTCTCAATGCGGAGGGCATCACCATTCTGTACACCACGCATTACATGGAAGAGGCGCAGGAACTCTCGCACCGGGTGGGCATCATTGATCACGGCGAGATCATCGCCCTGGGCACGCAGGATGAATTGACACGTCTGGTTGGCGAACAGCACACCCTGGCGCTACGGGTGCCCGATGCCACGCCCCATCTGATCGCCGCACTGGGACAATTGCCTGGCGTCAGCAGTTGCGCCCCCGCCGATGGCGACGAGGGTCTGCTGCACCTGTTGGCGACCGACGCCCGACAGGTTTTGCCGGAAGCGCTGCGACTGATCAATCGGGCCGGGCTGAGCCTGCAGGCCGTCGAGGTACACGAACCGACCCTCGAAGCGGTCTTCCTGCACCTGACTGGCCGCGCTCTGCGCGACTGAGAGGAGCGGACCATGCTCGCCAGGATCACCGCCATCGCCTGGAAAGACCTCTACATCACCTTCAAAGACCGGGACGCCCTGATCTATATGATCGCCTTGCCCGTGTTGCTCAGCGCGATCATCGGGCTGGCCTTCGGCACAAGCGGCGATGTGCAGCTTGACGCCGTGCCGGTCGCCGTGATCAATCAGGACCAGGGGGTGACTCTGCCAGACGGTACGTTGCTCAACCTGGGCGCAGAAGTGCAACGCGCCTTCGTGCCCAGCAGTGACCCGGCGCAGGACACGCCCTACCGGGCGCTCTACGACCTGACCGATGGCAAAGTCTACACCGACTTCAACCAGGCCCGCGCAGACGTCGAAGACGGCGACCTGGCTGCGGCCATCGCCATCACCGACCCGCAGTGGACGGCGCAGGCGCTCGCAGGCGGCTCTCCAGCGCCGATCGCCCTGTATTACGATAGCGGGCGCAGCATCGGCCCCAGTGTGGTGCGCGCCATTCTCAGCGCCATCACCAACAGCATGAACAGCGTGATCCTGGCCCAACAGATCGGCCCGGCAGCGCTGGCGGAGATCGGCAGCACGCTCGGCGCGGACGAGGCGACTGTCGCCCAGGCGGTGGAACGGTTGCGCGGGCAGGCGATGACGCTGGCCGAAGCCAGCCCCATCCGGCTGGAGCGGTTGGACTGGCAGGGCAAGCGGCGCATCTTCGACGCCATGCAATACTTTGCCCCATCTATGGCGATCCTCTTCATGAGTTTCGCCATGGGCGCGGGCGCGGCAACCATTCGCACTGAGATACAGCAGTGGACGTTGCCGCGCATCCTCAGCACGCCAACGCCGCGCTGGGTCTTCATGGTGGGCAAGCTGCTGGGCATGGTTGGCACCGGTCTGGCGCAGATGGTGCTTCTGATCGCTGCGACCACACTCATCGCCCGCCTGATGGGGCGCGAGCATTCCGTGTGGGGCAACGACCTGGCAGGGCTGACCGCACTGCTGCTGGCCGTCGTCTTCGCGGCGGTCAGCCTGGGCCTGTTGGTGGCAGCCCTGGCTCGCAGCGCCGAACAGGCCAGCACCTATAGCTCGATCGTCTCGATGGTGCTGGGGATGCTGGGCGGTTCCTTCATCCCCATCGAAAACCTGCCGGACGCGCTGGCCTGGTTGCCGAAACTGACGCTGAACTACTGGGGCATCCGTGGTTTCTTCGACCTGGCGACGGGTGAGGAGACACTGGCAGGCATCGTCCCCAATCTGGCCGCATTGCTGGCGATGGGCATCATCCTGTGCGCGGCAGGGCTGTGGGTCTTTGCGCGGCGGCAGGAAGTTTGAGCGGGGAAGGAAAAAAACCATGCGCCCTATCCTCACTATTGTCCGCTATGATCTCCTGCGCTCCTTCAAAGAGCGCGAGACATTTCTCTTCGGTCTGCTCATGCCCGCGGCGATGATGCTCTTGCTGGGCATTGCCATGGGCGGCTCCGACGATGGGCCAACGATCACCGTGGATGTGATTGACGAGGACGGCAGCGCGCTATCGGCGGCGCTGATAGAGGCGCTGCGTGCCGAGACGGGAACCGACCGGGCCTTTCGGGTATGCCTGGTGGGGGCGGGCGACGACGCCCCCGGTTGCACAGTGAGCGCTGCGCCGGATCAACGTCACCAGATAGCCGACGAACGCCTGAAAGATACCGACAGCTACGGCACCCTGATCATCCCTGCAGGTTTCGGGGCGGGCCTGCGCGCCGGTGACCCCGTCACGGTGATCTACAAGAGCAGTGCCGACCTCAACGCGCCGCTGCTGGCCGAACAGAAGATTGATGCCGCGCTCTCACGGCTGAGCGGAGCGGTCGCCATCGCCAACCTGACGGTCAACGTGGCCGAACAGATCTTCCAGCCGCAGAGTGGCCCGGCCTGGGATCGAGCTGCCGCGTTCGACCGAGTGCGCCAGACCGTGGAGACAGCCTGGGACACCCGCCCGATCCGCGTGGAGAGCCAGGGCACGGTCGCGCGCACCGCCCGCACCGGTTTCAATCAGAGCGGGCCGGGCATGGCGATCATGTTCGTGCTGATCATGATGCTCAATAGCTCGACGGTGCTGGTCTACGAGCGCGAAGTGGGCACGCTCCAGCGCCTTTTCGTGCTGCCCGTTCCACGCTGGCAGACTCTGGCGGGTAAGATTGTTGGGCGTTATCTCTATGGGCTGGCGATCTTCGCCGCGCTGGTGCTGGCCGGAACTGCGATGGGCGTAGAATGGGGCGACAACGTTCCGGGCATTGTCCTGATCATGCTCGCCTACACGTTGACGGCGACCGCGCTCGGCGTGGCGCTCGCTACAGTAGCGCGTACCTCGGCCCAGGCAAACAACCTGAGCCTGCTCTTTGCCCTGACTCTCTCGCCGCTAGGGGGGGCCTGGTGGCCGCTGGAGATCGTGCCGGACTTCATGAAGCTCATCGGTCATCTGACGCCGGTGGCATGGGGCATGGACGCCTTCGGCGAGCTGATGTTCTACGGCGGGACAGTCGCCGACATCGTGCCGATGCTGGGCGTATTGCTGGGCATGGCCGCGCTGGCCTTCGCCTTCGGCGTGTGGCGCTTCCGCTACGAGTAGAGCGTGCGGCTCACTATCTCACCTTCTGCTCGCTAGGTTCTGTTGACGTTTGCCCTGGGCAAAAGGATAACTTCAGAGCACCAGGATGAGCGCATCGAAGGCGCTCGCATGTT
>FWPU01010522.1_pt1 | contig 13680 bp, 15 predicted proteins | sample 2228361 | NCBI WGS metagenome assembly FWPU01 (sample SAMEA103939777, study PRJEB20133) | metagenome | reverse complement strand
GCGCCCATTCTTTCCGCCTGTTGAGCGGCCTTCAATATCATCTCCGCCCCCACCAGAGGATGAGCATTTATTTGAGTGTCATAATGCGCGGATTGAGAGCAAAAGGAGCAGTCCTCGGGGCAATTGCCGGTCTGTGCGCTGATGATGGAGCGCAAAAAAACACCGTCTCCCTTGTACTTGAGTGTGACCTTCCTGGCCAGTGAAATAAGGTCGGGAACCTGCTCTTTCGGTATCTCGGTTAACTCAAGGGCTTCATCAAAAGTGACAGACTCATTTCTCTCTAACAGCTTTTCTCTGATTATATCTAGCGTGCTAATCTTGGCCCTCCCCAATCAAGTGGTAAATCTATTTAACTGAAAGCTCTATTGTTGTCAACCAAATCTAGCTCATGGATTATCCGTTCAGCGATACGATGATTTTAATGGGGTATACGCACACTACTTCTTCATTCGAATTTGTATTTTTGCCATTTTGCCGCTTTTGACCGTGACCTCGGTAACGGTTGACTCGAATCCCTCGGCAGCGCATGCGATTTTATATGTACCCGCTACGGGTACGGATAAGGAGAATTCGCCATTATCGTTTGTCAGTGCAGCGATGTCTGGTAGTGGTACGGGGCTTTCGGTGAAATAGACCCGGGCTAAGGGGACTGGTCTGCCACCGGGGTCTTTAACCAGGCCAGAGATTATATTCCCGGTTTGTGGCATTTGAGTGACTCCTGACGAGACCGGGTGACTTGGTTAGTCTGCTTTTAACCTGAATCGGTTTTTTTCCCTATACCAGCCAGGCTTGCATGTTGTTGTATACGGCATTTGTAATTCTGGTGCCCGAATTAACGGTAGCATCACCACCGATTCCGTAGGCATGTATAGCAACGGCGTAGCGATCACCGTTTATGATTTGGTAAACCGCACTGCCGCTCTGCCCTCCCACAGTGTCGATATCATAAAATACCTTCAAGCTGTTGACTGAATTAATTCGGCGGGCGTGATACCATTGAGTGCCGCTGGGTTTATCCCCGGGATAGCCGGAGAGGTTACCCGTAGCCACTAGCAATTCCGCGTCCGTGTAAACACCGAATCCTATCCACCCCACCGTGTTACCTAAATCCGTCGGTAGAATGATTGCACCGTAGTCGTAGTTTGGGTCTCCTTTTTCGGTCCAGCCGGTGACGGAGCGAAAGCTGGTGCTGGTCACTGAACCATAGGGAAGGTTGCTGCCGTTACGTCCGGGCATGACCACGATCTTTTTGACCCAGCCGTCTCGTCCCGGCACTCCGCTGTTCTTTATATAAACACAATGACCTGCGGTCATGAGCGTACGCGGCCCGATGAACCATCCGGTGCCGATCCACATCGAATTGTCCGCTCCGGTTATCATTAGAGAGCAGTGCACTCGCCAGGGATATGCAGAGGTGTTGGTGATCTGGATGCGGTCGTCGGCGCCGATTACCGTCTCCGGAGTGGCAATTATACCTTTAGCCTTGGGGGGCGGTGGACCAAAGGAGGCCTCCCCAACATCACGCAAGTGAGGACCCTTGGGCAAGGCCAGGAATTTAGCCACCATTTTCTCCGGGGCTTTGATTCGCTTGTATTCTTTCACCGCTTCGGTCCCGTCATCATTAACCTTTCCCTTTTTGGGATTAACCCCCTCCATGGGCGGTTTAGAAACCGTTTTGCTTATTACTGTTTCCTCCGGGTCGTTTGAGACCGGTGTGTGCCAACCGGTGGAAGTGGATGATTTCTTCTTTACCGCCATTTCCAAAGCCTCCTCATACAGTTCAAGAATTTAAGAGGGATGTTTCTCAATTACCACTCCCTTTCGGTCAATTCTTGAACGCTCTCTTATACGACAGTTCTTATCACGGCTACATCATGATTTCAATAGGGAATTTTGGTAGCTCTTTGTGGATATTTGAACATAAGATTATGGGATTGTTTAAATGACATTTGAAAGTCTTGATAACATAGCTTCTAGAAACGAGATTGCTTTGGGCATGGAATTATCCATTCGGCCCCTTTACTCACCCTTCATCTACGCTCAGGGTGAAGGAATAAAATTTTATCAGCCTACTTCATGGTGAGCCCTTCGATAAACTCAGGATAAACTCCGTCGAACCATGAGCGAAGCAACCTATTGTTTTGGGCAAGCTTGATTATGGGGCAAATGTTAAACTCTTCGATTGGCGATTTTTTCTTCAATCCTACTTGAATGATTCATAGAAATCATATACAGGTTGATTGTTTTCTAATTCGCCCTATAGGATGGAAGATAAATCCACCTGGCAATCAGGCTGCTCGTAGTCCATGATGTCCTTGATTGAAGGATTTTCGCCGCAAAGAGGGCACCTCGGGTCTTTTTTGACCTTTAATTCGGCTATAGACATGTTTAGGGTATTGAAAACCAGGAGCCTCCCCACAAGGCTTTGGCCTATTTGCAGAAGCTCCTTGAGTGTTTCGACGGCCTGAATATTCCCGATTATCCCAGCAACCGCACCCAGTATTCCTGCCTCCTGACAACTGGGGATCATGCCGGCAGGCGGAATTTCCGGGTAAAGGCAGCGATAGCAGGGGCCTCCGGCGTGGGGCTTGAATACAGAGACCTGTCCTTCGAATCTCAGAATGGCGCCGGATACCAATGTCTTCTTCTCGAAATAGCAAGCATCGTTCACCAGATAACGGGTGGGAAAGTTATCGGAGCCGTCGAGCACTATATCATAATCCTTTATTATTTCTCTTATGTTTCTCTTGGTTATCATCTCCTCATACACTATGACGTTCACGTCGGGGTTTAATTTCTCTAGCTTCTCCTTGGCCGAGAGTATCTTCGGCCTTCCTATGTCATCGGTAAAATGGAGCACCTGTCTTTGAAGGTTAGTGATGTCGACCTGGTCAGAATCGGCTATTCCTATCGTGCCAACCCCCGCCGCCGCCAGATATAGGGCTATGGGCGAACCCAAGCCGCCTACTCCCACGCAAAACGCCTTTGAACGAAGCAGTCTTTCCTGTCCCACACCGCCCACCTCTGGAAGAAGTATGTTCCTGCTGTAGCGGTATATTTGTTCCTCGGTTAAATCCACGTCTTTACTCCTCCTAATCTTCTGTCAACTCAATCTTTTCTTCTTCAAACCCGGAATCGTAGTTTGAAAGAATCCAGGCCCTTCCGTCATTGTATTTCCCGTTGTTAATTGAGAGTATTATGTAAGCCCAGTTTGGCCAGGCTCTTTCTCGGTCAAATTCCGAAGGACGGGAAGGATGATCGGGATGAGAATGGTAGATACCCAGGATCTCCATCCCTTTTGACCTTGCCCAATCGTCGGCTTCTTTGAAAGAGAGGGGGTCAAGCTCATAGCGGTCACGCGCTCTTTCCTCGTTGAGGTTTCTGCATTCTTTGAAGTTTGTAACTTCCCATTCCCTGCCTATTAAAACTCCGCAGACCTCATTCGGGTAACCCGATTCGGCGTGCCTTATTATTCCATCGTAAACCGACTTTACTATCTTTACCACCAGATGCCTCCGCTCAAATATCTGTAACCGCCGTCAGGTAGGATGGTTACTATAACACCCTCTTTTAACCTTTTTGCATATTCAAGTGTGGCATATACCGCCGCACCCCCGGAGTGGCCCACGAATATCCCTTCTTTTTTCACCAGTTCCTTCATAATCCGGTAGGAGTCGTCTGTGGATACATACATCATCTCATCGGGAAAGGTGGGGTCATATATGCCCGGGACGATCGAAGTGGCCATGTGCTTCAGCCCTTCCAGTCCGTGAAGAGGTTCGGCCGGCTGAATGGCAATAACCTTGATCCTCGGGTTAAGCTCCTTGAGCCTTCTCCCCGTTCCCATGACAGTACCGCTTGTCCCCATTCCGGCGATGAAATGCGTTACCCTACCCTTAGTTTGCAGCCAGATCTCCGGGCCGGTTGTTTCATAGTGGGATAGGGTATTTGCCGGGTTGTTATACTGGTCAGGCATGAAGTATTTATCCGGATTCTCCCGTTTCAGCTTTTTCGCCACTTTTATCGCTCCATCCGAGCCTTCCAAGGAATCGGAGAAGATGATCTTTGCGCCGAAGGCCTCTAGGGTTTTTTTTCTCTCTACGTTTACGTTTTCCGGTGTAACCAGCTCGACTTTGTAGCCTAATGCCGCTCCGATCATGGCGTAGGCAATTGCAGTGTTGCCGGACGACGAATCCATTATCACTTTATCATGGGTGAGCAGTCCCTTCTTGATCCCGTCGAGAATCATCCAGAGAGCGGGGCGATCCTTTACCGACCCTCCGGGGTTTAGCCACTCCGCCTTCACATGAACCTCGACATTGGGACTAAGCCCTTCCGTAATTTTAGAGAGTCTTATAAGCGGGGTGTTGCCGATTAAATCGACTATAGATTCGGCCCTTTTTTTGTCGGGGACGTCGGTTTCCTTTCTGGCTAGAAGTAAATCCATTAGCGGCGCTCAATCAGGAGTTTATAAGATGTGCCTTCCTTGCGGATGTCCAGGATTTTATGCCCGTCTTCCCTTATGCTTCGGGGAACGTTTCTGAGCGGCTCTCCCTCATTCAAACTAACTTCGAGCACCTGCCCAGACCGCATGGATTCGAGCTTTAGCTTGGTTTTCACGAAAGTCATAGGACAGATTTCTTTAGTGATATCAATTTTTTCATCAACTCTTATATCTTCCATTCTACTGCTACCACTAAATATTTTTTAATAAATAAACAAATTAAGGTTACCACAGAATAGAGAGGAAACAAACAGCCATGGTTGTTGTTATGTAAGGCAATATTGATCTTTTAACTTAATAATTCTCTGAGGTTTGCCACGTTGGTTTTTGCTGTCATTGCGAGTGCATTCGTTCTGCTGAGTGTAAACTCCATGAAGCAATCCGACATGAGGTGTCATTCCGAACCCCGTCCTGAGCGGAGACGAAGGAGCAGTGAGGAATCTTTATTTAGATTTCTCCCTAAGGTCGAAATGACAAGATGGGTCGATATAGAATCCTATTTGTACCTACTATAGTAGAAATTACTCTTGTCATTCTGAATACGAGGATTCTTAAGTTATCTCAACCCATGGGATAGTAAAACTTATCATATGGGTCTCACGGAGTCGAAATACCTGTCCTGAGCACATTTGATTCCAAATAAACCTAAATTCTTGGATTACTGCTAGTCTGTTGCTTTTAACCGAAGGTTTTTACCTCTTGTTTGGAAACGGGTTTATCGAGCCAGGAAATTAACGACTCGAATATGGCCCTCCCGTCTTCTCCCCCTACTATCTCCTCACAGCATCTTTCCGGGTGCGGCATCAAGCCGAGCACGTTCCCCTGGGAATTACACAGGCCAGCTATGTTATCGGAGGACCCGTTCGGGTTCGATTCCGGCGTGATTTCTCCTTTCTCATCACAGTATCTGAACACCACCTGGGAATTCTCGTTGAGTTTTCTGATGTCGAGGGGATTTGCGAAATAGTTTCCTTCACCATGGGCAATCGGGATTCTGAGCAATTGCCCTTTCTTCATCTGTTGGGTAAAGGGCGTATTTACGTTTTCTACACGAATATTAACCCATTTGCAGACAAACCGGAGGGAGGAATTCTTGATAAGCGCGCCGGGAAGGAGCCCTGCTTCGACCAAAACCTGAAAGCCGTTGCAAATACCCAGAACAGGCCTACCCTCTCTGGCCAATTTTTCCACCGCTTTCATTACCGGGGAAAAACGGGCGATGGCCCCGGTTCGAAGGTAATCACCATAGGAAAAACCGCCGGGCAGGATTACACAGTCGAATCCATTCAAATCCGTTTCCTCGTGCCATACGAATTCACATTCCTGTCCGAAAACGTGTTTTAGCACGTGGTAACAGTCATGGTCGCAGTTCGAGCCGGGAAAGACGATTATAGCAAAGCTAGGCATCTCATTATTTAGTTACTAAGTTTTGTCGCTATCTAGCTACACTGCATTATGATACACGATGCATGATTCATGATACATGATTTTTCTTTTATCGTGCATCTTGCATCCTGCATCATGCATCTTCTATCCCGCTTATTTTTATATCAAAATCCTCGATAACTGGGTTGGCCAGGAGCTTCTTGCACATTTCTCTAACCCTTTCCATTACCCGGTCCTCATCGCTATCCTGTAACCTAAGCTCGATCAGTTTCCCGACCCTGGTTTCTTCTACCTCATCGTAGCCTAAGTTGTGAAGTGCGGAAAGAATAGTCTTTCCCTGTGGGTCCAGGACTACCGGCTTTAGCTTTATCTCTATCTTGACCTTGAATTCTTTCATGTTGCGAATCTTGTCCGGTCGATCGTACAAAGTGCTTCTTGCGTCGAGACCTTGATGAACGACATGACAGCCCCGATTAAGAGGCCCGAGTTAAAATCTCAATAAGCCTTTCCAGCTCCGTTTTTGAGTAATACTCGATTTCGATTTTTCCTTTTCCGTCTTTATCTATTATTTTAACTCGTGTGCCAAGCACCTTTTTCAGTTCATCAGCTATATGGTTAACATAAAAATCCGATTCATCAAGGTTGGCCTTTTTTTCCCTGTCGGCAGATATTTTCTGGACGAGCTTCTCCGTCCTTCTCACCGAGAGCTTATCTTTTCTTATGGCGTCGAGGACGTCTCTGGTTTTGCCGCTAGACTGCAATCCCAGAATGGCCCGCGCGTGTCCGGCGGTTATTTCTCCGCTTATCAGTGCTTCCTTGACCTCATCCGGGAGTTTTAGCAATCTCAACTGGTTTGTTATGGTGGACCTTTCTTTGCCGATCCTCTTGGATATCTCTTCGTGCGTTAGTCCGAAATCCTCGATGAGCTGCTCATAGGCGGTGGCTTCTTCTATCGGGTTTAAATCTTCTCTCTGCAGGTTTTCAACCAAGGCCAGCTCCAGTGCCTCCCGGTTGGATACTTCCTTGATTATCACCGGAATTTTAGCCAGACCTGCCCTCTGCGCAGCCCTCCACCTTCTCTCTCCAGCTATAATCTCGTAGTGGCCCTGTGATTTCCTCACGATAAGAGGTTGAAGAATTCCATTTTCTCTGATGGAATCTGCCAGTTCTTCTATCGTTTGTTCGTCAAAATCCTTTCGCGGCTGGAACGTATTCGGCTTGACCTCGGTCACGTTCAGGAGGGTGTAACCGTGCGCTTCCCTCTCCGTGGGGATGAGTGCATTCAGACCTCTACCCAATGTGGCTTTTTTCAACCTGGTGTCCTCCAATCCTCGACATTATTTCCTGGGCAAGGGAAATATAACTCCTGGCCCCTATCGACTTTGCATCGTAAAGCAGCACGGGCAAGCCATGGCTCGGTGATTCGGCAAGCCTTACGTTCCTGGGTATGACCGTCTCAAAAACCTCGTCCTTGAAAAAGTCTTTAACTTCCTTGGCCACCATGTGGGATAGCCTGTTTCTGGGGTCGAATAAGGTGAGGAGATAGCCTTCAACCTCCAGCTCCGGGTTTAATCTTTGTTTGATGAGCGCTATTGTTCGTTTCAGTTGACCGAGCCCTTCCATTGCATAATACTCACATTGTACCGGGACAAGCACCGAGTCCGCAGCGGTGAGGGCATTCACCGTGAGGAGGCTGAGTGAAGGGGGACAATCTATTAGTACAAAATCGTATTCGTCTACTATAGGCTCTATTGCTTCCTTTAATTTCCATTCTCTTCCTTCTAGATTGAGGAGTTCAACTTCGGCCCCGGTAAGTTCCGGGTTTGATGGAGAAACCCCCAGATACCCCTTTAGATTTTGTGGGTCTACCTCTATGATTGTTTCTTTAATATCAACGTCACCGATTATAACATTGTAGATGCTTTTTTCGACCTTTTCTTTGTCTATACCGACGCCGCTGGTAGCGTTGCCTTGCGGGTCAAAGTCGATAATGACTGTCTTCTTTTGAGCTACGGCAAGCGAGGCAGAAAGGTTTACAACAGTAGTCGTCTTTCCCACTCCCCCTTTCTGGTTGGCAACGCATATAACTTTTCCCATTACCCTAGCCTTGATATTATACTCAGTGACTATTTCAGTCAACACTACCTTTCGCCACTGGACTTGGGGCTAGTTGTAATATTGCGGTGATTTAAGAAAGCTTCTATTATGGTATTCTCGGTATTCGAGTTCCTATTCTAATTTTGGTCGGGCTTGGGTTACCGGATTGATATTTAGTATTGACAGCTTGATATGGATTGTCGTATCCTATTTTGGTCAGCGGGGCAATGTTCCGGATAAGTTGCCCACTTCGGATTGAATATTTGATAAAAAACGGAACGAAGGAATGGATGGGGTGAAGGGTTTTTGCATTCCTTCGTTCCTGGTCCCAACTCTTAATTACCTAGCCAATAGAGCATATGGCTACTCACTATTTCAGGCTTAATTATATGTGTTTTACATTAAAATGCAATACCCTTTATTTTTAAAAAATTTAGACTTAAATATTGGTTAATAAACATTATTAAACTATAGTGTTAAAAAAGTCATTTCCGGAGCCTAGTTGTGAACTCATCTCCGGGGTGCGAGCGAAGGAAGTATTGTCTTTGCCGTTAAAACAGGTTCTTATCTATAAAAACTCATTTATTCAAGGGAATGAGCCATGGCCGGAAGAAACAAACGCTGTGACTGGGCTCTAGGCAGCCAGATATTGGTAAAATACCACGACGAGGAATGGGGCGTTCCACAATTTGACGACCGGATTCTCTTCGAGTTTCTGGTCTTGGAGGGTGCTCAGGCAGGCTTGAGCTGGACGACCGTGTTGAACAAGCGAGAGAACTATAGAAGGGCATTCGACGGCTTCGACCCCTCGAAAGTAGCACTATTCGACAGAAGAAAGGTGGATAATCTGCTCAAGGATGAGGGCATTATCCGTAACCGATTGAAGATTGAGTCAGCCGTCATCAATGCCAGGATGCTTCTCCGGGTGAGGGAAGAATACGGCAGCTTCAGCGAATACATATGGCGGTTTGTCGACGGAGCGCCAATACAAAATTCTTTCCGCTCCATAAAAGAGGTGCCGGCGAAGACAAAGGAATCTATTTCCATGAGTAAAGATTTACTAAGGCGAGGTTTTAGGTTTGTCGGCCCCACGATCTGCTACGCCTTTATGCAGGCAGTAGGCATGGTCAACGACCATCTGGCCGGTTGCTTTCGCTACAAACAGATTCGTAGTTACCAATCGTACAAATAGCCTTTCTATCCACTTGATGAGTGAAGCTTAGGCCTTTTCCTTCGATGAACTCAGGACGGGCTCTGAGCAAAGCCGAAGGGATAGGGGCGAATTGAAATAACACCTTTTGTTTCCCCCATTACCAAGGGGGAATTAAAGAGGGGTGCTTACTCTTTGTCAGCGATTGAAACCCTTTGATTGCCATCAGGTCAACTCCGACAATCAATCTCTTATTTTGGATACGTTTGATATTTTATAATTTGTTAATTAATCCTTAACATTCCCAGATTATTATTCCACTAATTAACCACGGATTGTGACCAGGTTTGCTTGTTGTAATTCGAGCACTATCGGGCATTACGTAGGGGCAGGCTGCAGCGTGCCCCTACGTAATTTTTAATCGTATCTTCTAAAATGAACATTTTTATTTTAGAATTTGTTATAGCACTTGCTCGGCTAACGCTGGTCATAATCTCGTCGGGAGTCGAGGATATCCTGTTAAGAGCAGTAAACCGATAAGTTTATGAAGGAGGATAGAGAGATGGGGGATGTAATTCTGGAGTTACTCGAGTTTATTAAAAAAGAACATCAGCAAATAAGGGAGAATTACATAGAGGTTACCAAGGAAGCCATAGCCGAGATGAAGCAGCTCAGGCAAACGCTCGAGAGCGTCAACAAGGCATTGGCTAATCTGGACAAAACGCACAACCTGAGCGAGCTTAGTCGGGAAAGATTCGTGACCCTGAAGGAGCTGGCCGAGTTGTATCCGATTCCGCTGAAAAGGTTGTTAGACATAATTTCTAAGGACAGGTTCCCGGTGATAGAAGAGAATGGGGAAATTAGAGTTAGACTAGATAAGTTTGACCAGTGGTTTAAGGGTAGTGAAATCGGCGACGAGTCTAATATTGTCAGGTTACACGAAAACGAGTGAAGCCTTCCTTTTCTTTGTCAAAGTACCGACTTCCTCGTGCTTAATGCTATAAGGAAGCGTTATTTCTACGACTACTGACTATTATCATTACCGAAGCTTGTTCCTGAACGTCTGAACCGGGAATCCACCCTCTCTGTCATCCCCGAAATCTTTTATCGGGGATCCAAGAGCTTTTTGGATTCCCGCTTGCGCGGGAATGACAAATTACTGGGTATCCGCTCACCGCATACGGTGACAAGCCAAGTGGGTATGACCATTCAACTGACGGTGATTTGTATATACAAATGAGAGTTAGCCAACTCTGCCATTAAATCGTTTCATCTTTTTTGGAGCCAGTTCTTACTGTAATGTCTGCAACATCAAATACAGGTTGTTACGAATTTATGATTTAACCTCTCCCAGGTATTTAAGCTCCAGTTCCCGGAGCTGTTTGATTCTGTCCCTCACCTGAGCCGCCCTCTCGAATTCCAGTTTCTTTGCCGCCTCCTTCATCTCTTTGGTGAGGCTTCCGATCGTACTCGAAATCTTCTCCGGTGGAATTTCCAACATATCTGGCTCCGTCTCGATAGAGACAGTCAGATAGTCCGCCTCATATATGGTGGATAAAATATCGGTTATTCCCTTTTCTATACTCTTAGGAGTTATTCCTTGTTCTTCATTGTATTGCTGTTGGATTCCCCTTCTCCTCTCCGTCTCGGAAATGGCCTGGGCCATCGATGAGGTGATTCTATCGGCGTAGAGAATAACCTTTCCTCTGATGTTTCGGGCCGCCCGGCCGAATATCTGAATTAATGAGGTTCCGGAACGGAGATAACCCTCCTTGTCCGCATCCAGGACTGCCACGAGAGAGACTTCTGGGATATCCAGCCCCTCCCTTAATAGGTTAATTCCAACGAGGACATCAAACTTGCCCATTCTCAAGTCCCGTACGATCCTTATTCTCTCCAGCGTGTCGATATCGGAATGCAGGTACCTGACTCTAATTCCCAGGTCTCTGTAGTATTCGGTCAGATCCTCGGCCATACGCTTGGTGAGAGTGGTTATGAGGACCCGGTCTCCCGATTGCACCCTCTTTCTTATCTCGTCTAAAAGGTCGTCGACTTGATTCTTAGCCCCTCTTACCTCCACCTCCGGGTCGGCCAGCCCGGTCAGTCTGATTATCTGCTCGACCACTACTCCGCCCGATTTTTCGATTTCATAGGGACCGGGAGTAGCCGACACGTATATCACCTGATTCACCCTTTCCTCGAACTCGGAGAAATTCAACGGGCGGTTATCTACTGCAGATGGTAATCTAAATCCATGCTCGACCAGGGTAAGCTTCCTGCTTCGGTCCCCTTCGTACATACCCCTTAGCTGGGGCACCATCTGATGGCTCTCGTCGATTATCATCAGGAAATCCTTGGGAAAGTAATCGAGGAGCGTCCAGGGCGGTTCTCCCGGCTTCCTTCCGGAGAGATGTCTGGAATAATTCTCGATGCCCGGGCAAAAGCCCATGGTGGAAAGAAGCTCGATGTCGTAGTTGGTCTTCTCTTCGATCCTCTGTTTTTCCAGCATCATGCCGCGGGATTCAAAGTATTTTATCCTCTCCTTCAACTCCTCTTTGATGTCTTCTATTGCCTGGAGTAGCCTGCCCCTAGGGGCTACGTAATGGGTTCCGGGGAATATGGCTACCCTTTTGACCGGCCGGATGGACTTTCCTCTTAATGGGTCTATTTCCTTTATCGATTCCACCCGGTCTCCAAAAAACTCTATGCGTAGGGCAACCGTTTCCTGATGGGACGGGAATACATCAACCACGTCGCCCTTCACCCGGAAACTGCTCCTGTAGAGGTCCAGGTTACTCCTTTCATACTGAACTTCGGTCAATTTTCTGAGCAGATCATCCCGGTCCAACTGCATTCCCTCCTCCACCATCGTCAGAAGCCCGTAGTAGTCCTGCGGAGCGCCTATGCCGTATATGCAGGACACGCTGGCCACTATGATTACGTCCCTCCTCTCAAAAAGCGACGAGGTGGCGGCGTGCCGCAATCTGTCTATATGCTCGTTTATCTGGGCGTCCTTTTCTATGTAGGTGTCTGTTTCGGGAATGTAGGCCTCCGGTTGATAGTAATCGTAGTAGCTCACAAAATAGTGGACTGCATTCTCTGGAAAAAGCTCCTTGAGCTCTCCGTAAAGCTGAGCAGCCAGGGTTTTATTGTGGGATATGACCAGGGTCGGGCGTCCGACATTGGCGATTACGTGGGCGATGGTGAATGTCTTTCCGCTCCCGGTAACGCCGAGAAGCACCTGATGCTTAAGCCCTTTGAGCACACCATCGGTAAGTTCCTCTATGGCTTGGGGCTGGTCCCCTTTTGGGGATAATTCACTGTTGAGCTTGAATACGCCGGGCACGGTAATAGTTTAGTTTAGCATAATCAAAGCAGCGCTTCACCGCTCCTGGCTGCCCGATTAACCAAGACTTAACTCAAATACAATAATGCCTTTATAATCGGCTGATATCCATTTATAGATTATTAATGACAGTCAAACTTAAGCTTGTAGTTAACATTATTCCGAATCCGGCCATGTCGGAGAGATTTAAAAGGAGGTTAAAATGAAGCATTCTATGTTATTAAGCAAGGTGGGAAACAACTACGAGTTGTACATCACCGATTTGTCCGGCTTCGTAGCGGCAGGAAAAACTAAAGAAGAAATACTGGACATAATCAGAGAGGCAATGGAGATACACCTCGAATCCATGCATGGAGAGGGTGTATCAGTTCCGGATTCCAGGGGGAATCTAGACTAGATTGTGGCCTTAAACCAATTCCACTCTCACTTTATTGTTGACGCAAGTGAGTGAAGTGCTAAGATTATAGCGAGTGAAAGTTAAAGAGGTTATCAAACTGCTTGAGCAGGACGGATGGATCTTAATAAGAATAAGAGGTAGTCACAGACAGTACAAGCATCCAACAAAACCGGGGACTGTAACTGTAGCAGGTAAACCAAATTTGGATGTGCCGCCAGGTACACTTAATAGCATCTTGAAACAGTCCGGGTTGAAAAAATAGGCGGGAGGAAACAATGAGGTACGTTGTAATCATAGAGAGAGGAGAAAATAGTTACGGAGCATATGTGCCTGATTTGCCCGGCTGTGTGGCAGTTGGAGAGACGAAAGAGGAGGCACTTCACTTAATCAAGGAGGCTATCGAATTACACCTAGAATCTATGCGGGAGGAAGGCGTTTCAATTCCCGAACCTAGCTCAACCGTAGAGTACGTTCAGGTCTAGTATTATTTCGTTCATCTATATATGTAATAACTAGGATTTAATCAAACGGGCACTGCCTTAGCAGGTTGTAACTAATAGAATGAGTTCACTTTTACAAATGTTACTCTGAGCCCTTCTTAACATTCGAGATAGACTCGGCGAAGAACCTAAGTTGTCATGCTGAACCCTTCGCCATACTCAGGATAAACTCCGTGAAGCATCTTAAAATTAGATTCTTCGCCTTCGGCTCAGAATGACAACGTTGAAAGTTACTTCTAGATACAACTCGTGCCGACATTTCCCTGAAATCTCAAATTCTGATTATTACATTAAATGATC
>FWPU01008493.1_pt1 | contig 13682 bp, 14 predicted proteins | sample 2228361 | NCBI WGS metagenome assembly FWPU01 (sample SAMEA103939777, study PRJEB20133) | metagenome | reverse complement strand
TTTACCGTAGTTTTAAAACAAAATAGTCATCAGGACGGCGGTGTAGCTCAGAGGTAGAGCAGGGGTCTCATAAGCCCTCTGTCGGGGGTTCGATTCCCTCCACCGCCACCAATAGAATCAATAACTTCCATCCTTTCCAGGCCATCTCAAATATCGCTGATGTCAGTTTTGGTGCCATTCCATTCCTCCCAGAACCCCTCTGAGACTCCCTCGTCGTCTTTGTCTCAGAGTGCCCTACGATAGATTTCCTTGAAACGCCCGAAATTCGCACTTCTCCACAAACCTCCAGCCCTTGAGCTCCGCGGAGTTCCCTACCCTTGCCTCATGGTGGGCGGGGATTCACCCTTTGCCTGCTCCTCGGTGCTGTAAGTCCGCCAGTGGCGGGGAGACCCTAATTAAGATGCCCGCTTCCCTGCTCATGGTGATAAGATTTTATATAGACAAAAGCCTGTGAGATGCTTATTATTGGTAAAAATTAGAGTTATTTGCAATACATCCAAATGTGTCTAACAATAAGGAGAGAGCCATGAAAGGCATTCAGTTTGTGACCGACGATAAGGGTCAAAGGGTCGCTGTCCTGATTGATCTCAGAAAATATGGCGAACTATGGGAAGATTTTTATGACATCCTGACTTCACGGCAGCGTGCTGCTGAATCAAGGGAATCGCTGGAGTCGGTCAAGAAGCGACTGCGTAGGCAGGGGAAGCTGAATGGCTGATTACACGATCACCTTTGCTCGCTCAGCACGCAGAGAGCTTGAAGCGCTGGAGGCCACAATAGTTAGTCGAATTTTCCCAAAGATCGAGGCGTTGGCCAAGGAGCCGCGTCCTCGGGGCTGTCGCAAATTGGAGGGTGAGAAATATCTCTGGCGGATTCGCGTCGGTGACTACCGTGTGGTCTATGCCGTTTACGACGATGAGCGGCGCGTGGACATCGTCGCTGTGAGACACCGCAGCAAGGCTTATGAGTAATACCTTACGGCGATGGCGGCTACGGTAACTACCTTTCCAAGTCATCCCATATCTCGCTGGTGTCAGTTTCTATTCCATTCCTCCCAGAACCCCTCTGGAACTGCCATCATCCTCTTCGCTTCAGGGTGGCCCAGGACGGACTTGCCAGAGATACCCGAAAGGCCGAACTTCTCCACAACCTTCCAGCCCTTACGCTCCGCATACGACCTTGCCCTTCTCTCGTGGTGAGCCGGAGACTCGCCCCTAGCATGCTCCTCGTTGGTGTAAGTCTGCCTATGGCGGGGAGACCATGATCCAGATGCCTGCTTCTCTGCTCATAGCATAGTGATTAAAATGTGACTCAATATTGATGGATTTTGCGCCCGGAAGAAAGGATAACTACCACACCTCTGGGCCATTGTAAATAGAGCTTTTCAGTGTGCTAAAATTTTGTATAGACAGAGGCATGTAGTGCGGTTATTATTATATGAAATTTGCGCTGATTTGTGATATGTGCAGGAGCCCTTCGGCCACAAAAGCTCCAGCATGACATAGATTTACACCCATGTGATGTGTAAAGCTTTAGCCCGGATTCGAAGTTCCCTCGATAGATTGCTCAAAGGGAAACCACGATAGGGATGCACGAATCTTTTTTCGCCAATCCTAGGTATAATTCTGGATAAACGAACATTTAGTTCGTAAATAACCCGTTAGCTGAAATGCCCTTAGGATAGGGAGAGATTTGTGGAATCTAATAGCACGGATGAACTTGATGTTACCGATTTCGAGGCAGTGCTCAAGCGGATCCATGCTCAGGCTGCGGCAGAGAACGTTCGCATTACCCAACATGCCCAGCAAGAGATGGTTGAAGAAGATATTACCCTCAATGAAGTCTTGGAAGTTATTGCTACGGGACAGATTTTGGAGAACTACCCCGAGCACCGTCGTGGAGCCCGTTGTCTACTGAACGGTCTTACGCGTGGCGGCCGCCCTATACATATTGTATGTACGACAGCACGGCCGGTACTTATCCTCATTACGGTCTATGAACCTAAACCACCAAAGTGGATAACACCGACCCAAAGGAGGAGATAGAGATGAAATGCAGTATTGAAGGGTGCCCTGGAGAGTATGAGGAGCGGAAGATTGCGCACACTGTGCGCTATCAGGGGCAGATGATTGTCATTGACCACGTCCCGGCAGAGATTTGCTCAGTATGTGGAGATGTGCTCTTAAAGCCGGAGACGGTCCGTAGGATTGAGATGTTACTGCGAACAGCAACCCGTCCGGCTAGTACGGTTCCCCTTTATGAGTATGTGTGAAGGGCGCTTCAGCTAACAGCCAATAGAGGCAGCTTGCCAAGAGAAAATATTTCCCCTTTACCCCCAAAAGGGGGCTTGATTCTTTTGCAAGCTTGCCGAGCGTTGTGCTTCCGCGTCATGACTCTGACTCGCTGCTTCACGGCGGTGACAGAAACGTTAATCTGTACCAAACGCGATTGGGATTGTCTAATATTCTCAGAGGAAACGGAGAGAAACAGGGAATACAAACTTCGACCTGCAGCCACAACGTGACTGCTCTACTATTCGCTATCTCCAGTTCAGGCAGAGGTAATATGGCTCGGCAACTAACCGACTTCCGCCTAGCAACTAAAGATGAGATTTCGACAGCCCTGAGACCCCCAGCAGGACTCCGCGCCTACTCGACTGGCGGCGGCATCTTTGTGGGTTCTCCAGGAGGTGTGCACCGGACGGTGGTATTCAAGGTCATGCATGAGACCTTTGGCGATCCTAACTCCCACCCGGGGGAGAAATCCACATGGGAATGGGTTATCTACAGTCAGGCGGGCCTGCTTTCGGTGTACGATTACAAAGGTGCATGGTCTGTTGGGTACTGTGGTATCAACGTCAAAGTTACACCGGCCCTAAAAGCTGAAGCAGAGGCATTGCGGGATGCGATTCTCACAGCTGCCGTCAAAGTCTACGTTTCTAAGCAGGAGCTACGTGATAAAAAAATTGGGGGTGCAATTCTTAACCCTTACGCTGTTTACTCGATGCCTGCTAGCGATCTAATGAATGAAGCCCGGAGAGTGGCAAACGAGGTTAAAGAGATCAAGAAGCGGGGGGACTTTACCGCTTTCGCTGACTCCTTTAACCGTAGCCGGGTGGTGGGCTCATTATACCGAGCCACATTTACAGCCGTCTATCAAAGTCTCGAAGGATTCATTAACCTCCTATACGTCCTGTTTCTCCGGGACCGGTATCGCCAATGAACTCTTCGAACGCAGACTACGCAATGAACTTATTCCTGTTAAGTTGCTTGAGCTTGACGTATATTGTCACTCATTCGAAAAGAGGGTTATTTCACCCGGTGATGAATTGTTTGCTGCGCTTCAACATTTCATCAACGTTCGAAATGAATTCCTTCACGCAAACATAACAGATGCGATGGAAGCCCACTTGGTTCGGCAGGATGACTATCCTGTGGTTGTGAAGGGTAGGCCAAGCGAGAAGTTCGGAATCGTAGCAGACCCAAATCATCTAACCAACGTGCACATTAAGAGGGCGGAAAAGCTTGTTCAGAAGCTCGTCGTCCGCTCGATTCGCTGCTTAAAAGAACGTATTCGGTGGCCATTTGCGATTGTTCATAATTACCTATGGGTGGAGTATTTTCGCAAGGGTCCTGATACTGTGGCTTTCCCGCTTACTGAAGGAGATTATATCCCCGATGAAGAATTGCAATTGTTTGTAGATCAATCAGTTGAGTTAGACTCAGACTATTATGCACTAGATGAGGAGCCTTTTGAACCACCTGCAAACATCTTCCTAAAGTGAAGCCGCAGATGGCACATCAACACAGGAGCCTATCTCGAAACCCCTGAATATCAATTGTATCTTATTCCTTAAGATGTTTAAAACCACAATTACTCCTCAAAACATTTCAAGCTGCGTCCCTTGGGGGCTGAACGAGGACTCGCTCACCCTGTCCCTTAGCAAGGCCTTGAAGTCTGCATCTGCCCCTTCTGCCTTCAGGATCAAACCTAAGAGAAATTAGGGAAGTGTCCCTCGATTTCCCCTCGATTTCCCCCAATTTTCTCCCAGGGAAGTGTCATTTTCTCCACTGAATTTTTTTCTTGACAAATCTTCACGGTTTTGAGTAAATTTACTCAGAATCTTGAGTAAATTGTTGGATATGGAAGACACTGATGTTTAAAAGACCAGTTTATAAGCAGATCCTGAAGAGAATAACTGAGCCGAGACGCTTCATCCAAGTATTGGCTGGTCCCCGCCAGACTGGTAAGACTACCCTTGCTCACCAGATCATGGCTAACCTAGAATTACCAAGCCATTATGCTACTGCGGATGAACCTGCCCTAAAGGATCGTATATGGATCGAACAACAGTGGGAGGCGGCACGGATAAAGACCAAGGGAGTAAAAGGAAGGAAGAAAGCATTACTGATTCTAGATGAACTTCAAAAGATCCCAGGCTGGTCCGAAACAGTAAAACGCTTATGGGATGAGGATACCACAAGGGGCCTTCCGTTGCATGTGATTATCCTCGGTTCATCGCCCTTGCTTGTAGAGCGAGGACTGACAGAAAGCCTAGCCGGACGTTTTGAGGTTATTCCGATTACCCACTGGTCATATGGTGAGATGAAAAAGGCCTTCGGATGGGGTGTAGATGAATACATTTTCTATGGAGGATATCCCGGCGCTGCCGATTTAATTGATGACCATCTGAGATGGTCCCGTTACATTATAGATTCCCTTATAGAGACCACTATTTCCAGGGATATTTTACTAATGACGCGGGTAGATAAGCCGGCCCTTTTGCGACGCCTTTTTGAACTCGGTTGTATCTACTCCAGCCAGGTTTTCTCATACCAGAAGATGCTCGGCCAGCTTCAGGACGCCGGTAATACGACTACCCTTGCCCATTACCTCGGCTTGCTTCAGGGTGCCGGGTTACTCGCCGGTCTGCCAAAATATGCCGGGCAGCAAGTCCGCCAAAGGGCCTCAAGCCCAAAGCTTCAAGTCCTTAATACTGCCTTAATGACGGCCCCATCACACCTTACCCTTGAAGAAGCGAAGGGAGACAGGGATTACTGGGGACGTCTGGTTGAATCGGCTGTTGGCGCTAGCCTTGCCAACGGCATCAAAGGTAAAGACATAGAGCTGTTTTACTGGTCCAGCCGTAACAGAGAGGTTGATTTTGTTTTATGCCGGGGCAAAGTCCTGGCGGCTGTTGAGGTAAAAAGCGGACACAGAAAAACCACCCTAGCAGGAATTGAGGCATTTTCGAAAGAGTACCCTATAAAAAGAAAACTCTTGGTTGGAGCCCAGGGGATTCCGTTAGAGGAGTTTTTCCTCACTTCTCCCGAAGAGTGGCTGGAATAACTGAGCAGATTTGATTAAAGTTCCCATCAAGGAGATTAAACGATGAACGAACGTTATGCCATGTTTGAAGAGTGCTGTTGCTGCCGTTAACTAATTCTTGAGCTTACCGCTTTAACTTGTTAAATTTAAAAAGCACCAGAAAGGGGGCATAGAGGTATGAATATAAGAACGTTAGGGAAAAATGGTCCTCGACTAACGGAGATAGGGTTCGGAGCCTGGACAATTGGAGGGGCCTGGGCATATGGTTGGGGTTCCACCGATGACAATGAATCTGTAAGGGCAATCCATAGAGCCTTCGATCTTGGTATCAACTGGATTGATACTGCTGCTGTCTATGGACTGGGACATTCCGAAGAGGTGGTGGCAAGGGCTGTTAAGGGAATCAGAAACAAGGTATTCATTGCGACAAAATGCGGAATGGTCTGGGATAGAAAAGGAAATGTGCGGATTCATCTTTCACCCGAAAGTATCCGCCATGAGGCTATAAATAGCTTGAAGAGATTGCAGATGGATTACATTGACCTTTACCAGATCCACTGGCCTGATCCTAATACCCCTGTTGAAGATTCATGGAGCACTCTTATGAGGCTGAAAGAGGAGGGTAAAGTCAGGTTCATCGGGGTTTCCAATTTTGATGTTCCGCTCCTTGAGAGGTGTCAGAAGATTGCCCCTGTGCAGTCGCTCCAGCCCCCGTACAGCTTGCTCATAAGGGATATTGAGAAAGAGATCCTCCCCTACTGCTTGAAAAACGGAATTGGGGTTGTTGCATATAGTCCGCTGCAGTCAGGATTGTTAACAGGAAAATTCGATTTAAACAGGCTTGCACCCGATGATTGGCGTCGCAGAAGCCCGACGTTTCAGGACCCATTTCTGTCAAAGGCCTTGGCTTTCGTTGAGAGGCTCAGGCCTATCGCCAAAAGGTATAACAAGACTGTAGGTCAGTTAGCTATAGCCTGGGTATTGATGAATCCTGCGGTTACATCTGGGATTGTTGGGGCGCGAAGGGCGGAGCAGGTTGAGGAGAATGTCGGTGCAGTTGGATTTAAGGTGGAAGAGGCTGACATGGAGCTGATTGAAAATGCACTGCGGGAAACTATGGGCAACCTGGCTAACATTCCTTCCCCTTAATAATCCGCTCTAAGGGCTCTAAATCACTTCTCACAGATTACATAGCCAGGACATCCAGATTCAGAGCCGTTTTCGTACATCATCTCATACTATCCTGCCGCTTCCCAGTATTCCCCCTCCCTGCTTCCCGTTGCATTGCTTCGCGGCAACGGGAGCCCTGCCCTTCCCGATAAAATACCCCCCACCTTTGTCCCCCCCACAAGTGGGGGGAGGATGTGGAGGGGGTAGGGGAGGGGAGTTTCTGGGGGTTATATCTACCCAGCGGTGCATTCAACTAAGGGCAGGTCCTTCATAGTTATTAATCCTGGTGGGGCATCTACTACCCTGTGGGCAGAGTTGACAACCATGGCTGCTGTGGCTATATCACCGGGAGTGCCCCCTTTTATCACTACCTCCATATTGGGAGTCCCGGTTATATATACAGCGTCATAAGACTCCGGAGCACCCAGGAACGCTTCAAACTCAAGGGTAATCACCTCTTCTCCCTTCTTAAACCCACGACCTACTTGCCTGACACCCGATGCCTGTCCAGGATTTACTTTAATATAATCGCTCTGCACCTCGGCTTCAGCAATTACAGGCTCAATGCTCTCTGTTACCTCATCCAGCTCCCATCCAAGGCCGGCGGCAATCATGGCCATAGATTCCTCCAGACCCACGTGTCTTATGACCTTGGCATCCACGAGCTTCTGGAACTCCTCTAAGGTGCATCCCGCCCCAATCTTCTTCTGAAACGGGAGCCGGCGTGTTCTGGCATCCTGGACCCTGACCACTTTGATTTTCTTGACCACATGACAAACGGCGGTCATGGCCATAGGCCATGTGTCCATCAGGAAGCCAGGGTTCACACCCGTGGACAATACTGTAGCCTTATTCGCTTTAGCTATCCTATCAATTCCGGTCGCCAAATCAGGGTGCTTTTTATATGGATAGGCCAGTTCCTCCGTGGTTGATATTATGTTAACACCAAACCCTAGGACCTTGGTCAGTTGTGGATAGACTTCCTTCAAGGACGAACTGGTCTGGTGAAAGGCCACGTCGGCTTTAGCCCTGCCAAAGACAGCGTCAGTATCATCAGAAACAATAATACCTAACTCTCTCTCGATGCCCATGACCTGGCCCAGGTCGCGACCCACCTTGTTTTTATCAATATCAATGGCACCCACAATCTCTATGTCTGGCCTCTCCAGGGCTAGCCTGGCTACGGCACAGCCAACAGGGCCACACCCAAATTGAACTGCCCGGATCTTTTTTGCCACTTAATCCGCCCCCTTTCCCATTCCCCTTAAGCCCTATTAATCGCCCCTTCCTCAATCATCCCGTCCAGGACTGAGCCAAAGGCCTCAATGGTCTGATCAATGTCCTGTTCGGTATGCACCGCGGAGACCCAGCCTATTGTCCCTCTAAGCGTTCTCACCCCGTTGAGGAGGAGGTGTCTATCCAGCACCGAGACAATCTCAGGAGGTATCCTCTTGGTAGCATCCAGACACAACTCTCGATCGCACTTCTCGCATTTGCCGAAATAAAGGTGAATGGCTGACGAGGTATTATAAGCACAAGCTTCGATACCCCGCTCTTCAATCTGGCGATTTATTCCGTTAACCAGCCGTTTTGCCATTGCCTCAGCCTTTTTCTGAGGTTCTCCCGTAGCTGCTATCTTAAGCATGGTAATGCCAGCAACGGCACTGAGGGGGTTAGCATTCCAGGTGCCGGGATGGAAGATGTGGCGGTAGCGATTCCACTGAGCCTCTCCGGCTTTAGCTTCCAGCAATTCCATAACTTCGGCTCGACCACACACAGCAGCACCGGGTAGTCCGCCACTTACCATCTTGCCCAGACTGCTCAGGTCCGGGGTGACACCTACTAAGGCCTGACAGCCGCCGGGTGACCAGCGAAAACCAGTTATGACCTCATCAATAACCAGCAAGGTGCCATACTCTCTGGTCAACCGCCGGGCAGTATGCCAGAGTTCGGGTGGCATGGAAATCTCCCCGCAGTGAGCCCCACCACCCTCAATAAACAAAGCGGCAATGTCTTTCCTGGCCAAGGCCTTCTCCAGGGCTACCTCATCATTGCAAGGAATTACCACTGTTCCTCCAGACACTGCATCATCGGAAATCGGAGGAAGGTGACCGGCTATCGGCTTATCGTAGGGCGGGAAAACCCCTACCTGGAGATGGTCAGACCAGCCAAAGAAGTGCTCAGCAAACTTGAGGATTTTATTTCTCCCTGTATAAGCTCGGGCTATCTGGGCAATCATCATGTTAGCTTCAGTGCCCGTCATCACAAACTCTACTTTCTCTGCGGCTGGAATGAGCTGAGTTATAATCTCAGCCCATTCGAGGCCCAGTTCACACTCGGCGCCGTAGTGGGTTCCCCTGGCAATCTGTCCGGAGACGGCCTCCACAAGGGAGGGGTGGGCGTGGCCTAATAGCAGGGACCCATGACCCATGGTATAATCAATATATTCATTTCCGTCCACATCCCACTTCCGTGACCCCCTGGCGTGCGAGGTGTAAATGGGAAAAGGCTCGCAGAAGCGGGCATCGTGATGGATGCCCCGGCTAACCTTGAGGGACCTTTCCCATAGGGCCTTAGACCTGGGATTTTTAGTTATAAACCGGTCTATGCTATTTATTGCGACCATAATTAAGCTTCGTGCCTCCTTTCCATCTAACTCCTGGGTATCTGCCTCCCCTCAACCTCGCCTTCTCCCCCACCCAGAGGGTACCCGGGAGAAGGAAGAGATGAGGGGGTTACTCAATCCCCATGATCAAGCGGGGCAGGAACAACGACAGGCCGGGCCAATAGGTAGTAACGATCACCACAGGAAGGCTACCAAAGACCATAAAGATCAGTGCCGGTTTTATGTATTGATCGAAGCTGCAATTGGCCATGCGTCCCCCCAGGTAGAGGATAGGGGCGCAGGGTGGTGTAACATTGCCCAGCCCCAGGTTTGTGCCCATTATAGCGGCGAAGTGGTAGGGACTGACCCCGATATGCTTCATTAGAGGGAACAAAAGGGGTGCCGCCAGCAGGGTGCCGCTGAAATCGTCCATGAGCATGCCAATAATCAGCAGAAACACATTGACCATGGCCAGGATCACGTATTTGTTTTCCGAGATGCCCGTCATAAATTGAATAAGACGCTGCGGGACATTCTCCATGGTGTAGATACGGCTTAACATCATCACGAAAAAGAGCATGAGGACAATTACACCGGTCGTGGTGGCAGTGGTAAACAGGGTCCGTCCCAGCTCCCTGAAGGTAAGGCTCCGGTAGATGAGGGAGCCCACGAGAACTGTGTAGAGGACCGCCAGCGTAGCGGCCTCAGTAGGGGTGGTGAAACCGCCATAGATGCCCCCCAGGATGATGAGGGCGCCTATTAGAGCGAAGATCCCCCTGAATGTGGCCTGACCCACCTCCTTTGCCTGCTGCCAGACACTGACCGAGGGTTGGACTTTTATAGTAGGTATCTTTCGGCACATCAACCAGTTGAGAAAGATGTAGATTATGATCAGGAGGATACCCGGCCCAATGGTAGACAGGAAGGAGGCCGCCACCGAAAGGCGGGTTACCCAGGCAAAGAGGATCATGGGAACGCTGGGCGGTATGAGCTGGGCCAGCACCGAGGCGCAGGTCACCAACCCCGTGGCGTGCCCCCTGGGGTAACCTTCCTCTTCCATGCGGGGGATCATGATGCTGCCGATGGCGGCCACCGCCGCCGAGCAGAGGCCGGCGATAGCCCCAAAGATGGCGCAGGCCACCACAGTGGCCCCACCCAGGCCACCCCTGAACCTGCCTACCAGGGCAGTGGCGATATTTGCCAGGCGCTCGGCAAGGCCCGTCGAGCCCATGAGCCCCCCGGCCATGATGAAGAAGGGGACAGATAGGAGGGTTAAGGAGTTCAGACTGTAAAAGGCTATTGGCAAAAGAAACTCAAAGCTGTAACCGTGCAGGATGACCAGAAACAGGACAGCGGCCATGAAGCAGAAGGGCACGGGCACGCCCAGGACAAGGAGCCCTATAAGGATTATCAGGTCAATAACAATGTCCAATTCCGGCTACTCCACTCCGGGGGGCATGGAGACAGGGGCCATTCCCAGGGCCTGGCGTATATTATCCACCAGCTCGATGAAAAAGTAAAAAGACATAAAGATGGCACCTATGAAAATGCTACTCTGGGAATAGACCATGGGTAACAGCAAGACCGGTGACCGCCCCCACTTTTCAATACCCCAGATAAAAAAGACATAGCCCCAGTAGGCCATAATAATGGCCAGGATAAAAACAACGAGGCTAGCTATGGCCTTGACCAGGGCATACGCCCTGGGTTTTTTGAAGATTAGGTGGATAAGCTCTGTTTTGATATGGGTGCGTTCGTAACTACCATAGATTGCCCCGGTAAAGTAGAGCCAGAATGCGACCAGGGTGGCTATTTCCTCCACTTCCATTCCGGGGTAATGGAATATGTAGCGCATGAGGACGGAGGCAAAAACGAGAAGGGTAACGAAGGCAGAAGTAGTAATCAAGATGGCCCTCTGGGCATTCACGAGGGCATTCCATATAAACCATGCGACCCTTTTCGCCATGGGAGGATGCTCATTATAACCTTGCTAGCGTCATGAGAGGAGGCCTGAATAAATCTCAAGCCTCCTCTCTCCATCAAGGGGGCTATACCCCTCATGGGTGCTTATTATTTTACCGGCATGCCCACATTCTTTCTGGCTATGTCCATGAGGGCTTTACCCACTACCTTATCGAGCTCGGGCCAGACATCGGTGCGGATGGCCTTAGCGATTTTCTCTAGCTCTGCATCCGTAAGCATTATGATCTTCAGACCCCGCTCAGCCATCTTCTTCCGGTAGAGTTCATCCTGATCCTCTACAAGCTTCCATTGCTTTTCTCCCTGCCGCTCGGCGGCATCAATCAGGATCTTTTGGTCCTCTTTAGTCAGGCCGTTAAACAACTTCCGGTTCACCATAAACCAGAAGGTCTCGACGAAATCGTTGTACTGGATCCAGACGCCCTGGATGTCCCGGAACTCGTGGCCCTGGAAAGGGGGACCACCCATCTGTCCATCGGCAATCCCTGTCTCGATGGCGCTATAGGCTTCAGCGTAAGGGATGGCTACAGGGATATAACCGAGGCGTTTATAGGTCAACTCGCAGGGCTTGAGGGGCATTACCCTGATCTTCATTCCCTTTGGCACGTCAGGGTCCCCTGGGCTTGGTGGCTCCTTCCTCAAGGTGGCCCCTGACATACCCACAGGTAGGACCGAGAGGCCCTTTATATCCACGCCGGCCAGCAGGTCGTCAACCATCTTATTGATCCAGCCGCCCTTGGCATAGCCCTTCTTGGCCTCTTCAATATTTTTAAACAGGTAAGGGGTGTAGTAAGCTATGTTCAACCTGGGGTCGTAGGTGGGGGCTATGGGAAGGAGGGCCATTTCAATAGTGCCCCTCATCACCAGTTCATTGCTTAAAACCCAGTCCCCTAGCGCTCCAGCATGGTAGACAGTGATGTCTATACGGCCCTTGGTCTTCTTCTTCACCTCATCGGCAAAGGCCTCAGCAGCTTCGCCGAAGGGACTATCTTTGGGGTGGACCTGGTTCATCCGCCACTTGTATTTGTATTGCGCTGCTTCTACCGGTGGTGACATAAAGCCTGTCGCCAACAGATTCACCACCAGCAAAATTACTGCTGATACTAACAATCCCCGTTTCATTCCCCTCCTCCTTTTATAATACTACCCATCCCTAATATTGGTGGGCTATTTATTTATACCATACCCTCACCCCCTTCAAAAAGCCGTTTGCTTTTGAAAATCCAGGAAAAATGCCACTTTACGGGAGATAACGTTGTTTTCACTTTAAAGGTTTTCAAACCAAATGTCAAGACCAAACCAAACCCCTTCGTGCCTGGCGACTAATACACAGGAGTGCACCAGCGAAGGTATTTGGGGTGGTTGCCCTTCACAATATCGAAATAGAGTTTCTGAATCTTAGAGGTCAATGGACCTATCTTGCCTCCACTAATGGGGACCCGGTCCACCTCAACAATAGGGGAAACTTGGGCCCCGGTTCCGCATAGAAAAGCCTCGTCGGCCAGGTATAGCTCTGACCTTCCTACGGGTCGCTCTATGGTTTCTATTCCCAGTTCTTCTTTCGCTATCTGAATGATCACGTCTCGAGTTATCCCTTCAAGGATGTCGGCGGAGAGGTCCGGGGTTATGAGCTTGCCCCCCCTGATGAGGAATATATTCTCGGCACTTCCTTCACATATAAAGCCAGCCTCAGTAAGGAAAATTGCCTCATCAAAACCTTGCTCTATAGCCTCGGTCCTGGCCAGGGCTGAGTTGACATAACCACCGGTGATCTTGCAGCGGGCCGGGATTGCGTTATCATTAATCCGCCGCCAGCTACTGAAGCCCACCTTGATACCGGTGGTCACATCGATATACTCCCCCATGGGCAGGGTATATATGGAGAATCCGGTTTCATAGCCTATGAGTTTTGGGCCTATAGCCTCTGAACTGATATAGGCAATAGGGCGTATATAGGTATCCTCCCGGTGCTGGTTCCTTCGGAGGAGCTCAATAGTGGTCTCTGATAGCTCTTTTACACTCTTTCCAATGTTAAGTCTTAAGACCCTGCAGTTGTTTAGCATCCTTTCATAGTGCTCAGGGAGCTTGAAGACGTAAAGTTGACTCTTATCCGAATTCCAGTAAGCGCGGATCCCCTCAAAGATCCCTGTCCCATAATGGAGGGCATTGGTGCAGATGCTGATCCTGGCCTCAGAAATAGGCACGAATTGACCATTAAAATATGCGTAGGTCATCTCTTCTCCTTATCTTTCCGAAAAGTTAACGCATAAGAAATATCCCCTCTTCATGGGAAAGTCAAGGGCTTTTTAAAAAGCTGGGCTTGGGGAATGTCCAGTTTAAAAAGGCCTTGACAATTTCATTTAAAATAAGTTACCTTCCGCTTAATAGAAGGTGTAGAAACGTATGAATAAATATGGCTTGGCTCTTAAAGGTGGGACAAAGGATAAAGGCGAGGTGGCAAGACCTTTAGGACAGTCCAGGAGAGAAAGGGTCTTACTCTTCCAGGTTGGAGAGGGGATATTCGGAATCGAGATGGGTTCCCTGACAGAAGCTATATATCCAAAGGACCTTCAGTTTCTCTCTAATCCTTATAGTTATT